>Ga0194121_10003538_pt1 | contig 23573 bp, 18 predicted proteins | sample TA2MahCa50mmetaG_FD_148609 | JGI IMG/M metagenome (GOLD analysis project Ga0194121, IMG submission 148609) | Freshwater microbial communities from Lake Tanganyika, Tanzania - TA2015020 Mahale Deep Cast 50m | ecosystem: Environmental > Aquatic > Freshwater > Lake | place: Tanzania: Lake...
CGGAGCCTGGCTCAGTCTATATCGGCGGACAGAAAGTCCGAGTCGAGCGCCGGCGACTGCGGCGGGGTGATAAAGAAGTGCGATTAAAGAGCTGCCAGGCGATGCAACAAAGCGAAGGTTTTTCCGAGCAGTTGCTCGGCCAGTCGCTGGCGGGACTGTCCGGGCGGCGCTACCGCGAGACGCTGGTCAATGCGGCCGAGGCTTTTGGGGTTTGGCCCAACGCTGGCTGGCCAGTGTGTTGCTTTATGGAGAGAAAAGTTTTCGCACCATCAAAGGCCACGAGCACCTCCAAGCCAGGGTGGCCAACATTGAAGTCGAACATGCAACCATCAGTCATCCTTAAATCTTAAAAGCGTTTTTTAATGAGCCACTCCAAAAAGTTTCAACTAAAAGCTGGACATGCTCCGGGCGGATAGCTAACGTTAAGGGAGAGATTTCGGCCAAACACTTTCCGCACTGCACCCGAATTCGATCTTAACTTAACCTTGTTCGACCCTTGAGCGTCTATCGCAACGTATGTCAAATCCGTTGTCAGCATCTAAGTGGAATCACGCGACCGCTGCACACCTCCTGAACCGCGCTGGCTTTGGCGGGCCACCGCACGAGATCCGAAAGCTTGCTGAATTGGGCTTGGACAAAGCGGTGGATCAGTTGGTGGAGTACGAGCAGTTTCCTGATGAAACAGCCAGACCGGATTGGGCTAAGCCCGATCCGGAAAGGGTGGAACGATTCCAAAAGCTTCGGTCTGCTTCTGCGGAACAACGCCGGGAGCTGCAGCGCGAAGAACAGCGGAGACAGCGCGAACGCATTTTCGAGTTGCGCCAATGGTGGCTAAAACGCATGGCCGGCGGGCCGCGCCCGCTTCAGGAAAAACTGGCTCTCTTTTGGCACGGCCATTTCGCGACCAGCATGCAGAAAGTGCGGGACGCTTACTTAATGTGGCTGCAGAACGAGACATTTCGACGGTATGCAAGTGGCAATTGGCTGACGATGCTGACGGCCATTTCCAAAGACCCCGCCATGTTGATTTGGCTGGATCAGGCCCAGAGCCGAAAAGAACATCCGAACGAGAATTTCGCGCGCGAAGTGATGGAACTTTTTGCGTTGGGTGAAGGGCATTATACCGAGAAGGACGTGACCGAAGCAGCTCGCGCATTAACCGGCTGGTCTTATGACCGCTTCACGCAAGAATATGTCAATCGCCCCCGGCTCCACGACAGCGGTAATAAAACTTTTCTGGGCCGGAGCGGTTTCCTAACTGGGAACGATGTGTTGGAGCAGATTGTCGCACATCCCCAAGCGGGTCGTTTCATTGTGGCCAAGTTGTGGGGCTACTTCGCCAGCGATAATGCTCCGCAGGGTCTGATCGACGACTTCACCTCGGTTTTTCGGAAAAACGGCAACGAGTTCAAGCCTCTCTTGAAAGCCATGTTCCGAAGCGAAGCGTTTTACTCTGACTCGGTAATTCGCAGCCAAGTGAAGAGTCCCGTGCAGTGGTTGGTCAGCAGTGTGCGGATGCTGGAAGCAGAATTGCCGCCGCCCATGCTTTCAAGCAATGCGCTGCGATTGCTTGGACAAGATTTGTTCGCTCCCCCAAATGTGAAAGGATGGGATGGGGGCCTGGCCTGGATTACGACGAATAATCTGTTGAACCGGTACAACCTGGCGGCCCTGCTGGTTACTGGGGAAAATCTGGTTGCGATGGGACCGGGCGGGCCGAATGGCGCGATGCGGCGGCCGCGCTTTAATAACGTCAGGCGAATTGCTGGTCTCTCGATAGATCGCATCCTTACCGAGGATCAGCGCCGCAATAAAGATGCCTTGATCCGAGCCCTCGAAGAGCGCCTCTTGCAGGCTAAGCTCAGAGACAAGCAGGAGAAAGCGCTGCGCGATTACCTGGACGCGCAGGGCGACTTGGATGACTCGGATATTCTGCACGCTATTCGACTGTTGATGTCTACGCCGGAATTCCAATTGACTTAGCGCCAGTCGAGACAGGCAAGGCATTGGCCGCACAGCAAGCTAACCACGATTGATTATTATGAAACAACGAATCGAATTGAAAACACGCCGTGAATTTTTGCAGACCTCGGTTTTGGGCGCTTCTCTTGCCTGGACGGTTCCTTCGTTTCTGGCACAGACATTTTCCGCCTTGCACGCGCAGGCCGTCGACAGCGCGACGCCAAGCGCGACCGGACGGGATTCAGAAATTCTAGTCGTGCTTCAAATGGCCGGAGGCAACGACGGCTTGAATACGCTTGTTCCATTTGCGAACGACCATTATTTCCGGGCGCGTCCCAGGCTCGGTTTGCCTGTGAACACGGTGCTGAAATTGAACGACGAACTCGGCTTTCACCCGGGGCTCAGCGCGTTTAAGGACCTTTTTGATTCCGGCCATCTTTCGATCATTCAAGGTGTCGGTTACCCAAATCCGAACCGGTCTCACTTTCGGTCCACCGAAATCTGGCAAACGGCGAGCGACGCGAACAAGTTCGAGAAACATGGATGGATTGGACGCTACTTCGACAGCGCCTGCAAAGGAGCGGAGCCCACAGTCGGGGTCAATATCGGCCGTCAAACGCCGCAGGCCTTTGCCAGTTCCAAACCGGTTGGAGTCAGTCTGGACAATCCGGAAAACTACCGATTTGCTTCCTCCGATCAACCGGAAGAAGGGGAAACGGCCGCGAGCGAACCGTTTTTCCGCAAGCTCAATCGCCCGGCTGCGCCCCTCGAAATGGATGGCGCCAGCAGCGTAAACGCCGGCGCCAGCATTGGATCGCTCACGGGTCGCGCCTCCGTTGGTGGATCCCCACTCGATTACCTCGAGCGCGTGGCGTTGGACGCTCAAGTCAGTTCCGATAAAATATTGGGCCTCAGCCGAAGCGTTGCCAACAAAGCCACCTACCCGGTTTCGCCATTGGCAAATTCACTGAAGCTGGTAGCGCGTTTGATTGGCGGCGGCTTGCCCACGCGAATTTTCTATGTCTCTCAAGGTGGATACGATACTCACACCAACCAGGTAGGCGCTCACGAGCGGCTATTGAAAGATTTGGGCGATTCAGTCAAAGCCTTCATTTCCGACCTCAAGGCCCAAGGAAACTTCCAACGGGTTCTCATGATGACATTCAGCGAATTCGGACGTCGTGTCGCCGAAAACGCCAATGGAGGAACGGATCATGGGGCGGCCGCGCCGCTATTCGTGCTCGGCGACAAAGTCAAAGCAGGTTTGCTTGGGAAGCAGCCGAGCCTTGACCCCGCGGATTTGGCAAATGGCGACTTGAAATTCACGACGGATTTCCGGTCGGTTTACGCGGGGATTCTCGAAAGGTGGCTGAAGACGGATAGCGCGCCGGTGTTGGGCCGGAAGTTTGAACGTCTGGAGTGTGTTTGAGACAGGCAAACCAACAATCCTGATTTCGCAGGCGTATCACAGTCAGACCCTTCTTTCGGTTAAGATCAAGACGCGAATTCTCTCGATTCCCTCGATAAGCGACATTGACCGCTCAACGAACCACGCTGCACCTTGCTTTATGCAGATTTTTTGGCCGTCAACAACGAAGGATCGGGATATGGGTGAAGTCCGTGTGACAGTCAGGCTAACCAGTGCGCTGGACGAAATGTTGCATCGTCGCAAACAGCTTTCTCGATCCGAGGTTAGAACGTACGAAGCAGAAGCGCTCGTTGATACGGAAGCAGTTCGAACAGTGGTGCCTCCTGCAGTGGTCGAAAAACTCGGATTGGAAATTCGTGGACAACGGGTTGCTGAATATGCCGATGGCCGCAAGGATTCTGTTGGTATTACTGAACCGATCGTCGTTGATCTATTGGGACGTGACACGCTGGACGAAGCTCTTGTTCCGGGCGACGAAGTCCTCATCGGGCAGACCGTTTTGGAAAAACTGGATTTGTTGGTGGACCGCGCTAACCGGCGTCTTATCCCGAACCCTGCCCATCCTGATCAGCCAGTCACAAAAGTGAAGCGACACAGATAGCTTGCTGGCTCCAGCGCTCGACTCTAACCTCCCGGAGTGAGTGAGTTGGTGTCTAAAGTCGAACAGGCGATCTCAGCGCACCATCTCTTCGAGCCACACCAATTCGTTCTCGTCGCGGTCTCGGGCGGTCTCGATTCCATGGTGCTTCTTCATGTGCTGCATCGGCTAGCCGACAAGTACGGCTGGATGCCGGCGGTGGCGCACTTCAACCATCAATTGCGGGGAACTTGCAGCGATCGAGATGCGGAGTTCGTGAAACAAACAACGGCGCGACGCGGGCTGAAGTTCGTTAGCGACAGCGCGGATGTTAAACAATTCGCGCGAAAACAGAAACTATCCATCGAGATGGCCGGGCGCCAGCTTCGACACGATTTCCTGGCCCGAGCGGCGAGTATGCTCGGCATCCGCACCATCGCCTTGGCTCATCATGCCGATGATCAGGTCGAGTTGTTCTTTCTGCGATTATTGCGGGGGACGGGTGGCGAAGGATTGACAGGAATGCGCTGGACGAATCCTTCTCCGTCCAATGCAAACGTTCAGTTAGCCCGGCCTTTCCTGCACGTTCGAAGGCAGGAATTGGAAGATTACGCGAAAAGGGAAGGGATCGAATTCCGTCCCGATGCCACCAACGCCCAACTCCAAATCGAACGCAACCGTATTCGGCACGAATTATTGCCGATGCTTCGCCAAAAATTTCAGCCGGCTTTAGTCACGACAACACTGCGCCTCATGGAAATTATTGGCGCTCAGTCGGACTGCATCAAGCAAACGGCGCGGCATTGGGAGCATCGCCAGAATGATTTGCCCTTTGACCAGCTTCACGTTGCTGTCCAGAGACAATGGATGCGACTGGAATTACTAAGGCTCAACATTGCCCCCGAGTTTGATCTGATTGAAAAACTGCGTTGTCGCCCCGGCCAGGTGGTGATGGTCAATCCGAAGCTGGGCATCTGGCGCAATGCCAAGGGAAATCTACAATCGCGCTTGGCGCTTTCGACCACATTCAATACCGAACGATCATTGTTGGACGTTTCACCACGCGATGGGCGCACCGTCTTTGGTGGGCTCGTCATTAGTTGGAAGCTTGAGGAGCGGCAAACGCCGCCGCGCGTCCTTGAACCAATTTCCGAGTGCGAGTACTTCGACGCGGCGAAGGTAGGACCGAGTATTGTCTTGCGCCACTGGCAGCGTGGAGATCGGTACCAACCCATCGGAATGGCTGCGCCGGTGAAGCTCCAAGATATCTTTACGAACCAGAAAATCGCTCGCGAACGCCGCCATCAAGTTGTCGTGGCGACAACCTCACTGGGGGAGATTTTCTGGGTTGAAGGGCTTCGCATCTCGGCACGGTTCAAGGTTAGCGATGATACGGTGAGAAGGTTGAAATGGACGTGGCGGCGTGACTGATTCTGTGCATTTTTGACTCTTTGGCTCAACTCGGCGGTTGCGCCGTTTGGTGCAAGGTGTTAGTTTGACGCGAATTCTAGGACTGCAATGGCTGACGAGAACAAAAATACAGGCCGTAACGAACGTAAGAACGGAGAACTTAGAGTGCCACCGCGCAATTGGCTGCTGTGGATACTCATTCTCGGCTCAATTCCATTGCTGATGATTTTCCACAATGGAAAAGAGTCGAAGTACCGGGAAATTTCACGCACAGAACTCCTCAAGTACCTGGACCCAAAGAACGGAGAGATTCGCGAGGGAACGATTCGGTACAACCCTCAGTCATCCGTCCTGCAAGAAGTGATGGGCAAATACATGGAATACGGGGCAGACGGCAAAACCGGCGATCCCGTTCCTTTCAAACATAAAACTTTTCTCAGTGAAAAACTCCGAGACCAATTATTGGATGCGGGATTTAAGCCGGAGGAACCTAACACCTTCCTCGTCAATTTGTTTATCACGATCTTGCCCGTCCTTTTCGTGGCTTTTCTGATTTACTTTTTCTTCATTCGCCAGATCAAAATGGCGGGCAAAGGAGCATTGAGTTTTGGCAAGAGCAAGGCTCGGATGCTGAGCAAGGAGAAGAATCGAACTACCTTCAAAGATGTCGCCGGCGTGGATGAGGCCAAGGAAGAAGTCTCTGAATTGGTCGAGTTCCTGAAAGATCCCAAAAAATTTCAGAAATTGGGCGGCCGCATTCCGAAAGGAATTCTCATGATTGGCGCCCCCGGGACGGGAAAGACGCTCTTGGCGAAGGCGATTGCTGGCGAGGCCGACGCGGCTTTCTTCAGCATCAGCGGCTCGGATTTCGTGGAAATGTTCGTCGGCGTTGGCGCGAGCCGCGTCCGCGATATGTTCGAGCAAGCCCGCAAGAATACGCCTTGTTTGATTTTCATTGATGAGATCGACGCGGTCGGCCGCAGCCGAGGCCATGGGCTGGGCGGCGGCAACGACGAGCGCGAACAAACGCTGAATGCGTTGCTCGTCGAAATGGATGGCTTCGATACGCAGGAGGGAATCATCATCATTGCGGCCACGAACCGGCCGGATGTTTTGGATCCGGCACTCTTGCGGCCCGGGCGATTTGATCGCCAAATCACGGTAAATCTCCCGGACGTGCGCGGTCGCGAAGCGATTCTCAAAGTGCACGCCAAGAACGTGAAATTGGACCCGACTGTGGACCTGACTGTGATTGCGCGCGGCACGCCGGGTTATTCTGGGGCCGAACTCGCGAATTTGCTGAATGAGGCCGCATTGCTTGCGGCTCGGACCAGCAAAAAGGCGATCGGCATGCTTGAACTGGAAGAGGCACGCGACAAAGTGCGATGGGGTCGCGAACGACGCAGCTTGGCCATGACTGACGAAGAAAAGAAGTTCACAGCGTGGCATGAAGCTGGCCATGCGCTCGTCAATGTGATGTTGCAGCACACACATCCATTGCACAAAGTGACGATTATTCCGCGCGGGCAAGCGCTTGGCGCAACGATGTCGCTGCCCAAGCAAGACATCCTGAACCGGCGCCGCAAAGAAATGCTCGACATGATCGCGATGACGATGGCGGGACGCATTGCCGAGGAGATTGTTTCGGGCGATATCTCGACAGGCGCGGCCGGCGATATTCAACAGGCCACGCAGTTAGCTCGCGCCATGGTTTGCCACTTCGGCATGAGCGAGAAATTGGGCATGGTACAGTATGGTGATAACAATGAATATGTGTTCCTAGGACGAGAAATGATGCGGTCCAAGGATTACAGCGAACATATTGCCCAAGACATTGACGCGGAAGTGAAGCGCATTATCGATGAAGGGTACAAAGTTGCGAAAGACATCATCGATACGCATCGCGACAAGCTGGAAATCATTGCCCAGTCATTGCTCGAATACGAAACCTTGGATGGAAGTCAGGTGGAAGAAATCGTCCGGACCGGAAAATTCACCCCTCCTCCGCCGTCACCGAAGACCGAACCGCCCAGCGGCGCTATGGCTGCGACTCCACTTCCAGAAGTGCCAAAACCCGCGCCGCCTCACTTGCCAGGATTGGGCTCACCGGCACCCGCTGCCGCGTGATTTAGAAGGGATTAGGCGTTCTCGCCCGCCGGCCCAATTGCGCCGCAAGACAGACAGGCGCGCAGCGTTTACGCTGCAGAACCGTGAAAAGGCCCGGGGCTCACCCAAGTTTTGGAATGGTTCGCACTTGTGCGGACGGTCTCCAGCGTGAACGCTGCGTTTCCTGCTCGTTTTTGCGCCAAAATCCGTTCACACGTTCACGAGACATTGACTCTCCAGCGCGAATCATTAGCCTCGCGCCATGATTATTGCTCCTTCGCTGCTCGCGGCTAATCCCGGCCGATTTGCGCAGGAAGCACAACGAGCAGAGCGGGCCGGGGGCGAGTGGCTGCATTTGGACATTATGGACGGGCACTTCGTCCCGAATATTTCATTCGGGCCCGCGCTTGTTCAGACGCTCCGGCCAATGCTGCGAGTCTTCTTCGACGTTCATCTGATGTGTTCGCGACCCGAAATTCTACTAGACCCTTTTGCCAAGGCCGGGGCCAACTCAATCACCGTGCATGTGGAACTGGGAGACAAGGTTTCGTCGTTGTTATGGAAGATTAAATCACTGGGAAAGAAGGTTGGTCTAGCCATCAATCCACCCACTGCCATTTCAACGGTTCAGCCCTATTTGACTCAAATCGATTTGCTGCTCGTGATGACGGTCAATCCTGGATTTGGCGGCCAATCGTTCATCGAGGAGACGTTGCCGAAGATTCAGCAAGCCAACGCCTGGCGGCGACAGAAAAAGCTGCCATACCGTGTCGAAGTCGATGGCGGGATCAATTTTGCCACGGCGGCCGAATGCGCTCGAGCTGGCGCCGATACGTTTGTCAGCGGCACTTGCCTTTTCGGTCAGCGCAATATGAAAGCGGCGGTCAAGAAAATGAAATCCATCGTCACCGCGCAGGCGAGTTCGAAGTGAGCCCGCAAGCATACCCTCTGGTACGACCGTGCGTCTCGCGTGTCCAGACGTTGAGATGCTATTGTGGCAGGCGAGGCGCTCTGTCTCACTCAATTGACACGCAGCGGAAAATGAAGAGATTAAATGCCCCGAGAAAATAGAATTTTGTCGAACGGGGAAAATAGGAGTTTTATGCAAGCCACCACAGCCGAAAAACTGATACGCGATGTGAAAGTCGTTATGCAGGATGCCGAGGAATTAATCAAAGCCACCGCCGCCGACGTTGAGGAGAAAACGCGAGAAGCCCGGGCCAAATTGGCCGGCGCGCTTGTCGTGGCCAAAGACACCTGCCAGAGGCTGGAAGAAAACATTCAATCCGCTGCCGCGGCGGCAGACCGCGTAGTTCGCCGGCATGCTTACGAATCGATCGGCCTGGCGTTTGCCGTAGGGCTTGTCGCGGGCATCCTTTTGCGGAGAAGCTGACTCTCGGCGTATGAGTCAGATCAAATTTGGGACGGACGGGTGGAGAGCGATCATGGCCGAGGATTTTACCTTCCATAATCTGGAACGCGTTGCTCAAGCGGCGGCGACTCACTGGAAATCGAACCCGGCTCCAAACACTGAGCCAAAGGTGATTGTCGGGTATGATCGGCGCTTTTTGTCCGATCAGTTCGCCCAACGAACGGCTCAAATCTTCGCCGGCAACGGCTTCACGGTAACTTTGACCCATGAGCCCACTCCCACGCCAGCGGTCTCGCTCGCCGTTAGAGAGTTGCGGGCTGCGGGGGGCGTGATGATCACGGCCAGCCATAATCCACCGGCGTTTAACGGTTTCAAACTCAAAGCATTCTACGGTGGCTCGGCGGAACCGGCGATCTGCCAGGCGGTCGAAGCGGCCCTGGATCACGAGCCTGTGAAGTCGCTGAATTTCAGCGACGGCATCGGAGCCAAAAGAATTGCCATTCGCAATCTGCGCGTTCCGCACTACCGGGCGGTTAGCCGATTGGTGGACTTCCGCCTGATCGCTAAGTCGAAACTTCACTTCGCCCATGACGCGTTGTTCGGAGTTGGCGCGGGTTGTTTCGACGAACTGCTCGCAGGCACACAGTGCCGAGTCACCACCTTGAACGCGGCGCACGATCCGTTGTTCGGAGGCCTCAACCCGGAACCAATTGCCCGAAATTACGGTCCGAGCGCCGCGTTTCTGAAAAAGCATCCGCATGATATCTGTCTGGTGACCGACGGTGACGCCGATCGAATCGGCGGGATGGATGGACGCGGAAACCCGCTTTCGACGCATCAATTGATCTGCTTGCTGCTGCATCATTTTATTGTGAACCGCAGGAATCGTGGCCGAGTGGTCAAAGCGCTTACGACGACGTCGATGGTGGACAAAATATGCGCCGCGCACGCGTTGGAGCTGGTTGAGACAGGGGTCGGCTTCAAATACATTTGCGCGGAAATGTTGAAGGGTGACGTGTTGTTGGGCTTCGAAGAAAGCGGCGGGATCGGTTTTCCTGGGCACATTCCGGAGCGCGATGGGATTCTGGCAGGTTTGATGTTGCTGGAAATGTTGGCAACCGAGCGACTGCCGCTGAGCAAGCTGCTGGGGCGGTTGGTCAAGGAGTTCGGGCCTCATCATTACGCGCGTATCGACACTCGTTTTCCTTTGGAAAAGCGTGGCACGCTGATGGATTTCTGCGTGAAGCATCCTCCCTCGAGGTTATTGAAATCGCCCATCGCACAGATCAAGTCGTACGATGGCGTCAAATTCCTGGCCGAGGACGGTTCGTGGCTGATGTTGCGTGGGTCCGGGACGGAGCCGATTCTCCGGATTTATGCCGAGGCGAAGTCAGCCGCTGATGCGAACAAGCTGCTTCGGCTCGGCGTTAGGTTGACCGATGGGGTGTGAAAGGCAGGAACACAAATACCACGAGTTGCCCCAACGGAGGCGCGATCACATTCACGTTCTACGGCGTGAACGACGTCGTTTCCTGGCGCGCCAGGAGCAAGCCGCTGCCCGTGTCCTACAGCGAAATGGATTTGCCGACTGGACTGTCCTGATCGGCGTGTTGCTCTGCTTGGAGTTGTTCAGGTGGGGGGTTCGCAGGTGGCGGCAGAAAAACTTCCCGCGCAAGCGTCAGCTGGAGGCGTTGCTGAAGGAGCTCGATGGCTAAACTAAACTATTTTGGTTTCACGGGACTTGCCGGAGCAGCGTTCGTTGGAGTAACCGTGGATGGTGGCTGATTTGTCCCGGCAGGGGCGGGCGCAGCCGCCGGGAGACCAAGCTTGGTCCGAAGTTGATTTTGGATTTGAGGGTCGACGCCGCTGGCCGGATCAAAAATTTGCTCACGAATTTCATGCTTGATCTGGGTCAAGGGAGGAAGGCCAACGCGATTTGTCGAAACGGCCCCAATTGCACCTTGAAAGTGGTTCCAAACGGTTCGCGCTAGACGTTCATAGCCCGCGGCTTGCTCATCCTCATCAATCGCCAGGTAAAAATAGGCGCTGCTCAATGCGCTTTCGAGGATGCCTTTGACTTTGTCATGGCTTGTTTCACCCGCGTCTTCAGTGACGCGCTCCAGCGCATATTCGTCAAGGGTTTGGTTTGGCGGAACGGAACCTGGATATTTTTCACGCACATGCTTCAGCCACTCTCCGGCTTGAGTGAGGCGGTTGTACATGTAAAGGAAATAGACGGCTGTCTTCAGGAAATTCTTGTGGGCCGTGCCGAGATGTTCCCGTCTGTCAGGCTCCTCCTCGATCATTTCTTCATAAGCTTTGTTCGTGCGCGGAATGATCTCCAAGTTCGGCGCATACATGAATTCCTTCTGAGACTTTACTGGATACACGAGGCGTCCACGGTGAAAAGCAAGCTGCATCGATTGGAAGATGACACGCCGCAAGGTAATCAAATCTTCTTTCTTGAGTTCGATACCTCTAGTTTTCTCCAGTCCCACAATCGCCCAATAAATCGCGTGCGTCTCGGGCAAACGCCATTCCAACGGGCCGTAGCGGTCATCCACTTCCTTCATCCATTGCGGGTCCATTTTATATTTCTGGCGGAGCAATTGGACCCGCTGTTTCGCGTCTTCGCTTTGCGGATTCAGCAACTCTTCGAAGTTCGGGCGGCTGTTGCCAAGGACCTTGGCCATTTCTTCAGCCCAGACGAACTTGTAATAATTGTGGGCATCATCGAGGTTGGCGCCGAGCTTATGTTGGAAGTGCCAGGCGAGTTCGCGGTAAATGAGCGGTTCGTTTGGGTTGTAACGCAATCCATCATCGCGCAACAATTCGATCCCGCGCCGGACCCAAGGCCAACGGTCCGCCGGATCGTTGAACTTGATCGAGATGTTGTACGACATGTTCCAGGCGAGATGCACCCAAATCGTGGCGAAATGCGGTTGCAGCTTGGTGATCCAATCGGCCAACTGCACCATCTCGAAGTATTTATCCTGTTCCTGTAGATCGCCCAACCGAACCCACAGAGCATTGGCGATCAATCCGCGGAATCCGCCCAACGCGACTGTCGTGAAAGCAAGGACCGGCGGGGCATTCTCGAGCGGGTCCATGCGTGTCAATCCCATCGTCTCGCGCTGACGATTCAGGTGCTGTTGCGTCAATCCGGCGACGCAGAGCAGCACAACCGCGAGACTCGCTAGCAATGGCTTTTGGAATCGAGCGATCATATGGCCCTCTCCCCATCCGATGGGGCGAGAACTTCTCCGAAACACATTTTCGCGCATTGCATCCATGAACGGTTTGGCAGGACAGCGCGTCCCGCCTGTCCTGCTTTTGGTGCACGCAAATGCTGGACAGGCGAGACGCCCGTCCTACGACACAGGTTCAGAGAGAGAGGCGTCTCTTGCATTTTGCTAATGGTTTCCTTGCGCGGAGGCTAATTCACGCCGGGTAAAAATGAACATTCCGATCGCAGCGAGGACACCGCTGAGGATTAGACAGATTTGCGTGAAAGCCAGTCCGAGCTGACCCCAGGTGATGCTTCGTCCGCTGCTCAGGAAATCGATCGGCGAATAGCCGCGAACCATATTAATCAGATGAAGCAAGACCCGAAAGAATGGCAACGCCACGTAATCCAAAATCGCTGGCTTGTCCGCGACGCCGGTTTCGTGATTCACCTCGAACACGGTGCCTTGTTCGAGCACTAGCGAGATGATTCCACTCGAAAGGCCGATAATGAGAACGCCCAAAGCCAGGAATGCGGCCACCGGAAACGAAAGGAAACTGGCCGCCGCCAATCCAAGTGCCGCCAGCAAAGCCAGCCAAAAAAAGATAATGATCACGCCTCGGGCAAAGTTCAGGCCGAAACCGCTTTCGCGATACAAAACCTCCATCCCGTCCTCAAGCGGAAAGAGCAGCGCCGTTTCGTTGCGGTTGATAAAATTGATCGTAACCGTGCCATCGGCATTGATCAAATTTGGCGGGACGACAAACTCATGAAACGTCTCCGCAGCCAGGCTCATGTTCGTTTGATACTGAAGCGGCGAGTTGAACTCACCGACCCGCCATTCGCCCAAGTAGGTTCGCCCGGTAGCGTATTCTGCGATGTTGAACTTTGTGCGCAGGTAAAGCGGCTGATCGCGCAGAGCGGTGTGGGACGCACCGAGGTCGATCTTCCACTCGCGCCGGTGGTCGGGAGGAACAATCTGCGAACTGGCTTTGAGCTGTTCGAGAATTTGCTTTCGCATGAAGTCGAAGTCGGTAACGGTCACGTCCGGGTTGGCCGCAAGACGCCGCTTCAATTCCTGTTCAACGGCCGGAGTGAGATCGGGCACTGGCTCTTTGGCCGAAGCGCGCGCAACCATCACTTCGTTGCGCAAAATAGTTTGTTGCGCCGGCGGCAAATTGCGCGCGCGCCATTGCATCAGGAAGAAAACCGCGCCGGCAGACAACGCCAACAAGAAGGCGTCCAGGGCCAAAATGCCGAGCCATTTGCCCAACCAGATTTGCCAGCGTGCGACCGGCTTGACGGCCACCATCTGAATTTGCGCTTCCTCGACGTCGCGCGCCAGCGTGCCGCACGCGAGCCATAACGTGGCAAACCCAAGGAGAGCCGTGATCAAGGTTAGTGTGTAAGTGAGAAGAATCTGAGTGAACCCGCGCGCCGTTCCGTCATCCTTGATGACTAACGGCAAAAGAACAACGCCACCAATCAGCACCACCGAGAGAACCATGACCAGCCGAAAGCGAAATGCAGCTTTCAGCGTTAACCAAGCGATGGCCAGTAAGCGTTGCACTAGGCACCCCTCTCCCTAACCCTCTCCCCATCCGATGGGGAGAGGGAAAAGAATTGCCCGCTGCGGACTCGCTCACAAATGGATAATTCCCTCTCCCCATCGGATGGGGAGAGGGTTAGGGAGAGGGTTAGGGAGAGGGGTGCCTGGCGCAACATATTCTTACGATTTCGGTTTGCCCGTGAGCGACGCAAGTTGCTCGTTGGCTTTCTCCAAGTCGGCAGCTTTTTCCGGTGTGGTCACTGTCTGTCCTGGCGCCGCGACTTCATGCGCTTTTGTCAGCGCATCGAGCTTTTTGTGAGCGACGCTTTCGGCAGGCTGCGTAGCGACGACGTTAGGAGCAGGGCGCGTCTCGACCACCGGCGCCGCCAATCGTTCCAGAATCTTTTCCGTCTGCGGCGTTGCTGGCGCATCCGCATCTCCGCGCAAATAGGCGGCGACGCGATTTCCTGAAGTCGCGCCGGAAGTTTCGGCTTCGGTTTGCTTGGCTTTCTGCACGACGCCGAGAAAATAGCTTTCCAAGTTCTGAGTCGGCGTGTCGATGCGAACATTATCTTCCGCCGCGTCCTTCCGGATGATCTCGAGAACGCGTTCGATTGTTTGCCGTGGCAGCAAAGGCGTCGTGATCCGCATGGCGTCGGGTTTCGCCAAAAGTTCCTTTAACGTCCCCATGGCTTGGACTCGGCCGCCGTAATAAATGACGACGCGGTCGCAAACATCCTCCACATCCGCCAGGAGGTGACTGCTCAAAATCACCGTTTTCCCTCGCCTGGCCAGCGCGACAATCAAGTCTTTCACTTCGCGACAGCCAATCGGGTCAAGCCCGGCCGTTGGCTCGTCCAGAATGACAAGATCGGGATCATTGATCAAAGCTTGAGCCAGCCCGATGCGGCGTTGCATGCCCTTGGAGAATTCACCGACTTGCCGGCGGCGCGCTTTGTCCAGCCCCACCATAGTGAGGAGCTGTTCGGTACGCTGATGGCGCTCATTGGATGGCAGAGCAAACAAGTTTCCGAAGAACTCCAACGTCTCGTTCGAGTTCAAATAGCGGTACAAATAAGACTCTTCGGGCAAATAACCGATCCTCGATTTCGTCGCCACATGCCGCGGTGAATGATGAAACACCTCGATGTGGCCTTTAGTCGGATAAAGCAATCCGAGCAGCATCTTGACCGTCGTTGATTTGCCCGAGCCGTTCGGTCCCAACAGGCCGAAGACTTCGCCGCGCCGGACTTCGAAATCAACGTTGTCCACGGCGCGAGCTTTGGGGCGGCCCCAAAAATCTTTAAAGATTTTCGTGAGTCCGCGAACGGCGACGACGATGTCTTCCGAGCGCGTGCTCGAAACGGCCGGTTGCGGTTTTTCCAAAGTGGCAACGGTCATATGTAGTCCTCAGTTATCATTCACCTTGGCCCTCCCCCGATCCGATGGAGAAAAGGGAACAATACAGGTCGGGCACCCCTATTAGTTGATTGCCGACCAGTTTGCACAAAATGCTCCCTCTCCCCGTCGGACGGGGGGAAAGCCGCAGGTGAACACCACTGCTCTGACCTTGTTTCAGGAACCTGCGCGTAGGACAAGTGTCCCGTGTGTGGCGTAGCGCAAACTTTCAGTCTGCTGTATCGCAGCCAATCAGTCACCGTTCCGAGACGGAATGCAGCAGCTGACAGTTGCATCGCGCCTCTCCCTAGCCCTCTCCCCATCCGATGGGGCGAGGGAATCGAGCATTTGCGATGGTCGATGCCTGACGGACGAACGCGCCCAACGCCCGGGTCTTTTCCCTCGCCCCATCGGGTGGGGAGAGGGGCAGCATTCACCTGGCTACTTGGAAGAATTGTATTCTGCGGACCGCCCGCACGTTCGAACAGCCTGGAAAGTGCGGACGGTATGCCGGTTGCAAATCGCCAATACGGCAGACTGAAAGTCTCCGTTACAACGCGCTGTCCTGCATCGTTCATCAGAAAAGTTTGCCTCGAATCGCACAGTCAGGTTACGCGATCTTGGGTGTTAGTTGCGATGCCGCGCCGGGCTTTTGGCCATGGCCTGGTTCTTCTGGTTTGTCACTGGCCGTCTGCATCGGTTCCAGTTCTTCGCCGTAACGGACGAGACGCGCGCTGTTAAAGACAACGATTAGTGAACCTGCGTTGTGGAGAATGGCTGCCACAATGGGATGAATGTACCCGAAAGCGGCCGCAACCAATCCCCCGACAATAAACAACACGCCAACCAGAAAATTCTGATTGATCACCGCGCGGGTGCTGCGCGAGAGGCGCACCAAAAACGGCAGCCGCCGCAGATCGTTATTCATCAAAGCAATCGTCGCGCTGTGAATCGCCACTTCGCTGCCCGCAGCGCCCATCGCGATGCCAATGTCGCCTGCGGCCAAAGCCGGCGCATCATTGACACCATCGCCGACGACCGCGACCCGGTAGCCGCGCGCTTTGATTTGGCGGACAAATTCCACTTTATTTTGGGGCAAACATTCGGCCACGACTTCTTCACAGCCGATTTCCCGCGCCACCCGCGCGGCCACAGGCTGACGATCGCCCGTCACCATCGCGACGCGCCGCACTCCGCTTTGCAGGAGCAAGGCCAACGACTCGCGAGCTTCGCTGCGCGTCTCATCTTGCAAGCCGACCCATCCGATGCATTGCCCTTGTCGCGCTACGAAGATTAAACTGAATCCTTCCGTTTCGTTCAGATCGACTGATTTGGTAAAGTCATCTTTGATGCCGCTGTCTTTCAACCACTGCGCGCGGCCCACCATTACTTCCTTGCCTTCAATCTTCGCTTTGACGCCGCGGCCTGCTGTTTCGGAAAAATCTTGCGGCTCGGCGAGCGGGACTCCTGCTTCTTCAGCGAGCGCCGAAAGTGCCTTGGCGGTCGGATGATTGCTATATTTCTCAGCGGAGCCGGCGATGCGCAGCAACTCCGCCGGCTTGGTCTCGCCCAGCGGCGCCAAGCGGCTTACCGTCAGTTTGCCGGTCGTTAACGTGCCGGTTTTGTCGAAAATGAATGCGTTAATCCGCGCGGCGGCTTCGATATCGCCGACGTTCTTAATCAATATTCCCAAACGGGCCGCCGCCGAAAGTGCGGCCACCATAGCCGTCGGCGTTGCCAAAATGAACGCGCATGGGCAAGCCACGATCAAAACGGCGATCACGCTGTTGAGATTCTGCGTGAACGCCCAAACCAACGCGCCGATCACCAGAACGAACGGCGTGTAATAGACCATGTATTGATCCACGATCCGCATAATCGGCAACTTGGTCTTCTCTGCAGCGAGGATCAGTTCGCGGACGCGGCCCAGCGTGGTGTCCTGGCCGGCCCGGCTGACACGAATTTCGAGGACGCCGGTTAAATTCTGCGTCCCGGCAAAGACATCGTCGCCCGGCTTTTTGTCTACGGGCAATGATTCGCCGGTGATGTTTGCTTGGTTGAATGAGCCTTGCCCATTTACGATCACGCCGTCGGCCGCAACGTTATCTCCCGGCCGCACGCGGATGACATCGCCTACTGCGAGGTCCTTGGCTGCGACTTCCTCTTCGCCTTTGCCCGTGATGCGGCGGGCCTTTGCGGGCGTGAGCTTGATCAGCGACTCGATCGAGGCCCTGGCGCCGGCTGCGGTGCGGGTTTCAATAATTTCGCCAAGCAACATGAAGAAGGCCACCAACCCTGCGATCTGATATTGGCCCGACGCAAACGCCGCGAGAACAGCGATCCCGACCAATTCATTGATGCTCAGAATGCCTCGGCGCAAATCCTTGATCGACGTCCAGACAATCGGATAACCGAGGATGATGGCGCCAATCATGGCACTGAAATGGGCCACCATCGATTCCTGGGAATTGCCCTTGTCAAAAAACCATTCCACAATGAACGAGTTAAAAATGAAAATCATCCCGACGAACGTCTGAGGCAACCGGACGGGCGTATGCTCGGAATCGCAGCTCGGATATTCAGCATCGTGATGATGATGGTGATCATGATGGTGATCGTGATCGTCCTCTTTTCGACTTAGTAATGACGTTACTTGCATAAACTCTTGCTAAAAATGTTCCGGTCCCCTCTCCCTAGCCCTCTCCCCATCGGATGGGGAGAGGGAAAAGAATATATTGCGGACGCCACTTGCAACAATGGAAACGCGCTGGCAGGCGGCAGCAGCGTATCCCCTCGCCCCATCGGATGGGGAGAGGGCTAGGGAGAGGGGACATTGCACCGGCATCATTTCGTCTTAACTCTTCTACTGTTGTTTCGTGCTCGGTTTTTGCGGTTCACGACTTAACAATAATCGCAGCTCCCGAGCTTTTCCATCCTGGCTCGCGGGCAGGAAAACCTTTTCTACGGTGCTGTTCGTCAAAACCCTGTGCAATGCTTCCGTCCGCAAGCGGTTCGCAAACAACTGAGGATTTGACCGGTAATAAGGCAATTGGTTCGTAAAATAATTCGCTTCGGCCGAAACGCCTTCAACGATTCGCGTCCGGTCAGACTCGCCCTGGTTGATCAACGCGCTTGCTTCGCCCTCGGCCATGCTGAGAATGCGGCTGGAGTAAGCTTGGGCAACCTCGTTGCTTTGCCGCCGTTCGACATCAGCCGACAGCACGGATTCGAACGCCGGGTTCACGTAGCGCGGAGCAATGGTATTGATTTCGACCTGCTCGACGGTGATCCCGAGCCCCTGCTGATCGACCAGCTGCTGGACCCGTTCGGTAACCTTTTCTTTGAAGCGCAATTTGTCCGAGGTCAACGCCTGGTCCACCGTGAAGCGGGCCGACGCGTGAAAAAGCCCATTGTTGAGGGCATTTTGCACGAGATTCGATGCGTTGACAAAATCCAGCGCGTAACTCAACGGCCTGTTAATCCGATAGCGGAGGGTAGCGCGGACATGAATGATGTTGCCGTCGGACGTCAACGTGTAACCATCGGAAGCTGGATTCAGCGTCGAACCCGCCGGTGGTTCGCTGTTGGAAGCCTCCATTTCTGGCGTTGTGGCGTACCAACCGGTAGTGGACCGGACGGTTTGAAATTCGCTGAAAGGAATCTTCACCGCTTCGTCGATGGGATATGGAAACTTCCAATGGGCGCCCGGCCCGAGCAATCGTTGTTCTCCCGCGCCGAGCGGGCGGCCAAAACGGAGAATAATGGCGCGTTCTTGAGACGAAACCGTGAAAAACCCGGAGGCAAAGAAGACCACGATCAGAATGATCATGATAACCTTGACAATAACGAAGCTGCTGCGAAGGGCTTCAGAAAGCGCAGCCGAGCTGGCGTCTTCGACCTGCTCAGGACGGGGCGGACTCGCCGGATTCTTTTCCGTTTTCGGCGAAGAGTGATCGTGTGGGTCGTTCATGACGGAATCATTTAGGGTTCGCGCCCAACCTGGGCGTTCCGGACTGCGAGGGCGTTGGTTGAGCGGCACTTGATTGCGGCACGAACAAATCGTACGGAATCGTGCGTTCGTCGAAAATGAGCGTGGATTTGTCCTTCAGCGTCTCTTCAAGCGCGCGAAGTTTCAGCAAGAAAACAGCCAGCTCCGGATTTTGATCCATCGTTGCGTAAGCCTTGGTTGCTTCTTTATCCGCTTCGCCGCGAATAGCCATCGCCTTCGCCCCAGCAGTGGCCAGCATTCGGTCACGATCGCGATCGGCCGCGCTCTTGATATCCATCGCTCTGGATTCTCCTTCGGCCTTGATCCGGTCCACTTCCCGCTGGCGCTCCGCTTGCATTCGGTTGAACACCTTTTCGGTGACACTTTCTGGAAGCCCCATTTTCTTAATGCCAACAAACTTGATGTCGATGCCGTACTTGCTCTTCGCTACCGGCTGAATCGCTTTCAAAACTTCCTGTTCGACCTCGGCAAACTTGAGTTCATTTTCGTTGATCGAAACGAAATGCGAGAAAGGATGTTTTCCAATGACTTCGTTTTTTCCGCTCTCAATCAAACCGGAGAGCGCCGGTTCAACGTCCTTGGTTTGGCCACCTGGGAAACTATTGAAAAATCCTTGAGGATCGCTAATCGTCCAGCCGACATACAACATGACGAGCAACGGGTAATTGTCCTTGGTCAATGTCTGCTCGAAACGCCCTTCGAAATTGTAGATGCGCTTGTCGAACTTGGTCACTTTCTGGATCGGCCGCGGCCATTTCCATTTTAAGCCCGGTTCTGAGATTGGCCTCGTCGGTTTGCCAAAGGTCGTGACGACGGCTACCTCGGTTTCGCGGACCTGGAAGGTGAACAAGAGTACCATGAAGATCAGCAATAATAAACCGCCGACAACCAAGGTAAGAGTATTTCGTTTCATATTTTCAAATTACAAATTGAGCATGGATGAACTGTTCCTATCTCCGAGGCGTTGGCGCCGGCACATCCAGCAAGTCAGGCCGGATTTTATCTTGCAGGTCCAGTTGAATTGACTCCTGAGCGTTGGTTACGGCAAGGATGTACTTGCGCGAGTTGGTCGCGCTTCGTTCCAGAGCTTGCAAGTAAGCCCGCTCCATAAACACATCCGGCGATGCTCTGTAAGCGGCGAGTTGATTGGTAAATTGCGCCGCACGCGCATGGGCTTCGGCCACCTTTCGATACGCATAAGCTTCCGCCGCGCGAATTCTCCTCAAACCCTCGGCCTGCGCCAGATTCGTTGTCTTCGCCGCGTAACCCTCCGCCGCGCGGACGGAGGCTTCCGCTTCCTGCCTCGCGCCGTTCACTTCTTCGAACTTCTTCGCGACCTTCACTGGCGGATGGATATCTTGCAGGCCGACGAAGATGATATTCACGCCCAGTTTGAGTTCGTTCGCTCGATCTTGAATTCGCTTTTGCAATTCTCTCGACGCCTTCTCCCGTCCGCTCGACATGATGTCAAAAAGATCAACGCCCACCAAATAGCGGACGACCTCGCGGGTCGCAGCTTTCTCCAACATTTGCCCTGCGTCCGTGTGATAGTAGGCCCAAGCGGGCAAGTCGTTGATTTGATACTGCATCGGAATGCTGACCGTCAGCAGGTCCACCGGAGCACCAGATTCGGCAGGGGCATTGGTCGTGCTCGGCGAGATGGAACCCCGGCTGGCGACGAGCAAGTTAAACTCTTCCTTGTAATGCGGGATCGTCCAGACCACGGTCGTCTCCTTTTCTTTCTCCGGGTCGGGGACGAAACCAATGTTGAGCGTTTGAACCTCGTGTGTGCGATGGCGATGGACATGGTCGATCGGCCACGGCAGTTTGAAGTGCAATCCAGGTTCGAGGACGGCTTGATTGTCCAACCGCCGGCCAAATCGCTCGATCAATCCTTGTTCGCCCGTACTAATGAAAACAACCGTCGTGGAAAGCCAGAGAATGCCAACTTGTAGAAGAATCAGCCAAGCGAGCGCTTTCTCGAGGAACCGGTAAAACCAAGTCTCCGAAACTTTGAATCCGAATTGGTAATCGAGGGCTTGCGCAGCCGTGGTAATCAATCCTTCCGGTTGCGCGAGCAGACCTACCAACCGGCTTTCATACAACGGCCGGCTGACTTTCCCTTTCACGCGCGGCCGATAAATTTCCAGGATCAGGTTGACCAACGTTTCCAAAGCCGCCAGGGCTAAAACACATCCCAAAACGCGCGCCGCGTACAAATCAAAGTTGCCAAAGCCCAATTGCACAGCCGCCAGCGAAGCGGTGACGACGAAGCAAATGTAAGCGCCGAGCAGGAGATAGCTCGCTCCAGGCCGCAGCAGTCGCGCGTCGCTGTGCCGCACTAAACTTGAAGAATATTTCCCGAGCAAAAACAGAACCAACGCGAACAGGCCATACAATGACATCGCCACCGCCGGCTGCACCATTGGCGCCGGAGTCGCCGTGCGGAGCCACGTCCAAAGCCAATAGATAGCGCCGCCCTGAAGCAGTAATAAGAGCACGGTGAAGCCGGGGACAAAGAAACTCTCGAATTGTTCGCGGGACCGTTGCGCAGGGAAAAGCTCGGCGTCGGTGACATTGAATAGGCTGGAGCTCCCCTTGGATTTGTTGAGTTCGTCGAACTCCATTTTCTCCAACCGTTCGCTTTCTTCCAACCGCATCTGGAAATAGCTCAATGCGATGACAAGCACGCCGAGACCAAGATAAATAATCGCCACTTGGCCCGACAGCGCCTTGGCGTAAAAGGCCAGAAACGCCGCTGAGATGCAGACCAGCAGCAACACGACGAGGTTGACGAGTCCGATTTTTCTAATGTTGCGTTCCATGCCTAGGTGTAAATATTGCGTTGCCCCCCCCTCTCCCTAACCCTCTCCCCATCCGATGGAGAGAGGGTTAGGGAGAGGGGCAACGTTGACTTCATAGTGACGCTTCGCTCAAGTTAATTCGCGATCCTCGAACAATATCAAAGCCACGGCCAGCGCAGCGCCGAGGTAGCCGATGACATAACCTAACGCCTGGCCAACGTAGCTCCAAGGAATTTTCTTCTTGTTTTCCAACGCATCGGAAAGCCAGAAAAGCTGCCAATTTGGCACGACCGTGTAAAGCACCGATGCCCACATTGCGCCGCCGAGCCCCGCTTGCGTCATTTTCTTTCGATCAACCTCGCTGACTTTTTCCTGTTCAATGATCTCCAGCTTGCCGTTTTTATTCGCATCGTAATTCGCGATCGCTTCCCGCAGCAGCGCTAATTGCTCGGGCGTCCATTTGAAATGCTTCGCTTCCTCCTTCGCGTTAAAGCTATGCCAGGCTGGTTCGGCGCGCCGTCCAAACAAATAGTCCGACATTAGACCGAGAAGAAAGAAGGCCGAGCAAATCGCCAGAGTCGGGATCAATTCCCAACGGGTCGAACAAGCCAAGGCCAACCCTGCCAGCAGCCAAAGCGCGAACAAAATCAAGATCGCGGCCGGAATCAATCGCCAGTCCACTCCCTTGGCGAACTCTTGCCACTTCCATTCCTTATCGATGAAATTGATCACGATAAAGGCGAGTGTAACGAACAGGATGACAAAAAAAACCGCGTCCGCCACGAACGGACGCCGCAGGAAATAATTGGTCAAACCTCCCAGGGCATAAGCCAGAAAGAGAAAGGCGAAAAACAAAACCAACCCAACCACATCTGTGTTCCCGTAAGCGTCAAAGGCCATCCGGCTCGCCAGCAGCGCGCTGAGAAGATTCACGTACGTCAGCACCGTGAGCGCTCCAATTAGCCCCACGTACTTGGCCAGAAGAAATTGCGCACGCCCCACCGGCTTCGCAAGCACGGCCAAAGCTGTGCCGGAACGAATTTCGTGCGCTACTGAAGCAGCCGCGCTGAGCACGGCGCCGAAGAGACCCGAAAGCAACATCATCGCGAGAACACTGTCCTTGACCAGTTTAGGATCGTCACCGAATCCGAAGTACGGCACGCAAGCCAGAAACACGGCAAAGCCCGAGGAGAAAGTCATGAGCAGCAAGAAAACAGGCTGCCGCACCAGCTCCATGAAAGCGTTACTCGCTATGGTGGTGAATTGCCGCATGCTGCTTCAATTTCAATGCTTCACAATCAATCAGATAATTCTGGCATCCAGCGGATGCCTGGTAAAATCAATTAGAGTTTGCCTATCCGCGTGGTTTAGTGCGCGAGAAAATAGCGAGAAGCGAAAATTTTGCAAGCCTCGTCAGCAGAATCTATGGGTTGATTCGGGCTCCGGGAGTCTTCCCAATGTGTGATAGAGGGCCTTTTCCATAGCATCGAAGGTCCGGAAGCCTTACGAGCGTCTGGCCACCACTCGGATTTTGTTGTTCAGGCCCTCGACCGCCCCGGACGAGACCTCGCCTTTGGCCCGAAACCAATTGATCAATAACTCCTCATGCGCGCCACCTTCTTCATCGGCTCCATCCGGCTGCGCAACGCTCGCTCCGTCCACACCGACAGAAACGCCCGAGCCCAACTCAGCGAACGGTAACGCCAGAAATCCCGGAAGGTCTCTTTGAGC
>Ga0194121_10003542_pt1 | contig 23555 bp, 25 predicted proteins | sample TA2MahCa50mmetaG_FD_148609 | JGI IMG/M metagenome (GOLD analysis project Ga0194121, IMG submission 148609) | Freshwater microbial communities from Lake Tanganyika, Tanzania - TA2015020 Mahale Deep Cast 50m | ecosystem: Environmental > Aquatic > Freshwater > Lake | place: Tanzania: Lake...
AACACCCGTTCCCTCAATCCCAAACCAATAACCCGACACCCGACAAACCAACCCGCGATGAAAAAGGCGCAACGACAAAGCATGCCATCTGATCGCCTTCCATCGCCGCAATTCAAATCATGCTCGCCCGTGAATAGGCCGGGTTAATCTCGTTCGTCGACTATTGTCGGTGATCGAGAACCCGCGCCCGCTCGTCGCCTGCTCCACCTATTTCGGCCCTGACCGGCGGCGCAAGAGCATTCCCATCAATTTCCCGGACCGACGCAAGACGTCGCCGAGCTGAAGGTACCGCCATGTCCGAGAAGCCGCAGTTGATTCGTCCTCGCAATACGATGCTGGAGCGGCTGGGCGGCCGTCCGGGCGTTCCGGGAAAGGTCGACGAGGCTCTGCTCAAGAAGGCGGAGGATCGTATCGCCGAGGTCGGGGCCTCGTATCCCGACCGCGTGAAGGCCGATCTCGACAAGCTGGTCGGGCTCGCCAACCAGGCGGCGACCGATCCCGATCGCCGCGACCAGGCGATCACCGGCATCAACCTGATCGTGCACGAGATCCGCGGCGAAGGCGCCACCTTCGGCTATCCTCTGCTCACCAAATTCGCGAGCTCGCTGTTCAAGTTCACCGACGGCCTCACCAGCCCCAACGCCCACCAGCTCGCGCTCATCAAGGCGCATGTCGACGTCATGACGCTGGTGGTGAAGAATGGCATCAAGGGCGATGGCGGACCGCTCGGCGCGCAGATCGACCAGAGCCTGGCGATGGCGATCGAGAAATACGCGGCGCACAAGCCCTAAAACGAGAACGGGCGCCCGAGGGCGCCCGCGAACGAAGAGCGACGGCGCGAGCGATCAGGCGGCCTTGGCCGCCTGAGCCTTGAGAATTCGCCGCTTAAGACGCTTCGCATCCTCGGGCAGCTTGGCGTCGCGCGTCGACAGCAGATACCGGTCGAGACCGCCATTGTGCTCGATCGTGCGCAGCCCGTGCGCGGTCACGCGCAGCCGCACCGACTGGCCGAGCAGATCGGAGAGCAGCGTCACCTCCTGCAGGTTCGGCAGGAAGCGCCGCTTGGTCTTGTTGTTGGCGTGGCTGACATTGTGGCCAACCAAAACGCCCTTGCCGGTGATGTCGCAGCGTCTTGCCATGGCTCGGACCCGAACGAAAACAAGGTGAAATGCCGGGTTTGCACCCGGCGTCGAGGCCGCGGGTTGTACCCGGCCCCTCCCGGGTCGTCAAGCACCCGGCCGGAAGGCCCTGAGGAGCTCTTCGGCCGCCTCGCCGGGGGTGGCTCGGCCCGCGGTCACGGCCAGCTCGAGGGCGCCCAGCCGCGCCGCCACCTCAGTATCCGCGCGCAGCGCCGCGATCAGCCCCTCCTCGACCTCACGCCACATCCAGCGCTTCGACTGCGCCGCCCGCTTCGCCGCCAGGCCGGCAGGACCGAGGGCTTCGCGATGCCGAAGAACCTCCCGCCAGACCTCGGCGACGCCCTGGCCGGTTACGGCAGAGCAGGTCAGCACCGCCGGCCGCCAGCTCGAACCGGCCCCGAGGATCGCCAGCGCCGCGACGTAGTCGGCTCGGGCTCGTTCTGCCGCCGGCTTGAGCTCCCCGTCCGCCTTGGTGACCACCAGCAGGTCGGCAAGCTCGATGACGCCCTTCTTGATCCCCTGCAGCTCATCGCCGCCGGCGGGCGCCAGCAGCAGGAGGAAACTGTCGGTCATCTCGGCGACGGCGGTCTCCGATTGACCGACACCGACGGTCTCGATCAGCGCCACGTCGTAGCCTGCGGCTTCCATCACCATCAGCGTCTCCCGGCTTCGCCGGGCGACGCCGCCGAGCGCGCCGCCGGAAGGCGAGGGCCGAATGAAGGCATTGGGATGGCGCGATAGCCGCTCCATCCGCGTCTTGTCGCCGAGGATCGAGCCGCCGGAAATCTCGGAGGACGGATCGACCGCGAGGACCGCCACCTTGCGCCCTTCGCCGGCGAGGTGAAGGCCGAAGGCCTCGATGAAGGTGGACTTGCCGACACCCGGCGCACCCGAGACGCCAATCCGCGTGGCCCGCCCCGTCGCCGGCAGGAGCTGACGCAGCAGAGCATCGGCCTGGGCCCGGTGATCGGTCCGGGTCGACTCGACCAGGGTCAGCGCCTGCGCCAGCGCGCGGCGGTCTCCATCGCACACCGCTGCCGCGAGCTTCTCCGACGGCATTCCACCCGCGGTCATCCGCGCCCCGGCTTTACCGCGCGCCAGATCACGGTCACCGTCTCAACGACGTTGTTGTATCGGCTGTAGGCTTCCTCGACCGTCTGCTGGTCGACCTTGCCTGCGGCTATGAGACTTCGCCACGGCTCCGCCGGAAGGTGGCTATAGCTTTCGACCCGGAAGTCGACACCGAGGATCAGCCCGAGCGGGGTGTTGGACAGCTTCTTCGCAAGCCATTCGCGATTCAGCGCCTGGTCGAACAACGCCAGCATCGACGGCAGGATCGGCCGCACATGCGTCGGGTCCGAGAGGAAGCTGTCGTGGCGCGGATGCGGAACCTCGATCGTGATCTTCGCGTCGGGCCGACAGACTCGATAGAGTTCCTTGACGATGGCAAGGAAGGTGCTGCTTCGCTCTCCCAGATGCTCGAGCACATGAATGAGAAGAATCTCATCGACCGATGAGTCGGGCCAGGGCCACGGCGTCTGCTCGAGGTCGCAGACCTGATCCGGGTTCAGAACGGCCTCGCGATCGACATTGATCCAGCCCTCGAGCCTGGAGCCGCCGCATCCCAGATTGAGCTTCACGCCGCCTTGCCTCCCTGCGACGACGCCAATCTAGTCAGATCCTGGGAATGCGTATACACACGCGCCGCCGTCGAACCGGGAGTCCTGCATGCCCCTAAAGCCTGCCGCCCAGCGCGTCGAGGACCTGCTTGCCGCGCAGGGCATGGCCCGTCGGGTCGTGGAATTTCCAGAATCGACCCGAAGCTCCGCCGAGGCCGCCGCCGCGATCGGCTGCGCGCTGGCCCAGATCGCGAAGTCGCTCGTATTCAAGGCCGCGAGCGGGCGGCCCGTCCTGGTCGTTGCATCCGGCGTCAACCGGATCGACGAGAAGAAGATCAAGGCCGCGATCGGCCAGAAGATCGGCCGGGCCGATGCCGACTATGTGCGCGAGCGCACCGGCTATGCGATCGGCGGCGTGGCGCCGCTCGGCCATGCGCAGCCGTCGATCGTGCTGATCGATCGCGATCTGCTCGCGCTCGATCCGATCTGGGCCGCGGCCGGCACGCCGAACGCGGTGTTCCGCCTGAGCCCCGGCGAGCTGGTGCGGATCTCAGGCGGCGAGGTCGCCGATGTGAAGCAGGACACCTAAAGAAAGCTGTAGGGGTCGACGTCGACCTGGACGCGCGCCGTTCCCGGTATCTTCACCCGCGCGAGCCACTCGGCGACGATCGGCTGCACGCGCGTCGCACGATCGGCCTTGAGCAGCAGCCGGCGACGATGCCGGCCGCGTAGCAGAGCCAGGGGCGCCGGCGCCGGCCCCAGGACCTGGATACCCTCGCCGCGCGGCGCCGACTTGGCGAGCGCACGCGCCACCGTATCGGCCACCTGCTGGTCATGGCTTGAGATCACGAGGCCGACAAGGCGCCCATAAGGCGGCATGCCGGCAGCCTCGCGCTCGGCCGCCTCGACCGCAAGGAAGCGGTCGCGATCGCCGGATGCGAGCGCGGCCATCACGCGATTTTCCGGCTGCCAGGTCTGCAGCAAGACGCGCCCAGGACGCACATGCCGGCCGGCGCGGCCGGCAACCTGATGGAGGAGCTGATAGGTGCGTTCCGCCGCCCTGAGGTCCCCCCCTTCGAGGCCGAGATCGGCATCGACGACGCCGACCAAGGTCAGCTTCGGAAAGTTGTGGCCCTTGGCCACCATCTGCGTGCCGATCACGACATCGACCTCGCCATCGCGGATCGAGCGCACCAGCTCCTCGGCCTGGGCCGGACCGCCGATCGTATCGCTGGTCATCACGGCGAAGCGCGCCTCGGGAAGGACCGCAAGCAGTTCTTCGGCCAGCCGCTCGACCCCGGGGCCGCAGGCGGCGAAGGCGTCCTCGGCGCCGCAGGAGGCGCACACGGACGGTCGGCGCGCTGAGTGGCCGCAGTGATGGCATTGCAGCCGTCCGGCGAGACGATGCTCGACCAGCCAGGTCGAGCAGTTCGGGCAGGCGAGCCGGTTGCCGCAGCCTCGGCACAGGGTGAGCGGCGCATAGCCGCGTCGATTGAGGAACAGCAGCGACTGCTCGCCCGCCGCCAGGGTCTCGGCCAGGGCCTGCACCAGCGGCGGACTCAGGAAGCGCTGCGAGGCCGGCTTTTCGCGGCGTAGATCGATGGCGCGGATCTCAGGCAGCTGCGCGCCGGCGTGGCGATCGGGCAGATGCAGGCGGCGATATCGGCCGGTCGTCTCATTCACATGGCTTTCCAGCGACGGCGTCGCCGAGGAAAGCACGATCGGGAAGCGCCCGAGCCGGGCGCGCACCACGGCCATGTCGCGGGCGTGATAGTGGACCCCGTCCTCCTGCTTGAAGGCCGGATCGTGCTCCTCATCGACGACGATGAGGCCGAGATCGGGGTAAGGCAGGAACAGCGCCGAACGGGCTCCGACCACAACCGGCGCCTTGCCCTCGGCAATCGCACGCCAGGCGGTGCGGCGCTCGGTCTGGGTCAGATCCGAATGCCAGACCGCCGGCCGCATGCCGAAGCGCGTTTCAAAGCGACCGAGCCATTCTGCCGACAGCGCGATCTCAGGCAGCAGCACCAGCGCCTGGCGACCGCGGCGAACGCACTCGGCGACCGCCTCGAAATAGACCTCGGTCTTGCCGCTGCCGGTGACGCCGTCGAGGAGCGTCACGGAAAATACACCCTCGGCGAGGCGCTGGCGCAGCTCGGCCGCGGCTGCCGCCTGATCGTCGGAGAGGATGCGACCCGGGCGATCGACATCCGGCGCTTCAAAGGGCGGTGCCGACGGAAGCTCGACGCGCTCGATCAGCCCATCCTTCTCCATCGCCTTGAGGACGCCGGCTCCGACCCCGGCCTCGCGCGCCAGGTCGGATGGAAGCCAGGCGACGCCCCCGGCGAGGAGCTCAGTCACCCGCCGGCGTTGCGGTGTCACACGCTCTCCGGGCTCCGGCATGCGGGCGAAGCGGTATCCAATGGCAGGCCTCGGTGGCATGAGGGCCGCCGGCACGCTCATCGCCATCCGCAGCACAGCCCCAGGCGGCGAGAGGGTGTAGGTCGCCACCCAGTCGACGAAACCGAGAACCGCCTCGGGTAGAGAGGGCGCCTCTTCCAGACGCTCGACCACAGGCTTCAGCTTCGCCTCGTCGACATCCTCCGTGCCCTTGCCCCAGACGACGCCGAGGAGCTCGCGCGGGCCCAGCGGCACGACGACGAACTCACCCCGCCGGAGGGTCATCCCCTCGGGCACCAGATAGTCATAGGGACCGGCAAGGGGCAGCGGCAGGAGAACGGAAACGCGCGCGCCACCCCCAATGGCTTGTATGCTGGCGTCGTCGGCCATCATGAGGTAGATTTCACACTAGATTCCGAGGCCGCTGATGAAGTTCTTCGTCGATACCGCCGACATCGCCGAGATCCGGGAGCTGGCCGCGACCGGCCTCCTCGACGGCGTCACCACCAATCCATCGCTCATCCAGAAGAGCGGCCGCAAGATGCTCGACGTCATCGCCGAGATCTGCGCCGCGGTCGAGGGCCCGGTTTCAGCCGAGGTGACCGCGACCGACCATGCGACCATGCTGGCCGAGGGACGCAAGCTCGCCAAGATCGCCAAGAACGTCGCGGTCAAGGTGCCGCTGACGCCGGACGGGCTCAAGACCTGCCGGGTGCTCGCCGACGAAGGCACCAAGGTCAATGTCACGCTCTGCTTCTCTCCCGCCCAGGCGCTGCTCGCTGCCAAAGCGCGCGCTTCCTTTATCTCGCCCTTCATCGGGCGCCTCGACGACATCGGCCAGGATGGCATGGGCCTGATTGCCGACGTGGTCCAGATCTATCGCAACTATCCGGCGTTCAAGACCGAGGTGCTGGTCGCCTCGATCCGCCATCCGATCCATGTCATCGAGTCGGCCAAGCTCGGCGCCGACGTCGCAACCTTGCCGCCGGCGGTGCTGCGTTCGCTGTTCAATCATCCGCTGACCGACAAGGGCCTTGCTGCCTTCCTCGCCGACTGGAAGAAGACCGGACAGTCGATCCTCTGATGTCCACCGCCCGCCCCAACGAAACGCTCGACGCCGCAGAAGTCACCGAGTATCTGCGCCGGCATCCGGACTTCCTCCTGAACCACCCGGACGCAGTGACCGCGCTGATGGCGCCGGGACGCGAGGTCGGCGAGGGCGTCGTCGACTTGCAAAAGGTGATGCTGGACCGGCTCCGCAGCGAGCTCGGGCGGCTGAAGACGACGCAGCGGAAGCTGATCGCGACCAATCGGGTCAACCTGCAGACCCAGGGCCGCGTGCACTCGGCCGTGCTGGCGATGATCGAGGCGCCAAGCCTTGAGCATTTGGTCCACACGGTGACCCAGGACCTGGCGCTGATCCTCGACCTCGATGTCGTCGCCTTCGCGGTCGAAGCCGCAGATCCCAAGATCACCGCGGGTCACGTCGTCGGCATCGCCCGGCTCCCTGCGGGCACGATCGACCGGCTGATCGGCGAGGGCCGCGAAACGCGGCTACGCCCTGAAGCGCAGGGTGAGCCCGAGGTCTTCGGCGGTGCTGCCGGCCTCGTCCGCTCCGATGCGCTGATCCGCGTCAAGGTGAGCGCGGAAGCCCCGGTCGGGCTGCTCGCCTTCGGCTCACGGCGCGAGAGCACCTTCCATCCGAGCCAGGGCACCGAGCTGCTGGCGTTCCTCGCGCGCGCGCTCGAGATCTCGGTTCGGGCATGGCTGAGGTCTCCGGCCTGACCGTCCCCCGCGCCGTCGAGGAGTGGCGTGCCTGGCTCGCTCACGAAAGACGCGCCTCCCGCCACACGCTCGATGCCTATGAGCGCGACCTCGCCCGGTTCATCGTCTTCCTGACCGGGCATCTCGGACAGGAGGCCAGCCTCGCCGACCTGGCCCAGCTCAAACCGTCGGATTTTCGTGCTTTTCTCGCCGCGGAGCAGGCGCGCAGGCGTAGCAAGACTTCAGTCGCGCGTTCGCTCTCGGTGGTGCGCAACTTCTTCCGCTTCCTCGGCAGGCGCGGGCTTGCCGAAAATGCGCGGCTCGCCTCGATCCGGACGCCGAAGCGGCCGCAATCGGTGCCGAAGGCACTGACGATACCGGAGGCCTCCGAGCTTCTCGACGCAGTCGAGTCCGAAGGCGCCGAGCCCTGGCACGGCGCCCGCGACGCCGCGGTCCTCGCCCTCCTCTACGGTTCCGGACTTCGCCTGGGCGAAGCGCTGGGGATCACGCGCCGCGAAGCCCCGGTCGAGCCCGGCTCGCTCATCGTGCTCGGCAAAGGCCGGAAATTGCGCTCGGTACCGATCTTGCCGCGGGTCGCCGAGATCGTCGCCGCCTATGTCGCGATCTGCCCCCACAATCCGGGACCGGACGGGCCGCTTTTCCTTGGCGCTCGCGGCGGGCCGCTGCATCCACGCTTGGTGCAGGGCACGGTGACCCGGCTCCGTCGTGGCCTCGGGCTACCGGAGACGGCGACGCCGCACGCGCTTCGTCACAGCTTTGCCACGCACCTGCTGGCCGAGGGCGCCGATCTCCGCGCCATCCAGGAACTGCTGGGCCACGCTTCCCTGGCGACCACCCAGCGCTACACCAAGGTCGACCTCACCCGCCTCCTTGAGGTCCACCGCGCCGCGCATCCACGCTCATGAGCGCCGGGTCGTCGGACGAGACCATCGTCGCCGTTCTCAAGCGGCTGACCGATCCCGCCGGCGGCGCAAGGCTCTCGCTGGACGAGGCGATCGAGGTCCTGGGCGACCGCGGCTATGGGCTTGCCATGCTGCTGCTGTCGCTGCCGATGGCTCTGCCGATCTCGGCGATTCCCGGCATCTCGACCGTGTTCGGCATCCCGCTGATCCTGATCGCGGCCCAGCTCATGCTCGGCCGCCATCGGCCCTGGCTGCCGCGCTGGCTCGGCGCCAAGTCCTTCGAGCGCGCCGAGCTCGCGCGAGTCCTGGACATGGCGCTGCCCTGGCTCGACCGTGCCGAGAAGCTCGTGCGGCCTCGGCTCGGCCTCCTCGTGACCTTTGCCGCGGAGCGTGCGATCGGCACGCTTTGCGTCCTCATGGCTGCGCTGATGGCGATGCCGATCGTGCTCGGCAACCAGCCGCCGGCGATCGCCATCAGCCTCTTCGCATTGGCTTTGATCGGTCGCGACGGACTCTTCGTCATCCTCGGTCTTGCCGTCGCGATCGTATCGGTGCTCTTAGTCGCCGCCGTGCTCGGCGCTTTCGCCGCCGGCATCTGGCTCGCGATCCGCGAGATCTTCGGCTGAAGCCTTAAATATGGATCGCGCGTCCGGCGACGCCGAGCGCGGCTTCCTTGACCGTCTCGTTGACCGTCGGATGGCCGTGGCAGGTGCGCGCGATGTCCTCGGCTGAGCCGCCGAACTCCATCGCTACCGCGCATTCGTGGATCATGCCGCCGGCCTCGCCGCCGATGATGTGCACGCCGAGCACGCGGTCGGTCTTCGCATCCGCCAAGATCTTGACGAAGCCGTCGGTCATGCCGTTGGCGCGGGCGCGCGCATTGGCCGTGAAGGGGAACTTGCCGGCCCTGTAGTCGATGCCGGCGGCCTTCAGCTCCTCCTCGGTCTTGCCGACCGAGGCGACCTCCGGCCACGTATAGACGATGCCGGGGATCACGTCGTAGTTCACATGCCCCGCCTGGCCGGCGAGGATCTCGGCGAGCGCGATGCCTTCGTCCTCGGCCTTATGCGCAAGCATCGGCCCGGCGATCACGTCGCCGATCGCGTGGATGCCTTTGACGTTGGTCTGGAAGTGCTTGTCGGTCTTGACCCGGCCCTTCTCGTCGAGGGCGACACCGACCGCTTCGAGGCCGAGGCCTTGCGTGAACGGACGCCGGCCGACCGAGACCAGAACGACCTCAGCTTCCATCGCCTCGGAGGCGCCGCCGGCAGCGGGCTCGAGCGTCAGCGTCACACCCTTCTTGTCCGCTTTCGCCGAGGTCACCTTGGTCGAAAGCTTGAAGGTGAGCCCCTGCTTGCCGAGGATTCGCTGGAACTGCTTGGAGACCTCGCCGTCCATCCCGGGCGTGATGCGGTCGAGGAACTCGACCACCGTCACCTTCGATCCCAGGCGCTGCCAGACCGATCCGAGCTCGAGCCCGATATAGCCGCCGCCGATCACCACCATGGTCCTCGGCACCTTCGCCAGCACCAGCGCGCCGGTCGAGGAGACGATCTGCTTCTCGTCGATCTCGATACCCTTGAGCGGCATCACCTCGGAGCCGGTGGCGATGATGATGTGCCTGGCTTCCAGCGTCTCGCTGCCGCCGGTGTTCAGCGCCACCTCGACCTTGCCCGGCGCCGCGATCTTTCCGGTGCCGGCGACATGCGTGATCTTGTTCTTCTTGAACAGGAAGCCGACGCCCTTGACCGTCGCCTCGACCACCTTGTCCTTGTGACCGAGCATCTTCTGGAGGTCGAGCCCGACCTCCTTCACCTGGACGCCGAAATTGCCGAGCTCGTGCTGGGCCTCGTGGAACTTCTCGGAGGCGACAAGCAGGGCCTTCGAGGGGATGCAGCCGACATTGAGGCAAGTGCCGCCGAGCGTCTCGCGCTTCTCGACGCAGGCGACCTTCATGCCGAGCTGGGCGGCGCGGATGGCGCAGACGTAGCCGCCCGGCCCCGAGCCGATGACGACGATGTCGAAAGACTGGGCCATCGATCAGACCTCGAGCAGGAGACGCTGCGGGTCCTCGATCGCTTCCTTGACGCGCACCAGGAAGGTCACGGCCTCGCGGCCGTCGATGATCCGGTGGTCGTAGGAGAGGGCGAGATACATCATCGGCCTGACCTCGACCTTGCCGCCGATCGCCATCGGCCGCTGCTGGATCTTGTGCATGCCGAGGATGCCGGACTGCGGCGGGTTGAGGATGGGCGTCGACAGCAGCGAGCCGTAAACGCCGCCATTCGAGATGGTGAAGGTGCCGCCGCTGAGATCCTCGATCGAGAGCTTGCCATCGCGGGCTTTCTTGCCGAGCGCGTTGATGGTCTTCTCGATTTCGGCGAAGCCCATCTGGTCGGCATCGCGCACCACCGGCACGACGAGGCCTTGCTCGGTGCCGACGGCGACGCCGATGTCGTAGTGGTTCTTGTAGATGATGTCGTCGCCGTCGATTTCGGCATTGACCGCCGGCAGCTCCTTCAAGCCGGCCAGGCAGGCCTTTACGAAGAAGCTCATGAAGCCGAGCTTCACGCCGTGGCGCTTCTCGAATTGCTCCTTGTAGGATTCGCGCAACGCCATGACATGGGTCATGTCCACCTCGTTGAAGGTGGTGAGCATGGCCGCGGTGTTCTGCGCCTGCTTGAGCCGTTCGGCGATGCGCTTGCGAAGCCGCGTCATGCGCACGCGCTCTTCGCGCGACCCGAGCTCGCGCGGCTTGTGCAGAGCAGCGGGGGCTGCCGGCGCCGTCAGCTTCGACTCGAGCGCCGCCATCACGTCGCCCTTGGTCAGGCGCCCGTCCTTGCCGGTGCCGGCAATCTTCCCGGAATCGACCTTGGTCTCCTCGACCATCTTGCGCACGGACGGCGACAGCGGCTGCGCCGCGGCAGCAGGCTTTGCCGCCGGAGCGGGTGCAGCCGCTGCGGGCCTGGCCGCCGGCTTCGTCGCGCCGCCGCCGGCGCCTTCATTGATCGTGCCGAGCAGACCGCCGACCTCGACCGTGGCGCTGGCCGGCGCGACGATATCGCCGAGCGTGCCCGAGGCGCTCGCGTTGACCTCGAGCGTGACCTTGTCGGTCTCGAGCTCGACCACCGGCTCGTCGCGAGAGACGGCGTCACCGACGTTCTTGAGCCATTTGGCGACGGTCGCCTCGGTCACGGATTCGCCCAGCGCGGGTACCTTGATCTCGGTCGCCATGGTCGCCTCTCGGTTCTCTGGCTTCTCTAGGCCTTAAGCATAAGCGCTTGGTTAAGGACGTCCGCTTCCTCGCGATTGTGCCGTCGGAGGAGGCCGGTTGCGGTCGCCGCCGCCGCGGGGCGGCCGGCGTAGCTCGGGCGCGTCGCCTTGAGCCCGGCTTCGCCGATGCACTGCTCGATGCGGCGGTCGACGAAGAACCAGGCGCCGGCGTTCTCCGGTTCCTCCTGGCACCACGTGACATCCGCCCTGGGGAAGCGCTTCAGCTCCTTGGTCAACGCGTTGAAGGGGAACGGGTAGAGCTGCTCGAGCCGCATCAGGTAGACGTCCTTGATGCCGCGCTTCTCGCGCTCGGCGTAGAGGTCGTAGTAGATCTTGCCCGAGCACAACACGACGCGCTTGATCTTCTCGTCAGCGACCACCTCGCCGTCGTCCCAGAGAAGGCGATGGAAGGTCGAGCCAGGCCCCATCTCCGATAGCTTGGAGATCACCATCTTGTGCCGGAGCAGCGATTTCGGCGACATGACGATCAGCGGCTTGCGATAGGGCCGGCGCAGCTGGCGCCGGAGGGCATGGAAGTAGTTGGCCGGCGTCGTGCAGTTGACGACCTGCAGATTGTCCTCGCCGCAGAGCTGGAGAAAGCGCTCGAGACGTGCCGACGAGTGCTCGGGCCCGGCACCCTCATAGCCGTGAGGCAGCAGCATCACGAGACCTGACATACGCAGCCACTTGATCTCGCCGGCGGCGATGAACTGGTCGATGATGATCTGCGCGCCGTTGACGAAATCGCCGAACTGCGCTTCCCAAAGGACGAGCGAGTTCGGATCGGCAAGCGAATAGCCATACTCGAAGCCGAGGACAGCCTGTTCCGAAAGCGGGCTGTCATGCACTTCGAAGGTCGCCTGGCCTTCGCGGATGTTGTTGAGCGGGATGAAGCGCTGCTCGGTCTTCTGGTCGACCAGCACGGCGTGGCGATGGCTGAAGGTGCCGCGGCCCGAGTCCTGGCCCGAAAGCCGGACCGGCACGCCCTCGGTCACGAGCGTGCCAAAGGCCAGGGCTTCGCCCGTCGCCCAATCAATACCCTCTCCGGACTCGATCATCTTCTTCTTGGCTTCGAGCTGGCGCACGAGCTTCGAGTTGACGATGAAGCCTTCGGGGACGCGCGAGAGCGCCGCTCCGACCTCTTTCAGAGCCGCCATCTCGACCGCAGTGTCGCCGCGGCGGTCGTCGTTGGCGGCAAGGCCGAGGCCGAGCCACTTGCCTTCGAGCCAATCCGCCTTGTTCGGGCGATAGGAGGACGCCGCCTGGAACTCGGCCTCAAGCATTGCGCGGAATTCCGCGTTCATGCCTTCGGCCTCGTCCTTGCTGACCACGCCTTCATCGATCAGCCGCTTCTCGTAGATCTCGCGCGAGGTCGGGTGCGTCGCGATCTTCTTGTACATCAGCGGCTGGGTGAACATCGGCTCGTCGGACTCGTTGTGACCGAAGCGCCGGTAGCAGAACATATCGATGACGACGTCGGAGCCGAATTGCTGGCGGTACTCGATGGCGATGCGCGAGACATGCACCACGGATTCCGGGTCGTCTCCGTTCACATGGAAGATCGGGCAGTCGATCATCCGAGCGACGTCGGAAGGGTAGGGCGAAGAGCGCGAGTAGCTCGGCGCCGTGGTGAAGCCGATCTGGTTGTTGACGATGAAGTGGACGGTGCCGCCGGTCTTATATCCCTTGAGCTCCGAGAGCATCAGCGTCTCCGGCACCAGGCCCTGGCCGGCAAAGGCGGCGTCGCCATGGAGGAGCAGCGGCAGAACCAGCTTGCGGTCCTTGTCGCCGAGCTGCTGCTGCTTCGCCCGCGCCTTACCTTCGACCACCGGATTGACCGCCTCGAGATGCGAGGGGTTGGCGGTCAGCGACAGGTGCACGACGTTGCCGTCGAACTCGCGGTCCGAAGAGGTGCCCATGTGGTACTTGACGTCGCCCGAGCCCTGCACCTCCTCGGGGTTCGCCGGGTTGCCCTGAAACTCGGAGAAAAGCGCCTTGAACGGCTTGCTCATGAAGTTGGTGAGCACGTTGAGGCGACCGCGATGCGGCATGCCGATCACGACATCCTTGAGGCCGAGCTGGCCGCCGCGCTTCAGGATCTGCTCTAGGCCCGGAATCAGCGCCTCGCCGCCGTCGAGGCCGAAACGCTTGGTGCCGACCCATTTGACGCCGCAGAAGCGCTCGAAGGTCTCGGCCGCGATCATGCGGCCGAGGATCGCCTTCTTGCCCCTGGGCGTGAAGTCGGTGTGGTTGCGCTCGCCCTCGATGCGTTCCTGGATCCAGGCGCGACGCGCCGGATCGGTGATGTGCATGTATTCGACGCCGACATTGCCGCAATACGTCGCCTGCGCGGCAGCCAGAATCTGCTTCAACGGCGCGGCTTCAAAGCCGAGCTGACCGGCGACGAAGATCGGGCGGTCGAAATCGGCGTCGCCGAAGCCGTAGGTCGCGGGGTCGAGCTCCGGGTGATATTTCGGCTTCTCAAGCCCGAGCGGATCGAGGTTCGCGGCGAGGTGGCCGCGCTCGCGATACGCCCTGATCAGCATCAGCGCGCGGAAAGAATCGACGGCGGCAGCGCGGACCTCGCTCTCGCTGGCGCCCTTCTTGATGACGCCAGCCGCCGCCATGTCATGGCCGTTGCCGATGATGCGGCTCGAGCGCCGTTTCCAGGAGGCACCCTCGACCTCGGAGAGCACCGCGTCCGAGTCGTCCGTCAGCTCGGCGAACAGCGTCCGCCAGCTCTCGTCGACCGAATTCGGGTCGTCGAGGTAGCGAGCATGCATCTCGGCGATGAACGGCGCGTTCGCGCCGCTGAGGAAGGTCGTCTCTAATCCGCGTGCCATCTCGTCCTCGACGCGACCGGCCAGGCGGCCGACGCGCTCCCTAGAGCTGGGGTGGTCGTCAGGCCCCCTTCAAGACCTCGACCATGGTGGAGCCGAGCGCCGCGGGCGACTCCGTGACCCGGATGCCGGCCGAACGCATCGCCTCGATCTTGTCTCCGGCGCCCCCCTTGCCGCCGGAGATGATCGCACCGGCGTGGCCCATGCGCCTCCCCGGGGGCGCGGTCAGGCCGGCGATGAAGCCGACCATCGGCTTTTTCTTCTTGGCCTTCTTGAGGAAGTCGGCGGCGTCCTCTTCGGCGGTGCCGCCGATCTCGCCGATCATGATGATGCCTCGGGTGGCGTCGTCGCCGAGGAACATGTCGAGGCAGTCGATGAAGTTGGTGCCGTTGACAGGGTCGCCGCCGATGCCGATGCAGGTGGTCTGGCCGAGCCCGGCAGCCGTGGTCTGGCCGACCGCCTCGTAGGTGAGCGTGCCCGAGCGCGAGACGATGCCGATCTTGCCGGGCTTGTGGATATGGCCCGGCATGATGCCGATCTTGCATTCCCCGGGCGTGATCACGCCGGGGCAGTTGGGGCCGACCAGACGCGTCTTCGAGCCCGAGAGCGCGCGCTTCACCTTGACCATGTCGAGGACCGGGATGCCCTCGGTGATGCAGATGACGAGCGGGATCTCGGCATCGATCGCCTCCAGGATCGCATCCGCTGCGAAGGCCGGCGGCACGTAGATCACCGAGGCGTCGGCCCTGGTCTCCGCCACCGCCTGAGCGACGGTGTCGAAGACCGGAAGGTTTAGGTGCTTGGTGCCGCCTTTGCCGGGCGTGACGCCGCCGACCATCCTGGTGCCATAGGCGATCGCTTGCTCGGAATGGAAGGTGCCCTGGGCGCCGGTGAAGCCCTGGCAGATGACGCGCGTGTCGCGATTGACGAGGACCGCCATCAGGCTGCCTCCTTCACCGCCTTGACCACCTTCTCGGCGGCGTCGGCCAGATTGTCTCCGGTGATGATCGGCAGCCCCGACTGGGCCAGGATCTTCTTGCCGAGCTCGACATTGGTGCCTTCGAGGCGGCAGACGAGCGGCACGTTGAGGCTGACCTCGCGCGCCGCGGCGACGATGCCCTCGGCGATCACATCGCAGCGCATGATGCCGCCGAAGATGTTGACCAGCACTCCTTCGACATTCGCATCCGAGAGGATGATCTTGAATGCCTGGGTCACGCGCTCCTTGGTGGCGCCGCCGCCGACGTCGAGGAAGTTCGCCGGCGTGCCGCCGTAGAGCTTGATGATATCCATCGTCGCCATGGCAAGCCCGGCGCCGTTGACCATGCAGCCGATATTGCCGTCGAGCTTGATGTAGTTGAGCTCGTGCTGGTGCGCCTCTCGCTCGAGCGCATCCTCTTCGTCGAGGTCGCGGAGATCCTCGATGTCCTTGTGACGGAAAAGGGCGTTGTCGTCGAAGTTCATCTTGGCGTCGAGCGCCAGCACCTGGCCGGCGCCGGTCACCACCAGCGGGTTGATCTCGACCAGCGAGGCGTCGAGCTCGTTGAAGGCCTTGTAGAGCGAGGTCATGAACTTGACCGCGGAGCCCACCTGCGCGCCTTCGAGCCTGAGGCCGTAAGCGAGCCTCCGCGCATGGAAGCCTGAGAAGCCGGAGGCCGGATCGATCGTGACCCGGATGATCTTCTCCGGATGCTTGGCGGCGACCTCCTCGATGTCCATGCCGCCTTCGGTCGAGGCCATCATGACGAGGCGGCTGGCCTTCCGGTCGAGCAGCATGCCGAGGTAGAGCTCGCGCTTGATGTCGCAGCCTTCCTCGACGTAGACGCGCTTGACCTCCTTGCCCTTGGGTCCCGTCTGCGGCGTGACAAGGTTCATGCCCAGCATCTTCTGAGCCATGGCCTTCACGTCGTCCTTCGACTTGACCACCTTGATGCCGCCGCCCTTGCCGCGGCCGCCGGCATGGATCTGCGCCTTGACCACGTAGACCGGCCCGGGAAGCGCGTCCGCCGCCTTGGCCGCCTCTTCCGGTGTATAGGCAACACCGCCTCTAGGGACAGCGACACCGTATTTGGCGAGCAGCTGCTTCGCCTGGTACTCGTGGATGTTCATGCAAGAGCGTCCACTTGGGTGAAGGGCGGCGACTCTATCACGGCCTCTTGGGTCAGGCCGCGGGCAGCTTCTTGACGACGTCGACCAAGGTCTTCACCGCATTGACCGAGTGGTCGAACATCTTCTTCTCGTCGGCATTGAGCGCGATCTCGACGATCTTCTCGACGCCGCCGGCACCGATCACCACCGGCACGCCGACATAGACGTCGTTGACGCCGTACTGGCCGGTGAGGTTCACCGCGCAAGGCAGCACGCGCTTCTTGTCCTTGAGGTAGGACTCGGCCATCTGGATCGCCGAGGCCGCCGGCGCATAGAAAGCCGAGCCGGTCTTGAGCAATCCGACGATCTCGGCACCGCCGTCGCGGGTGCGCTGGACGATCTTGTCGATGCGCTCCTGCGTCGACCAGCCCATCTTGATCAGGTCGGGAACCGGAATGCCGGCAACGGTCGAGTAGCGGATCAGCGGCACCATGGTGTCGCCATGGCCGCCGAGCACGAAGGCGGTCACGTCCTCGACCGAGACCTTGAATTCCTCGGCGAGGAAGTAGCGGAAGCGCGCCGAGTCGAGCACGCCGGCCATGCCGACGACCCGGTTCGCCGGCAGGCCGCTCTTCTGCTGCATCACCCACACCATGACGTCGAGCGGGTTGGTGATGACGATGACGAAGGCCTTCGGGCAGTGCTGCTTCACGCCGGCCGCGACCTGGGTGATGACCTTGGTGTTGATGCCGATCAGGTCGTCGCGGCTCATGCCCGGCTTGCGGGCAACGCCGGCGGTGATGATCACCACGTCCGATCCGGAGATCGCGGCATAGTCATTGGTGCCGGCGAGCCGCGAGTCGAAGCCCTCGACCGGGCTCAGCTGGGCGAGGTCCAGCGCCTTGCCCTGAGGCACACCCTCGACCACGTCGAAGAGGACGATGTCACCCAGGTCCTTCATCCCGGCCAGGAGCGCCAGGGTGCCGCCGATATTGCCCGCGCCGACGAGCGCGATCTTATTGCGAGCCATCTCGGGTCCCCCTAAAGGATCGAAGCGCAGAAGTTCAAAAGATTTAAGGCGCTAACTACCCTCATTTGATGCGTCGGGCAAGGCTCGTGACCCGCCCTCCGAGGCTGTGCGCAGGGCATAGCGCCTTGCGATTCCTGGAGGATCGATGGGGTTTACGGCCCAAATCGTGCACTCGATGCTATGGTAGCTTTATGACTATTGGCTTAATCGGCGGGCGGGCAGCAGGCTGCCGCTGCGCCAGAGCATCGATGCTGTCGCCACTCCTCGGCTCCTCCGGCATCTGATCCCCGCTGAACGCGCGGCAGGCGGAGGACGCTCCGTACCGTCCGGCGACAGCGGCGGAGATAGGGGAAGACGCGGCTACTTGAGGTGCGGCTGGGTTTGGTACTCGGCCGACTGCATCTCCTCCAGGCGCGAGGCGGTGCGCTGGAATTCGAAGGAGCCGTCGCCCGCGGGGTAGAGGTCCTGAGGGAACGCGGCGGCCGAGCAGACGAGGTTGACCTTCCGCTCGTAGAGCGCATCGATCAGGGTCACGAAGCGCTTGGCCTGGTCGCGCTTCTCAGGATTCATCGTCGGGATGCCTTCGAGGACCACCGTGTGATAGCGGCGGGCGACGGCGAGATAGTCGCCGGCGCCGAGCGGCTGGTCGCAGAGATCAGAGAAACTGAACCACGCGACGCCTTCGGCTGCGCGCGGCACCGGCACCGCCCGCCCTTTCACGGTGATCTGTTCGCCTTGAGCCGGAGCGCCGAGAGTCAGGCGCCGGAAGGCCTCGGTAAGGGCCTCATGCGCCTCGGCTCCGTCGGGCGTGTGATAGACGGCCATGCGCCCGAGACGGGCCAGCCGGTAGTCGGTGCCGCCATCGAGAGGCAGCACGTCGAGCTTCTGCTTGATCAGCCCGATGAAGGGCAGGAACAGCTCGCGCTGCAGCCCGCCCTTGTAGAGATCGTCGGGCGGGCGGTTCGAGGTCGCGACGACGACGACGTTGAGCTCGAAGAGCGCGAAGAACAGCCGGCCCAGGATCATCGCATCGGCGATGTCGTGGACCTGGAACTCATCGAAGCAGAGAAGCCTTGCCTCCTCGGCGATCTGGCGTGCCAGCGGCCGGATCGGTTCGGAGGTCTTCGAGATCTGGTTGTTCTGCCGCCAGCGATGGATGCGCTCGTGGCATTCCTGCATGAACTCGTGGAAATGCACGCGGCGCTTCTGCCGGATCTTCGCATGGGCGAAAAAGAGGTCCATGAGCATCGACTTGCCGCGCCCGACCCCGCCCCAGAGGTAGATGCCGCGCGGGGTCTCGGCCGGCTTCCTGCCGAAGAGGCGGGCGCCCCAGCCGGCGCCGACACCTTCCGAGCGCGTCAGCTCCTCGGCCAGGCGGTCGAGGCGACGCGCGATCTCGGACTGGTCAGGGTCTGGCTTGAGCTTGCCGGAGGCGACCTGGGCATCCAGCCCGGCCGATACGTCGGCATAGAAGGCCGCTGTCATATGCGCCTGATAGCGCGCCAGACCAATCCGCTCAACCGATCCCTGGCATTCGGCGGCGGCCGCATCTATTTCCGAAGAGGAGAAGAATTCGCATGGCCGAGTCCAAGATCATCCCCTGCCCGAGCTGCAATACCTTGAACCGTGTGCCGGTACCCCGGCTCAGCCAGGGCGGCAAATGCGGCAGCTGCGGCAAGCCGTTGTTTCCCGGGAAGCCGGTCGCGCTCGACACCGCGCGGTTCGACAAGCATGCCGGCGCTCCGGACCTGCCGCTCGTCGTCGATTTCTGGGCTTCCTGGTGCGGGCCGTGCCGGGCGATGGCGCCGACCTTCGAGGCGGCAGCCGCCGAGATCGAGCCTGTAGCGAGACTTGCCAAGGTCGACACCGATGCCGAGCCCGAGCTTGCCCAGCGCTACCGCATCCAGGCGATCCCGACTCTCATCCTTTTCAAGGGCGGTCGCGAGGTCGCGCGCCAGTCGGGCGCGATGGGTGCGGGCGACCTCCGCCGCTGGATCAGCCGGAATCTCTGAGGCCTACTGCGCGGCGCGCGCGATGCCGCGGTCGCTCCGCGCGGCATCTTCCATCTGCCGTCGTGCACGGATCGCCTCGGCCATCAGGCCTGAGGCGTTCTCGGTCACGACATCGGCCCATGCGACGACCGTGCCGGCCTTGACCGCGCGCTTGAGCTTGAGGCCATGCGCGAGGCCGATCGGCAGCGCCTCTTCGCTGAGCGAGCGTTCGGCCGGCAGGCATTTTCCCCAGACTGTGTAGCCGCCCTCGCCGTCCAGAGTCTCGCCGGCGCCGAGATCGCGCTTGGCCGTGGCCACCGCATCGGCACGAAAGCCGGTGGCGACGCCCGTGGGTTCATGGCGAAGCGCGGCCGAGGCGACCGAGATGCCGAGCTCGAGCCCGATCAGGTGATAGGGCTTGTACATCGCCGTGTAGCGGCCGGTGACGTCGGTAATCAGGCCGTATTGCTTGAAGCAGTCGCGCACATAGCCGGTGGCGCCTTCGAAGACGACGTAGACGCCCCAGCGGAGATCGCGGAACACCGGGCGGCCGTCGCGCTCCAGAGAGGAGATGACCTCGACCCTGCCCTTGCCTTCGAGCACGCCGCCCTGCGCCTTCGGCCGGAGTACATGGGCGAGATCGTCGACACCGCAGGGCGGGAACAGGAGACCGTCGGAGGGAGCCGAGAGGCCGGTCGCATTGGCGACCGCCGTCATCTCGATCGCCGATTTGGTGCCGTCGAGGAAGGAGTTGAACATCTGCGCGTTGAAGTCACCCTTGGCGAGCTGCTCGTGCGTGAAGCCGTAATGGCCCCAGACCGTCTCCGGCGTCGAGCCGTGATAGATCGGCAGATACTTGGTGCCCTTGCCCGCAGCCGTCACCTCGAAGCCGGAAGCCCGCGCCCAGTCGACCATCTCGGCGATCAGCGCCGGCTGGTCGCCATAGGCGAGCGAGTAGATGACGCCTGCCTTCTCCGCCTCGCGCGCCAGCATGGGGCCGACCAGCGCGTCCGCCTCGACATTGACCATGACGACATGCTTGGCCGAGGCGAAGGCGGCGCGAGCATGGGCGATACCGGCCGGAGGCGAGCCGGTCGCATCGACGATCACCTCGATGCCCTCGGCGGCGATCATGCCGAGCGCATCCTCGGTGAGCCAGGTCGTGCTCTTGTCGATCGCATCGGCGAGCGAGATCGCGGCAAGGCGCTCTGCCGGCCAGCCGACGCGCAGGAGCGAGGACTGGGCGCGGTCGCGCTTCAGATCGGCGACGGCGGCGACATGCAGGCCCGGCGTGGTAAGCGCCTGCGCCAGGAACATCGAGCCGAACTTGCCAGCACCGATCAGGCCGACACGGACCGGACGGTTCTCCGATGCGCGCTTCTGCAGGAGACGGTGGAGGTTCACCGAACTACTCCGCCGCTTGTCTGCGGAACTGCATCAGGCAGTCGTCGGCGAGCGTCTGGACCGGCGTGAAGTCGCGGTGCGCGATGTATTCCGGGCGCTTGAAGCGGCGGATTGCGTTGTCGACCCGGTTGGCGCTGACATAGACGATCAGCCGGTCCCAGGGCGACATGTTCGAGGTCGAGCCATGGACGAGGTTGCCATGGAAGAGCAGCGCCGTGCCGGGCCTGCCCTTCGGGGCGACGAGGCCGCCGCGCGCGACCAGGGCGCGGATCGTGTCGTGATCGATGGTCCAGAGCGGATAGCTCGTGGTCCGGGTGTCGTGGCCCGCCTTGAGCACGCCCGAGCGATGGCTGCCGGGGATGAAAATCAGCGGGCCGTTGAACTCGTTCACCTCGTCGAGGAAGACGGCGAGGTTCATCGCATGGCAGTCCGGCATGTCGTCGTCGTTCTTCCAGGTGCCGTAGTCCTGGTGCCATTGCCAGACATCGCCGTCGAAGGCGGCCTTGCCGTTGATCTTGAACTGATGGATGTAGATCGGACCGCCCAGCAGCTGCATCGCCGGGTCGATCAGCCGCGGGTGGCGCGAGAGCGCACGATAGACCGGGTTGTAGGTGTGCGCGGCGAAGTTGGTGCGGACCACGTCGCCGGTCTTCTCGCGCACATTCTCCGGCCGCCGCTCGGCATAGAGGGCCGGGACCTCGCCCTTGAGGATGGCGACCTCCTCGGAGGAGAAGAGATCGGGATAGATCAAGAAGCCCTGTTCCTGGAAACGGGCGACATCGGCAGCGGGCAGCTTCATGGTCGGCGTCCTGAAGGGAGGGCGGCAAGGACGATACTCGGCTTCAGCCTGCCGCTCACGCGGAAGCCGACGTCACGCCCACCCCTGACCAGCAATCCAAATCCTGTAAAACCGGCATCCCTGGAAAGGGTTAAATTCCGCACTATGGAGATTTTTATCCTGCACTACTTCTCAAAGGGCGTTGCACTTATCATGTTAGTGCATACTACGTAGCGCGTCAGTCCTGGAGCGTAGCATGTCTGATACGACCTTCACCTTCCGCGTCGACAAGGGCCTCAAGGAGCGTTTCGCCAAGGCAGCGAAGACACGCGACCGGGCCGGGTCGCAGTTGCTGCGCGACTTCATGCGTGACTTCGTGGCGGCAAGCACCGAGCAGACGGAATACGACATCTGGTTCCGGCGTCAGGTCCAGGCCGGATTGGACGAAGCAGACAGCGGCCGGCTCGTGCCGGGCGACGAGGTCGAAGCCGAGTTCGCCAAGCGCCGCGCGGAGACGAGAAGACGGATCGACGAGGCCTCGTGATCCTCGAGTGGACCGAGGGCGCGCTCGCCGAACGCCGCGCGATCTATGACTACATCGAAGCCGACAATCGCCGCGCCGCGCTAGCGCTGGACGAGATGTTCAAGCGGCGCGCGAAGGGCCTGCAGGCGCATCCTCACCTCGGCCGGCCGGGGCGCGTCGAGGGAACGCGCGAACTCGTCATCCATCGACACTACGTGCTCGTGTACGATGTCCGCGGGGAGACGATCCGGATTCTGCGCCTGTTGCACACCTCGCTGCAGTGGCCGCCCGGATGATGAGGACGAAGGCGCCGGCGGCAGGCGGTCAGCCGACCTTTATCGCCTGCCTGGCGCGATGCACTGCGCCGTCGTCGTCGGTCCAGGCGAATTCGAGCGTGCCGCTCTCGGTCGCCTTGAGGAAGAAGGCGATATAGGGGTTGGCGGCAATCGCCGGCTCGAGCGACGCCTCGAAGACCGTCCGGCCATTATAGGCGCAGGTCATCTTGTTGAGAATCTTCCGCGGCATGAGCTTGCCGGCGGCGTCGCGCCGGTGCCCGGATTCCATGTCGTGGGTCACCAGCGTCTTCACCTCGATCACCTCGCCTGGCTTGATCTGCGAGGGGAGGCGGATGCGGGGTTTGATGTCCTGGGTCATGTCCACCTCACCCGGCGCCGCAGCCGCCGACGGTCACGGTGACCTCGCGGCTCGCGGTCCACAGGCTGCCATCGGACATCTCGGCGACCGCGATCACGCGCTCGCTTCCGGCAAGGCGGATGCGGACGGAGATCTCGGCCCGGCCGTTCTCCGGCCCCAGCCTCACGCTGATCACACCTGGGCTGGGATTGCCGTCGGCGACGACGTGGATCGCCTTCACGTAGTCCTGCGCGGTCATCGGGCTTTCGACGGCGACCGCCAGCGCCACGGAACTGCCGTTGTCGGCGATGTCGGGGGCTTGCAGCCTGACGCGGCCCTGGCGCGGCGTGCCTTTGACCAACTTCTGCAGCAGCTCGGCGGCGGCCTGCGGGGTCGCCAGCGCCGCCTTCGGCAGCAGCAGCGGCGCGATCGCCGCCGCGGACAGCGCGGTCGCGCCGAGAACCAGGCGGCGACGGTCGGGGCGAAGGGGCGAGTCCATCGGCGCTACTTCGTCGCCTCCTTGAGATAGGCCATCAGGTCCTTTACCTGCTGCTCCTGCTTCATGCCGGGATAGGCCATCTTGTTGCCGGGGATGAAGCTACGGGGGTCCATGACGTACTTCGTCATGCTCGCCTCGTCCCAGACGATGTTCGAACCCTTGAGCTGCTGGGAGAAGGCGAAGCCTTCCTTGGTTCCGGCCTTGGCGCCGAATACGCCGTGAAGGTTGGGACCGACGCCGTGGCGGCCGCCGGCCTCGACCGAGTGACAGGCCTTGCACACGAAAAAGCGCTTCTGGCCTTCGGCGACGTTCTGGGCATGCACCGCCGGAGCCGAGAACGCCATCACGCCAAGAACAAGCAAGGCACCGCGCATCGTCATCCGTCTCCGACTGACTCCCTCCGCCCATAAAAGAGGGCGCGCCGGGTCCAGCGGTATCCCTGATCGACGCGACCTCCGTCAAGCCATGCTAGGAGCCTGTCCAAGTAGTCGCTTTTCGAGGGTTAGCGAATCTGATTCCTTGCAGGTCCATGAGCAAGGAATTTCGCCCCTGGAAGATCGACGAGGCGCAGCTTCTGCCGCCGAGCGTGCAGGACTATGTGGCCAAGGACCACCTATCGCGGCTGATCGTGTCGTTGGTGCGCGAGAGCCT
>Ga0194121_10003551_pt1 | contig 23512 bp, 23 predicted proteins | sample TA2MahCa50mmetaG_FD_148609 | JGI IMG/M metagenome (GOLD analysis project Ga0194121, IMG submission 148609) | Freshwater microbial communities from Lake Tanganyika, Tanzania - TA2015020 Mahale Deep Cast 50m | ecosystem: Environmental > Aquatic > Freshwater > Lake | place: Tanzania: Lake...
GCCTTTGCAAGGCCCGTAACATCGCCTGGTCCTGGTCCGTGAGCCTGGCCGTCTGCAGTAACTCTGGACGCCGCTGTAACGTAGTCCAGAGCGCTTGCTGACGCCGCCACTTGGCAATAGCGGCATGATTACCCGAGAGGAGCATCGCCGGGACACGCACGCCTTCAAATTCGACGGGACGTGTGTATTGGGGTCCTTGCAGGAGGCCATGAAACAGGGAGTCCTCTTCGACAGACGCCGCCGCACCAAGCACGCCGGGAAGCAAGCGGCTGACGACATCGACCAGCACCATTGCTGGTAATTCCCCCCCCGTGAGGACATAATCACCGATAGACACCTCGGCGTGCGTATACGCCTGCACGCGCGCATCCACCCCCCCATAGCGTCCACAAATGAGGAGCAAGCGCTCCTGGCAGGCAAGGTCTTTGGCCCGCTCTTGCGTGAGCACAGCGCCTTGTGGACTGAGGAGGAGGACATGCGCTGGACCAAAGCGGTCCTGAATCTCGCGAATGCCACGCACAATGGGCTCGGGCTTCATGATCATCCCCACCCCGCCCCCGTACGGGGCATCGTCTGTCACGTGATGGCGGTCCTGCGTAAAATCGCGCAGATTATGCACATGCAGGTGCAATAAACACCGCTCCTGGGCCCGCTGGAGGATACTCGCCTGCAACGGCGCGGCAAACATCTCTGGAAAGATGGTGAGAATATGTACTTCCATGGCTTACTCGAGGAGCCCTGCAGTAGTGTACAGATGCATTTCTCGACGGCTCAGATCAATGGTACGCACCACCGTACGTAGCGCCGGGATAAGCGTCTCCTGCGTGTCCTGGCGGACGACATACACGTCATTACTACCTGTATGGATAATTTCTGCGATAGTGCCCAGGTAGTTGCCATCTTTGCCGTATACCGCAAGTCCTTCAATGTCAAACCAATAGTACTCACCAGCTGGAAGCGGGGCAAACCAGCTACGCGGAATCAGGACATCCCTGTCTCGGAACGTCTCGGCAGTGGAGAGATCTGGGCAATCCTGGAGCTGGACAAGCACGCGCTTATGGACCACACGCCAGGCGCATAGCGTATGCGGCTGAGGAGAGGCTGTACCGTGTTGCAGGAACACGGTACGGTGCATCAGATCCGGTAAAAGATCGAGGTCATACACATAGGGCAAAAACACCAGATCGCCACGCAAACCGTGGGGTTTGGTCAAGCGACCAACCGCAACCAGGCTTTCCGGCTGCACGCTATCCTATCCTCACTTAGGGCTGCGCTACCGGTGCACTGGGCTCCTGCGGCGTCTCTTTCTTCAGGAAGCCTTCACGCGCCAGCAGGTTCCTGACCGGGTCCGAGGGTTGTGCACCGCGCGACAGCCAGAGCCGTACCTTCTCGGGATTGAGCTGGACAGCGGCCGGGTTCGTCAAGGGATTATAGGTGCCCAGCGTGTCGATAAAGCGACCATCACGAGGTGACCGGGCGTCTGCCACGATCACCCGGTAAAATGGCCGCTTTTTTGCTCCCATGCGTTTCAAACGAATACGTACTGCCACAGTAGGCGTCCTTTTTCTCAAGAGACGTAATCAATCTATCGGTTAAAATGGGCGGGGCAATGACAGGCGACCCCATTTCCCTTTGGCCTTTTTCTGACCCACCAGGGATTTCATCAACTTCTGCGTCTGCGTAAACTGTTTTAAGAGACGGTTCACATCTTCGACACTGGTACCACTGCCCCGTGCAATGCGCTTCCGTCGACTGCCATTGATGATGGTGTGATTCAAGCGTTCCGCCTGGGTCATCGAACTGATGATGGCTTCGACACGTTTCAGACCACCCTCATCCACTGGCGGCAACTTGGCAGCCTTTAACCCCGGAATCATGGAGAGCAAATTTTCCAGTGGTCCCATCTGCTTGATCTGATGGAGCTGCGCGCGAAAATCTTCCAGGGTAAAATTCGCCTGGCGCATTTTCTGTTCGAGTGCAAGCGCGGATTCCTGATCAATCGCTTGCTCGGCTTTCTCGATCAACGTCAGGACATCACCCATGCCCAGGAGCCGAGAAGCCATACGATCGGGGTGAAAGGGTTCCAGGGCCTCCAGCTTCTCCCCAAGCCCCACAAATTGTACTGGCTTGCCGACAACGGCTTTGATGGACAGGGCAGCACCGCCACGCGCATCCCCGTCGAGCTTGGTCAAAATCGTGCCGTCAATGGTGACCGCTTCGTCAAAAGCCTTCGCGACCTTGACCGCTTCTTGCCCAGTCATTGCATCGACCACCAAAAACGTATACTGCGGCATGGTCACTTGCTTAATGTCACGAAGTTCTTGCATCAGATCTTCGTCGATTTGCAAACGACCAGCAGTATCGAGAATGATCGCGTCAGCATTGACCGTACGGGCATAATCAAACGATTGTCTGCAGATCTTGACCGCATCGTTGGCCCCTTCCTGTACCAGGACAGGAACGCGGATACTCTCCCCTAGCAAGCGGAGCTGTTCCATGGCCGCTGGCCGATAGATATCCGCGGCCACCAGGAGCGGACGATGGCCCATTTCCTGGATACGCTTGGCAAGTTTTGCGGCGCTTGTCGTCTTCCCAGAGCCATGCAAACCCACCAGCAAGATCACCGTTGGGGCACGCTGGGCCAGGGTCAAGGGGCGATGTACCTCCCCCATCAGCGCGGTCAATTCATCCCGCACAATTTTGACGACTTGTTGCCCTGGGGTCAGACTCCGCATCACTTCCTGCCCCAGTGCCTGGTCCCGGACACGCTGGACAAAATCTTTCACGACCTGGAAGTTGACATCAGCCTCGAGCAACGCCAGACGCACTTCACGCATGGCCTCCTGGATGTTGGCTTCCGTCAGCTTCCCACGCCCGCGTAAACGCGAGAAGATGCCGTCAAGTTTGGCTGTGAGTGATTCAAACACATCGTCTCCTCAGCTGGCCGCGCAGTCAACACACCCATCACCAGCGGACATCAATAGGATGCTGCGAGACATTATGGCCTTTTCCTACGTTTGTCAAGCTGCCGAGTGCGGCTCCCCAGTCTGCCTGGCGATGGGCCTGCTCAGGCACGTAAGGCCCGGATGGCCTCCGCATAATCTGGTTGCCCAAAAATGGCGGTCCCAGCCACCAGGACATCGGCGCCGGCATCGCAAATCGCCCGCGCATTGGAGGCGTTGACCCCCCCGTCTACTTCAATCGCCACCTGTAAATTGCGCTCGGTAATCTGGTGCTTTAAGGTACGAATCTTCTCCAAGGTTCCAGGAATAAAGCGCTGCCCACCGAAGCCCGGATTCACTGACATAAGGAGTACCATATGTAACTCAGGCAAAATTTCTTCCAACATATGCAACGGTGTCGCCGGGTTGAGAACCACGCTCGCGTGCACGCCGGCGTCCTTAATTATCTGAATAGTGCGGTGCAAATGGCGACAGGCTTCGACATGCACTGTGAGATTCGCACTCCCAGCGTCAATAAACGCGGGCAGCAGCGCATCAGGCTCCTGGACCATGAGATGTACGTCCAGCGGCAAGTCAGTCACCGCTTTTAACGCTTTCACGACCGGGGGCCCGATCGTGAGATTGGGCACGAAGTGTCCGTCCATGACATCCACATGGAGTAAATCGGCCCCGGCTGCTTCCACGCGGGCAATTTCGTCACCTAGCCGGGCAAAATCGGCAGCGAGAATCGATGGTGCAATCTGCGTCATAGAGTGCTCCTTATGGTGATGTCTCCCTACGGCGGAAACGCGCGACAAACACACCCTCTGTGCCCCACTGTTCTGGGGTCACTTTCAGCATCCCTGGTGCAATCACGGCAGCACGCAGGTGATGAGGGACTGCAGGGGCCACAGAGGCCAGTTGCATGTGGGGATGCTGCACCAGGAAACGGTGCACTACCTGCTCGGTCTCTTCGGGCTCATGTGAACAGACACTGTACACCAAGATCCCGCCAGGAGCGAGCCACGCCTGCTGCGTGTGCAAGATACTGAGCTGGACCGCCTGGAGTCCTGCCAGATCCTCAGCGGTCTTGCGCCATTTGATGTCGGGATGACGGCGCAGCACCCCGAGTCCGGAGCATGGCGCATCCACCAGAATCCCATCGCACGTGTGACGGATGGGTGGTGCCTCTGTCGCATCCGCCACCACAGCAGTCACACTACGCACACAGAGACGCCGGACGTTCTGTTGTAACAAGTGAAGACGCCCTTTGTGTATATCCAGCGCAAGAATGGACCCCTGGTCTTTCATTAATTGTGCCAGATGGGTCGTTTTGCCGCCAGGCGCAGCACAGACATCGAGCCAGCGCTGCCCTGGTTCGGCCTGGCAGAGCGCTGCGACCAGCATAGCGCCTTGATCCTGGACCTGAAACAGCCCTTCTTGATAGCTCGGCAACTGGTCCAAACGATCTGTCCCTTGCACCAGGAGCGCCTCCGGGACTATGGGAGAGGGCATGACGTGCTGGATGCCTTCTTGCTGCAGGCGCTGCGCCAGAGCCGTCGCCGTAATACGGAGCGTATTGGGACGTAGGGTCACCCCTCCTGGGACGTTATGCGCCGCACACAGGGCCTGCGTGCGCTCCCAGCCGTACTGCTGGAGCCAGCGTTCTATGAGCCATGTGGGATAGGAAAACGCCACAGCGAGATGAGCGACTGGCGCCCTGGTAGCATCTGGCAATGTATAGGTCTGGTATTGGCGTAGCAGGGTACGCAACACACCATTGGCAAAACGCGCGGTGCCCTGATGGCCAAAACGTCGTGCGAGTTCCACCGTGGTATGTACGGCGGCCCGTTGGGGGACGCGTTCCATCCAGAGACACTGATAGACGCCCAGGCGTAGCGCATTGCGCAGCCACGGGGTGAGCGTGTCGAGCGGGCGTTGACAGACCTGGCCAAGGAGCCAGTCAATGCGCCCCTGCCAGCGCATCACACCATAGACGCAGTCGGTGACAAAAGCCCGATCGCGTCGTTCCAACGTGCTCTGACGGAGGACCTGGCGTAAGATCACGTCTGTATAGGCGTGCTGGGTCTCAAGCGTGTGGAGTATGTGCAGGGCGGTCTGACGCGCACTGGGGGGCGTCATTGTCTTGCTCAAAATGCTCTCCCGGTTGCACACGATATCCCTGGGCAAATTCGTGGGCGGTCATGCGCCGACGATTGGCGGGTTGCAGCTCGTGCAGGCAGAGCTGCTGGGTGCCGCACGCCACATACAGGCCCGCAGGTGTCACCGTGGTCACCGTCCCAGGCGCTGCCTCGGGGGCCACCGCATGTACGTGTGTACGCCACAGCTTGACCGGCGTCCCACGCCAGCGCGTTGTGGCGCCAGGCCAGGGGACCAGGCCACGCACCAGGTTGTGCAGGGTGACGGCGGATTGCTGCCAGTCGAGACGCCCAAGCTCACGAGTCAGCTTGGGCGCATACGAGGCCCCGCTCTCGGGTTGTGGCTGGGCGGTCAGCGCGCCCTGCTCTAGCGCGGCCAACACGTGCAGCAGACCGCGTGCCCCAATGGCTGCGAGACGGGTGCCTAACACGATGGCGTCATCATCAGGCGCAATAGCACACGTTTCCTGCCAGAGGATCGGCCCCGTATCGAGGTGCGCATCCATCTGCATGATCGTCGCGCCGGTCAGGGTCTCACCATGGAGCAGAGCCCAGTGCACTGGCGCGGCGCCGCGATAGTATGGCAGCAAGGAGGCATGCACATTAATACAGCCGTATGGCGGTAACGCCAGCACCGCAGGCGGCAGGAGATTCCCATACGCCACCACAACGATAGCGTCGACTCGATAGGCTGCCAGGCTGGCGACCACCGCCGCCGGTCGTAAGCTCACTGGCTGCAGGATGGGCAGCTGATGCTCGAGAGCCAGGGCCTTGACTGCGGACACTTCGGCTTTCTGGCCACGACCGCGTGGACGGTCCGGCTGCGTCACCACGGCGACCACCTGATGCGACGACGTGAGCAAGCCTTGTAGGGTGAGACAGGCGAAGGGGGCTGTACCCATAAAGATGAGACGCATGTCCGGACTCCGACTCTGCCTGGTCCTGGCTTAGTGACGCTGCCGTTGGGCCCGCTTAAACTTCCGCATGACGAGATCACGGGCTGCTGGCCCCATGCGGTTAAAAAACAGGGTGCCCTGTAAATGGTCCATTTCGTGTTGTAAAGCCCGAGCCAGTAAACCTTCACCAGTAATTTCGACCATCTCACCAGCACGATCCAGGCCACGCAGTACGACCTGTGTCGCCCGCGGAGTCGGCCCATAGACCCCTGGCAGGCTCAGACAGCCTTCGTCTTCCTGGATCCGGCCTTCCATATGCACAATCTCTGGATTAATAAAGGTCATCAAGCCGCTGGCATCGCGGCCACTGGTGACGTCGACCACGAAGAGACGGAGCGAGACCCCTACTTGTGGAGCTGCCAGGCCAATACCAGGTGCGTCGTACATCGTTTGAATCATATCGTCGATGAGGCGTTGGATCGTCTCGTCAATGGCCGCTACCAGTTCAGCTTTGCGACGCAACACCGCCTCAGGATAGGCGCAAATTGGCAACACCGCCATGCTATGTCCTTCATCTCTGTGCAATCAGCACACCAGCAACTTCGTTTTCCCGCGCTAATGTATAGCCCATTTTGGCAAGCGGTGCAATGCAAGGCGCTGGCCGTACACCAGGCTTAAAGGAAGGTTACCGGATCAATATCCACATGGATCCGCACTGCCCGGACATGTTCTCGCTCCTGCTGGCTCTCGGCCAGGGTAGCCTGGAGACACTGATGCAGCGCCCGGCTCGAGGTGGCTTTCAGCAGCAGGTGCCAGCGATAGCGGTCTTTGATTTTGGCCAGCGGCGCCTCTGCTGGCCCTAAGAGGGCCACCTGGGGAGGAGAACCCAGGTGGCGCTGGAGCACAGTGCCAAGCCAGCGGCTCGCTTCCTCGGCTCGGACTGTCTCACTACTATCGACGATGAGGCGTGCCAAGCGCGTATATGGGGGATAGAGCATGACCTGGCGGCGTTGGATCTCATCCTGAAAAAACCCTGAGAAATCATGATGTTGCGCAAAGGCCAGACTATAATGGTCAGGGCGATATGTCTGAATCACCACATGACCTGGAGCCTGCCCCCTGCCAGCACGGCCGGCGACCTGCGTGAGCAGCTGAAACAGGCGTTCCGGGGCGCGGAAGTCCGGAATGGACAGGGTAGCATCTGCTGACACCACGCCGACCAGGGTGATGTTGGGATAGTCATGGCCTTTGGCAATCATCTGTGTACCCACCAAAATATCAATGTCGCCGCTGCCCAGCGTGCGTAAGATACGCTGGTGCGAGGCTTTGCCACGGGTCGTATCACGGTCCATACGCGCCAGGCGGGCGGCGGGAAAGAGGGCTTGTAAGACTTCTTCGACCTGTTGGGTACCGAGCCCGAACGGATGCAGCTTGGGGCTAGAGCATGCCGGGCAGAGGGCTGGCATGGGTGCCGAGGCATCGCAGTAGTGACATTTGATCGTGCGATCACGTCGGTGATAGGTCAGCGACACACTACAGTGATTGCACTGCGGGACAGCGCCACAATCGCGGCACTGCAGATACGCCGCAAAGCCACGCCGGTTGATCAGAATGAGGCACTGTTCCTGCCGCGCCAGACAGGCGGCGATGGCCTGATACAGCGGGGTAGAAATGATGCGCTCGTTGGGCGTAGCATGGGCCCGCTGGTCCAAGATGGTGATACTGGGGAGGGGTTTCTCCTCCACCCGCTGGGGAAGAGAGAGTGATAGATACTTCCCGCTACGCGCGTTATGAAATGTTTCGAGCGCTGGGGTAGCACTCCCGAGTACCACCACGGCCTGCGCCTGTTGGGCCCGGACAATGGCCACATCACGGGCATGATAGCGCGGCGTTTCTTCTTGTTTATACGAGGTATCGTGCTCCTCATCGACGACAATCAGCCCGAGGTTCTCTACCGGGGCAAAAACGGCCGAGCGGGCCCCGATGGCAATACGGGCTTCGCCACTGGCGAGGCGGCGCCATTCGTCGAAACGTTCGCCAGCAGAGAGGCCGCTATGCAGCACCGCAATCTGGGAAGCAAAACGTGCGACAAAGCGGTCCACTAACTGATCGGTCAAGGCAATTTCCGGCACCAGCACCAGAGCAGTTTTCCCCTGGCGCAAGACCGTGGCAATGGCCCGCATGTAGACCTCGGTCTTGCCGCTGCCGGTAACCCCATAGAGCAAGATCGGGGCGCTCTCCGCTGTGCCGAGACGGCTCTCAATCTGCCAGAGCGCATGTTGTTGCGCTGGATTTAACGTCGGCAATGGGGCAGACGCAGTGCTCGCTGCCGGGATGACGGCACGACGTTTTTCCACGGTCGTCAGCTCCACGGCTCCCAGCAGCGCCAGACGTTTCACTGCCGCTGCCGCCCCAGGGAGACGCTGACGCAGCGCGGCGAGCTCCCACACGGGCTGCTCCTGCAACAGCGCGAGTACAGCGGCCTGGTTGGGCGAGCGTTGCTGGACCTGCTGGTGCAAGGTGGTTGCCGCGTTTGCTGCAAGGCATAAACGCACCAATGACACCATACGAGGCCGAGTCTTGGGGGCCAGCCGCTGCTGTTGGCGTTGGAGCAGCCCCTGCTGCTGCAAGCGCCGCAGCACTGCAGTACAGTCTTGCCCCGCCAGCAAGCGTTCAATCTCGTGTTGCGACTGGGTGCCATGCTGGACGAGGCACTGTAAGACCTCCCCTGCCCTGCCCTTGGGCCAGGCAGCGCCCTGCTCCTGCGCCGGGGCAGTGACCGTGTAGACAGCTTCCGTATGCACACGAAAGCCTTCTGGCACAGCGGCTTTGAGCACCTGCCCCCAGGGACAGAGATAGTAACTTGCCATCCAGCGGGTGAGCTGTAACAGGGCTGGAGTCAGGAGTGGAGTCTCATCGAGGATGTCAATCAAGTCTTTGAGGTCGTCAACGCTACTCGTATGCGCGACATGGACGATATACCCCAGCACTTGGCGTGGTCCGAGGGGCACGAGCACACGCTGGCCGATATGACAGCTGGTACGCAGGGCAAACGGAATGCGATAATCAAGGGGGGTCTCCAGGGGGAGCTCCACCACCACCTGGGCAATGTCTGGGAGTGTGGATACGGAGGCTGCCTGAGTCGGCTGCATGTGGAGACCACCACGCGGCATGGGATGACAAGAGAATCTCTGGCCCTAAGACGCCACTCGCCAGCAGTTACGAAACATCAAAGTGCATGCGCCCAGCAGTTTTGCGGTTTTCCATTTCTTCTTGACATGAGCGACAAAAACGTGCCCAAGGAATAGCTTCAAGGCGCTTGATTTCAATGGGGTCTTCGCAACTGGCACAGGTGCCGTAGTCATCGCGGTCGATGCGCTCAATGGCATCCTCGACGGCACGGAGCTCATCGAGTTCCCGACTTTTCAGCATAAAGGTAATTTCCCGGTCACGAGCACTACTGGCAATGTCGAGCGAATCCCCGCGCGTAATATCATCGCCGCCTTGCAAGGGAGGCTCTTCAGAAATTTTGGAGAGAATCGTCTGGCGGCGCTTCTGGAGATTGACGCGGATCGTTTTGAATTCTTCTCGCATGAGATCACCGTCCTCTATTGAGAGCTTGCACCTGCAGACATGTCTCCCCTGGTCGGTTGTCAATGCACCGGATGGTGCCACTGGAAGGGCGAGCTCCTAGCGGCGGCCAGCGGGGAGGTAAAGGAAGGGAAGCATAGCCTGGGGTTACCCCACTGGCCCAGAGGCTCTTGGTCCCTGATGTATCAAACGTTTCTGGCAAAAATTTCAACGTTTTACTCGCCCTGGCATGTGCCTTGTCATCATGTTTGAGATAGAGTGTACGCGCAAACGATCAGCACGAAATTCTACATGATGTCTATCCATAAGGGAGAGAAAGAACGACAATATTATAATCACAGATATTGTTAGTGTCAATGCAACTGAAGCCGTGTCTTGACAAGAAAACAGCGCTATTGCTACACTCAGCGTCTGTGCTATGTGGTGTGCAGCGAGGGCGGATACGAGGCGTGTAGTGCCCGGGAGACTGAGGATGACAGCAGAACGCAAGATCCGGGTGTTGATTGCCAAACCCGGCCTGGATGGCCATGATCGGGGCGCGAAAGTGTTAGCCCTGGCGCTCCGCGATGCAGGTATGGAAGTCATTTATACCGGCCTGCGTCAGCAGCCTGAACAAATTGTCGCGGCAGCCATCCAGGAAGACGTGGATGTGGTGGGGATGAGTTGTTTGTCTGGCGCCCATAATCATCTCTTTCCACGGGTCGTCGCATTGCTGAAGGAACGTGGCGCCGACGATGTGCTGGTCCTGGGAGGGGGGACGATTCCTGAGCGGGACATCCCTGAGCTGCATGCGCAGGGTGTCCAGGCGGTCTTTGGACCAGGGGCTTCTATTGGGGAGATCGTGACGTATATCCGTGAGCATGCTCCGCATCGCGCGTAAGCTCTCTCGTCCTGTTGCCGTATTGAGTGTGTTACAGCATGCAACCGCCTGTTGTGCCTGCCTGAAAATCAGACGTTCTCACGTAAGCCGGACATTGTTGGGGCATGGAGGATAGGACTGCTGTGGATCGCGTCGAAAGAATGCTGGCTGGCGACCAACGGGCCTTAGCGCAGCTCATATCACAGGTGGAGCAGGACAGTCCTGCGGTCCCGGAGATCATGCGCCGCATTCGTCCTGCCTTGGGCCGTGCCTACTGTGTGGGTATTACCGGGCCGCCAGGGGCCGGCAAGAGTACCGTGACTGACAAGCTGACGGCTCATGCGCGTCAGCAGGGCCAAACGGTGGGTATTATCGCGGTTGACCCCAGTAGCCCATTTTCAGGCGGGGCCATCCTGGGCGACCGGATCCGCATGCAGCAACACTATCTGGATGCCGGGGTCTTTATCCGGAGTATGGCAACGCGCGGGAGTCATGGGGGCCTGCCGCAGACAGCCCAAGGCATTAGCAAACTCTTGGACGCCTTTGGGAAAGATCTGATCATTATCGAGACGGTAGGCGTTGGGCAGACCGAGCTCGATATTGTCGAGACGGCCGACACGACCGTGGTCATTCTGGTGCCGGAAAGTGGTGACGCGATTCAGACGATCAAAGCCGGTATCATGGAAATTGCCGATCTTTTTGTGATCAACAAGGCTGACCGTGATGGCGCTGACCGTCTGCAGCGTGAACTCAGCATGCTCGTGCACATGCATCCCCGCTACACCTGGTGGGATACCCCCGTCCTCGCGACCCAGGCACACAACAATGGCGGCATTGCCGAGCTCTACGCAGCTGTGATGCAGCATAAGCAGACCCTCGAAGACACCGGCCAGGGGTTAAAGCGGCGCCGCGAACATCGCCATAAAGAGTTTTTTGCGCTGTTGCAGCAACGGGTTCTGGCCAGACTTATCGAACGTCTGCAGCACCATGAGGCGCTGTTGCAGCTTCATGCAGAGGTGCAGGACGGCCGCCTTGACCCCTATACGGCCGTAGAGCAGGTCCTCGCTGCCGCAGACGTCTTGAGTTGGCGCTAACTTGCAGTCTGCGAGGGCTGTTTAACGGAAGAATTCCCATCTATCCTGACTCTGCACCGTGATCGTCTGGAGGCGGCCGTCACGGAGAATATCGAGGACCACCTGAGCCCCTGCAGGCTGTTGCCAGAGCTGGGTATAAAACGCTGGACGGCTGCTAATCTCCTGCCCGTCAAGACGGACTATCACGTCCCCCGCCTGGAGTCCAGCGCGGGCCGCGGGTCCCCGTGCAACCACCTCAAAGACCAGCAATCCCCGTGGGGAAAACATCGGATACAGACCCAGCCAGGCCCGTGCTGGGCGTTCTCTGGTGCGTCCATACGGCATGATCTGCTCACGAATACGCGCAAAGTATTCCAGCGGAATGACCATCGTCGCGTCACGCAGATCGCCCAGATTTAACGACACGACCCCCCGCATCACCCCGTCCAGAGTGATAAACGCGCCCCCACCAAGCCCGAGATTGGTCGCGGTAGTGAAGATAGCGCGATCGACCATGTACTCCCAGTAGGCGTCAAAAGCCTCCAGCGCGGTCACAATCCCCTCGCTCACCCGGCGCTCTGTCGGTTCGGTGCTCGCCAGGATCAAGCCCATCTGGCCACGGCTGAGATCGTGCGAATCACCCAGCGTTATCGGCGGTACGCGCGGCATATCTGCCCGCAGGACCGCGAGGCCGCTGTCAAAATCGACATCGATGAGCTGGGCATTGACCTGCGCCCCTTGCTGGAGGGTGACGGTAATCTGCTGCGCCCCCAGGACAACATACCCTACCGTCAAAATAGAGCCCCGCTCGTCAATGACTGTCCCGGAGCCCATACGCTCGGTGCCCAGGGTCGCGGCCGAGGCGTGCTCAGGCGCAATATGGGTATGAATATGCACGGTGGCCGGCAGGATGTTTTCCAGAAATTTATAGAAACCGTTCACCGGGTGTCCTCCTTCGGGGCGTCAGAGGCTCACAGGGGCACCAAGAGAGAGCGACGCGCGACCAGGTAGGCATCACTCACGGCGTACAGCCAGAGACCCACAGCTAGGATCTTGCCGAAGAGATAGGGCCAGGCGAGCATCGCCGCCGCACCGCAGAGCAGAAGGATCACCCCTTTCCACACCTGGCCATTGTAGATTTGCCCCAGACCGCAGACGAGCGAGAGCAACGCGGCAAGCCACGGACGTAAGGCGCTATGAGAGGCCGGGGGACGCTGATGCTCGTCTGCCGCCATAAGGGTGGCGAGAGACGGCAGTGGAGCGGTCTGGAACGGCTGCACTCCTCCGGGGCCATGTGGAGACGGCGGGGGCGTTATGCCGAGCGACACTGACAAGGCATACAAAACGCCCGGCGGCAATGCCACACCACAGTGCGTGCAGTGATCATGCATTTCCGTGAGGCGTTCATGGCAATGCGGGCAATGGATATAGATGGCCATGGGTCTTTACACAGGCTCACGCCAGCAGTAGGTGTCGGAGCTGCATAATGTGCCGATGATTCATGATCCGAGTCGCTGCGCGCCGCGGACCTCCATAATATATCTTCGGGGGATCGTAATGCCCAGTCTTTGTGACTGTCAAGCAAAAAGCGCCTGGCAGTCGGCAACCATTTCCCTCAAGAACTGCACCGTGTCCTACGCCCTCGTCCCTCTGTGCTGTCTTTTTTTCTCCGGCATACAACTTTTGTGCGGTGGCATGGGATAACTGAGTGAAAGCACGTGGCGGTGCGGGGAAGACGCCCCAGACACCGCTATAGATCAGCGTCCTTCAGCGCATGGAAAGGAGTCAAGAGTATGCTCCGCATGACACAGGTAGTGTATAAGGCTCTCCAGTCTTGGATGCAGGTTGGACACCGGGGTAATAGGGCTAAGAAGGCACGCAATATCGTGGCCTTCTGCTGTGCTCTTGCCCTCCTCGGCGGCGGCGCGCGCCTGGCAGTTGCGCATGATGAATTGTACTATCCTGCGAGTATGTGTCAACCGACGTGTCCGGGCCCGTGTGCTTGATCGGGCGAGCGATGCATCCGTTCGTGTGACCCTGTGTGAAAAATTCGATAATGATCTCCATGGCAATTGGAGCGATAATGTGCTTTCATGTGGCTCCTTTACTGGTTTTAAGACCCTGGAAGCATCCTACAACCCTAATAGTCAAGGTGATATTACCCGATTTGTGACAATGATTAGTGGAACTTCCTGATTCGGACGCGCAGACTGGTACCAATGGGCTCCTGGGCTATCGCGTGTGTCGAGGGAGTTGTTAAGGGAGCCAGCCTCCGCACCAGGACTCGACGCCGTGGCTGCGGGTGCGGGGGCAGGTACCATGTAGTACTCGACCGCCAACCTCTGTGACCCGCCCGCTGTCCTCTTCTCCTCCAAGTGGGGCATTGCTCTAACCGCATTTTCCTGCTACAAGACACGCATCAAGGTGAACGCGTTGGCTTCCTTGCAAGTCAACGCTGATACCCTGTCTGGCGCATGCTATTGAGCATGGTGTGCCATGCAGGTTGTACACTCTACAGGTGTCTGCCACGGTGAGGCCAGGATGAGAGGATGCTATGTACCCCCGAACCGTGATTGTCAAAGAAGATCGTGAAGTCGAACTCTGGCCCATGACCGCCGATGATGCCCCTGCCCTGCTGGAATTTTATCGCTCCTTACCCCCGGAAGATCTGCGTTATTTACGTGAGGATGTCACGCAACCCGAGTCCATGAGTCGCTGGGTGGACATGATCGAAAGTGAACAGGCTTGGCATTTGCTGGCGGGATATGAGGGGCGCATCGTTGCAGACGGTGAGCTTGATCATCAATTCTACGGCTGGTCAAGTCATGTTGGCGAGTTGCGCATTGTAGTTGATCCGAGGTTCCGTGGTAGTGGTTTAAGTATGCTGATTGCCCAGGAAGTGCTGACGCAGGCCACGGATGAAGGGTTACACAAAGTCATGGTGCAGATGATGGTCGATCAGCAACCAGCGTTACATCTCTTTAAGAAGCTGGGCTTTCGTCACGAAGCCATCTTGACGGAACATGTGCAAGATCAACACGGGCAACTGCGTGATCTGGTGATCATGGCGTACTTTATTCAGGATTTTTTGGAACGCTATGACCTACGCGGACAAGGTCCGCGTGATCGACTCTTATAACCCTCTGGAGGCACAGGACAGTCTGAGCGCCTGTGCCTCTGGGCCTCAGGTCGTATAATCCGCGTTGAGGTGGACGTACTCCGCGGTGAGATCACACCCCCACACAGTAGCACAGCCGTCGCGAATCCCCAGGTCAATGGAGATACTGATTTCCTTCCCCTTGAGATACGTCGTCAGGCGTTGCAAATCGGCATTTTGGGGCTCACCTTTCGCGAACACGCAGAGGTCGCCAAAGGCCATGCGGACACGCTCCGGGTGAATGTCCGTTTCTTCGTGGCATTTGCCAATGGCCATGGCCAGGCGTCCCCAGTTCGGATCCGCTCCGTGTACGGCAGTCTTGACCAGCGGCGAGTTAACGATAGCCTTCGCGACACGCTTGGCCTGCTGGGCATCTCGTGCCGAAGTCACCGTCACCTCAATGCGTTTGGTGGCCCCCTCGCCGTCCCCGGCAATCTCTTTGGCAAGGTACACACAGACGTCGTTAAGCGCCTTCTCAAAGGCGGGCAGATCCACCTCGCCGGCGAGCCCATTCGCCAGCACAATAACGGTATCACTGGTGCTGGTGTCTGTGTCAATGCTCAGCATATTAAACGACGCATCCACAGCGCGCTTGAGCATGGGCCGCAGGGTGGCCGCTGGGATGGCCGCGTCGGTAAGCAGAAACGCTAGCATGGTGGCCATGTTTGGCTCGATCATGGCGGCGCCTTTGGCAATCCCGGCGAGTACCGCATTGCCTACGCGGACGGCCATGCACTTGGGATGGGTGTCCGTGGTCATGATGGCCTGCGCCGCCAGGCCGAGTTCCTGAGGACGCAATTGGGCGCGCAGGCGTCCCGGGATCGCCTGGCGAAATTTCTCCATAGGCAATTGCACGCCAATCACCCCGGTAGAACTGGGCAACACATCCTCTGGGGCAATGCCTAATTCTGCAGCGACCATGCTGGTAATCTCGCCGGCATTCTCAATCCCCTGTTGGCCCGTTGCGACGTTGGCATTTTTACTGTTGATGACGAGGGCCTGGGCATACCCATCGACCAGACGCTCGCGTCCCACTGTCACGGGCGCACCACAGAACAGGCTCTGAGTAAAGGTCCCTGCAGCGGTCGCCCGGGCTGTCGAATAAATCACCGTAAAATCCAGCGTCGCATCTTTAATGCCGATATTGGCGGCCATACTCAGATAGCCCTGTGGATAAAACGGCAACGTTGGCGCAATGGTCATCAAATGTCCCCTTTCCCAAGCATAGCGTTAGCAATAGCCGTACTGCTGCTCAAATGCAGTCAGACTACTATCAAGAATCTCAACGATGCGGTCCACTTCAGCACGGGTGATACAGAGGGGCGGAGCCAGCATAATGATGTGAGTCGCCCGTGTCAGTAAGCCTTTATCAAGGAGCAAAGCGTTCAGTGTTTTGACTTCTTCCCCGTCCATCGCAAATTTTTCTCTGGTCGTGCGGTCTTTCACCAACTCGACTGCAGTCAACAGCCCAAGGCCACGCACGTCGCCCACAGTGGGATGCTGTTGTTGCAAGCCGCGCAGTTGCTCCAGAAGATATGCGCCCAGAGTGGCGGCATTGTCCGCCAGGCGTTCGCGCTGCAAAATGGCGATGTTGGCCAGTGCGGCAGCACAGGCAACCGCCTGCCCGCCGAACGTGAGCAGGTGTGACAGGCGCTTACCCGTCTCACTGGCAAAAGGTGCCACAACTTTGGGGCTACAAATGGCTGCGGCAATGGGTGCATAGCCGCTACTCAAGCCTTTGGCCATCGTCATAATATCGCCGACCAGGTCCCAATGTTCAGAAGCAAACATTTTGCCGGTACGGCCAAAACCAGTAATGACTTCATCGACGATGAGCAACACCCCATGCCGGTCGCAGATCTGACGCAAACGCGGTAAATACTCGGGAGGCGGAATCACAATGCCATTGGAGGCAGAAATGGGTTCGGCAATCACCGCGGCCACGGTCTGTGGTCCCTCGTGCTCAATCATTTGCTCAATAGCATCCACACAGTAAACATCGCAGGCCGGGTAGCTATGGCGATAATCACAGCGATAGCAATACGGCGGTGCGACATGCAGAGCACCATTCATGAAGGGGCTATAATAAGGCTCGGTGGCTGGACGGGTGCCGCTGACGCTCATGGCGCCAAACGTTGATCCATGATAGGAACCACGCCGGCCAATGATCTTGAAGCGTTTGGGGAAACCGGCGAGATATTGGTATTGCCTGGCAATTTTGAGTGCCGACTCCACAGCCTCGGAACCGCCGCTGCAAAAAAACACGGTGGAAAGGTCACCAGGGGTCAATTCTGCCAGGCGTGTTGCCAGGTGGATAGCAGGTACCGTGGTCGTTTGGGACGAACTCGCGTAGGCAAGCGTGCTCGCCTGCGCTGCCATGGCTGCGGCAATCTCTTGCCGTCCATGCCCAACATTCACCAGCCAGAGGCCGGCCAGACCATCAAGATACTCTTTCCCCTCAATGTCTTTCAGCAGGCAACCTTGCCCTGATACGATAATGCGCTTGCCTTCCTGATTGGCTGCCAGGGCACGCCAGGAAGAAGCGTGCAGCCAGACATGCTCATTCCCGGCTTGCGCAAGCGTTGTAGGGTCCATGTCCGGGACGAGATCATCGAGCATATGCGCAGAGATGGCCATCGCAATGCACCTCCTATACCGAAGATCGAACCTATGGGACCAACACCGTGGGCACCTGTCATAGCCTTTGACGATAGCAGAGTTCGCGCCAAAAATACACTCACACCCTGCCCTGCTGTGCGTGGCGTACCAGGTCACCAACACGCGTGAAAAGCACGTGGTCATGACTATAATGCATGAGGAGAAAGGAGAGCACCACGCTATAATAGCTTTGTTCAAAGCTCAGCCCTACGAACTGATAGACTGCCCCAATGAGCCCCAGAGCACCAAGGGTCAGCAGTGCATTCACCCCGTAGAAACAGCCAAAACGACGGACGCCAGGTTGCGACAACCAGCGCATGAAGGGCGTGCGAATTTCACCACGCTGCTGGCGCAGTGTGTTGATATACCAGGTGAGGGCCAGGTATTGAAAAGAGTGCCAGGTGTTCAAACCCTGAAAAGCAATCTCAAGACGCGCACCGCTATAGCTGGTCATCAAGAGGGCGAGACCAATGGTCGTACCCATCAAGAGCCATTTGGGATAATGGGGCCTCCCACGCCAGATGTCACAGGCCGTTTTCACCAGAAAGAGTAAGAAAGCCAGGGCAAAGACGCTTGTGGTGGCATAATAGACGATGGGCGTCTTGAGCGCTTCAGGGTACAATAAAGGAGTCGTGCCGATATAAAAGGTATCGTGCACCAGGTGATAGGAAGCAAGAGGATAGAGGCTACTACACACCACGGCGTAGTCAATAGCACGAGACCAGGGTGGGGGTGGCTGTGGTTGTTTACGCTCATAGCAGGCCAGAATGTAGACAATCTGGTGCAGGACATGCAGGGACGCCCAGAAAAAAAAGAGCGTGAGCAAAAGCTGAAAGTGCCAGACAGCCCCAGCGATCACCAGGGCGGGAATCCCCAAGGAACTGAGGAGCAGGACACGATAGCCCCGCCGAAAAGCAGAGTCGCCAAAGGTCCGAAAAAAGGTCGCATACATATGCGGACCTCCCACGAGACCGGCAACGACCAGATTCACCACGATAGCGGCACGGCCCACCTGGGCATAGAGGAGCAGCGGCAACACGACAAAGAGGCTGCTGCCCGTGAGGCAACACATATCCCAAGGTTTGCTACGCAACCAGAGGCCGTTCTGACTGCTGTCTCCCCGCGTTGGACCAGGGGACGTTACCACAGATGTGGACATACGAAATACCTCCCGTAGGCGGGATAAGTTTTGCAAATTCATCGAGCAAGCTCAAGGAGTTTTGGCTGCCACGCGCCCCACATGCATGGGGGGTGTGGCAAGGATTTTTGCAAAAATCCTGGGGAAGTTGTCTGAAATAGGGTATAGTCTCCCAGCTTTGTTGCCCAGATGTGATCTGGGGTTATGGCAGATGCTGTAGGCATCTTTTTTGTGAAAGGGAACCAGGCTCATGACGCTGCTTTCCATTCAACCCCCCTCTTCCTACGATCACCGTAAGCTCGCAGAGCGTACACGGAGTATTCGTGGCCTGCACGTGGTGTTACTTAAACCCTCAAAGTACGACGATGATGGGTACGTGCTCCGCCACTGGCGTGGGGTGTTGCCGAGTAATACCTTGGCGTGTCTTTATGCGCTCACCGAAGATGTCAAGCGACGGCGCGCGTTGCGTGAGGATCTCGATCTGACCGTCGAACTCCTTGATGAGGCGGTCCATAAGGTCGACGTGGCGCAGATTATCCAACGGAGTCGGCGCCCAGGCTGGAAAACGGTGGTATGCCTGGTGGGGGTACAGAGCAATCAGTATCCACGCGCTGTGGACCTGGCACGGGCCTTTCGCGAAGCCGATATGACGGTGATCATTGGTGGGTTTCACGTCAGTGGAACCATTGCCCTGTTCCATAATCCTACCCCTGACATTCAGGAGATCCTGGACCTTGGCGTCACGGTCGTTACGGGGGAAGTGGAAGCGGAATGGGAGCATCTGCTCCGCAATGCGCTCCTAGACGAGCTCAAGCCACTCTACAACTTCCTCGAACCGACGCCTGATCTGACCACCCCTCCTATCCCAATGATTCACAAGAAATACTTGCGCCGTTTTGCCTATCAGCAATTTGGCACCATTGATTGCGGGCGTGGTTGCCCGTTTAGTTGCAGCTTCTGCTCCATTATTAATGTGCAGGGGCGCAAGATGCGGATGCGCAACCCGGAGGCCATCGCTCAGGCCATTCAAGTCAACTACCAACAAGCCGGCATTAAATTCTATTTTTTTACAGATGACAACTTTGCCCGCAACAAATTTTGGCGGGAAATTTTTACGGCGATTATTCGCCTGCAGGAGACCGACGGCATTCACATTGAGTTCATCATGCAGGTGGACGTCCTCTCATACAAAATTAAAGATTTTGTTACCATGGCACGCCAGGCGGGATGTACGCAGGTGTTCATCGGGATGGAGAGCATTAATGACGACAACCTCCAGGCCGCTGACAAAAAACAAAACGATGCAGCGGATTACCGGAATTTGATCGATGCCTGGCACGCTGTCGATATCTCGACGCATGTGGGTTTTATTATTGGCTTCCCGTTTGATACCGCGTCATCCATTACGCGAGATATTGAGCGCTTAAAACATGAGATCCAGGTTGACCAGGCATCGTTCTTTATGCTGACACCCATTCCAGGCTCTATGGACCATTTACATGCTGTGCAGAATGGGGTGCCGATTGATGCTGACCTGAATCGCTATGACTCGTTCCATCCGACCATGGACCATCCGCACATGTCCAGAGACCAGTGGTTTGAGACGTATAAACAGGCATGGAAGGCCTTTTATAATTTCGAGAATATGCGTAATATTCTGCAACGCGCGACGCCACGCATGTACTGGAATGTGTTTAAGAACATCGTCTGGTATAAGAGTGCTGCCATTCTGGAAGGCAATCATCCGATGATGACGGGGTTCTTCCGTTTGAAAGGGCGGACCGCACGACGACCAGGCTATCCTATTGAAAGTCGTTGGCAATACTTGAGCTGGCGTGTACCCGAAGTCTTAGGTTATCTGAAAGCCTGGGTGCACTTCTTGCTAGAGTTGGAAGAATTGTGGTTGCAAACGCGCAAGCGGAGCGAGCGTGAACAACGCTTGCTGGAGGCTCTGGCAAGCATCCGTGGAGGCGTGCTGCATAACGCGCGGGTTGAAGAACTGCAACTGGCCTATGCCAGGGCTCGCCTGGAAGTGCCTTCGCGGCTACGTCTCTTGTTGAGCCAGTGTAACATCTGGTCCATTGGACGGATGACATCGCGCGAAGAGCTCCGGCAGTTCTGGCGTCAGACGAAAGAGCAATTGCGGACGGGCAACCTGCTGAACATCAAGCTGCATAAGATGGTCCAAAATGTGTGGCGAGAATTGAAGCTACACACCGGGTTTGCGGTGAGTTTTGCGTTTAACTTGCTCCCAGGGCGCTCTGAGAAGCAGGTTGTCGTGGAGTAATGTATGGTCTGTGACTAGGGGCTGCATCCGTGCTCCTCGAAGAGGAGGTGGGTGGTCCCTGGTCATGGCGTGAGGCATAAGGATGGCAGCGCGTCGTGTTTCCCGTCATCTGAAATCCCTGCTCACCCTGTTGCAAGACGCATATCCAGATGCGCATTGCGCGCTCGATTTTACAACCCCGCTTGAACTGTTAATTGCGACGATTCTCTCAGCACAGTGTACCGATGCCCGGGTCAATCAGGTGACGCCAGCTCTGTTCAGGACATATCAGACTGCAGCGGCCTATGCTGCGGCAGATCCAGAGGTCTTGGCACGTGATATCCAATCCACAGGTTTCTATCGGCAGAAAGCCAAGGCTATCCAGCAGTGCTGCACTCTGCTCGTAGCCCAGCATGATGGGACCGTGCCGGAGACGATGGAGGCGCTGGTCGCGCTGCCAGGTGTGGGGCGGAAGACCGCCAATGTGGTTCTGGGCAATGCTTTTCAGCGGCCTGCGGGTATTGCGGTGGATACCCATGTGCAGCGTGTGTCGCGCCGTATAGGCTTGACCGTTGAAACAACGCCCGAGAAGATCGAACGCGAGTTGCTGGCAGTAATCCCGCAGCGAGATTGGACGCATATCTCGCATGTCCTGATTACCCATGGGCGCACCGTGTGTAAAGCCCGTGTACCGCAGTGTAGTGCCTGCGTCATACACCACCTCTGCCCCTCGGCACACGAGGGGGGCCAGGTCTCTCCTCTTTCTCCCAGTGGGCCACCCTATGAATGACAAGCGCCGCGAGAGCCAACGATTTACCTCAGGGGCGTCGAAGCAAGGGAAAAAAGGCTTTACCGGGCTTGAGCCGACGCAGCTTGGCCTGGATGGGCCAGACTGGCTTGCGGCGTTGCCATCTCCGGTTACACGGCCATCAGACCTTGCGACTGAGGCAGCAGCAGCGCAAGAAGCGGATGCCTCTGGCGCACTCTCCGCCCCTCCGGAAATGCACGCACTGCTGGACGGCGTGAAAGTAGTCTGCATTTGTAAAGGCATTAAAAAAAGTGTGTTCGTGAAAGCGCTTGAGGAGGGTGTGCGGACAAAAGAGGACATGAATCGCGCTACCGGCTCTGGCAGCGGAGGCTGCAAAGGGCGTCGTTGTGGGCCGCGTATTCTCGAAATGCTCCGTGAGCGGTTCACCTAACTGAGGGCCAGTGCGCTGGCGCATCCTCTCTATCAGTGTACCTGGACAACAGGGCGCAAGGAAATTGTGTATGTTTAGACGGCCGAAACTCTCTGAGGCACAGGTCTACGACATCTTGAAAACCGTGAAATACCCAGGATTTACACGGGACATTGTGTCTTTCGGGCTCGTGCAGAACGTGCAAGTGCAAGGGCAAAACGTCGATGTGACGATACAGATGACCACGAACCAGCAGGACGTTGCGGCACAAATGCGCCAGGCAGTTGACGAGGCCCTCCGCGGGGTACCGGGCATAGGGACCGTCCAGGTCATGGTGCGCTTGAAAGAGCAGACGCCGCAGGCTCAGCCGCAGGCGCCAGGGCCTCAACATGCCTCTGTGGCTCCGCTACCCGGCGTGCAGCACATTGTGGCAGTCGCCAGTGGGAAGGGAGGCGTAGGCAAGAGCACGGTGGCGACAAACCTGGCCGTAGCGCTGAGCATGGCGGGCATGCGCACCGGGCTGCTGGATGCGGATATTTACGGCCCGAGTATCCCATTGATGATGGGAGTCCATGCAAAACCGCAGGTGAATGAGGCGAATCGTATCCTCCCGTTCCTCAATCATGGAGTCAAGATGCAATCCCTGGGGTTTTTCCTGGGCGAAGATGCTCCGGTCATCTGGCGTGGCCCCATGGTGATGCGAGCAGTGCAACAGCTGTTGCAAGATACAGATTGGGGAGAACTCGATGTCCTCGTTGTCGATTTACCACCTGGTACAGGAGATGTCCAGCTCACGCTCGCCCAGACTGTGCCGCTGACGGGAGCTATTCTGGTGACCACCCCACAGGATCTGGCATTATTGGACGTCAAAAAGGGCGCCGAAATGTTCAAGCAAGTCGGCGCACCGCTGCTGGGTATTGTCGAAAACATGAGCTTTTTTACATGCCCTGATTGTGGCAAGGAGACGGAAATTTTCCGCCATGGTGGAGGGCAGAAGGAAAGCACACGTCTCGGCATTCCTCTGATTGGCCATATCCCATTGGAGCCGAGTGTCTGCGATGCGGGCGATACAGGGATACCTGTAGCGATTGGACAGCCAGAGACACGGGCGGGAGTGGAGTTTCATCAGATTGCGGCAACGGTCGTCGAAATGCTCAGTCAAAGTCCACGGCGGGCAGCGGTGAAAATTATTAATTAACGTAGAGGCTCCAGCCTGCTTCTGGGACACCAGGGCAGGCTGGCGTGGCGGCCATCGCCTCAGTTTTCTAGAAAACTGCGCAGATGGTTACTACGGCTGGGATGCTTGAGCTTACGCAAGGCTTGCGCTTCGATCTGCCGAATACGCTCTCGTGACACACCAAAAATCTGGCCCACTTCTTCCAGCGTATGGGGCGGATCGTCGCCCAGGCCAAAACGCATCCGCAAGATGCGCTCTTCTTTTGGGCTCAAGGTATTGAGCATTTTGTGAATCTTTTCCCGCAAGTCCCGGTTAATGACGGCTTCCAGCGGTGAGGTCGATTTTTTGTCCTCGATCAATGCACCAAGTTCTGTATCCCCCTCTCCGACATGATTTTCCAGGGACACCGTGCGTTTGG
>Ga0194121_10003567_pt1 | contig 23417 bp, 23 predicted proteins | sample TA2MahCa50mmetaG_FD_148609 | JGI IMG/M metagenome (GOLD analysis project Ga0194121, IMG submission 148609) | Freshwater microbial communities from Lake Tanganyika, Tanzania - TA2015020 Mahale Deep Cast 50m | ecosystem: Environmental > Aquatic > Freshwater > Lake | place: Tanzania: Lake...
CGACGGCGGCGCGCGAGCGGCAGGTGGCCGACGACGCCGACGCGGCGCGCCTCGCCGAGGCGCGCCTGGGCGAGGCGCGGCGCAAGGACCAGGAGGCGGATGACGCCCTGGCGAAGCAGGAGGCGGCCCGCGCCGCCGCATTGTGGATGGAGGCGGCCGAGGGCTACCGGCAGGCGGCCGCCGAGGCGCGCGCGATCGCGCAGCAGCCGCTCCGCGTGACGCTCTCCTCGCCGGCGGACCAGGCCGTCATGGAGCAGGAGGCGCTGAGCGTGGCCGGCAGCGTCGCCGCGCCGCGCGGGATCCGCATGGTGCTGCTGACCCTCAACGGCGTCGAGATCGCGCGCCGGGAGGAGCCCGCGCGTCCGCGGAGCGCGCCGATCGCCACCAGCGTGCGCCTGCGCGAAGGGCCGAACACGATCGTCGTGACCGCGGCCGACGCGGACGGGACCCTCACGCAGGAAGTGCGTACCGTACGATACGAGCCCGCGGTCCCGCTGAGCGTGGCCGTGCGGTTCCCCGACGAGGGCGCCCGGGTCGCCCACGCCTCCTCGGTCGTGGCGGCGGTCGCCACGTCGAGCCGCGGCGTCGAGCGGATCCGCGTCACCCTGAACGGGCGCGCGGTCCACGAGCAGGCCGAGCGCCGGCCGCAGCGCTCGATCGTCGTCGCGGCGCCGGTCACCCTGGAGGCCGGTGCGAACACCATCGAGATCGTGGCGACGGAGACCGGGGGCGGCGAGCGGCGCGAGCGGCGGGTCGTCGTGTACGAGGCGCCCAAGGCGCCCGCGGCGGCGGCCGCGCCGGCGGCGACGCCCGACGCGGCGCCCGATCGCTGGGCCGTCATCGTCGGCGTCGGCGCCTACGATCATCCCGGCATCCCGAAGCTGCGCTACACGGTGGCCGATGCCGAGGCGCTGGCACGCACGCTGATCGAGGTGGGGGGCTTCAAGCCGTCGAACGTGCTGCTGCTCACCGACCGCAGCGATCGCAAGCCGACGCTCAGGAACCTGAAGTGGGCGCTCGGCACCTTCCTCGCCCGCTCGGCACGCAAGGCCGACACCGTGTTCATCTTCTTCGCGGGGCACGGCGCGCCGGAGATCGACGTCAGCGGGCGCGAGCGCGACGGCCTGGCGAAGTACCTCGTCCCGATGGACGCCGACCCCGACGATCTCTACGCGACCGGCCTGCCGATGGAGGAGTTCGAAACGATCTTCTCGCGCATCGAGGCGGACCGCGTGGTCGTCTTCCTCGACGCCTGCTACAGCGGCGCCGCGGGCGGCCGTACCTTCGCGTCCCGGAAGACGCGCGGCGCCCTGGGGCTCGACTCCGCGTTCCTCGACCGCATCGCGAAGGTCCGCGGCCGCGCGATCGTGACCGCGTCGCGCGCCGCCGAGCTGTCGATGGAGCTCGCGGAGCTGGGGCACGGCCTTTTCACGTACTATCTCGTCCACGGCCTGCGCGGCGCGGCCGACCTCGACCAGGACGGTACCGTGACGCTCCAGGAGCTCTACCAGTACGTCGAGCGCGAGGTGACGCAGCGCTCGCGGGCCGTCGGAGGCAACCAGCATCCCGTGCTCAAGGGCGAGCTCGAAGGACAGCTCCCGATGGTGAGAGTCCGTCGATGAGCCGGCCGGAACGCCTCTACGGCCTCCGCGATCTCTCGCGGATTCTGTCGCTGACCCCGAAGCGCGCGGCGCAGCTCGGCCGGCTGCGCCTCCTGCGCGCCGACGGCGACGGGTACGGCTTCCGGGACCTGCTCGCGCTGCGCGCCGCCACCGCGCTCCTGGACGCGGGCGCGTCGGTGCGGCAGATCAACGAGGCGCTCGCGGCGCTGCGCCGGCAGGATCCGTCGCTCGAGCAGCCGCTCGCGGAGGTGCGCTTCACGGTCGACGGCGGCCGTCTGATCGCGCAGTCGGACCGGGTGCGCTTCGATCCCCGCACGGGCCAGACGGTCCTCGACCTCGAGACGAAGGCGCTCGAAGCGGCCGCGGCGGCGACGCTCGTCACCGGGCTCGTTCGGCCGCTGACGCCGCCCGTCGAGCAGGCGGAGACGTGGTTCGAGCGCGCGAGCGAGAAGGAAGCGGACCCCGAGCACTGGGACGAGGCCATCGACGCCTACCGCCGCGTGGTCGCGATCGATCCGACCTACGCGGCCGCGTGGAACAACCTCGGGCTCCTGCTGCACCGGCTCGGGCACTACGACGAAGCGCAGCGCTCGTACGCGACCGCGCTCCAGCAGGACGAGCATTGCTGCCAGGCCGCGTACAACCTCGGCTCGCTCCACGAGGACCGCGGCGACGTCGAGCTGGCGATCCGGCAGTACCGCCTCGCGCTCGAGATCGCGCCGGACTACGCCGACGCCCACTTCAACGTTGCGGCCGCGCTCTCGCGCGCCGGGCGCCCGGCCGATGCCCAGCGGCACTGGCAGCGCTACGTGGAGCTGGACGGCGCCAGCCCGTGGGCGCGCATCGCGCGCGCGCACCTCGAGGTCGTCGAGCCCGGGGGCTCCGAGTGAGGATCCTGATCCTCGGCGGGGGCGGGCGCGAGAGCGCGCTCGCGTGGGCGATCCGGCGCAGCCCGCTCGTGACCGCGCTCGTCGCCGCGCCCGGCAATCCCGGCATCGCGCGACACGCGCGCTGCGTGCCGATCCGCCTCGACGACCACGAGGCGATCCTCGCCCTCGTCGCCCGCGAGCGCATCGACCTCACGGTCGTCGGGCCCGAAGCCCCGCTCGTGGCGGGCATCGCGGATCGCCTCGCGGCCGCCGGGCACGCGGTGTTCGGGCCGAGCGCCGCCGCCGCGCGCATCGAGGGGTCGAAGGCGTTCGCGAAGGACCTCATGGCGCGCCACCGCGTGCCGACCGCGCGCTTCGCCACCTTCACCGACGCGGCCGCGGCGCGCGGGTACGCGCGCGAGCTCGGCGCGCCGTGCGTCGTGAAGACCGACGGCCTCGCCGCGGGCAAGGGCGCGATCGTCTGCGCGACGGTCGAGGAGGCGGACGCGGCGATCGCGGCGTGCATGGAGCGCGCGGAGTTCGGCGACGCCGGCCGCACGGTGGTGATCGAGGAGTTCATGCGCGGCGAGGAGGCCTCGTTCTTCGCGATCGCGAGCGGCACCGACGTGCTGCCGCTCACGGCGGCGCAGGACCACAAGACCGTCTTCGACGGCGACCGCGGCCCCAACACCGGCGGCATGGGGGCGTTCTCGCCGGTGGCGAGCTTCGACATCGCGACCGAGCAGCGGGTGATGGACGCGATCGTGAAGCCGGTCGTCGCCGCGCTCGCCGCGGAGGGCGCGCCGTACCACGGCGTGCTCTACGTGGGGCTCATGCTGACGAGCGAGGGCCCCAAGGTGGTCGAGTTCAACTGCCGCTTCGGCGATCCCGAGTGCCAGGTGCTGCTCGTGCGGCTGGCGGAGGACCTCGTGCCCGTCCTGCACGCGGTCGCGCGGCACGCGCCGCTGCCGCCGCGTGTCAAGTGGTCGGACGACGCGGCGGTGTGCGTCAACCTCGCCTCCGGCGGGTATCCCGGCCGGTACGCGACGGGCCTGCCGATCAGCGGCATCGAGGAGGCGGAGCGCACCGGTGCGCTCGTCTTCCATGCGGGCACGGCGGACACGGACGGCCGTCTCGTCACCGCGGGCGGGCGCGTGCTCTCGGTGACCGGGGCGGGCGCCACCCTGCCGGACGCGCTCCGCCGGGTGTACGCCGCGATCGCCGCGATCCGCTTCGAAGGCATGCACTACCGACGAGACATCGGGACACGCCCGGCGGCGTCCCGCTGAAGGGAGAACGCAGGTGACGGAACGGCCGGTGAGAGTGGGCATCGTGATGGGCAGCGACTCGGACCTCGACGTGATGCTCGAGACCGTCAAGGTCCTCGACGCGCTGGAGATCGGCTGCGAGGTGGTCGTGGCCTCGGCGCACCGCACGCCGCGCCGCACCGAGGAGTACGCGAGCGCCGCCGCGGGCCGCGGCCTCGGTGTCCTCATCGGCGCCGCCGGTGGCGCGGCCGCGCTGCCCGGCGTGCTGGCGGCGTTCTCCCCGCTGCCCATCATCGGCGTGCCGATCGCATCCACGCCGCTCGCCGGCATCGACGCGCTGTACTCGATCGCCCAGATGCCGCCCGGCGTGCCGGTCGCCACGGTCGCGGTCGGGAAGTGGGGCGCCACCAACGCGGGGATCCTCGCCGCGCAGATCCTGGCCGCCGCCGATCCCGCGCTGGCCAAGCGCCTGGCGGACTATCGCGCGCGCGCCACCGCCCAGGTCGACGAGCGTCAGCGCAAGGTCGACGAGAAGCTCGCCGCCGCGCGCGCGCAGCGCTGAGGACGCCCGCGGCGGCATGGAGACCCACGTCCGTGCCGTCGAACCCGCCGCGCCGTCACCCGCCGTCCTCGCGGAGGCCGCCGTCGTCCTCGCCGCAGGCGGCGTCGTCGCGTTCCCGACCGAGACGTTCTACGGCCTCGCCGTGCGGGCGCTCGACGCGGCCGCGGTGGCCAGGCTGTTCGCGCTCAAGGGCCGCCCGCGCTCGAGCCCCATCCTCGTGCTGGTCGACACGCCCGCGCGCATCGCGGCGTTCGCGCACGTGAGCGACGTGGCGCGCGCGCTCATGGCCCGCCACTGGCCCGGGGCGCTCACGCTGGTGCTGCGGGCGGGCGCCGGCGTGCCGCCGGAGCTCACCGCGGGGACGGGCACGGTCGGCGTCCGGCAGCCCGGGCACGCCGTCGCGCGCGGCCTCGCCGCCGCCGCGGACGGACCGATCACCGCGCCGAGCGCGAACCTCACCGGCGAGCCGCCGCCGACGACCGCGGCCGAGGTGCGGCGGGTGTTCGACGGGCGGATCGAGCTGATCCTCGACGGCGGCCCCACGCCCGGCGGCGCGCCGTCGACGGTGCTCGACGTCACCGTGGATCCCCCGCGCGTGATCCGGGCCGGCGCGGTGGCCGTGTGAGGGTGACCGGCGTCGTGCAGGCGGGCGGCAAGTCGACGCGCATGGGCGGGCAGCCCAAGGCCTTGATGGAGCTCGGCGGCCGACGCATCGTGGCGCGCGTGGTGGCGGCGCTGGCGCCGGTCGTGGACGATGTCCTGGTGGTGACCAACACGCCCGACGCCTACGCGTTCCTCGGCCTGCCGATGGTCGGGGACGTCTTCCCGGACCACGGCTCGCTCGGCGGCATCTACTCCGGGCTCGCGGCCGCGCGCGGCGACGCCGCCTTCACGGTGGCGTGCGACATGCCGTTCCTGCGTCCCGACGTCGTGCGCCTCGTGGTGGAGCGTGCCGCCGAGGCGGACGTGGTGATCCCGCGCGTCGGCGATCAGCTCGAGACGCTGCACGCGTGCTACGCGAAGGCGTGCCTGCCCGCGATGGAGGCGCAGCTCCGCGCGGGGCGTCTCAAGATCGTCGGCTTCTTCGACGGCGTGCGGGTGCTCGAGATCTCCGAAGCGGCCGTACGCCGCCTCGCCGACCCGGACGTCGTCTTCATGAACGTGAACACGCCGGAGGACTTCGCGCGGGCGACGGCGGTTGCCGGACGGAGCCCCGAGCCATGACGCCAGCCCACCCACCGTCCTTCCGACCACGACCCTGTGTGGTGGTCCATTACCACGAGCTGAGCCTCAAGCGCGGGAACCGTCCCCTCTTCCTGCGCCACCTCGCGCGCAACCTCGAGCGTGCCACCTCGGACATCGGCCCGGTGCGGCTGCGGCAGCTTTCCGGGCGCATCATGCTCGACCTCGACGGCCATCCCAACCCCGCACTCGTGCGCGACCGCGCGGCCGCGGTGTGCGGCATCGCCAGCGTGGCGCTGGCGTACCGGGTGCCGTCGACGGTCGACGCGATGAAGGACGTGATCGGCCAGCTGCTGGAGGGCCGGCGCTTCGGCTCCTTCCGGATCAGCGCGCGCCGCGCGTTCAAGACCTATCCGCTCACGTCGGTGGAGCTGAACCGCCAGCTCGGCGCCTTCGTGGTGGAGCGGACCGGCGTGCGGGTGAACCTGCACCATCCGGAGCTCGAGATCCACGTCGAGGTGCTGCCCGCGGAGACGTTCGTGTACGTCGATCGCGTCCCCGGGCCCGGGGGCCTGCCCGTCGGCGCGAGCGGGACCGTGCTCGCGCTGCTTTCGGGCGGCATCGACTCGCCGGTGGCGGCGTGGCGGATGATGAAGCGGGGCTGCCGCGTGGTGTTCGTCCACTTCCACAGCGTCCCGTACCTGCCGGACGTCTCCCAGCACAAGGCGGGCGCGCTGGCCGAGCGCCTCACCGAGTGGCAGTACGCGTCGCGCCTGTTCGTGGTGCCCTTCGGGGAGATCCAGCGCGAGATCGTGCTGTCGGTGCCCGGCCCGGCCCGGGTCGTCGTGTACCGCCGGATGATGATCCGCATCGCCGAGACCCTCGCCCGGCAGGTCGGCGCCCAGGCCCTCGTCACCGGCGAGAGCCTCGGTCAGGTGGCGTCGCAGACGCTCGAGAACATCGCGGCCATCGACGAGGCGGCGGGGATGCCGGTGTTCCGTCCGCTGATCGGCACCGACAAGCTGGAGATCACCGCCGAGGCCCAGCGGCTGCGGACGTTCGAGACCTCGATCGAGCCGGATGCCGACTGCTGCACGCTGTTCACGCCGAAGCATCCGGCGACGCGCATGTCGATCGAGTCCGCGCGGGCGGTGGAGGCGGCGCTGGACGTGCCCCGGCTGATCGCCATGGGGACCGACGGTGTCACCATGCGAAGCTTCAGCTTCCCGCAAGATGTTGTTAGCTTGACAGTCTAGACACCCTACCAGTATGGTGAGCGGCGTATGACTGTCCTGGCGCTGGGCGCCGACCATGCGGGCTTCGCTCTCAAGCAGGATCTCAAGCAGTGGCTCGTCGCGAACGGACACACCGTGGTGGACGCGGGCACGCACACCGCGGACTCCGTCGACTATCCCGACTTCGCGGCAGCGGTCGCGCGCGCGGTGACCAGCGGCGAGGCGAGCGGCGGCGTGCTCGTGTGCGGCACGGGCATCGGCATGGCGATCGCGGCGAACAAGGTGCCGGGGATCCGCGCTGCCGTATGCCACGACGAGGAGACGGCGCGCCTCTCGCGCCGGCACAACGACCTCAACGTGCTCGCGCTCGCCGGCCGCGCCACGTCCTGCGAGCAGGCGATCGGCATCGTGGCCGCGTGGCTCGGCACGGCCTTCGAGGGCGGGCGGCACGAGCGGCGGCTCGCGAAGGTGGCCGAGCTGGAGGTGACGGGTGCAGCGGCTCGCTGATGTCGATCCCGACATCGCGAAGGCTCTCCGCCAGGAAGCGCAGCGCCAGCAGCGCAACCTGGAGCTGATCGCCTCCGAGAACTTCGTCTCCGAGGCGGTGCTCGAGGCCGTCGGCTCGGTGCTCACCAACAAGTACGCCGAGGGCTATCCCGGGCGCCGCTACTACGGCGGCTGCGAGATCGTCGACGTCGTGGAAGACCTCGCCATCGCCCGCGCCAGGGAGCTCTTCGGCGCGGAGCACGCCAATGTCCAGCCGCATTCCGGGGCTCAGGCCAACATGGCGGTGTACTTCACGACGCTCAAGCCGGGCGACGTCGTGCTGGGCCCGAACCTCTCCCACGGCGGCCACCTGACCGCGGGCAGCCCGGTGAACTACTCGGGCAAGTTCTATTCGATCGTCGCCTACGGCGTGCGCCGTGACACCGAGCGCATCGACCTCGACCAGGTGCGCGACCTCGCGAAGCAGCACCGGCCGAAGCTGATCATCGCGGGCGGCTCGGCGTTTCCGCGGGCGATCGACTTCCAGCCGTTCGTGGACATCGCGCGCGAGGTCGGCGCGCCGCTGATGACGGACATCGCGCACACCGCGGGCCTCGTCGCGGCCGGGCTGCACCCGTCGCCCGTGGGCCGTGCGGACTGGGTGACGACGACCACGCACAAGACCCTGCGCGGCCCGCGGGGCGGCATGGTGCTGTGCTCGGCGGCGAACGGCGCGGCGCTCGACAAGACTGTCATGCCGGGGGTGCAGGGCGGCCCGCTCATGCACGTGATCGCGGGCAAGGCCGTGGCCTTCCACGAGGCGCTGCAGCCCGCGTGGCGCGCGTACCAGCAGGAGATCGTCACCAACGCGAAGGCGCTCGCGGACGCGCTGCTCGCGCGCGGCTATCGGCTCGTCACGGGCGGGACCGACACGCACCTGATCCTGATCGACCTCGGGCCCAAGGGCGTGACCGGCAAAGACGCGCAGGAGGCGCTCGACCGCGCGTGGATCACGGTGAACAAGAACACGATCCCGTTCGAGACGCGCAGCCCGATGGTCACGAGCGGTATCCGGATCGGCACGCCGGCGGTCACCACGCGCGGCATGAAAGCGCCGGAGATGGCGCGCATCGCGGCGCTCATCGACCGGGTGCTCTCCGAGCCCGGATCGGCCTCGGTCGCGGCGGCCGTGCGCGGCGAGGTCCAGGAGCTCACGAACCACTTTCCGCTCTATCCCGAGCGGACGGCGTAGGAGGGAGCAAGCCCGATGAAATGCCCGTTCTGCGGCCACACCGAAGACCGCGTCGTCGACTCGCGCGTCGGCCGGGAAGGGGAGTTCATCCGCCGGCGCCGGGAGTGTCTCAAGTGCCGGCGCCGCTACACGACCTACGAGTACATCGAGGACGTGCTCCCGCACGTGGTCAAGCGCGACGGCCGCCGCGAGCCGTTCGACCGCCAGAAGCTGCGCGGCTCGATCCTCAAGTCCTGCGAGAAGCGCTCGGTCGGCGTGCAGGCCGTGGACGACGTCGTCGCGGACATCGAGGCGCGGCTGCACGAGCGCGCCGAGAAGGAGATCTCGAGCCTCGAGCTCGGCGACCTCGTGATGGAGCACCTGCAGAAGCTCGACCAGGTCGCGTACGTGCGCTTCGCCTCCGTCTACCGGCAGTTCAAGGACATCAACCAGTTCATGGACGAGGTCCGCGGGCTGCTGAAGGACGACAAGCCGAAGCCCGTGAGCGGCGCCGCCAAGCTGCGGCCGGTCGTCAAGACGCCGAAGTAGCAGGTCCGCTCAGCGCATCGCGAGGAACACGCCGGCGATCACGACGGCGGCGGCCGTCACGTGATACGCGTGGATCGACTCGCCCGCGACGAGCCACGCGAGCAGCAGGACCACGAACGGCGTGAGATTGGCGAACGTCGCCGCGCGCCCGGCGCCGATCGTGCGGATCGCGCGGTAATACCAGAGGTGGCTCAGGGTGATGATCGTCGCCCCGTACGCCACCGAGAGCCAGCCCAGCGGCGCCGCCGCCGGCGTCTGCCACGCCCCGGTCACCGTCGCGAGCGGCACGAGCACCGCCGCGCTGGCCACGTGCGCCCCGGCCATGATCCAGATCGCGGGCAGCGTCGACGTCGCCATCCGGCTGTAGAGCTGGTAGACGACCCACGAGGCTTGCGCGCTCAGGATGATGAGGTCGCCGCGCTCGAACGAGAGCGCGCAGAGCACGTCGAGCGAGCCGCGCGACACCACCAGCACCACGGCGGCGACGCTCAGCAGCGTGCCGATCCAGTTCACGGGGCGCAGGCGGTCGCCGACCACGAAGCTCGCCGCGACGGCGACGAACACCGGCGAGGCGGCGCCGAGGATGCCGGCGTTCACCGCCGTCGTATGGCTCAGGCCCCAGAACCACAACGTCGTGTTCACCACCAGCCCGGAGCCGCCGAGGATCACGAACGCGCGGTAGTCGCTGCGCGTGAGCGGACGGTTCAGGGGCGCGGTGAGGCGGGCGATGGCCACGAGGATCACCGCCGCGAACAGCGCGCGGCCGGCCGTGAGCATGAACGGGCTCACTTCGCGAAGCGCGAGCTTGCCGAGCGGGAAGTTGCCCGCCCACGCGACGACGACGATCAGCAGGAGCAGGTAGGCTTTGCGGTGTGCGTCGATGATCGGCCTCTGGAAATGAGTCGGCCCTGCCGGAACGGGAGGCCGACAGGGCCGAGGGCGCTTGGAGGCGCTTACTTCTTCTTCTTCTTGGCCGCCTTCTTCTTCGCCATCGACTCACCTCCTCCCACACCGCCGTTCTGCGCGGCATGCTAAGAAACACCGCGCAACCTGTCAAGCCTAAAATCCCACATACAGGGGGTCCGGACGGCGGCTGCACCAAATCTGGGGTGGTCCGGATCCGACCTGTCCGTCAGGGCCCGGACGGGGGTGGTTTGACAACCCCGGGGACGCAACGTATCGTGAGCGCAACCCGTCCCCGATGACGCGCACATCCCCACGGAGAGCGAACGTATGAAGATCCTGCTGGTGAATCCGCGATTTCCGAAGTCGCTGTGGGGTTTCCAGGGCATGTACGATCTCACCGGTGTCCGCTCGGGGCAGGCGCCGCTCGGGCTCCTGACGGTCGCCGCGCTCACGCCGCCCGAGATCGACGTCGCGCTGCTCGACGAGAACTGCTATCCGCTCGACTACGAGACGGACGCGGACGTGGTCGCCATCGGCTGCTGGAACGTGCAGTACCGGCGGGCGCGCGAGATCGCGACCGAGTTCCGCAAGCGCGGCAAGCGCGTGGTGGTCGGCGGCCCGTACGCGAGCCTCTGCCCGGAGCGCTTCGAGGACGGCCACTTCGACGTGGTGTTCAACGGCGAGGTCGAGATCACGTGGCCGGAGTTCTGCCGCGATCTGCTCGCGGGCGCGCCGAAGCCGCTGTACAGGCAGGTGGGCAACGTCGACATCCGCCTCTCGCCGGTCCCGCGCTTCGACCTGATCAAGCCCGACGACTACCTCTACTACTTCGCGCAGACGACGCGCGGCTGTCCCTTCCAGTGCGAGTTCTGCGACATCATCGTTACCGACGGCCGCATCCCGCGGACCAAGCCCGTCGAGCAGGTGGTGGCCGAGCTCGAGGCGATCGCGCGCCTGGGCGGGCACTTCGTGAGCTTTTCCGACGCGAACTACATCGGGAACCATCAATACGCGGAGACGCTCACGCGCGAGCTCGTCGCGTTCGGCAAGAAGCACGGCTACCCGCTCTCGTTCTCCGCCGAGATGACCATCAACGTGGCGGAGAAGCCGCAGCTCCTCGAGCTCCTGCGCGAGGCGAACTTCACGGGGATCTTCTGCGGCATCGAGTCGCCGAACATGGACTCGCTGAAGGAGACGAAGAAGCGGCAGAACACCGCGAAGCCGCTCATCGAGAGCATCCGCAAGATCCAGTCGCACAACCTCATGGTCATCGCGGGCATGATCGTGGGCTTCGACAACGACGACGCCCGCATCTTCCAGGCACAGTACGACTTCCTCCAGGAAGCGGGGATCGCGTTCACGACGTGCGGCGTGCTGACTGCCATCGAGAAGACGCCGCTGCACGCGCGCCTGCTCGGCGAGGGCCGGCTGCTTCCGTACGATTCCGCGAATGTCCTCGGTCACGGCGCCGCCGACCTCAACTTCGTGCCGAAGCAGATGTCGCCGACGGAGCTCCATCGCGGCTACAACTGGCTCATCCGCGCGCTTTACAGCTACGATGCCTATCGCGCGCGCCTCACCACCGCGCTCCGCCACTTCGAGGTGCGGCCGGACCTGAGCAAGCGCACCGCCGAGCGCTTCGACTGGAAGCTGATGCTGACCGGCCTGAAGGCCGCGCGCCACTTCCTGCTGACCTGGTCGGGGCGGCGCCGGCGCTTCTTCGTCGGCACCCTGCGCGACGTGATCCGGGAGGGCGCGTCGGTCGAGAAGCTGACGGCGGCGATCTCGTACATGGTCGCGCACAAGCACTTCCACGAGTACGTCACGTCGGCCCACGGCGATCCGGAGGCGGTGCCCGCGCTCTCGCCGTTCTCGGAGAGCGAGCCGGCCGCGGAGTGGACGCCCGGGCTGTTCAGCCGCGAGCGCGTGCAGATGCTGAAGGAGGAGCTCTACCCGCTGACGAACCTCGCCTCGTGGGTCCGGCCCTCGCGGCGCGTGGTGGCGGTGCCGGAGCCGTTCCTCACGGAGAAGGTGGGGCAGTGCCTGCGGCGGTATCTGGACGAGCTGGGCGTCGAAGTGATGCCGGTGGCGAACGCCGCGCTCGCGCGGCTGCGGGACAGCGCGGACGTCGTCGTGCTGCCGATCCTCGGCTCGGTGCGCAAGGGGCGCGAGGACCTCTACCAGGCCGTGCAGCAGCTGCACGAGCGGGTGAGCGTCGAGCGTCTGCCGCGCGTCGTCCACCTGGCGCTCGATGGCGACCATCGCGCGGTCTTCGACGCGTTCGCGCAGGTCGGTCTGATCTTCACCCGCCGGGTCGAGCGGCTGCGGCGGGCGTACCTGAAGGCGGTCGAGGCGGCGACAGCGCCGAGCGCGGTGACCGCGCCGGGCGCCTGAGCGGAGGCTGCGCTCAGTTCCAGTCGATGCGCCAGACGGGGCCCATGAAGTAGAGGGGCCCCTCGAACTTCAGGAACGCGGGGGCCTCGCCCTCGGCGATCCACGTCTTCACGTCGGGCAGGTCGGTCACCAGCAGCGAGGCGAGCAGGCCGAGCTGCGGCTTGATGTGATAACGCCGCGCCGGCACCGCCATCCCGCCCATCGTCACCGGCTCGTGCGCCACCGGCCGCAGCAGCATCTTCACGAACCGCGGCTGGGGCGTGAAGGCGACGATCGAGACCGTGTGCGACTTCCCGGCGTCCAGGTTCTTCAAGAGCGTGCTGAGGAGGCCGTTGTAGGTGTCGACCGGCAGGTCGGCCGTGCCGCTCAGGACCTCCTCGGGGCTGTCCTGGTCACTGCGATAACGCACGTCGTAGCGCCCGGTCGCGCGATCGATGCTGGCCTCGAGGGACTCCGGGAACGACGGCCCGCGCTGCAGGATGCGGTACGCGAGGAGCGTGAAGACTCCGCGCTGCGAGAACGCGACGGTCTCGTCGTAGAGCGAGCCGTCGCGGAAGCGGAACACGAGCCGGCTCTCCACGCGGTCGCGGTAGGCGATCTGCGTGAGGTCGCCGTGCGCGAGGACCTCGCCGGTCTGCGCGCGGAGCACGGGGAAGCCGCGCGTCAGGCCTTCGGTGTAGCGGACGGGAACCGGATCAGCGAGCGCCGGGGCGGCGACCGCGGCGAGCATCACCAGCAGCAGCGTAGCCGTTCGCAGTCGTCGCATGCCGCTGCTAGGACAGCAAGCGGCGTGCCGAGCGCTCTACGGGGTGCGCTTCTCCTGTATCGACGAGGGGCGGCGGTGGTTGCGCCGCCTGACGAACTCCTCGTTGAGTGGGACACCGCGACGGCAGAGAGGGCAATCCTCGGGACTGTACGTGGGAAAGTCTCTGCTCACGAGGCTGAAGACGGGCTTGCCGCTGAGCTCGACGGAGGTCCGCCGCCACAGGCACCCGACGCCGGCGACGTGGCCGCCGAGCTGCTCGACGAGGTCGATGAGGAGCTCGATCGTGGAGCCGGTGCTCACGAGATCCTCCACCAGCAGGACCTTCGTGCCCTCCCGGATGAGCCGCTGGAACTCCACGGGCAGGCTGACCCGGCGCTTGCCGCTCGCCATACCCTTCATGCCGTAGACGACGACCGGTCGCGACGGGTGCGCGCGGGCGACGCAGTGCGAGAGGATCAGCGCGGCGGGCCCCGTCGAGAGGACGACGTCGACCGGCCACGGCGCGAAGTGCTTCGCGATCACGGCGCCCAGCCCCTCGGTGAAGGACGGCTCCGTCGTGACGAGGCTCTTCTCGATGTACTCCGTCGTGTGCTGCCCGGAGGGGAGCAGGATGTGGTCGTTGGCGTGATAGGCGCCGGTGCGCTTGAGGATCTCGAGATGGATCTTCTCGCGAACCTCGGACTCCATGGCTGCCGGATCTTTCCTGGGCGCGGCGCTCATCAGACCCTCCCTTCGTCGCATTATCGCATTCATGTAGACTGGCCCGCATGCGCGTCCTTGCCGTCGACACCTCGACGATGGCCGGCGGCGTCGCGGTGCTCGACGGCGAGCGTGTGATCGGCGAGTCCCTCCTCGACGTGCGAACGACCCATTCCGAGCGCCTGATGCTCGCCGTCGACCGGGCGCTCGGCGACGCGGGCTGGCCGCCGGCGAGCCTCGACGGCTTCGCGGTCGCCGTGGGCCCCGGCTCGTTCACCGGCCTGCGGATCGGCCTGGCCGCGGTGAAGGGGCTGGCGTTCGCCCTGGGCCGGCCGATCGCCGCGGTGCCCACGCTCGACGCGATGGCCGCCGCGCTGCCGTGGGCGTCCCGGCCCGTGTGCGCGGTGCTGGATGCGCGCCGCGACGAGGTCTACGCGAGCCTCTACCGCTGGGACGGCGCGGGCATGCGACGTGAATGGGAGTACCTCGCGCTCTCGCCTGCCGCCCTCGCCGAGCGGCTCACCGAGCCGGTCATCGGCGTCGGCGACGGCGTGGCGCTCGTCCGGTCCCCGTGGCTCACGCCCGCGCGACCCGTACGCCGCGGACCCTCGGCCGCCGTCGTGGGATGGCTGGGCGCGGAACGCCTCCACCGCGGTGAGCACGTCGCCGCCGGCGATCTCGTCCCTTTCTACCTCCGGCCGTCCGAGGCCGAGCTCAAGCGTCGTGCCGTCGCGGTCCATTAGCCCCATGTCCGTCGCCGACCTGGACGAGGTCGTCGCGATCGAGCGCGCCTCGTTCGGCATGCCGTGGTCGCGGGGCGCGTTCCTCTACGAGATCGAGCAGAACCGGGTGGCGCGGTGTTGGGTCCTGCGCGAGGGTGAGGCCGTGGTCGCCTACCTGTGCCTCTGGGAGATCGGCGACGAGCTGCACGTGACGAACATCGCCGTGCATCCGCGCGTGCGCCGGCAGGGACTGGCCCGGCAGCTCCTCGGCGCCATCGTCGAGGACGGTCGCTCGCGCCGGCTGCGCTCGGTCACGCTCGAGGTCCGGCCCACGAACGAGGAGGCCAGGACGCTCTACGAGTCGTTCGGCTTCCGGGTGGTGGGGCGCCGCCGGGGCTACTACTACGACACGGGCGAGGACGCCCTGATCATGGAGGCCGACCTCCAGGCCGCCCGGCAGCCGACGGGCCCGTGACGGGAACCCCCATCCGGCGCCCCGGGTTATGGCCCTGATCATGTGTGCCGGCCTCGCTCGCCTGCTGCTGGTCGTCGCGGCTCTGGCGACCTCCGTCGCCATGCCGACAGCTGCGGAGGCCCAGGCCAGCGCGGCCGAGCTGGCCCGCGGCAAGTACATCTTCGGCGCGACCGGCGGGTGTGGCTGCCACACGGAGCCGGGGAAAGGCAAGCCGGTCAACGCCGGCGGCCGCCGCATCGACGCCCCCTTCGGCACCGTCTACGCAACGAACATCACGCCGGATCGCCAGACGGGCATCGGCGCGTGGACGGACGAGCAGATCATCACCGCCACCCGGCTGGGCCGGCGGCCCAACGGCGAGCGGATCCTCCCGGTGCACCCGTTCATGGCGTTCAATGGCATCGCGGAGGCGGACCTCAAGGCGCTGGTCGCCTACCTCCGCACGATCCCGCCCGTGAGCCGCCAGAACCAGCCGAAGCGCATCACGGTGCCGCTCTTCGAAAGCGTCTTCCTGCCTGCGTGGCTCGCGGCCTTCGCGGCGCGCGAGACGCCGCCGGCGAGCGCCCCCACCGCCGGGCTGGCGCGCGGGGAGTACCTCGTGAAGGCGGTCGGCCACTGCGGGGAATGCCACACGCCGCGCGGGGTGAGCCAGGCGCTCGACAACAGCCGCTTCCTCGCCGGCAATCCCAAGGGGCCGGAGAACTCCGAAGTGCCGAACATCACGCCGGACCCGCAGACGGGCCTCCGGTGGACCGTTGACGAGATCGCCGACTACCTCGGCAGCGGCAACAAGCCCGACGGCGACGTCGTCGGCGGCATCATGGGGGAGGTCATCTACGGCACCACCGCGGGGTACAAGGACATGACCCGCGCGGACCTCACCGCCATCGCCCAGTACCTCAAGTCGATTCCCCCGGTGCGCAACAAGATCGGGAAGTGAGCGCAGTGCCCCTCAACCATGAAGGAGGACGAATGAAGCGTTCCTCGAACCGCCTCACCGTGATCGTGGCCGGCGTCGGCCTGCTCGCCGCCGCGTGCGCCAGCGGCTCGGGCACGATGGCGTCGAAGACGCCGGAGCAGCTCGTGGCCGAGCGTCAGCAGCTGATGAAGCAGCACGGCGACTCCTGGAAGAACATCCAGGACTCCGCGAAGGCGAACAACCTCCAGGGCGTCGCCACCAACGCGGACACGATGAACCAGAACGCCAAGAAGATCGTGGCGCTGTTCCCCGCCGGTTCGATGACCGACAAGTCGAAGGCCAAGCCCGAGATCTGGCAGAAGTTCGCCGAGTTCGAGGGCGCGGCGAAGAAGCTGGAGACGGAGTCCGCGAGGCTCCGCGACACCGCGCGCACGGGCAACGCGCAGGCGACGAACGAGGTCATCAAGGATTTCGGCCGCACCGCCTGCGGCGCCTGCCACACGCCGTTCCGGGTGCCGCCGCCCCGCCAGGGCTGATCCCCGGACGGGGGCTTCGCCGCCTCCGACGCCGGAAGAGGAGCGGGTCGAGAGGCCCGCTCCTCTTTGCTCTGCCGCGATGGACCGCGCATGTCATGTGGAACGGTCCACGTGCTAAAGTCGCTTCGTAAATGGACTCTCGACCGCGGCCCGCGCATGTCCGCCCGCCGGTAGCGCCCCCGTCGCGGAGCCGTTCGTGAGCCGGGATCCCCACGTGCTCGTCGAGAAGATGCTCGGTGGCGATCGGCTCGCGCTCGCCCGGTTGATCACCCAGGTCGAGAGTCGAACCGCCGCCGGCCCCACCATCGTCAAGGCGATCCACGGGAAGGACAGCGGGGCGTACGTCGTCGGGATCACGGGGCCGCCCGGTGCGGGGAAGTCCACGGTCGTCGACCGGCTCACCGCGCACCTCCGCAGTGACGGACGCACGGTCGGCGTGATCGCCGTGGACCCCTCGAGCCCGTTCACGGGCGGCGCGGTGCTCGGCGACCGCATCCGCATGCAGGCGCACACGCTGGACAGCGGCGTCTTCATCCGCAGCATGGCCACGCGCGGCTCGCTCGGCGGTCTCGCGCGCGCGACGCGCGACGTGCTCAAGCTCCTCGCGGCCGCGGGCTACGAGTGGCTGATCGTCGAGACCGTCGGCGTGGGACAGACCGAGCTCGACGTGATGGGCCTCGCCGACACCACCGTCGTGGTGCTCGTGCCCGAATCCGGCGACGCGATCCAGACGATGAAGGCCGGGCTCATGGAGGCCGCCGACGTGTTCGTCGTGAACAAGGCGGACCGCGCGGGCGCGCCGGCGCTGATGGCGGAGCTGAAGTTCGCGGCGCACCTGCATTACGCGAGCGCCACCACGCCGAAGGACATCGACTGGGAGATTCCCGTGCTCTCCGCACAGGCGCAGGCGGACGTCGGCGTCGCGGAGCTGCTCGGGGAGGTGCGCCGCCACCGCGGCGTGCTGGAGCGCGGCGGCGCGTTCCGTGCCCGGCGCGAGCGCCGCAAGCGCGAGGAGCTGCGCGCGCTGGTCGTGGAGGAGCTCAGCGCCAGCGTCGAGCGCCGCCTCGAGCGCGGTGAGCTCCGGCAGCCCTTCGACGACGTCGCGGCGGGTCGCGCCGACGTCTATTCGGCCGCGCGCGCGGTGCTCGACCGCCTCCTGGCCACCCCCTGATCCCATGCTAACGTGGAGCCACCGATGACCTCCGCCACCGAGCCGTTCCGTGACACGTTCTGGAACGTTCCCTTCTGGGCCCAGCTCTTCCTGTACGTCGGCGGCACGATCGCGATCGCGATCTTCGCGTGGGGCGTGTGGCAGCGCGTGCGGCTCTGGCGCGGCGGGCTGCCCGAGGACCGCTTCGACCGCATCCCCGACCGGCTGACGCTCGTCGCCAAGCACGTGCTGGGGCAGGCGCGCACGCTCTCGCAGGCGTATCCCGGGGTGATGCACGCGACGATGTTCTGGGGCTTCCTCGCGCTCTTCATGGGCACGGTCCTCGCCACGATCGACTACGACATCACCCTGCCGCTCTTCGACTACAAGCTCCTGAAGGGCAGGTTCTACCTCTACTACGAGCTCGTCCTCGACATCTTCGGCCTCTTCTTCGTGGTCGGCCTCGGCATGGCCGTCTACCGGCGCTTCGTGCGGCGGCCGGCGCGCGTCGACCCCACCGCGAAGTTCGCGAACGTGCTGCTGCTGCTGTTCGTGATCAACGTCACGGGCTTCGTCATCGAGGCCTGCCGGCTCGCGGCCGTGCAGCCGTGGTGGGCGACCTGGTCGCCGGTCGGGTGGGCGCTGGGGCAGGCGATGCTCGGCGTGGGGATGGGGGAAGGCGCGCTGCGCGCGGTGCATCTCGGCGTGTGGCTCTTCCACGCCGTGATCTCGCTGGCGTTCATCGCGCTGATTCCGTTCTCCTACATGGCGCATCTCGTGACGACCCCGCTCAACGTGTTCTTCTCGAAGCTCGGGCCGCGCGGCGCCATGCGCAAGATCGAGAACATCGAGGAGGCGGAGAGCCTCGGGATCTCCAAGCTCGAGGAGTTCTCGTGGAAGCGCCGTCTCGATTTCGACGCCTGCCTCGAGTGCGGACGCTGCCAGGATGTCTGCCCGGCGTACATGGCGGGGAGCGCGCTGTCGCCGAAGCGGGTCATGGTCAAGCTCAAGCGGCACCTCCGCGGCGAGCTGCCCGGGCCGATTCACGGCGAGCTGATCCATCCCGATGAGCTGTGGGCGTGCACGACGTGCATGGCGTGCGTGCAGGAGTGCCCGGCCTTCATCGACATCGTCGACACGATCCTCGACCTGCGCCGCTTCCTCACGCTGTCCGAAGGCGCCCTGCCGTCGACCGCACCGCAGTCACTGCAGAACATCCAGCGCTCGGGCAATCCGTGGGGCCTGCCCGCGGCCGAGCGCCTCGCGTGGGCCGACGGGCTCGACGTACCGATCCTCGAGGCGGGCAAGCCGGTCGAGTACCTGTACTGGGTCGGGTGCTCCGCGTCGTACGACAAGCGCAACCAGGGGATCGCGCGCGCGGTCGTGCGCATCTTGAAGAAGGCCGGGGTGAGCTTCGCGGTGATGGCCGAGGAGCGCTGTCATGCGGAAGTCGGCCGGCGGCTGGGCGAGGAGTATCTCTACCAGACGGTCGCGCAGGAGAACGTGGAGACGCTGAAGCAGTACCAGTTCAAGAAGGTCATCACGCACTGCCCGCACTGCTTCAACACCATCAAGAACGAGTATCCGCAGTTCGGCGGCGACTACGAGGTCGTGCACCATTCGGTGGCGATCAACGAGCTGCTGGCGGCGGGCAAGCTCAAGCCGACGAAGGCGCTCGATGCGACGCTCGTCTTCCACGACTCCTGCTACCTCGGGCGCTACAACGGCATCATGCAGGCCCCGCGCGACGTGGCGAAGTCCGTGCCGGGCCTCCGGGTCATCGATCCGCCGCGGAGCCAGGAGCGGGGGCTCTGCTGCGGCGGCGGCGGCGGTCACATGTGGATGGAGGTCCCGGCCGAGAAGCGGGTGAACATCATCCGGGTCGAGGAGCTGATGGCCACCACGGCGACCGTCGTCGGCACCGCGTGCCCGTTCTGCCTCGCCATGGTCGACCTCGGCCGCAAGGTCAAGGAAGCCGAGGGCACGCTGCAGGTGAAGGACATCGGCGAGCTCGTCGCGGACAGCCTCGAGTGATCCTCACGTAGGAGGCGGTCACGGCGTCCGATCCCGAGTGCCCGATGTGCCGCCGGCCCGTGGCGGCGGACACGCCCGCGTTCTTCGAGCATGGCGAGGTGATCCACCTCGATTGCCACCTGGGCCTCATGGACGCGGGGGCCGCGGTCGGGCGCCTGCTCCGCGAGCGCGCGGAGCGGCCGCTCTGCGCCGAGTGCCTCGCGAACGCGCTCATGATCACGCCGGGCGAAGCCGAGGTCGCGGCGATCCGCCTGCGCAGGCTTCCGCGGTTCGCGATGCGCTTCGATCTCTGCCTCGGGTGCGGGCGGCGGAAGCAGACGCTGCGGGCGCTCCGTGTGCTGCGGGGGCCCGCCGCCGGACGCCGGCAGGCGGGGGGCGCTCAGTGAGCGATCAGTAGGTCCAGGAGAGGATGACGGACAGGACGTTCCGCGTGTAGTCGAAGACCTGCAGGTTCGAGCGGTTGTGCGTGACCTGGTACTCGCCCGAGAGCGTGAGGCTGTACGGCAGCGGCAGCTCGAGCCGCACGATGTTGTTCACTTCCTGGTCCCGTCGGCGGAGGCGGTCGGGATTCGTCGTCGGCAGGAACTCGTTCTTGCTGGTGTACTGCCGGAAGTGCACGTCGAAGTCCCACTTCGCGCGGATCGCCCGCCACGGCAGCGTGTACATCGCCCCCGCCTGGATGCGCTGGCCCTGGTACGTGTAGTGCCGGCCGTCGGTGTACTCCCAATCCTGCTGAAAGCCCACCTTGATGAGGTGCTTGTCCTGCGCGATGCGCCAGAGGTGGAGGAGGCCGACCATGAAGTTCTGGCCGTCGCGGTCTTCCTGCTTCGGCGAGCCCTGCGCGAAGTCCTTGTCCTGCAGCCGGAAGAAGCCCTGCGTGAGGTTGATGTCGTCGAACGCGATCGCCGCGATGGCGGCACCCGTGTGGCGGTCGACGAAGCGGTCGGTCCGGAGCCAGAGCGCGTCGAAGGAATAGTTCAGCCCGAACTGCGCCGGCATGGCGCCGAACGCGGTCTTGTAGGTGACGCCGAGCGTGCCGAGGTGGTCCATCACGTTGAACGACGGCAGGTCGTTGTTGTATGTCGCGAAGAACGAGTAGCCGACCGACGCCTCCCAGCTCTCGTCGCGATACCAGACGTAGTCGGCGCGGATGCCCGCCAGCTCGCCCGTGGTCGCCTGTTCGGGCCGGCGCAGGATGCGCACCAGCGGCTCGTGCTCCGGCGGCGTCGGGTTCGGCTCCACCGCGACGTTGTCGTCGTAGTAGAAGCCGAAGCGGACCTCGGCGGAGAAGCGGCGGTCCTTCTGGCGCTGCGCGACCAGCGTGTCGCGCAGGCGCTCGGCCGGACCCGTCAGCGCCGAGGTCGGCGCGAGGCGCATGGCCTGCTCGACCTCAGCCGTCGCCTGCGCGGGCAGACCCAGCACCGCGAGCGAGAGACCGGTGTAGAACCGCGCGAGCTGCTGGATCTCGGGATCGCTCGACCGGCCGTTGCGGAACGCGTTGACGGCGCCGCGGTAGTCCTTGGTGCGATAGCGCATGAAGCCGACGTAGTAGCCGAGGCTGTCCTGCGTGGGCGTCGCGCGGAACACCTCTTCGAGCAGCGGCTGTGCGCGGTCGTACTGCTGCTGCGCGAAGAACGCGAGGCCGAGCTGGTAGGCGACCGAGGCGTCCGTGGGTGCTTTCGTCCGCGCGCGCTCGAGGAACGGCACCGCCTGCTCGGGACGCCGCTGCGCCATGTGGACGACGCCGGTGTAGTAGAGCGCCTCGACGTGGTCGGTCTCGATCTCCAGCGCCCGGCGGAAGTTCCCGAGAGCCTCGTCGAAGCGCTTCTCGTCGAAGTCCAGGACGCCCTGCGCCACGTAGACGTCGGCTTCGGTGGTCTGGGCCGTCACCGGCGGCGGGAAAGAGGCCATGAGCAGGGCGACGGAGAGGACGAGGGCCAGGGCGCGGGTCACGCCGCTCTTATATCGCAAGTCCGACAATCCGTAAAGAAACAAAGAGATAGCGCGAGCCGGGGTCAGTCGCGCCGGCCGAGCGCCGCGATGACCCGGCAGAGTTCCCACGGATCGACCGGCTTGCGCAGGTGCGCGTCGAAGCCCGCGGCGAGCGTGCGCTCCGGGCCGTGGGCGTCGCTGTGGGCGGTGATCGCGATCGTGGGCAGCCGGTGCCCGGTGACCGCGCCCAGCGCGCGCACTTCCCGGATGAGCCAGTACCCGTTCTCGTCGGGCATCGCGATGTCGGTGACGAGGACGTCGGGCGTCACGCGATGAAGGCTCCGGAGCGCCTCGCGCGCGCCGGGAACGAGGGTGACCAGCGCGCCCGCGTATTCGAGGACCGTCTGCATGAGCGTTCGTGCTTCCGGATCGTCGTCCACGACGAGCACGTGCAGGCCGACGAGCGCGTCGGAAGGAAAGCGGTCGCGACGTCCCATGGGATCTCGCGCGCAGTATCGGACGCGCGCCGGGAAAGATCAAGACGACGCCCGCGCCGCTGTGCCATGCTTTTCCCATGCGAGACAGCGTGCGCGTCAACGGACGCACGTACGGCTGGCCGGCGCGGCCGCTCGTCGTCGTGTGCCTCGACGGCTGCGAGCCCGCGTACCTCGAGGAGGCGCTCGCCGCGGGCGCGATGCCGTATCTCGACGGCGTGCGCGCGTCGGGGACGTACCGCATCGCCGACGGCGTGATGCCCAGCTTCACGAATCCGAACAACCTCTCGATCGTGACCGGCGCGCCGCCGTCGGTGCACGGGATCTGCGGCAACTATTTCTACGATCCCGATACCGGCGCCGAAGTGATGATGAACGACCCGAAGTATCTGCGCGCCGACTCCATCCTGGCCGCGTTCGCGGGCGCCGGCGCGCGCATCGCCGCGGTGACCGCGAAGGACAAGCTGCGGCGCATGCTCGGGCACGGGTGGTCGGGCCTCTGCGTGTCGTCCGAGACCGCCGATGCCGAGACGCAGGCGCTCGCCGGGCGTCCGCGGCCGGACGTCTACAGCGCCGCGCTCAGCGAGTTCGTGTTCGCGGCGGGCGCCGCGATCGTGGAGCGCGACCGGCCGGACGTCACGTATCTCTCGACGACCGACTACGTGCAGCACAAGCACGCGCCGGGCACGCCGGAGGCGAACGCGTTCTACCGGATGATCGACGGCTACCTGGGCCGGCTCGCCGCGGCAGGCGCGGACGTCGCGCTCACCGCGGACCACGGCATGAACGCCAAGACCGATGCGGCGGGCAGGCCGCAGATCGTCTATCTGCAAGACCTGCTCGACGGCTGGCTCGGCGCCGCGGCCGCGCGGGTGATCCTGCCGATCACGGATCCCTACGTCGTCCATCACGGCGCGCTCGGCTCGTTCGCGACGGTGTATCTGCCCGCGAGCGCCTCCGCGCCGGCGACCGCGGCCCGCCTCGCGCAGGTCCCGGGGATGGACGTCGTGCTCGAGCGCGCGGAGGCCTGCGCGCGCTTCGAGCTCCCGCCCGACCGCATCGGCGATCTCGTGGTCATCACCGGGCGGAACGTGGTGGTCGGGACGAGCGCGAGCCGCCACGATCTCTCGGGCCTCGACGTGCCGCTCCGCTCGCACGGCGGCCTGTCGGAGCAGCGCGTGCCGTTCGTGCTGAGCCGCGCGGCGCGGGTGCCCGAGGACGCGCGCTTGAGGAACTACGATCTCTTCGACGTCGCGCTGAACGCCTGACGCCGGCGCTCCATCCAGCGCCAGGCCGACCCGACGATGTCGTCGAGGCTCGCGCGGCGCGGCGCCCAGCCGAGCGCCTGGCGCGCGCGCGCGACGGCGGCGACCAGCCGCGGCGGAT
>Ga0194121_10003576_pt1 | contig 23375 bp, 17 predicted proteins | sample TA2MahCa50mmetaG_FD_148609 | JGI IMG/M metagenome (GOLD analysis project Ga0194121, IMG submission 148609) | Freshwater microbial communities from Lake Tanganyika, Tanzania - TA2015020 Mahale Deep Cast 50m | ecosystem: Environmental > Aquatic > Freshwater > Lake | place: Tanzania: Lake...
CATGCTTTTCATGACCGGGTTGGCCGCCGTGTTGTCGGCCCGATTTTGCCTTGCTCGACGGCGGCTTGTCGTGCGGATGAGTGGTCGAAGGAGGTTTCGAGGAATTCGCGGGCGTTGCCTTCCCGCCCTTGAACTTGGCCAACTCCGCCTCGAGTTTGGCGACGCGAGCAGTCAAGTGCCGAAGCAGCGCCAGCACCGCTGCCGGCGTCGCGGCGAGATCAGCTTCGGAAACAACCGGAGAAGCATCCATGCCAGCTGCAAGGATACCCCACTCCGAGTAGAAAACGCTAGACCGACCTGTGAACGGTTACACTCGAGGCAGGGTTAAGACACCACGGCGCGGGCATCTCAAAGCGGTATTGAAGTCCGCAGTATCTGACTCAGATGCTGTCCGGTCAATGATTGCGAGACCCGTGCCACCTCTTCGGGCGTGCCGAGTGCCACGACCTTGCCGCCGGCCGAGCCCGCACCAGGGCCCAGGTCGATTACCCAGTCGGCGCACTTGATCACGTCCAGGTTGTATTCAATGATGATGAGCGAATGGCCGGTTTCCAGTAGGCGCGCGAAGCTATCAAGCAGGCGCGCGACGTCGGCGGGATGCAAGCCGGCAGTTGGCTCGTTGAGGATGAACAGGCAGCGCGGCTTCTTGCTGGAAGCGAGATGGCCCGCCAGCTTGAGTCGCTGGCACTCGCCGACCGAAAGCGTCTCTGCCGATTGGCCGAGGGGAAGATAGTCCAGCCCAACGTCAAGCAGCCGTTTCAGCTTCTTCTGCACGGATCGCTGTGCGCGGAAGAAGCGGAACGCCTCGCGAACGGTGAGGTTCAGCACGTCGGCGATGCTCAGGTTGCTGATCTTCACCTTGAGCACCTCCGGCCGAAAACGGGCGCCGCGGCACTCCGGGCACGTCATCGTCACGTCCGCAAGCAACGGCAGGTCTACCGTGAGCGTGCCCAGTCCCTCGCACGTATCGCACCTGCCGCCGGCCTGGTTGAAGCTGAAGGCGGCCGGTCCGAGGTTGCTGAGCCGGGCTTCCGTCGTGTCTGCGAAGCGCTTGCGGATCTCGTCGAACACCTTGAGATACGTCGCAGGGCTGATTCTCGAACTGCGCGGCAACGGTGCTTGATCCATCAGCACGAAGTCGCCAATCTGCTCAGCGCCGTGGATTTCCCCGGTGACGGTTTCGCCGGCCACTTCGACGCTCTTGTGGCGCTCCAGGGCGCGATGGAGAACATGCTGCACAAGCGTGGTCTTGCCCGCGCCGTTGACGCCAGTGACGGCGCACAGCACGCCGAGTGGAAACGCAACCGTGAGGTCGTGCAGATTATGCATTTCCGCATGCGCCACGCGTAGCCAGCCGTGGTTGCAGGCCCGGCGGTGTGACGGGACGTGAATCTCACGTCGGCCGGAGAGAAACGCCGCGGTCAGCGATGCCTCGCAGTGCTGCAGCCTTTCCGGAGGCCCCTGATGCAGCACCTCCCCGCCTTCCTCGCCGGCGCCGGGACCAAGTTCGACGAGATGGTCGGCCGCCGCCAGTACGGCGGGATGATTTTCGACGACAACCAGCGTGTTGCCAGCGTCGCGCAATTTGTGCAAGACTCTGATAAGCCGCCGGATGTCGCTTGCGTGCAACCCTGCAGCCGGCTCATCGAGAATGTACAGGGCGTTGACCAGGTTCGCGCCAAGTGCTGTCGCCAGCGCGACACGCTGCGCTTCGCCGGTCGAAAGTGATGCCGCCGGGCGATTCAAGGTCAGATACTCGAGGCCGACTTCGCGAAGATAGCCAAGGCGAACGCCAAGCTGCTCGACAAGCGGCTGGCACACCCGTCTATGTCCCTCGTCAAGAGATAGATTCGCGAGCAACTCGATGAGGTCTGCGACGGGCAGCATCGTCAGTTCGCCGATGTGGCGGCCGCACAGAAAAACACTTAACGCCGCTTCAGCAAGGCGCATTCCATGACAGCCCGGGCACGCCGACGACTTTCGATCAGGATCGACACCAGCGCCGGAACAGATGGGACACGCGCCAAGGGGGTCATCGACATTGAAGAGCCTTGGTTCCGGCGCCGGGTACGTGCGCTCGCAGTGCGGGCATGCGAAACGGCGGTCGAAGATATGTTTGTAGCCGTCATCAATGAGCAGCGCCAGTCGTCCCTGCCCACGCGCGAACGCCGTTTCCAGGGACTCGAGCAAGCGTTCCGGCGTCAGCTTGCCAACCTCCAGCCGGTCGAGCACAACCCAGATGTCAGTGTCGTCGATGTCAGCCGGCAATTCCTGCTCGCCCAGTCGATAAACGGCTTTGCCGATTTGCAGGCGCACGTTGCCTTCCTCGACGAGGCTGGTGATCCAGGCGGCCCTATTCTCCTGTAGTTGCGCCGGGAATGCCACGGAGAAGCGCGTGCCCGTAGGCCAGGACTGGACGAGGCGCAATGCATCGTCGGCATTATTGCCACGAACCGCCTGACTGCACTGCAAGCAGATGACCGTGCCTGCGCTGGCCATGAGCAGACTGAGAAGATCGCTGATTTCCGTCATGCTGCCGACGGTTGCCCGCTGGCCGCGCGGCCCGGTTCGTCGCAGCGCCACGGCCGGAGGAAGCGGGGCAATCTGCTCGGCATGCGGCTTGTCGAGTTTCTCGAAGAGTTGCCGACTAGCGGCCGAAAGGCTTTGCCAGTAGCGCCGCTGCGCTTCGGCGTACAACGTATCAAAGGCGAGGCTGGTCTTGCCGGCCCCGCTGACGCCTGAGATCACCGTGAGCCGGCCCAAGGGGATATCGACATCCACGGCTTTCAGGTTGTGGACGCGCACGCCGCGCAGATTGATAGTGGTGGACATGAGCGGCTACTCCACCTGGATCGAAACCAGCTCTCCTGTTCGAGGCTCCAGGATCACCAGAGTCTTGACGCGAGCCCGGTGCAAGGCGCCGGGGTTGATCACGCGGGTGGGGCCGGTTTGACGCTCGGCGGCGATGTGCGAATGGCCATAGAAGAGAAAGTCGTACTCTCCGGCGTGCTCCAGCTTGCGAAAGGTCTTCTGATCGTCGCTGTGAATGAAGGCGATGCGCTTCCCGTCGATCTCCAGGCGGCCAAATGGCTCGTGCAGCGTGGCGCCGATGCCATGAATCGCTTGCCGCAATGACGCGCGCTCCACGTCGCAGTTGCCGAAGACGAAGTGAGTGTTGGGGGGAAACAGCCAGACGGTGTCAGCATCTTCGATATCACCGCAATGGATGATGCAGTCCACGCGATGTTGCTCGATTAGCGCCAGCGCCTGCTCGACGGTGGCGTGGCGGCTATGCGTGTCGCTGAGGACGGCGATCATGGCAAGTGTCTCGGGTCGCCGCTTGTATTTCACGCACTTGCGTGCAACGTGAGTTTATTCTATTGCGCCTGCTCCCCATTTCCTCTGGGAGCGAATTTCGTGAAGGGCGGGTGATACGTTGCCCTGATCCGCCCTGATCCCCCAGCTTGCCGTGCTGTTGATCCGCAAAAGTCGTGTTGGCGAATCGCGCCGCCACGGGGTATATGTGCGTGGCTCGAATGACTTTTCGGGGCCGGAGAGAAGATGAGGAGAGGCCATGTGCGGCATCATAGGCTATGTGGGCAACCGGGAGGCGGAACCGATCCTGGTGGAGGGGCTGCGGCGGCTGGAGTATCGCGGTTACGATAGCGCCGGCGTGGCCACCCTGGCGGGCCCGCACCTGCACCTGCGCAAGCGCAAAGGGCGGATCAGCGATCTGGTACAGTACCTGCGCGAGCGTCCCGCGCCGGGCTGTCACGGCATCAGTCACACACGCTGGGCCACGCACGGGCCGGCCAGCGACCGCAATGCGCATCCGCACATGTCGAGCGATGGACGGGTCGCCGTCGTCCATAACGGCGTCATCGAGAACTACGCACTGCTGAAGCGGCAGCTGCTGGCCGAGGGAGTTGCCTTTCACAGCGACACTGACACCGAGATCATCGCACAGCTGATCTCGCGCAATCTCGATGGCGACCTTGTCGAAGCGGTCCGCAAGGTGTTGCCCCTTTTGAAGGGAACCTACGGCCTGGCGGTCATCAGCCCGCAGCATCCGGAACTGATCGTCGGCGCCCGGCTTGGCAGCCCGCTGGTCGTCGGGTTGGGGCAAGGGGAACATTTTCTGGCCAGCGATGCTGCCGCGCTGCTCGGTAACACCAAGCGAGCCATCTATCTGCTGGATCATCAGATGTGCGTCCTGAGCGGCGCGACCTGTGAGATTCTCGACGCCGATCACGTTCCGGTGTCTGCCTGCGTGCAAGCGATCAGCCAAACACTGAATGAAGCGGACAGGGGATTGTTCGAGCATTACATGCTCAAGGAGATCTACGAGCAGCCGGAGGCGCTGGAGAATGCCATGCGCGGCCGGCTGGACGAGGAGGATGGCAGCGCCCACTTCGGCGGCCTGAACCTCGACACGCAGCAACTTCGCCGCGCCGAGCGTTTTATCTTCACGGCTTGTGGAACTAGCTACCATGCGGCCCTGGTGGGCGAGCATCTCTTCGAGGAGTTCGCGCGTATTCCCGTCGAAGTGGAGTACGCCTCGGAATTCCGCTATCGCAATCCGCCCATCGAGCGCAACACCATCGTGCTGGCCTTGACGCAATCTGGCGAGACGGCTGACACGCTTGCGGCCCTCCGTGAATCGAAGCGCAAAGGGCATCCGACGCTGGCGCTGTGCAATGTCGTCGGCAGCACCATCGCCCGTGAGGCGGACGGCGGCGTCTATCTCCATGCCGGCCCGGAGATCGGTGTCGCCAGCACCAAGGCGTTTTCCAACCAGGTCCTGGTCCTCAGCATGCTCGCCCTGTACCTGGGGCGGATGCGGCATCTGTCGAGCATCCAGGGAACGCGCATGGTCCGCGAGCTACGGGCCGTTCCGAACGCGATGCGACGGGCGCTCAACTGTCACGACAAGGTCAAGCGCATCGCCCGCCAGTATTACAACGTCGCCAATTTCCTTTACCTGGGGCGGCAGTATCTGTTCCCGGTAGGCCTGGAGGGGGCGCTCAAGCTCAAGGAGATCAGTTATATTCACGCGGAGGGCTATCCGGCCGCGGAGATGAAGCACGGTCCGATTGCCCTTGTCGATGAGAATACGCCGTCGGTGTTCCTCATCTCCAATGGCGGCGTCTTCGAGAAGGTGATGAGCAACCTCGAGGAGATCAAGGCGCGTGGCGGCCCCGTGATCGCGATTGCCAGCGAGGGAGACGAAGAAACGGCCCGGCAAGTGATCGACCGTGCCGACGAGGTGATCTTCGTTCCGCAGGTTCCGGAGTATCTCCAGCCACTGGTGATGGCCGTGCCGCTGCAACTCCTCGCCTATCACATCGCGCTGTTGCGCGACTGCGACGTGGACAAGCCAAGGAACCTGGCGAAGAGCGTGACGGTAGAGTGATCCGGTTTACGTTTCGCGCTCGCTGGCTACCGACCATGACTGCAACGCGCGAACGCGCAACGTAAACCTGGTGGGTTCATTTCTTCGCATCTGTCGGCGCGGCGGCCGCTTCCGGCGCCGGGTAAACGCGCACGATGTCCGTCAACATCTGCCCGTAATTTGACGGCGGCGGCTCGAAGGCGCCGATCTTGAACATCAGCATCAGATCACGGCCTTGAATCGACTTGTTAGCCTTGATCAGGCCTTCACGAAATCGATCCAGCGTCGCTTCGTCCAGCGTGCCCTTGCGGCACGCGAGAACTCCCGATGGAAATGTTTCCGACTTGCTCAGCACCTTCAGCCGGTTGAAGCAGCCGGGCTTGAGTTCCGCGTAGCTCTCCAGGAATTCGCCATCGACGATGGCGGCCTGCACCGTGCCGCCGACCACGTCATCCAGGGCGGCGCGGACATTGGAGGGCCGGGTCACTTCCTTGAAGAACTTCTTGGGGCATTCGCCGCCGCAGCCGGCACAGCTTCGATCCAGGAACAGCCGGCAATGTCCCTTGCTATTCAGTGGTAGCGCCATTTCCTTGCCCTTGAGTTCCTCTACGCTCTTGGCCGGGCAATCGTCGCGGACGACGATGTTGGCGTGCAGGCCGCGGTGCTTGTAGATGGCGACCATGATCGGCTGCAATTCGGGGAACTTGCTCTGCGCCCAGGCATACTCGAAGCCGTGGAACACGCCGAGATCGACCTGCTTGTCCACCAGCATCTTGCCGACATGGTGATAATCGCCGCCGATGACCAGCTTCCCTTCCAGTCCGGTATGGTCTTTCATGAGCTGGGCGAACGGCGTCGGTAGCCAATTGATGATTGGCTTGGAGACGTCGAGGAAGAAAGTCTGAACCATGCCGACCTTGATCGGCTTGCCGGGCTCGACGGCCCGTAGAGGGGCCAGCGCCAGGGAAAGGAAGAGGACCGTTCCGACGGCCAGAGCCGGAACGGACACGCGCTTCGAGATCATTGCGAGGGTTCCTTTATGGTCATTTATGGGATCATCTTCTCGGGAACGGGCAGGTCCTTGCCTGGCAAGTCTTTGCCGGGCCGGCGCGAGTAGTCCGGCCGAAAGCCGCCAGCCGTGACACGCTCCAGCGCCGCCAGCGCCAGCACGTGCGTGTACAACGCTTCGTTCAATTCGCTTTGAATCTTTTCTTCCTGGGCATTGGTCTTGAGATATTCACCGCCGTCGATACTTCCCTGGACAAATTCGTCCTGCACGCTCTTGATCAATTTGCCTGCCAGCTCGCGCAGTTCCTTGAGTCCGGCGGCCTTGCGGTAGGACTCTTCCCACTTGTAGTACATCACTTCGGTTTCCAGGGAGATCAGGTTCCGGGTCTTCAGGACGACGGCCCCGGCACGATTGTTCAATTCCTGAGCGCGTGCGACGCGGTCCGCTTTGTGTCCAGCCAAATAAGGGGGCGTCTCAAGTCCTATGGCACCGGGGCGATAATCCTTGTTACTCACCCCGGTTGGTATGGGGTTCGCATGCGGGTCGCCTGCCTTGGCGAAGGTATTCACCTGCAGGCCTTTCTTGACACCCTGCGCATTCACCTCAAGCGTCGTGACCTGGTATGCGAGCGCTGCTTGAGCCATCTCACCGCGGCGGGACAAGGCCATGTCTATCAGAGCGCACAACTCGTAAGTCGGCTGCACGTCCGGCAGTGGGATCGGATACACTGCGAAACAAAAACCCGCGTCGAAGCCCATCGCCTCGCGAAGGGCCGCAATTGCTTTTTTCATGCCGACTTCGGCTTCGATGCTGCGCGTCTTGTATTCCTTCACGGCAAGCTCCAGTTTCAGCAGATCGATGGCCGTGATCTTGAGTTTTGGATCGCCCAGCTTCAACAGGTCCTTGGCCTGTTTGCGCATGGACTCGATTCTCTCGACGACGCGCTTCAGCACATCGTGCTGCGCCATGGCGTACATGGTGCTGAAGTAGTTGCGCGTGACGGCGTAGCGCGTCTCGAATTCTGCCGTCACCACGCCGCCAGTGGCGATGGCGACGCCACGGACCGCTTGTTCGCGGCGAATGTCAATATCCTTGGCCAGGCAACGGGCGACGCAACCGAGATTGTCGATGCCCTGCAAACCGGCCTGGGCGGCGGCCAGGCTGGCGCGGGCCGCGATCACCGCCGGCTGCTTGTCCAGTCCCAGGCCGATGCAGTCCTCCAGCGTCAGCACCTGGTAGGACGGGGCGTGATGCACATGCTGCGCTTGCACGGTCAGCGCGCAGGGCGTCAGGGCCATGACAAGCAACAATCCCAGACGCATCAAGCGTCGCTGGGTCTGCGGTGGCCTCATGAGCAATCCTCGCTCGTCGAGTCGGTGAAGTCGTATTGGCGGCATCCCATGCCGGCTGAGGCGGGCTTATCCCCTTGTCGGATTCATCGACAGGTAGCGTGGCATTCTAGATCAATAGCCAGAACGGATAGCCGCGTTTTTCGAGTTCCCCCATTTCATCCGGAATCGTCAATCCAATCATCTGGCGACATTGCCGATTAGATAAGATAATCCCATGAGGCAAGTGTTCTCCGAGGCGATACGATGAGGCCCGATCTTACCGCGGCCCTGGCGCTGGCGCTGGAGCGGGCCGGACACTGGGCGGCCCGTCTCGATGCCAACGTCATCGAACCGCTACACGTCCTGCTTGGTCTGCTCGATGAGGAAGAAGGTCGCGCCGCCCTGCTACTCGGCGGCGCCGGACTCAACGACGCGGGAGCGATTCGCAGGACAGCCTTACAAGGCCGACCGGAGCTGGTTACGACAGGAAATCCGGCCCCTCTTCCCATGGGCCGAGCCGTGCGCGAGCTGCTCGCCCTGGCAAACGAAATGGGCTTTCTGCTGGCCTCCGAGCGGGCCATCTCCACCGATCAGGTCTTGCTGGCCGTGGTTCGCCACGACGCAGCCCTGCGGCAGGACCTGGAGCGACTGGGCCTCAATGTCGCGCGCCTGGAGGTCAACATCCTCGGCCCTCAGGGGCCGCCGCTGCACCTCGACGAGCCATTGAACTTGCATGAGCCGCCGGAGCAGGTCGATGTAGCCCGACTGCTGGATGCTGCCGGCAACCGCGCCCGCGAAGGCCTGCGCGTTCTGGAAGACTATTGTCGATTTGTGCTCGACGACGCCTTCCTGACCAGAGGGCTGAAGCAACTTCGCCACGACCTGGTGGCTGTGCTGTCTCGACTGTCCGGCGGTTCCCTGCTGGAAGCCCGCGACACGCCTGGGGATGTCGGCACGTCTATTGCCACCGATCAGGAACGGGAACGCAATTCTCTTGCCGACGTGATCCAGGCCAACGCGCGACGGCTGCAGGAGAGTCTGCGCACTCTCGAAGAATTCAGCAAACTGCAGGCGCCGGCGGTGGGTGAGGTGTTCGAGTCGCTACGCTATCGAGTTTACACCCTTGAGCGGGCATTGACGGTGGGAAGTGCAGCGCGGCAACGGTTGGCGGGCGCGAACCTGTATGTGCTCCTTTCTGAAGAAAGCTGCCGGGCATCGCTAGCAGGCACCATCGCGGAGGTTGCCGCCGGCGGCGCACAGATCGTACAGCTACGCGAGAAGGAGCTGGACGACCGCGCCCTGCTGGAGCGGGCCCGAGAAGTGCGGGCGTGCACGCGCAAGGCCGGCGTGCTCTTGATTATCAATGATCGGCCGGATATCGCCCGCCTGGTCGACGCCGATGGCGTTCATCTGGGGCAGGACGATCTCCCGGTTCAGCAAGCGCGGCGCATCATGGGCGCCGGGTACTTGATCGGCGTGAGCACCCACAACATTGACCAGGTCCGTCAGGCGATCCGCGACGGCGCCAGCTACATCGGTGTCGGACCGACTTTTCCGTCGGCAACCAAGTCATTCGAACACTACGCCGGTCTGGACTTCATCCGCCAGGCAACTGCGGAGACGACGTTGCCCGCATTCGCCATTGGCGGCATCACTGGCGACAATCTGCCGCAAGTGCTGGTTGCCGGAGCGCGGCGCATTGCGGTCGGCCAGGCGCTGTGCCAGGCGGAAGATCCGCGCAAGCTGGCACGGCAGATGCGGCGTGCGCTGGAGTCCAGACATGCCTGAAACATGCTCAACGGCGATCGCGACATGTTCGCCTTTCCAGATCGAGCAAGAATTGCTTGCGGCGTAGGCCGCCGCCGTAGCCGCCAAGGTGGCCGCCCTTGTTGACGACGCGGTGACAGGGAATCACGATGGCTATGCGGTTGAGGCCGTTGGCGCGGCCAACGGCGCGCATCCCCTTTGGCACGCCGACGGCGATGGCGACGTCCTCGTAGGAGCGCGTTTCGCCATACGGGATCTCGAGAAGCTCTCGCCACACCCGCCGTTGAAAGTCGGTTCCGGGGTACTGCAACGGCACTGTGAACCGGCGCAGCTTTCCTGCGAAATACTTCTTCAACTCATCCTGCAACTTCTCCAGATGTCCATTGACGCCGGGGACGGCCGGCATGCGAAAGTGCTTGCGAATGGACGTGAGCTGCGCCTCCAGTCTGTCGCGCTCGGTGAATTCGAGCAAGCAGATTCCCATCGCTGTTGCGCCCGCCAACAATTGTCCGACAGGGCTGTCCAGCCACGAAAGCGTCACGCAATCGCCATTGCGATAGCTGCCGGGGGTATCGCCGAAGACACGGACGAAGGCGTCACGGAATCCGCTGTGAGACTCGTAACCGCTCTCGAAGACGGCGGCGTCGAGCGACTCGGCCATCTGCAACCGCTGCAGCCCACCGGACAGGCGCCGGCCACGTGTGAACGCCTGAAATGACATGCCGTAGCGTTTGTGGAAATAACGGCGCACCGTGGCAGGGTCGATGCCTCGGGCCTTGAGTTCTCTATCGCTGATGTGCGCCGAGGGCTCGCGTTCCACTTCGGCCAGCAACTCGGCAACCCATACTGGCTGGCTGGCTGCAAGCAATGGCCGGCAACGCTTGCACGGGCGAAACCCGGCGGCGACGGCTGCCTGGGCCTCGGCGAAGTACTCGACATTCTCAGGCAGCGGCTTCCGGGCCGGGCACGTCGGCCGGCAGAAAATGCCGGTCGTACGCACGCCGATGAAGAATAAGCCGTCATATGTCGCGTCGCTCTTCAGATATGCCCGTTCCATTTCGGAACGTGGCAAAGTGGTTGCAGTGCTCATGCTTGAAGTCTATGCCGCCCGGCGGCGACACTGCCACCGAATTTCAAGCGCGGATATGAAGTCTCTCGTTTCCAGGTTCTATCGGGATCGACTGTTCGCTACGCCTCGGCGAAGATCTTGTGCGCCATGGCCAGGCCTTCCCAGCAGGCGGGGAAGCCCGCGTAAGGAGCGATGTGCAGCAGCGTCTCCACGATGTCGCGCTGGCTGGCGCCGTTCTTGATCGCCATGCGAAGATTCAGTTCCAGCGCCAGCGGACGTCCGAGGCTGGCAAGCGTGGCGATGGTCACGAGGCTGCGCGTGCGCAAGTCAAGCCCCGGCCGGCTCCAGATCTCGCCGGCCACGAACTCCAGAACATATTCCTCGAACTGCGGGCAAATATCCTGCCAGCGCTGGCGCATGGCGTGCGCTTGCTCGGTGCCGAGCATGTTGTTCAGAAGTTCGCTGCCGCGCTGCTTGCGTTGTTCGATTTCCATTGATCTTTCTCGGCCGCTTGCGGCACAGTCAAGATTCTGCGAACACGAAATGCCAACGATCACGAAACGATCACTTCTTCGGTTTGCGGGTTCATACGGAGTTGTTCACGCAGGAGCGCACGGTTGATCACTTGCAGGAAGGCAAGGGCAGCGGCCTCGATGATGTCCGTGGAAACGGCGCGGCCGCGGATGATGCGGCCGTTATGCTCCGCCTCGATCTGCGCCTCTCCTTGCGCATCCTCGCCGATGGTTACGCTGCGCACCTGGAACTCACGCAATACCACGTCCACTCCGGTGATGCGCTCGATGGTCTTGAAGACCGCGTCCACTGGCCCGTCGCCGACGTTGGCGTCGCGGCATAGCGTGCCATCCTTGTGCCAGAGCACGACGGCCGCCGAAGGGACCGTCCCTGAGCCGGCGTTGCAGGTGACGGCCTCCAGCGTCCACACGGCCGGGCCGGTGTGGATGGCGGTCTCGGCGAGGGCTTCGATGTCGGCGTCGTACACTTCCTTCTTGCGGTCGGCCAGCGCCTTGAAACCGTCGAAGACGTGCAAGAGTTGCTCATCGGTCAGATGGAAGCCGAGGTCGGCGATGCGCTGCCGCAGCGCGTGTCGGCCGCTGTGCTTGCCCAGTACCAGTTCGGTGCGCTGAAAGCCCACGTCCTCCGGGCGCATGATCTCGTACGTGCTACGGTCCTTGAGCATGCCGTCCTGATGAATGCCAGCCTCGTGGGCGAAGGCGTTTTGCCCGACGATGGCCTTGTTGCGCTGCACCTGGATGCCGGTGATGCGCGATACAAGCCGGCTTGTGTGATACAAGCGCCGTGTCTGGATCGGCGTGATCAAGTGGAAGTAGTCCTGCCGTGTGCGAACGGCCATGACGATTTCTTCCAGGGCGCAGTTGCCCGCGCGTTCGCCGATGCCGTTGATGGTGCACTCGACTTGCCGCGCCCCGTCCATGAGCGCGGCCAGACTGTTCGACACGGCCAGACCCAGATCGTTGTGGCAATGCACGCTGAGCACGACCTTGTCGATGCCTGGAACATTTTCCTTGAGGTAGCGGATTGCCGCAGAATACTGCGCCGGGACGGCGTAGCCGACCGTGTCCGGGATGTTGATCGTTGTCGCCCCGGCGGCGATGGCCTTCTCCACGACCTCGGCGAGAAAGTCCAGTTCGGTGCGCGCGGCATCTTCGGGCGAGAATTCAACATCCTCGCAATAACTCTTGGCCCGCAGCACGCCTTCGATGGCCCGGCGGACGATCTCATCCTTGGCCATGTGCAGCTTGAACTCGCGGTGGATGGCGCTGGTTGCGAGAAAAACATGGATGCGCGGCTTCGGCGCATCGCAGAGCGCCTGCCAGGCGCGATCGATATCGGCGGAATTGCAGCGGGCCAGGCCGCAGATTGTCGTACCCTCAACCTGCCGGGCCACCGCCTGCACTGCCTCGAAGTCGCCCGGCGAGGCAATCGGGAAGCCAGCCTCGATCACATCCACGCCAAGGTCCCGCAACGCGAATGCGATCTCCAGTTTTTCCGCGAGATTCATGCTGGCGCCGGGTGATTGCTCACCGTCGCGCAGCGTCGTGTCAAAGATGATGAGCTTCTGATCGTTCATGGCAACTCTCTCTCGCAAAACATGGGCAGGCAAGAAACAAAAAAACCCCGGGATCATCTTGTCCCAGGGTTCGGTATCCGCAATTCGCGATGATGCGCCGGCACGCCTAGGACGGACTCCTCAAAAGAGGAAGAAGCAAGTCAAGTAGCAGCAGGCCCCGTTCCACTCATCACCTCCGGAAAAAGTTGACTGTAGTTTAGAGGAGGGAAACGGGGATTGCAATGGGAGAATGCGGAAAATGAGCAACACCACCGGCGCATGGCAAGAGGTTGACTCGTTGCTCGGTTGATCGGCTCGCGCCTCGATTGTCTCCTTGCACGCATTGCGACAGACCATTGCCTTGCCTGTAGCTGCCGGGCAATCGATATGGCGGCGGTCTGCGCGAGGATGTTCTTCCCTGCGCATTCCACACAGCTTATCATTCGCGTATGTGCAGTGCTGTGAAATCCTCGAGCGCGTCTGTTCTGCGCGAAGCGCAGAGAATAGGATAAACTCGCGCGCGGAGCAATTGCCGCTCGGCCGCAGCCCATTTCAGGATGCCGCCGATGACCGCCATCCTCGTTTCCTTGGCCTTGACGCTTCCAGGCAACGCCGCGGACTCGCCCGGCGACGACACCTTTTTTGAGTTGAAGATACGACCCGTACTCGCCGGCACATGCTTCAAATGTCACGGCGGAACCAAGACAAGTGCCGGGCTACGTGTTGACTCGAGGGCCGCTCTGCTCAAGGGAGGCGATAGCGGTGCCGCTGTGGTCACGCAGCAACCGGACATGAGCTTGTTGATTGCAGCGTTACGCCACCAGGGGGACATCAAGATGCCTCCTGGCACCAAGCTGCCCGACCAGGTCATCGCCGATTTCGAGCGCTGGATCAAGGCCGGCGCCGCCTGGCCTGTGACCGCAGCCGCGAAAGACCCTTTCGCCGGCGAGCGACACTGGGCTTTCCAGCCACTCAAGAAGCGATTGCCGCCTGGCGATGTGGGCGACTGGTCCAGTCATCCCATCGACCGTTTCATTGCTTCAAAGTGGCGCGAACACGGCCTCAAGCCTGTTCGCCCGGCGAACAAACGCACCCTGATGCGTCGGGTTTACTTCGACCTGATCGGCTTGCCGCCAACGCCGCAGGAAACAGCACAGTTCCTCAATGACAAGTCCCAGGATGCCTATGAAAACTTGATTGACCGCCTGCTGGCGTCGCCCCGCTATGGCGAGCGCTGGGGCCGGCACTGGATGGACGTGGCCCGTTACGCCGACACGGCCGGCGACAACGCCGACTATCCCATCCCGGAGATCCATCGCTACCGCGACTACATCATCGACGCCTTCAACAACGACAAGCCCTTCAATCATTTCATCCATGAACAGATTGCCGGCGACATCCTGGCCGGGCAGGGCCCGCCGGAGAAGCATGCCGAGCGCGTCATCGCCACGGGATTTCTCGCCCTGTCGCGCCGCTACGCCACCGCTCCGTACGAACTCTGGCACTTGACGCTGGAAGACACCATCGACACCGTCGGGCAAGCGTTCCTGGGCCTGACGATGCGCTGCGCCCGCTGCCACGACCACAAATTCGATCCCGTGACCACGGCTGATTATTACGGTCTCTACGGGATGTTCGCCAGCACGCGCTTTCCCTACGCCGGCTCGGAAGAGTTTGCCTCGATGAAAAAGCCACGGCAGGATTTCGTCTCGCTCATGCCGGGCAGCAGCGTGCAGCTCGCCTTCAAGAAGCATCAGGACCGGCTCGCGAAGCTTCAGGCGGAGATTGACCGCTTGCAAAAGGCAAAGCCTGGCGCAGCGCGCGATCGCGACTTGAGCCGTCTACGCGGTGAACTGTTCGAGAAGAATCGTGCCGGCTTGCCGCCGGAAGTGGCGGGCGCCTACGCCGTCTCCGAGGGGCGTGCGGCCGATGCGCATGTGCAATTGAAGGGCGAGCCACGTCAGCGCGGGCCGCTTGTGCCGCGCCAGCCGCCGAAGTTCTTGCTTGGCGACCGGCCCTTCGCCATTCCACCCGGACACAGCGGCCGGCTGGAACTCGCCCACTGGTTGACGGATAATCCGCTGACGCCGCGCGTCCTGGTCAACCGTCTCTGGCAGCATCACTTCGGGAAAGGTATCGTCGCTACGCCCAACAACTTCGGGCTGCGTGGCGAGCCGCCGTCGCATCCGGAACTGCTCGACTATCTGGCCGCCACCTTTGTCGAGCGCGGCTGGTCGATCAAGAGCATGCACCGCTTCATCCTGCGTTCGAAGACTTACCAGCTATCGTGCGACGAGGATACAGACAATGCGGTCAAGGACGGCGGCAACCGCTGGTTGTGGCGCTTCGAGCGCCGCCGCCTCGACGCCGAGGCCATCCGCGATTCACTTCTCGCCGTAAGCGGTACGCTTGACCTCAATCGCCCCGGGGCGCATCCGTTCCCGCCCATCGCGTCCTGGGGCTGGACGCAGCACAACCCGTTCAAGGACGTGTATCCCTCCAGCCATCGCAGCGTCTATCTGATGACGCAGCGTCTGCAACGCCATCCATTCCTGGCGCTGTTCGACGGCCCGGACACGAACACGACCACGGAGAAGCGCGACAGCTCGACGGTGCCCCTGCAAGCCCTCTTCTGGATGAACAGCCCGCTGGTGAAGGAGCAGGCGCACGCCTTTGTCCGCCGCCTGCTGGCCGGCGCCCCGGACGACGCCAGCCGCATCCGGCTAGCGCACAAGCTCGCGTATGCGCGGCCGCCGCGACCGGAGGAGATCGAGCGCGGATTGTCGTATCTGGGTCGCTACGCCGACGAGCTGCGCCGCAAAGGCGCCACCGGCCTGCAAATCGATATTGAGGCCTGGGCCAGCTACGCGCGGGTTTTGCTCGCAGCCAATGAGTTTATATATGTGGATTGAACTGCAATAGAGCCGTCAGCAACCGGAACGACTTCATTGACTCGAGGATGACAATGCCAGATTCGCCATCCCCCCTCGTCGGCATTCTCATGGGCAGCCCGTCCGATTGGGATACGATGAAGCAGGCGGCAGAGCTGCTCGATCAGTTGCAGATACCGAACGAGGCGCGGGTGCTGTCGGCGCATCGCACGCCGGATGCGGCCCTGGAGTACTCCAGCTCGGCGGAGAAGCGCGGGCTGAAGGTCATCATCGCCGGGGCCGGCGGTGCGGCCCACCTTGCGGGCGTCCTGGCGGCCAAGACGTTGCTGCCGGTTCTGGGCGTGCCCATCCAGTCGCCGGCATTGCAGGGGCTCGATTCGCTGCTGTCCATCGTGCAGATGCCGCGCGGCATCCCGGTTGGGACGCTGGCGATTGGCGCGGCCGGGGCCGCCAACGCCGCCCTGTTCGCCGCCGCCATGCTGGCACTCGCCGATCCCGCCTTGCGCGAGCGGCTCCGTGCCTTCCGCGAGCAGCAGACGCAGAAGGTCTTGAGTGCCAAGCTGGAGCGGTGAATCATGGCGTCGCGCATTGAAGACCACGCGTTGATCGGCGACTGCGAGACCGCCGCGCTTGTCGATCGCGGCGGTTCCATCAACTGGCTGTGCTTCCCGCGATTCGACTCGGCGGCCTGCTTCGCGGCGCTGCTTGGCGGGCCTGAGCATGGCCGCTGGTTGCTGGCGCCGTCCGAGACCATCCGCGCGACCACTCGCAGGTATCGTGACGACACGTTGGTGCTGGAGACGGAGCATGAGACCGACAGTGGAGCGGTGCGCGTCATTGATTGCATGCCGGTGCGTACCGAGTTACCCGACGTGGTGCGCCTCGTGATCGGCACGCGCGGGCGCGTCCAAATGCGCACCGAGTTCGTGGCCCGGTTCGACTACGGGGCGATCGTCCCCTGGGTGCGCAAGGAACCGGGCGGATTGAGCATCACCGCCGGTCCCGAGGCGCTGCATCTACGGACCGTCATTCCGCTGCGCGGCGAGGGGCTCAAGACGGTGGGAGAATTCGAGGTCGCGGCGGGCCAGTCGGTCGGCTTCGTGTTGAGCTGGGCCCGGTCACATGAGCCGGTGCCTTCACCGGTCGATCCGTGGTGGGCAGTGGAGGCGACCGCGGAATGGTGGCGGCACTGGGCAGCGCGCTGCACCTACCAGGGGGAATGGCGCGACGCTGTCGTCCGCTCGCTCATCACACTCAAGGCGATGACCTACGCGCCGACCGGCGGCATCGTCGCCGCCGCGACCACCTCTCTGCCCGAGCACATTGGCGGCGAGCGCAACTGGGATTACCGATTCTGCTGGCTGCGCGATGCGACCTTCACGCTGTCGGCACTGCTGCTTTCCGGCTACTACGAGGAGGCGCGGCACTGGCGCGAATGGCTGTTGCGGGCTGTTGCCGGCGCCGGCGAGCAACTGCAGATCATGTACGGCCTGGCCGGTGAGCGCCGACTATCCGAGATCGTTCTCGACTGGCTGCCCGGCTACGAAGACTCGCGCCCCGTGCGCATCGGCAATGCCGCCAGCAAGCAATTCCAGCTCGACGTTTTCGGCGAGGTGCTCGACGCCTTGCACCTGGCCCGGCGCATCGGCCTGAACCATCATGCCCACGAATGGCGCATCGAGCGCGAGTTGCTGCATTACCTCGAAAAGGTCTGGCAGAATCCGGACGAGGGTATCTGGGAAGTGCGCGGGCCAAGGCGGCATTTCACCCACTCCAAGGTCATGGCCTGGGTGGCGTTCGACCGGGCGGTGAAGGACGTCGAGAAGTTCGGGCTGGAGGGGCCGGTCGAGCGCTGGCGGAAGCACCGCGATGCGCTGCACGCCGAGATCTGCACGCGCGGCTTTGACAAGCAACTCAATTCATTCGTGCAATCCTACGACGGCAAGGATCTGGATGCGAGCTTGCTGATGATGGCCGAGGTCGGCTTCCTGCCGCCGAGCGACCCGCGCATCCGCGGCACCGTTGAGGCTATCGAGAAACATCTGACGAGTGGCGACTTCGTGGCCCGTTACGCACATGCGGCCGGGGTCGATGGCTTGCCACCCGGCGAAGGTGCTTTCTTGTTATGCACCTTCTGGCTGGCCGATAATTACGCCCTCCTGGGGCGGCAGGCCGACGCACGCCGCGTCTTCGAGAAACTGCTCAGCATCCGCAACGATGTGGGGCTGCTGGCCGAGGAGTACGACCCCGTCGTCGGCAGGCAACTCGGCAACTTCCCGCAAGCGTTCTCGCACGTCGGGCTCATCAACACGGCCCGCAACCTTGCCGCCGGCGTCAAGGCCGCCGAGGTGCGGCACCAGGAGTAAGCATGCATCAAGCAGCGATCACGGCAGGCCCAGCGCTGCTCTCAGACAATCATCGAGTTGTTGATTCAGGGCTGGCGAAAGGGAACCCAGCACGTGCGCCGTGTGGGCATCGATTGTCGCAAGTAACAGGCATGATACGACCGAATCACGGACCAGCCCTGTCGCCTTTCCCTCAGACGTGCTCACATTGATGAACAAACATGCGGGCTCGTTAGCCAGCGCAACGTTCTTGGTAATCTCAGCAACAACGAGTGTGCTGACGGCTGGCGTGTAGGCATCGGATTGCACCACAACGGCGGGGCGCTTCTTGCCGCGGATCCCAGAAGGGTGCGGAAACCTGACCAAGACGACGTCACCACGCTTCATGGCTTCTCCGGAATATCGTCGTACTCGTCCATGTCCTCCCATCCCGCGTGCTTGCCTGCCTCCCAGGCGAGGGCATGACGTTCCGCGCTGGTCCACGGGCTATCATCGTACTCCTCGTCCTTGAGCCGCTGGTATTCCTCGGCGGCGAGCAACACGAACGTCTCCCTGGTCCGAGGATTCACGACGCGCGGCGGAGTGACTTCAGGGTTTTCTAGCGCTTGCAACTGCTCTTCGGTAAGCTCTATCATGGTTGCCTCCTCCTTGCATGGTATCATCAACACACGCGAACTACCAGAAAACGACCCCGCGTCCCCGCGGCTTCGATAGCGAGCTCAACTCCTTCGTGCAGTCATACGACGCCTGCTGATGATGGCCGAGGTCGGCTTTCTGCCGCCGAACGATCCACGCAAATCACGGCGTCGCCACGCGCCCCAGGAACAGCACTGCGCCGAAGTGCATGTCATAGATGGCGAAGACGAAAGGATGGTTGGCGATGAACACGGGGATGGGCGGCGGTTCGTGTGCTCCAGGAGCGGCGCCGGGCACCGGAATCACGGCGGTTGCGGCGGCGGCCTCCGTGCCCTTCTCGTTGACTTCCACAAATGCCTTGTGGATGACGTGCTCGATGTAAAGCTTATCCCGGCCGCCGTCCATGCCGCTGAGATCCGCCGCGCCCTTGACGAACGCCGATTTCATGCCAAGCTGCTCAAGCGCGGGCCGAAGCTCGAAAGCATGGTCCATCTTGAACCGTGGCAGCATGACGTGCACCTTCTGGTCGCTCGCCTTGCTCGCCCAGGCCCAGAGCTTGTCGCCGGTCAGCGATTTTTCCAGATTGGCCAGGCCATCCATTTGCCTGGGGAGAATCACGAGCATGGCCAGGCAGTTGCCCGCGTACGGCAACCGCAGCACCTGCGCTTCCCTATCCTCGAAATAGCCGAACACGTCCACGTTGCGCATCATCGGGACCGGACTCCTCGCCCGCACGTTGACATGAAACACTTCGTCGCGCGTGTCGTTCTTGCTGAACGAGGTCGTCCAGTCACCGTTGAAGTAGATGGCGCTGGCGAGCACGAGGCGCGTTTGCGCGTTCACGGCGCCATCGGAAAGCAGCTCCGGGATTCTGTTCCTGGTCTGCGCGGCGGCCCAGCGATTGATGGCGGCGCGGGCCTGCTCGGAAGCAGCGAAGTCAACCTCCTGGAGAGGCGCTCCGTAGCATTTATTGAGCACGCCGAGGAAATCGGGCTGGAAACCGTGGCCGCGCTGGCCCCACAGCGTCGCGGACAGAAGAAACTCGATGCCGCCCTGCTGACCTGGGAAGCGCCCCGTGCTGGCCTGCAAGCTGCGCGTGATGGCGTTGCGCGCTTCCAGAAACGCCGCTGGGTATCGATCTTGCGGAAGCGTGATTTGCAGCGCCGAGGCCATCTCGCGGGCCGTCGCGCCCCGCGCCCCGGCGTAGGTCATCGACAGCGACTTGTTGATGCAGTACGGCGAGAAGAACAGGTTGCCGTCGCGCTTGCCCAGTTCGCGGTACAGCGCCACGGCAAACTGATGGTTGCCACGAATGACCGCATGTGCTTCCTGCGCCACTGCGGCATTGGCCGGCGCGGCCTCGATGGAACGAATGACTGGTGGCGGCGGCATTGCAGCCGCCAGAGTTGTGGCCAGGGCACAGACTGGAAAGAACACGGGCATGGACACTCCTTTGCTCGACCCTTTGGCCGGGTCCAACTACCGAAGTGCCGCCGGCGACGCAATCCCAAAGAGGTGTGCGAGTCTGCAAGCGGGGCGACATAGGTTGCCCCGGTTCACAAACGTGTCACGCAGCCAAACCTGGCGAGGCCATGCCGCAACCAATCGAATGTTGCCAGGTCGGCGTCGTAACATGTTGTTAAAACAACGCTTGCGACGAATGGGCCGCAGCGCGGTCCCAGGCAAAAAGGTGTCACATCGGGGTGGCGCGCTGACATGAATATCATTTTACCGAAATGACGCATAGCACCGGCCAACATCTCAACTATCGCACATCGCTGGAAGGAATAACAGGTCCGTTTCGACGACAACCTCGCATTCTACGGCCCCGCCATCGCCAGTCGCTCGCGGATCGGCGGGTGATCGTAGAACAGCCAGGCGACCAGCGGATGCGGGTCCGGGTCCGACTTGTTGATGCGGGCCAGCTTGACGAAGGCTGCGCGATAGGCATCGCGCAGCCCCGTACGGTCCAGGGCATAGCGATCACACTGCCGCTCGAAGAAGCGGCTCAGGGCATTCTGCAACGGCGACAGCAGCAGGCCGAGGAGTGACAGAACCAGCAAGACCAGCGGCAGCGCTGCCGGGTCCGAGAATCCTGCATAGCCCAGCACGCCGGTCAAGCGATGCAACGTCCAGTCCACCAGCCAGAAGCCGGCGGTTGCCAGCAGCACGCTGACCGCGACCATCTTGGGCAGGTGGCGATGCACATGATGCCCGACCTCATGGGCAAAGACAACCTCGATCTCTTCCGGAGTGAATTGCTCCAGCAGGGTGTCGCCCAGCAGCACGCGCCGCGTGCGTCCGAGGCCGGCCAGGGCAGCGTTGGCCTTCTTCGTCTCCGCGCTCAGGTGCAGCCGGTAGACGCCTTCGAGGGTGAGCCCGGTGCCGGCGGCGAGTTTCTGCAAGCGCTCCGCAAGTCCCGGATCTTCGAGCCGCGTGACCTTGTAGAAGAGCGGCAGGATGACCACAGGCACAAGCTGTCCCAGGACCAGCGTCACCAGCAGCCAGCAGCCTGCCGTCCACAGCCACCAGTTCTCGCCCCCCAGCCACATGATCGTGTATAGCCCGGAGAGCATTGCCAGTCCCAGGATGCCTCCGACAAGATAGCCCTTGAGCCGCTTCCAGATCCAGCTCTTGAGCGATTGATTGCTGAGCTGATAGCGATGCTCGAGGATGAAGCCGGACCAGAAGTCGATGGGAGAGGTCAGCACCTCCAAACCGATGGCAAGGAGGCCGGCCATGGCGAGCAGCCGCAACCATTCACGGTCGCCGAAAATGACCGTCAACTCGTGGCCAATCAACGGCCCGGCGACAAAGCCAAGAACTGCCAGGTACGCCAGGCCAAGCGCGGTCGCCGCCACGATGGCGGACAGCTTCTGCCGCTGGTAGCACTTGACTTCAGGGGAAGTCGTTTCGAGTTCGAGGACCGGGGATGCGTGTTCCATGATCATTGATGATACCAGGCTCACGGCAGAGTTGGAATGAGTGTCGGCCAAACGAGACGCCCCCATGTGGCCGACCACTCCGATTCGCAACTAAATGTCGTTAATGGACTTGCGGCGACGCGCCGAGTGGTCGGCCCAAGTTTCGCGCGAGTCACCCTTTCGGCGAGTATTCGCCCAGGCGGATGACATCGACGCGCGTCGATGGATCAGGCAAGAAGTCCAGTCAGCGGCGAGCCGTTGCTCAGCAGCAGCGGGCGTTGCTGGCTGTCGTAAAGTGTCGTGTGGTGATCGATGCCGAGCGTGTGATAGACGGTGGCGGCGAGGTCGTCCGGCGTGACGGGGGAGGTGGCGGGGAAGGCCGCCCAGCGGTCGGAGGAGCCGTGAACCTGGCCGCCGCGGATGCCGCCGCCGGCAAACAGGACGGTGTTGCAAGGGGCCCAGTGGTCGCGGCCAGCTTGCCCGTTGATCCGCGGCGTGCGGCCAAACTCACCAAGGCAGAACACCAGCGTCTCGTCCAGCAAGCCGCGCTGTTGCAGGTCTTCCAGTAATGCTGAAAACCCCATGTCGAACGGCGGCAGTAGGCTGTTCTTGAGCAGGTTGAAGTTGTTGGCGTGCGTGTCCCAGAAGGCGTCGTCGCGGGCCCAGTTGACTGTGACGAGGCGGACGCCGGCCTCGACGAGGCGGCGTGCCAGCAGCAGCCCCTGGCCAAAGGCGCTGTTGCCGTAGCGCTGGCGGATCCTTGCCGGTTCGCGAGACAGGTCGAAAGCGCGGCGGGCCGCCGGCGCCGTGACGAGGTTGAAGGCACGGGCGTGGGAGGCGTCCCAGTCCTGACGGGAATCGCCCTCCAGGGCGCGCCGCTGCCGGTCCACCTCGGCAAGCAAGTTTCGCCGGCCGCGATACTGAGCCCGGAAACCGTCGGCGACGGTGGGGAACGGCTGGAAGTCCGGCCGGGTCGGATCCTGCGGGACAAACAGCGGATCATACGACCGGCCGAGAAAGCCGGCGAAGAAGCCCGGGAATATGTGGTTGTTGGCCGATGTCTGGTTGGCCGGCGCGTTCAGGCTGATACCACCAGGAAGCGGCCCGCGCGGACGCTCGAGTTTCTGCACCACGGCGCCGAAGGTCGGGAAGTCCGTCGTCTCGTTCTGCGGGTTGGTGTTGGGCCGAAGATGTCGATGTCCGGTGAGCATGTAGTGCATGGCCACCGTGTGCGTGTTGTCCGGGTGAGTCACCGAGCGGACCAGGGCCAGCTTATCGAGTTGCCGGGCGAGCAACGGCACGTGCTCGCCGACGATGATGCCGGGCACGTTGGAGCGAACGGGCGCAAACTCGCCGCGAACCTCGCGCGGCGCCTCCGGCTTCATGTCCCAGATGTCCTGATGCGCCGGGGCGCCGAACAGGAAAACGATGATGCAGGAACGGACCCGCGCCGGCCGCCTCGCCGGCGACTGGCCACCCACTGCCTCCAGACGCAGCAGATCTGGCAGCGATAGTCCCAGCACACCAAGTCCGCCGGCGCGCAGCCATTCCCGCCGCGACAGACCTTCGCAGTTGCGAGACGGACTTCCGGAAACGACCAGCATTCGGCTTGTCTCCTGGCTTCAATGTATCGAGCCGTCCGCATGGGTGTCAAACAAAACAATCCGGGAACGCGTCAAGTTGCCAAGTTTCCATTGTCGGTGCCGAACCCGGTGTCCCCTTCGTGCACGGACGATCGCTGGAAGAGTGTAAACCTATGGCAATAACCGACGAAGTCGCTCCGAAGATTTCCGGAGTAGTTGCCCATTCTGCGACAGCGAGCGTCTGCAGAGACTTCGAAACTGGCGCAGCTGCGCGGTGATCGGTTTGATAGTCTGGCAGCATGGAGGACATCGAGCGACTCAAGGAGGACGCGCGGGCGG
>Ga0194121_10003582_pt1 | contig 23364 bp, 22 predicted proteins | sample TA2MahCa50mmetaG_FD_148609 | JGI IMG/M metagenome (GOLD analysis project Ga0194121, IMG submission 148609) | Freshwater microbial communities from Lake Tanganyika, Tanzania - TA2015020 Mahale Deep Cast 50m | ecosystem: Environmental > Aquatic > Freshwater > Lake | place: Tanzania: Lake...
TCAGCGGGCCCATGGCGTCTTCGATTGCGGCCGTGCCGGGGTAGACGCCGTTCTTCACCCAGTTGTCGAGAAGGTCGATGACCGCGATGCGCGACTCGGGCGTGAAGTTGCAGTGGCCGGCACCGTAGGGCGCACCGGCCTCCTGGCTGTAGCGGCCGGGGGCCACGGTGAATGTCTGCACGAGCTCTGCCCTGGCGTTGCCGGCCGCCACCTGCGCGTTGTAGCGGTCGCGGAAGAACGTCTGGTTTTGAGCGATCACCAGCGGGTCGGCCCTGGTGTGCATGGTGATCGTCGGCACCAGGACGGCCCCGCTGGGATCGCCGCCACGCCCCAGGGCCGCGGCCTGGGCCGCGGGATCGGCGGCGACCCGAGTGCCGGCATCGAGGATGGCGGCATTCCTGGCGGCCGCCCCCTCGCCTCCGATCGCATCGATGGCCTCGGCCTCCGACTCGCTGATGCGCGAGGCGTATTCGGAGGTCTCGTTGCCTACGACGTTGCCGCCGAATCTCGTATCGATTTCGTAGCGCCCCACAGTGCCGTAGGCCACTGCCGTAAGCAGCGCCTCGATGGTGCCGGAGACCTTGCTCACGATGTCGGAGCCGTCGAACCGGTAGGTCTGCTCCGGGGCGTCCACAACTGCCGCGATGGTCAAGATCTTGCCGATCGCCTCGGTGTCCTGGTCGCGCGCCGACTCGATCAGGCGAGATGCCGCGCCCTCCCAGGCCTGGACCGCCTCCTCGTAGGTCGCATAACTGTCGATTTTCATGTCGGGGTTGAGAAACTGTTGGGTCGCATAGACCGTGTCGAGCGCCAAACCGATATTGGGAAGCAGGCCGGCCATCACGCCGCATAGCGGTGCCGCACCATCGACCCACTCGGCCTGCTCGGACAGCTCTTGGGTGATCAGGCCACCTAGCGAATCGCCCCAGACGTAGACGCGATTGGGCGTGCCCACGTTGGCGGTGAAGAAGTCGTAGATCTCCTGGCCGGCACGCACGCCATCTTCGACCGCCCAACCGTTGGTGCTGTATGACGAACCAGCCAGCGCGTAGCCCTTGGCTAGCAGTGCCTTGCCGAGCGCCTTGTCGTCGCTCTCCCAGCCCGGCACGGGCGTGGCGGAGGTATTGACCGGATCGAACGACGGCGGGAAGGGCTGTGCGGGACGGTAGCCATGCGAGTAGAGCAGCAGGGTGCCGTTCCAGTTCTCGGGCATGACAATCTCGTAGGCGGCGCCATTGATCGTTCCGGTGCACTCGACCTGATCGCAGCCGTTGAACGGCACGTCGGTGGACTGGTCTCGGGTCGGGGTCGTCGCCGAGGCGCTGGAGCACGCAGCGAGCAGCAGGCCAGCGGAGGCAGCAAGGGCAAGTCGGCGAATCATGGGTGCAGTCTGCCACGCCCGGGGTTCCCCCAGACCCTTCGGCGGAAGGCCTAGTGGCCGGCTGCCTCCCACGTGGGACCGACCCCGAGGGAGATGTCGAGGGGCACGCGGAGTTGGGCGGCACCGGACATGCCGGAGGCCACCAGGTGGCTCACCGCCTCGAGCTCACCGGGGGCCACCTCGACGACCAACTCGTCGTGTACCTGGAGGAGCAGCCGGGATCCGAACCCGCCCGCGGACAACGCTTGGGCGACCCTCAGCATTGCCACCTTGATGATGTCGGCCGCCGAGCCCTGGATCGGCGCATTTAGCGCCATGCGCTCGGCCATCTCCCGGCGTTGACGGTTGTCACTGGTGAGGTCGGGTAGATAGCGGCGCCTGCCCATGATCGTCTCGGTGAAGCCGCGCTCGCGTGCATCGGTCACGACTCCCTGCAGGTAGTCGCGAATACCACCGAACCGGGCGAAGTAGTCGTCCATCAGGACCCGGGCCTCGTCGGGCTCGATGCCCAGTTGCTGGGATAGACCGAAGGCCGACAGTCCGTAGGCGAGGCCGTATGACATGGCCTTGATCCGCCGTCGCATCTCCGTATCGACATCACCCGGAGCAACACCGAACACGCGCGAGGCCACCGTGGTGTGGAGGTCCTCACCCGCGGCGAAGGCGGCGATAAGGCCGGCGTCCTCAGACAGGTGGGCCATGATCCGCATCTCGATCTGGCTGTAGTCCGCCGTGAGCAGGGTTTCGAAGCCCTCCCCCACGACGAAGCACCCGCGAATGCGTCGACCGGCCTCTGCGCGAATGGGGATGTTCTGCAGGTTGGGGTCGGTGCTCGACAGACGACCCGTCGCCGTGGTCGTCTGCTGGAACGTGGTGTGGACGCGTCCGTCGGGGGCAACGAGGGGCAGCAGCCCGTCGACGGTCTGGCGCAGGCGACTCCAGTCGCGCCATTCCAGGATGCTCTCGAGCACCGGATCCTGCGTACGCGCGAAGAGCGATTCCAGCGCCTCCGCGTCGGTGGTGTAGCCGGTCTTGATGCGCTTGGTCTTGGGTAGCCCGCGCTCGCCGAAGAGCACCTCCTGCAACTGCTTGGGCGAGCCGAGGTTGAAGGAGCGGCCCACGATGCGATGAGCCTGGCTCTCTGCCGAGCGCGCCGCCTCGCCGAACTCCTCGGAGAGCCGGGCAAGCGCGACCGTGTCGACGGCTATGCCGACCCGCTCCATGGCCGCTAGCACGTATTGGAGGGGGAGCTCGACGTCGCCCAGGAGTTGGCCGGCACCCCGCTGCGCGACTTCGGCGGACAGGACGGCGTCGACCTCGCGCACGGCCACCGCGCGGCGCGCAACCGCCTCATCCCCCGGGCCATCGAGGGCCAGTTGGCCGTCGTCATCGGCATCGAGGGCACGGCCGAGGTAGCGCTGGCACAGGTCGTCGAGCGCGGGGCTGCGCTGCCCGGGCTGGACCACGTAGGCAGCCAGAGCCGTGTCATCGCGCAGCCCCCCCAGCTCCCAGCCCTGCGCCCACAGGGCGAGGAGGGGCCCTTTGGCGTCGTGCACCACCTTGGCGTGATCGGTGTCGGCGAGCCAGGAGCGAAGAGCGGAAGAATCGGCCGCGCCGAGGCCCGCGAGCGTGGCCGCGGCGACCGATCCGTCGGGTGACGCAATGCCGATGGTGACGATTTGGCCGGTGCCACCTCCCCACGATCCGATGAAGGCGACTCCGGCATCTTCCAGGGCATGCTCAGTGAGCCACGCCTGCCAGTCGCCAGCATCGATGTCATCGATCTCGGTTGGCTCGGACGGCGCCGCTGCTGGTGATGCCGTGCCCAGGCTCTCGAAGAGACGATCGCGCAACACACGAAATTGCAGGGCGTCGAAGACCTCGTGCACGGGCTCCGAATTGATGGGCTCACGATGGAGATCCTCCAGTGTCAGGTCGATAGGCACATCGCGGACGAGTTCGGTCAGCTGTCGGTTGACCAGCACCTGTGGCAACGCCGTGCGCAGAGAGTCGCCCAACTTCCCACCGATCTCATCGACATGCTCGACGAGCCCCGACAGGGACTCAAATTGCTGCAGCCACCTCGTTGCCGTCTTCTCGCCGACGCCGGGGATTCCCGGGAGGTTGTCGCTGGGATCTCCACGCAGCGCCGCGAAGTCGGGGTACTGACGCGGCGTAAGGCCGTATTTGTCGTGAACCGCCTCCGGGGTCATGCGGGCCAGGTCTGACACGCCCTTTTTCGGATAGAGCACGGTGATCGCATCGGTCACCAGTTGGAAGGCATCGCGGTCACCGGTGATGATGGAGGTGGACATGCCGGCATCCTGGGCGCGTGTTGCGAGGGTGGCGATGATGTCGTCGGCCTCGTAGCCGTCGTACTCGATCCACCTGATGCCCATCGCCGTGAGCACGTCGCGAATGAGGTCGACCTGTCCTTTGAACTCAGGTGGTGACGCCGAACGCGTGGCCTTGTATTCGGGATAGGCCTGCGTGCGGAAGGTCGTGCGCGATATGTCGAAGGCAACGGCGATATGGGTGGGATCCACGTCACGGAGCGCGTTGATGAGCATCGACGTGAAGCCGTAGACGGCGTTTGTGGGCTGTCCACCCGCCGTGGCGAAGTTCTCGACCGGCAATGCGTAAAAGGCCCGATACGCCAACGAGTGCCCGTCGAGCAAGAGCAGTCGATCTGCTGACACGGGGCGATCCTAGGCTGGGGGCATGAGCGGCGATCCGCGCGAACTGGCGGCACTCATCCAGGCCTCCGAGGCAGGTGGCCTCGGGCCGCGTATGGGCACAAAGTGGCTGGAGGTCTCGGCGGAGAGGGTCTCGGCCCGGATTCCCGTGGAGGGCAATACCCAGCCCTTCGGCCTCCTCCACGGCGGTGCGAGCGCGGTCCTGGCCGAGAGCACCGGCTCGGTCTTGGCCAACGTCAACGCCGGCGAGGGTCGATACGCCGTGGGCATTGAGTTGTCGTGCACCCACCATCGCAGTGCACGTGAGGGATTCGTGACCGCAACGGCCGTACCGCTCTCCGTAGGCAGAACCCTGATCACCTGCGCCATCAGCGTCGTGGACGACGCCGGGCGGCTGATCTGTTCGGCTCGGCTCACCTGCTTCGTCAAGGAGGCCTGACCTACCCGGGAACCATCGGCTCTCGATCTGGCCGTTGACTCCCCCCGGGGTCCGCCCCGCACTATGCTCCCAGCACATGGCACCCCCGTGGTGCGCCCGGATTCCCCACCCGTGGATCCGATCGTCGAGGGAGGCTGAGTGCTCCGAGCATTCGCCCGGCTTCTCCTGGCACTCCTGGGGCTCATGGCCGCTTCCGTTGCCCTCACGGGCGTCGCTGCGGCTGCCGACCCGGCCGTCGTCGCCGTCGTCACGGATGCCAACAAGGCCCCCATCGCCGGCGTCACCATTAGCGTCACGGGGCCAGATGGCTTCACCGGAACGGGCACTACCGGCGCGGATGGCATCGCGACCATCATCGTCCCCAAGAGCGGCAAGTACGTCGCGACAATCGATGAGGCCACGATCCCAGGCGGAGCCACCGTCAAGGACGGCACGGAGCGCACCGTCAACGTCCTGTCCGGCAACAAGAAGGTCCTCTTCCCCGTGGGAATGCCCGATGACGGCGGGGGTAGCCAAGATGGAGGCGGTGGGTCGGGAATCACCCTCGACCGCGTCATGCAACTCATCCTGGATGGTGTGATCCTGTCCCTGATCATCGCCCTTGGCGCCCTTGGGCTCAATCTCATCTTCGGAACCACGGGACTCTCCAACTTCGCCCACGGCGAACTGCTGACCCTGGGAGCCTTCACCGCGCTGGTCCTGAATACCAGCCTCGGCCTGGACCTGCTGATCGCAGCCCCTCTGGCCATCCTGCTCAGCGCCCTCCTGTGGGGCTGGGGCCAAAACCAGGTCCTGTGGAAGCCCCTGCGCAAGCGCCAGACGGGCCTGATCGCCGCCATGATCGTGTCGATCGGCCTGGCAATCATGCTGCGGTACGTGATCCTCTTCCTCTTCGGGGGCGCACCCAAGAGCTACCAGCAGTTCGCCGGTCAGCCCGGCCTCGAACTCGGGCCCATCTTCATCACGCCCAAGGCGATCGTGCTGTCGATCATCGCCATCATCGCCCTCGTCGCCATAATCCTCTGGCTGAAGAGCTCGCGCATCGGCAAGGCGACCCGCGCGGTCTCGGACAATCCGGCGCTCGCGTCAGCCTCGGGTATCAACGTCGAACGCGTTATCTCAATCGTGTGGATCCTGGGCGCCATGCTGGCGGCCTACGCGGGCGTCTTCCTAGGCATCACCCAAAACGTCGTCTGGACGATGGGGCAGTACCTCCTGCTCACCCTCTTCGCCGCCATCGTGCTGGGCGGCCTGGGCACGATCGGCGGCGCCATCGTGGGATCGTTCGTCGTCGGCATCACGGTCCAGCTGAGCACCCTGATCGTGCCGACGGAGCTCAAGACGGGGGCCGCCCTCCTGCTCATGATCCTCCTGCTTCTCGTACGGCCACAGGGCTTACTTGGTCGACCGGAGAGGGTGGGCTGACATGGACATGGGATTCGTCCTCACGCAGGCCATCACCCAGGCGATCGGCGTCACGGCGATCATTTACCTGCTCGCGACCATGGGCCTGAATATCCAGTTCGGCTACACCGGCCTGCTCAACTTCGGCCAGATCGCATTCGTGGCCGTGGGTTCCTACGCCATCGGCGTGTTTCTGATCCAGTGGCAGCAGGACCCCTGGCCCAACTGGATGCCGTGGCCGACCCTCGTCCCCAACCTGTGGGTCGCGATTCTCTACGCACTGCTCCTGTCCGTAGCGCTGGCCCTGATACTTGGCATACCCACCCTCCGCCTGCGCGCGGACTACCTGGCCATCGTCACGATTGCCACCGGCGAGATCATGCGCCTGGCCTTCAAGTCCACCGATCCCCTCGGCGGGTCCCAGGGCATCAACGGCAAGATGGGCCAGGACTTCTACGACCTCAATCCATTCCCTCAGCAGGATCGCTTCGACTTCGGGCCACTGAGCTACACCCGGGCCGACCTGTGGGTCGTCCTCGTGGGCTGGGTCGTCATTGCGCTCCTTCTTCTGCTCACCTGGGCGCTCATGCGCAGCCCGTGGGGCCGTGTGCTCAAGGGTATTCGCGAAGATGAGGATGCCGTGCGCTCCCTGGGCAAGAACACCTACCTGCGAAAGATGCAGGCACTGATCCTGGGTGGCCTCCTCGGCTCGCTCTCAGGCATCTTCTGGGCAATCGCCAAGCAATCGGTGCAACCCGACTCGTTCGTGCCGGCCTTCACGTTCTTCTGCTACACCATTCTCATCCTGGGCGGAGCCGCTCGCGTGATGGGGCCGGTGCTCGGCGCGATCATTTTCTGGTTCCTGCTCGTCTTTATCGAGCAGTTCCTGCTCCTGCTGATCGACAATGGCACCATAACGTTCCTGGTGCCGACTCAGGTCGGGCCCATCCGCTTCATCCTCGTGGGCCTAGGACTGATGCTCCTGATGATCTTCCGACCACAGGGCATCCTCGGAGACAAGAAGGAGATCGCCCTCGATGCCCGGTGACATCGCGGCCCAGGCCGTCTCCGCACTCGCCTCGGTGACCCCGGAGCCCGGCGCCGCCAAGCCCGACCCCATCCTGGTCGCCGACGGCGTCAACCGGCACTTTGGCGGCCTGGTGGCCGTCGACGTCACCCACGTGGAGTTCCAGAAGGGTGCCATCACCGCCCTCATCGGCCCCAACGGCGCCGGCAAGTCCACCTTCTTCAATTTGCTGAGCGGCTTCGACAAGGCCGACGCAGGCACGTGGGTCTACGCCGGGACCACTGTCACCAACACCCCGCCCCATCGCCTCGCCCGACGGGGCATGGTTCGCACGTTCCAGCTCACCAAGAGCCTGTCCCGCCTCACCGTGATCGACAACATGCTCCTGGGCGCGGGCGAGCAGACCGGAGAGGTGATGCTCGCCTCCATCCTTCCGTTCCTGTGGAGCGGCCAGGAGAAGAAGAACCGCGAGCGTGCCATGGTGCTGCTGGAGCGCTTCAACCTCGCAGCCAAGGCGGACGACTTTGCCGGCTCCCTGTCAGGCGGCCAGCGCAAGCTCCTCGAGATGGCGCGTGCCCTGATGCTGAAGCCCAACCTCATCATGCTCGACGAGCCGATGGCCGGGGTGAATCCCGCGCTCAAGCAGAGCCTGCTCGATCACATCCGCGACATCCGCGAAGAGGGCACGACCGTCGTCTTCGTGGAGCACGACATGGACATGGTTCGTGACGTCAGCGACTGGGTCGTCGTCATGGCCCAGGGCAAGGTGATCGCCGAGGGGCGTCCCGACACCGTCATGCGAGACCAGCGGGTCATCGACGCTTACCTTGGAGCGCACCACGATCAGCAGCTCACCGACTCCGGCGAGACCCGAACGGAGGGAACCACATCATGAGCGGCTTCGACACACAGGCCGGTGTACCGCTGGGCGACGAGAACGATCCGCGCGAGCTGCCCGTCTTCGCGCAGGAGATCGACCTCAACGCGGAACAGCGCAGTGAGCCTGGAGCTGTCGTCCCCGAAGACGGCGATTACGTCCTGCATGCCGATGACCTCGTCGCGGGCTACTTCCCCGGCGTCGACATACTCAATGGCTGCTCGCTGACAGCAAAGACAGGCGAACTCATCGGCATCATCGGCCCCAATGGCGCCGGTAAGTCGACGCTCCTCAAGGCGATGTTCGGACTCGTGCGGGTGCACTCCGGGCGCGTGACGCTGCGCGGCCGCGACATCACCAACCTGCGCGCGGATGCGCTGGTCAAGGAGGGTGTCGGCTTTGTCCCGCAAAACAACAACGTCTTCCCCTCGTTGACGATCGAGGAGAACTTACAGGTCGGCTGCTACCAAAATCCCAAGCTTTTCGATCAGCAGTTCGATCAGGTGGTTTCGATCTTCCCAACCATAGCCGACCGTCGCAAGCAGCGTGCCGGATCACTTTCCGGTGGCGAACGCCAAATGGTTGCGATGGGGCGTGCGCTCATGATGAACCCCAGCGTCCTACTCCTCGACGAGCCGAGCGCGGGACTCTCCCCTGCGCTGCAAGACGAGGTATTCGTCAACGTCAAGGGCATTAATACCGCCGGGGTCACGGTCGTCATCGTCGAGCAGAATGCCGCCCGATGCCTACAGATCGTGGACCGTGGCTACGTGCTAGACCAGGGCAAGAACGCATACACCGGCACCGGCGACCAGCTCGCCCGTGACCCCAAGGTCATCGAGCTCTATCTCGGCACACTTGCCAAGGCATAGTTCGCTCACGATACGCAGAACTCATTGCCCTCAGGATCGGCCATCACCACGGCGTAGTAGTTCGCCCCGTCGGGTTCCGACACGCGTAACGCACGGGCGCCTGCGCCCACAAGAGGTTGGATCTGGACGTCGACGATCTCGCGGCGCTCGAGCACGCTGCTGCTACGCCCATCGGTGACATCAACATCCAGGTGCACGCGATTCTTGCCGGCCTTTGCCTCCGGCACACACTGGAACCTCATACGCGGACGCACACCTTTGGGATCGGCTATCGACTCAGAAGCATCGCCGGCGCCCTCGAGTTCGTCATCGGGTATCCCCTGCTCTCGCAAGTAGGCGAGCCACGTGGCGTGACCGCCCGGGGGCGGCTCCGGGACATAGCCGAGGGCCAGGCATTCTCGGGGCGGATTACGCACCTGAGGTGCACATCGAGGCCGAAGAACGGGAGCGCTGCGCCGCGAAAGCAGGAGGCCCGGCCCCTTGCGGGACCGGGCCTCCTGTCAGTGCCTGACTTACGGGACGGGGACCTCGACCGGTCCGATGACCTCGATGCTCTCGAACTTGGTGTTCGAGATGTATTGCACAACATCGATGGTCGCGGCCTTCGGATCGCCGTACTCGTTGAAGTCGAGCGGGCCGGTAACACCCTCGTAGTTGGGCTGGCCGCCGGCCTGGATGATGGCGACGCAGTCCGCGTAGGTGTTGCAAGCCTCACCGCCGGCATCGGCGTTGGCGACCTGAGGCATGGCAGCGGCGATCGTCGTGCCATCGGGGCAGCCGGCATACTCAGCTGCGATCGCGACGAGGATCGTTGCGTCGTAGGCCTGAGCGCCGTACGCGAAGTCGGTCAGCGCCGGATCCTGCTCGAGCAGGCGGGCGTTGAACGCCTCCAGGTCAACCGAGGGATCGCCCGTGGGGACGGTGCCGATCACGCCGGTCATGGTGTCCTTCGGGAACTCCTCGAACGCCGTCGTCGACAGGTTGCCGTCGGCGAGGAAGATCTGGACGTCCTGCGGACCCACGCCCTGCTTGATCATCTCCTGGATGAGCTTGGTGCTCTCCTCGAAGCCGACCACCTGCACGAACTCGGGGTTTGACGCGGCGATCTCGGCTACCTCGGCCTCGAAGGACGGAGCCTCGGGATCGTAGGTGAGCGACGCGGTGATGGTGCCGCCGGCGCCCTCGAAGTCAGCAACGAAGGCGTTCTGCAGGCCCTCGCCGTAGGGATCCTGTCGGGCGATCGTGGCGCCCTCGGTGAAGCCGTTGCCGATGGCGATACTGGCTTGTACGGCACCCTGAAGTGCATCGGACGGCGCGGTCCTGAAGTACAGACCGTTATCGGGGTAGTCGGTCAGCGACGGAGCAGTGTTGGCGGGCGAGATCTGGAGCACGCCATTGCTCGTGATCTTGTCGATGACCGTGAACGTCACACCCGACGAGGCAGCGCCGATGATGACCTGCACGCCCTTGGCGAGGTGCGAGTCGACCGTCTGCGAAGCAATATCGGTGGTGGTATCACCAGAATCGCCGTACTCGTTGATAACCGGCTGGCCGAGCACGCCACCTGCGGCATCAATCTCGGCAACGGCGAGGTCAACACCTGCGAACTCGGGCGGGCCGAGGTAGGCGAGGCTGCCCGTCGCCGGCAGCATCGTGCCGACTATCAGCTGGGTGTTCTTGCAGTCGCTCGAGGGCTCGGGCTCAGCGGACGACGACTCCGGTGCGGGGGCAGCCGAGGATGTCGCCGGAGCTGCTGAGCTCGAGGCCTCTCCACTGCTACTGCCACCGCACGCGGCGAGCACGAGGCTCGCGGCGCCGAGAACCACGACGGCCCCTGCGATCGGGCTGCGTCGAATCATGAAGTGTTCTCCTTCGGGGATAGCGTGCCGCGGTACGCGACATCGCCGGTCGAAATGGTGAAGGCAACCTATCCTGTGGCGCGACCCCGCGAATACGCGCCCCCGCACCGCAAGGGCCGATGGTTGTGAAACCGTGATGAAGGAGCGTTACCGTTTCGTTATCTCCATCGGAATCAGGTGGCGTCGTCGGCCAGCACAGAGCGGGCCACGTCGGCCAGCGGCCGGCGCTGATCCATAGCCGCCTGGCGCAGCCAGGAGTAGGCGGCGTCCTCGCTCAGCCCCAACCGTGCCTGCACGACGCCCTTGGCGCGCTCGACATCGCGGCGCTCGGCGAGGCGCTCCTGGGCCCGCTCTGCCGAGGCCGCCGCCTCGTCGACGCGCTCGCGCAGTGACCGCAGGGTCGTCCAGCCGCTGCTGGCCATCTCCACCGCAGGCATCAGGTCGGCTCGATCAACGGGCTTGATGAGATATGCCATCGCTCCGGCATCGCGTGCCTGCTCAAGCCGGTCGCGCTGGCCGAATGCCGTGATGACGACGACAGCGGTGCGTCCGGCCACCTCGCGGGTGAGTTCGATCCCGTCCAGGCCCGGCATCGCCACATCTGCCAGGAGAACGTCGGGCCGCAGCCGTTCCACAAGATCGAGTGCGGCCAGACCGTCCGACGCCTGCCCCACGACGTCGTAGCCCTCCTCAGCCAGCATCTCGGTAAGGTCCATGCGGATGACAGCCTCGTCCTCGGCGACGACGACGCGCAGGGGTCGATCGACCAACATAGGTCGAGCCTATTGCGGCCACTACCCTGGGCAGGCGGCCCCGGTATCCCAACCGGCAGAGGAAGCGGTCTCAAACACCGTCCAGTGTGGGTTCGAATCCCACCCGGGGCACGTCGCCCCAACCCTGCGTGGCCCTCGCTACTGTGGGCGCAGCGTCGCCACGGCTTGCGGCACCTCGTCGACGGTTGCGAAGTAGCCGTCACTGGGCCCCCCGGGGATGCCCAGCTTGCCGGGGATCCCGCGCTAACTCCAAGCAAGACGGCTGTCGAACTGCGTGCAGGTGTCGTCAGCGTTGAGGATCCTGATGTCGCCGTCGGACTTCAAGACGCAGGAGAAAATCGGCTGGAGCCCGCCTTGGGCTCGCGCGTGAGGGCTATGGCGCTCGCGACGGGCGCGGCACCCACGGCAATGCCAGCTGCCGCGGCTGCCACGATTCCCCAACGCCTGCCCACGCCTGGACCTCCCATGCGTCCGATCATCACCGACCGAGGTCAAGTGTCGAGCGCTCGGACAGGATTCGGCCGAGCACGCCATTGACAAAGACCGGCGAGCCGTCTGTGGAGAGTTCCCGCGTCAACTCGACCGCCTCATCGATGGCCACGGCCGATGGGACGTCGCCCCAGAGAATCTCGTAGGCGCCGATGCGCAGGAGGTTGCGGTCCACGGCCGGCATGCGATCCAGGGTCCACCCCAACGAGTAGGTTGCCAGGACCTCATCGATCCGGTCGCGATGGGCGGTGACGCCCTCGACGAGCGTCACGGCGTATTCGGGGAGGTCCGGGTCGCCCTCCGCGGCTCGGCGCTGACGCGAGTCCGCCATGACCTCGAGCGGATCGGTGCCCCGCAGGTCAGCCTCGAAGAGGGCATCGAGGGCACGCTTGCGCGCCTTGTGCCGGGCGCCCACCGCTAGTTCACGCGGCCGAGATAGGACCCGTCACGCGTATCAACCTTGACTTTGGTGTCGGGTTCGATGAACAGCGGAACCTGGATCTCAGCGCCCGTTTCGAGCGTGGCCGGCTTAGTGCCACCCGTGGCGCGGTCTCCCTGGAGGCCCGGCTCGGTGTAGGTGATCATGAGCTCTACCGCCGCGGGCAACTCAATGTAGAGGGGGTTGCCTTCGTGCACCGCAACGACCGCCTCCTGGTTTTCGAGCAGCCACCGAGAACTATCGCCAACCACGGCGTCAGGGATCTGGATCTGGTCGTAGGACGACGTGTCCATGAAGACCCAATCGTCTCCATCGCGGTACAGATACTGCATGTCGCGCTTGTCGACATTGGCTGTCTCGACCTTGACTCCAGCATTGAAGGTCCTGTCGACGACCTTGCCCGACAGCACGTTCTTCAGCTTGGTGCGCACGAAGGCCCCGCCCTTGCCCGGCTTGACGTGCTGGAATTCCACGACGGTCCACAGTTGGTTGTCGATGTTGAGTACGAGGCCGTTCTTCAGGTCGTTCGTCGTTGCCACGACATTCCCTCCGCGCTATCCCAAGGCCACGAGGCCGCGTTCGGTCGTCGTGAGTGGCTCCGGGGGGCCGTTTGTCACGAGGACCGTGTCCTCGATGCGCACTCCCCCACGACCGGGGAAGTACACGCCGGGCTCCACCGTGACCGCAGAGCCGCCGTGGAGCATACCTACCGAGCGCGCACTGAAGAATGGCGCCTCGTGGATCTGCAGGCCGACACCGTGGCCGAGGCCGTGCCCGAAGAGCTCGCCATGTCCGGACGCATCGATTATGGATCTCGAGGCTGCGTCGACATCAGCCAATGCCGCACCAGCGCGCGCGGCCAATCGCCCCGCCTCCTGTGCTGCGAGAACCAGCGCATGCGTCTGCGACTGCCACTCCTGGGGCAAACCCATCACGAACGTGCGGGTCTCGTCGGCGTGGTAGCCCCCCACCTCCGCGCCGAAGTCGATGAGCAGGAAGTCTCCGGGCTCCAGCGGCCTATCGGTCGGCGTGTGATGCGGGATGGCGGAGTGAGGACCGCCCGCCACGATAGTCTCAAACGAAATCGCGTCGGCCCCGAGGGCAAACATCTTTGCCTCCAGGCGACGCGCGATGGTGCGTTCGGTGTCGCCGACTCGCACCGTCGGCAGGATGGCGGCAAGGGCATCGTCCGAGATGCGGCATGCCCTGGCGATCAGGTCGAGTTCGAGGGCGTCTTTGACGACCCTGCACTCCTCCACGATGCCGCGCGTCTCGGCAAACGTCACCGACGCCGAATCGGGGATAGCACTTTGGAGGTCGCGTAGGGCCGCGACCGAGAGGTGCTCGGCCTCGAAGGCCAGTGCTCCACCGCTGCGCTGTGCCCACTGGGCTACTACGGCGGGCATCGTCACCCGATCGACGATCAAGGGCAGGTCGGGGCACTGCGCGCCCGCCTGGACGACATAGCGGCCATCGGTGCCGAGGAGGGCTCCATCGCCAGTCAGCAGCAACACGGCGTTGCTGCCTGAGAAGCCGGTGAGGTACCGGATGTTGGGCAGTGACGTGACGATAAGGGCTGCAGCTCCGGGATCTCGCGCAGACAGCATCTCCCAGGTTCGCGCACGCCGATGGCCGTGGCGGTCGCTCATGACGCGAGCCGATCGGCAACCGCATGCAGGGCGAGTACGTAGGAGTTGATTCCGAATCCGCTGATTGAGCCCGTGACGACGCCCGCTATGACCGATGTGTGGCGAAACTCCTCACGAGCGGCGGGATTGGACAGGTGCACTTCGACCGTCGGGGACGGCACCTGCGCGAGGGCATCACGCAGAGCGTAGCTGTAGTGGGTAAGGGCTCCCGCGTTGAGGATCACGGCCGTGCGGGCGTCGGCTGCCTCATGCAGCCACGCTACGAGCTCGGCCTCGGAGTCGGATTGGCGTACGTCGACGTCGAGTCCAAGTCGCATGCCAGTGGCGCGGCACAATTCGGCTAATTCATCGTGCGTCGTCGAACCGTAGATGTCGGGCTCGCGAACGCCCAGGCGACCCAGATTGGGACCATTGATGACCAGCACGCGCGTCATGCCGACACCTCCGCATATGCCGCGCTCAGAATGGCCGGATCGGGGCCTTCGAGGACTTCAGGATGGCCTAGGCCCCGCAGCACGACAAACCGGAGAAGGTCACCGCGCGTCTTCTTGTCGCGTCGCATAACCGCCAGGAGCTCCTCCCACGAGCCGCCCGTGTAGGAGGTCGGCAGGCCGAGTTCGCCCAGGATCTGCCGATGCAGGGCGACTCCCTCGTCGTCAAGCAAACCCGAGAGTCGTGCGAGCTCAGCGACGTAGACCATGCCCACGCTGATCGCAGCGCCATGCCGCCACTGATAGCGCTCCACTTGCTCGATCGCATGTCCGAAGGTGTGCCCGTAGTTGAGCAGCTCACGGCCCAATGCCCCGCCGCCTATGCGCTCCCTGAGGTCGGCTGAGACCACGGTCGCCTTCACGGCGATGGAACGCTCGATCACTTCGCGGAGGACCGGCGAGTCCCAGCGCGTGGCCTCCCGGGGGTCGGCTAGCACGAGATCGAGGATCGCCGGGTCGCGCACCAGCCCGCACTTCACGGATTCGGCGAGGCCAGCGACCAGGTCGTGGTGCGGCAAGGTCTCCAGCGCATTGAGGTCGCACAGCACCCCGGCCGGCTCGTGGAACGCACCCACGAGGTTCTTTCCGGCGTCGATATTGATACCCGTCTTGCCACCGACCGCGGCGTCGACCATGCCGAGCACAGTGGTGGGCATCGTGACGTAGCGCACCCCTCGCAGCCACGTGGCGGCAACGAAACCGGCGAGGTCGGTTGTTGCCCCTCCGCCCACGCCGACGATGGCGTCCGTGCGGGTGAAGCCAGCCTGTCCGAGGACTCCCCAGCAGAACTCCGCGACCTCGCTGATCTTCGCTTGTTCGCCGTCAGGGACCTCGAGCCAAATGGCGTTGTATCCGCTCGCGATGAGGTCCATGCGAATCGCTTCAGCCGTTGCCGACAGAGCCGCGGGGCACACGATCGCAACGCGCTGGACGCGCTCTCCCAGCAGGATGGGCAGCTCTCGCAGCAGTGCCGAGCCGACGACGACGTCGTAGGGGTGCTCGGCGCTTACCGGGATGCGGGTTGGCTCGCTCACTGAGACACCGCCCGCGAGCCCCCGGGGATGATCTCCAGCACTCGATGGGCGACCTCTGCCTCATCGATCCCGTCGGTGTCGACGCTGGCCGAGGCAACCTCTTCGTAGAGCGGCGTGCGCTCGTCGAGCAGACGGATGAGGGTGCCGCGCACGTTGCCTAGGAGCAGCGGGCGTGAGGCGTTCATGCCCACCCTGTCGGACGCTGCCGAGATGCCCACGCGCAGCCAGATGACCGTATGGCCGCCAAGAACCTCGCGCGTGGCCGGGTCAAGCACCGCTCCGCCACCTAGGGCCAGGACGCCGGTCGATTCGACCAGGGCTCTGTGGATGGTCTCGCGTTCGAGTGCGCGAAACGCTGACTCTCCGTCGTCGATGAAGATCTCGGCCACGCTCTTGCCGGCCTGGCGCTCGATGATGTCGTCGGAGTCGGCGAAGGGCACGTCGAGCTCGCTGGCCACCCGACGCCCCACGGTTGTCTTGCCGGCGCCGGGAGCCCCCACCAGCACCAGGAGCGGGCCGGTATTCATCGGATCGCCAGATTGTCCAGGTAGCCCTGCAGATTGCGCCGAGTCTCCGTCACGGAGTCGCCGCCGAACTTCTCCACGATGGCTTCGGCCAGAACGAGCATCACCATAGCCTCGGCAACCACGCCGGCCGCGGGCACGGCGCACACGTCGGAGCGTTGATTGATCGCCTTGGCTACCTCGCCGCTGGCCACGTCGACGGTCTGAAGCGCACGCGGAATCGTCGAGATGGGCTTCATGGCCGCGCGAACGCGCAACACCTCCCCCGTGGACATACCCCCCTCCGTGCCCCCGGAGTGGCCGCTGGTGCGCTGCAGCCCGGCGTCCGAGGACACGATCTCGTCCTGGGCGGCCGAGCCGCGGATGGCCGCCAGCGCAAAGCCGTCGCCGACCTCTACGCCCTTGATGGCCTGAATACCCATGAGCGCCGCTGCGAGCCGAGCATCGAGTCGACGATCCCAGTGCACATAGCTGCCAAGGCCGGGTGGCAGCCCATACACCACGACCTCCACGACACCACCGAGGGTGTCACCGTCCTTGTGAGCCAGGGCGATCTCCTCCTGCATGCGTGCCGAGACGTCGGGATCGAGTGCGCGCACGGGATCGTCGTCGACCGACGTTGAGTCGGCGAGGGCGGGCACGCGGCCTGTGTCGTCGACAGCGGCGCCGATGCGCACCACGTGACTGACAACCTCGATGGAACCCACCGAGCGCAGGAACGACCTGGCCACGGCACCGAGGGCCACGCGAGCCGCCGTCTCGCGGGCACTGGCCCTCTCCAACACCGGCCGTGCGTCATCGAAGCCGTATTTCTGCATTCCTACGAGGTCGGCGTGACCCGGGCGGGGCCGGGTCAACGGCGCATTGCGTGCCAGGCCTGTGAGCGCGTCCGCATCGACAGGGTCGGCCGACATGACGATCTCCCACTTGGGCCACTCCGAGTTGCCCACCTCAAGGGCCACGGGACCCCCAATGGACTCACCGTGGCGCACTCCGCCGAGGATGCGAACCTCGTCCTGCTCAAAGGCCATGCGTGCGCCCCGCCCTGCCCCGAGCCTGCGCCTGCGCAGATCATCGCAGATGAGCGGCGTCGTGATGGCTACCCCGGCTGGCAGTCCCTCGAGGATGGCCACCAGAGCCTGGCCGTGGGACTCGCCCGCGGTCAACCACCTCAGCATGGATCCTCCTCGACTAGACATCACATCCTCTCAGATGCGGCGTCCGCGACCGTCCAGCCTGGCGCGCGGCTAGCCGAGCACGATGGGAAGCACGGTCCCCAGGCAGAGGAAGGGACCGAAGGGGATGGACCGTCGCAGGGCATCTCTCGCTCGACCGTGACGCATCATGACGATCACCACGATCACCAGCCCGGTGATGGCGCCGAGGACGAAGCCGGCAAACAGGCCGAGTACGAGATCGGCCCAGCCGTAGTAGCCCAGATACAGCCCCAGGGTCGGTGCGAGCTTGACGTCGCCCATGCCGAGGCCTGCGCGCCCGAAGAGCCCGAGCAGCCAGAATGCCCCGAAGGATGCAGCTGCGGCGATCCATGCCCGCAGATAAGCGTCGGACGCATCGTCCTGCGTGCTGGCCAGGAAGAGCAGTCCCGCACCAATGACAAGCATGCCCAGGGCGAGCACGTCAGGAATTCGGTGGCACGCGAGATCTGTCCGCGACACCGTGACAGACCCAAGCGCGAATGCCCACCACGCTGGCAGAGTTGGCACAAGGCCGGCAAAGATAGCCACGCCCGCGCACGACAGTCCGGCAGCCGCGCTCATCCAAGCCGTACGCCGTGGCAAGGGCGTGTCGTCGCCTGGCCGCATGGTCAGTGACCATGCGGCCAGGCGTTCAAGTCCGATGCCTGCGATTGCACCCACGATTCCCGCCGCGAGGGCGACCTGCCATACGTCCATTAGCGACCGGTCGCTTCTCGCAGAGCCGCTCGCATGGCCTGGATGGGTGCCGGCTCGCCGGTGAAGAGCGTGACCTGATCGCTCGCCTGCCACAGCAGAAGCCCAAATCCATCGGCCACCGGAGCGCCCCTGGCGGACCACTCCTCGACGAGGCGGCTGCGGTCTGCGCCGTAGGCAACGTCGAGCAAGGCACCAGGTTTCGCCGGCACGGCTCCGGCCAGCTCGTCCGCGGTCCCCAGCGGCGTCGTGGCGATCACGATGTCGCCGTCGAGATGGCGCGACGCCTCAGCCCACCCATGGGGGTGCACGTTGACCCCCAGGCGGGCAGCCAGGTCGGCGAACTCCTCAGCCCGCGTCATGGTCCGTAGGCACAGGTGCACGTCGAGCACTCCGAGATGCCCGACGGCGGCGACGGCGCTGCGTGCGGTAGCTCCCCCGCCAAGAATGGTGGCCGTGCGTGGCGCGAAGGCATCGCCGGCTGCCTCCGCGATGGCCCGGCATATGCCATTTACGTCAGTGTTGTGACCCTCGGGCCCGCCCTCCCCGAAGATCACGGTGTTAGCGGCCCCCACCACATCGACTAGATCGGACGCACGGGAAAGCAGCGGCAATACGACGGTCTTCAAGGGCATGGTCAACGACAAGCCCCGCCACGCGGGACCACACGACTCGATGAACGACGTAAGCGTGGACTCGGTGACCTCGATGGCGTCGTAGGACCAGTCCAGTCCCAGCTCGGCGTAGGCGGCCCGATGCAGGACGGGCGACAGGCTGTGGGCAATCGGCGAGCCGAGAACCGCGGCTCTGGTCACTGCCATCGAAACGAGCCTACGAGGAGGCCCCGGGCAACGGCGCGGCCGTGGCGCCGTAGCCCTCCCGGAACTCCTGCTTCCACTGCAGGAACTGGTCGTAATCGTTGGTGAACTTGGTCGTGAGCGACTCGGGGTCGACGGTGACGAAATAGAGCCAGTCGCCCTTGGCCGGGTTGAGTGCGGCGTCGATTGCCTGCTGTCCGGGAGAATTGATGGGAGTGGGCGGCAGGCCCTCGATCACGAAGGTGTTATAAGGCGAGTCAACGGCCAGCATGTCGTCGGTCAGGAAAAAGGTGTCGGTCTTCAAGGCGTAGTTGACCGTGGAGTCGAACTGCAACTTCATGCCCTGGTCGAGACGGGTGTAGATAACCCTTGCGACCTTGCGGAAATCCTCGGGGGCCACCTCAGCCTGCACCAAGCTCGCCACGATCATGATCTCGTAGGGGTCACGCCCCATCTTCATTGCTCGACGCTCCAGGCTCACCTCATCGGCCGCCAGGCCAAACCGGTTGATCATCGCAGCAATGACCTCCTGGGCGGTGCGTCCGGGGATGATGTCGTAGGACGCGGGGAAGAGCAGACCCTCGGGCCGACCCTTTGCCCAGGATGGCAGCTCCATCTCAACCGGCGTGCGCAGCACGGATTCGAGCTCAGCACTTGCAAGACCGGTCGCCTGCGCAGTGATGCGCACGGTCTCGTCGATGCGCAGCCCCTCGGGCAGCACGAGACGGGCCGCCCGCGACGCCGGGTCAAGCATGGCGTCGATGACCGCGGCAGGATCCATCGCCGTCGTCAGCGTGTAGACACCGGGGCCGATCCTGGTGGCGCGCTCGTCCAGGTCGGCACTCGCCAGGAACGCGGAGGCAGACGTGACGACGCCGGCGGCCTCGAGGGACTGGGCGAGGGTGCTGAGCGAATCTCCGGTCTCCACCACGAGGAGCACGGGCTGGCCACCGGCCACCCGGGACGTCTCCGCGGGCGCAAGCCCGCGAATGGCCATGGCCGCCCAGGTGCCGGCGAGTACGAGGGCGATCAGACCCAGGGCCGCCACCGTCCAGCGGAAGGGGCTGCGCCTATTCTTCGAGGGCGGAAGAGGGTCTTGGGTGAGGAACGGAAGCATCTGGCTCACGCCGTGCCCTCCTCTCCCTCGGCACCGTCGACGGTAACGGCTAGTCCTGCCAGAGTCCCAGCGGCGCGCTCCAATGCAAGGGCATGCTCGAGAATCAGCACCGCAGCAGCCTGGTCGATGACCGGTCGGGACGCACGCGCGTCCCTGCCGGCATCGCGCAACGCCCGCTGCGCCTCGACCGTGCTCAGCCTCTCATCGATGAGTTGAACCGGGCATTCCACCGTGGCAGCCAGTGAGCTCGCCAGTCCACGGGCCGCCTCAGCCGCGAGGCCCTCCTCGCCAGCGAGAGTGCGCGGCAGTCCGACGTAGATGGCGATGGCCGACCACTCATCGGCGAGAGTTGCGAGGCGTGCGACGAGTTGATCGTCGCACGTAAGGGTCGCCTCGGGCACGGCAAGAAGGGCGTCGGGGTCGCTGCGGGCCACACCCACGCGCACGCTCCCGACGTCGATCGCGAGTCGCACGCCGCGGGCCAGTTCTCAGCCCTCCCCGGCGCGTGACTTCACGAGCGCCCGCACAGCTTCGAACCCTGCGTCGAGGCCATCAGGCTTGGTGCCACCTCCCTGTGCGATGTCGTCCTTGCCACCACCCCTGCCATCAACCGCAGGCAGCGCGGCCTGCAGTAGGTCGTTTGCAGTTAGGCCGAGTTCGATCGATCGAGCATTCACGATGGCCACCATCGACACGCGTCCGTCAGCGATCGTCGCCCCGATCATCGCCACACCGCAGTCCGGGCGAGCGGCAGCGCGGCCCTTGGTAGCGAGTTCGCGCAGGTCGTTGGCCGACAGGCCGTCGGGTGCTCGGTAGGTCCACACTCGGACATCACCGTAGTCATTCCCTTCGCCGATGACCCCCTGGACGTTGGACGTGAGCTGCGCGCTGCGGAAGCGCTGAAGTTCGCGCTCTGCCTCCCTCAACCGAGTGATGAGGCCCTCCACGCGGTCGGGCAGCTCATCGGCCGGTGCCTTGACCAGCGTGGTGAGGTGGTCGACCAGAAGGTGCTCACGCGCCAAGTGCCGGTAGGCATCCACGCCCACCAGCGCCTCAACGCGCCGAACTCCCGCCCCGATGGATCCCTCGGAGAGGAATGTCACCACGCCTACCTGCCCGGACCGCTGAGCATGGGTCCCGCCACAAAGTTCGTGCGCCCAATCGCCCACGGAGATCACCCGGACCTCCGAGCCATACTTCTCACCGAAGAGTGCCATCGCGCCGAATGAGCGCGCCTCGTCGAGGGACATGATCTGGGCGATGACCTCGAGATCGGCCGACAGCACGTCGTTGACCCGGGCCTCCACGTCTCGAAGGACGTCGGGATTCACTGCGCCCGCACTCGGGAAGTCGAAGCGCAGGCGCCCGGGCGCGTTCTCGGAGCCCATCTGCGTGGCGGTCTCGCCAAGGAACTCTCGAAAGGCACGATGCACGAGATGCGTCGCCGTGTGTGCCCGCGAGATCGCACGACGTCTCGCACTGTCGACCTCGCCGGTCACCTCTGCCCCTACGGTGATCTCGCCCGACGCCACGGACGCACGGTGGATGAAGAGTCCGGGGACGGGCATCTGGACGTCGTAGACATCGAGAACAGCCCCCCCGGGGCCGGCAATGACTCCGTGATCGCCAAGCTGCCCGCCTGCCTCCGCGTAGAACGGCGTGCGATTGAGCACGACCTCAACGTGCTCGCCCTCGCGCGCCACGGGGACGACGGCGCCATCTCGAAGGATCCCGGTGACGACCGCCTCGCTGACCGCCTCGACGTATCCGGTGAACCCGGTCGTTCCACCGGACTCCAGGACCTCGCGATAGGCGGTGATGGCAGTGACACCCGCCTTGCGAGTGCGGGCATCGGCTTTAGCGCGCTCCCGCTGCTCGGACATCAGGCGCTGGAATCCCCCCTCATCAACGGCCAGGCCCTGCTCGCGCGCCATCTCGAGGGTGAGGTCGATGGGAAAGCCATAGGTGTCGTGCAGGATGAATGCCTGATCGCCGCCCAGCACACCGGCTCCGTTGGTGCGAACCTCCTCAGCTGCAAGGTCGAAGATCTGGGTGCCGGTGCGCAGCGTCTGCAGAAACGTGCCCTCCTCCTGAACGGACACGGATTCAATGCGGATCGCCTCGTCATTGAGCTCCGGATATTGCGGTGCCATCGTCCGGATGGTCGCGTGCATCAGTTGTGCGATCGACGGTTCCTGGCAACCCAGGATGCGCATGTTGCGGATGACCCTGCGCATGAGTCGACGCAGCACGTAGCCCCGACCCTCATTGCCGGGGACGACACCGTCGCTGATGAGGAAAGCGCAGGTGCGACTGTGGTCGGCGATGACGCGAAGTGCGACGTCCGACTTATCGTCGGCGCCGTAGCGCACCCCGGTGAGTTCGCTCGCACGGTCGAGGATGCCCCGTGTGGTATCGATCTCGTAGATGTTGTCGACACCCTGCAGGAGTGCCGCCATGCGCTCCAGGCCCATGCCCGTATCGATGTTCTTGGCCGGGAGCGGCTTGAGGATGTCGAAGTCCTCCTTCGAGCGCACGGCCGAGAGCTCGTCCTGCATGAAGACGAGGTTCCACACCTCGAGGTAGCGGTCTTCATCCGCAACCGGTCCGCCCTCACGTCCATGCTGGGCGCCGCGGTCGTAGTAGATCTCCGAGCAGGGGCCGCCCGGCCCGGGCACGCCCATAGACCAGTAGTTGTCCCTGGCACTGCGGCGCTGAATGCGCTCGAGCGGCACGCCGACCCCACGGTGCCAGATATCGATGGCCTCGTCGTCATCGTCGTAGACGGTGACCCACAGGAGATCCTCGGGAAATCCGAAGCCGCCATCGGCGGAGGAGCCGGTGAGCAACTCCCAGGCATACGGAATCGCTCGAGACTTGAAGTAGTCCCCGAACGAGAAGTTGCCGGCCATCTGGAAGAAGGACGCGTGCCGAGTGGTCTTGCCAACTTCCTCGATGTCGAGGGTGCGCACGCACTTCTGCACGCTGGTCGCGGTCGGGTAGGGCGGTGGGGCCTCACCCAGAAAATAGGGCTTGAAGGGCACCATGCCGGCATTGACGAAAAGAAGGGTCGGATCATCGAGGATCAGTGACGCCGAGGAAATCACCTGATGGCCGCGATCGGCGAAGAAGGTCAGGAACCGGGTGCGGATCTCCGCCGAATCCATTAGTTGGCTCCGTCGGCCGGACGGGTGCGCGCCTGAGCCAGCACGCGCGCCGCGGCGGCTCCGGTCGCAGCCGCCGACACGGGCGCGGCCACTGGGCGTTGGGTGCCCCCGGCCGCTTGAAGCAGATTCCGCGCCGATCCGGCCAGGCCCGCCGCCGAGCCGGTCGCTGCCTGGACGCTGCCCACGACGCCGCGCTCGCGAGCCTGCTCGACGAGCCGCTGGCCGCGCCGGTAGGCAAGAACGCCACCGGCAGCACCGATGGCCACCCAGACCAAGCGTCCCACGGCATCCTCCTTGCCCTCGACCTCGCTCGCAGCGAACCCTAACGCCTAGGGAGACCGGACCGGAGGGTCGACCGAGCCGCCCCTGTCGGTCCGGTGTGAGCCGAGAGCCGTGTT
>Ga0194121_10003584_pt1 | contig 23351 bp, 21 predicted proteins | sample TA2MahCa50mmetaG_FD_148609 | JGI IMG/M metagenome (GOLD analysis project Ga0194121, IMG submission 148609) | Freshwater microbial communities from Lake Tanganyika, Tanzania - TA2015020 Mahale Deep Cast 50m | ecosystem: Environmental > Aquatic > Freshwater > Lake | place: Tanzania: Lake...
CCGGAGGGCGCCCCCCCCCCCCCCCCCCCCCCCCCGGGGGGGGGGGGGGGGGGGGGGGGGGGAGCAAGAGGTGTGCCAAGGGTGTTGGCACACTTTGTGCTGCGGCGGCTATACTACTATAACCTTACGTTCTATATCACTATAGTCGATATGTGCTTTATAGCCAGTATCTATATTGCAACAGAACGCACTTTCATTATGTTTACGAATAACAACATATATATGTTCATCAACAAGTATATGATCACCGATATGTATCTCATCTTTATTCATATATATAGTATTGCGCTTTAGTTTGATTCTCTAACGTCTTGATAGCGTTGTTGATGCTATCACTTTCAGTCGCCCAATGTGACACAGCACTTTCGATCTTCAGTTGTTGCGCTTCCTTCAACATGTTGTCGATGTATTGCAAACGCTGCTTGAGATTATGGACAATAGTAAAACGAGTGTCGTTGTCAATTATGTAATTGTATTGCATATGTTGTAGTACTAGATGTTGTTGTTGTTATTTGATGTTGTCCGCATATTGCGCAACGCGATCCCATGCAGCTTCATCCTGTTCAAACTCAGCGGAAACCATGTCGAACCATGCGTTGGCTTCCGCGATTTCCATCGGGGACAGCGCGATCATGTCGCGGAGGTTGGATTCGGCGCTGATGTTGGCGAAGTCGTTTGTCATGCTGCTAAGGTAGGGCAAAGGATGTTTGTTGTCCAGAACTTTCTTCACTCTTCGCAAAGAAAACCGTTATTGTTGATGAAGCTCCGTCCGCTGTTGGAACGCTTGCGCGGCAGATAACTTGCCGTCGGGTTGGCGACTGTCGGACGAATCGCACCCACTCGGTTGAGGATAAGGAAGAAGCAGTGCTTCTCGCTCCTGCCGAAAGCCACCTCGTCGCGATCCGCACCCTCGACCCGATACCGGATCGACCAAAAACCGGGCCTGTCGCACACCTTGGAAACCACCGTGAACTTGTTCTTTGTCATGCTGCTAAGGTAGGGCATTCGGGCTTTTCTGTCCACAACTTTCTGCACTTTTCTTCAACTTTCTTTCGACCTGGAGAATGGTCACTTGGCACGGTATCTGCTCCCTGCAAGTATCATGCCAACCACCTTGGGGGGGGGGGGGGGGGGGGGGGGGGGGGGGGGAGGGTGATACCCCCCCATTTTTTTGAAATTTTTTTGCTTGACATTTCTGTCACACAGGTGGGGGGAGGTTTTCTTCAATCTCTCATTCAATTTTATCTTATCTTATATATTTCTTAATATACTTAACTATCATATTACATTTATACATTATATTTGCTCTTTATTATATCAATAACAACGCAACTCATACCCTCCCCCCCCTTTTTTTAAAAAACAAAATAAAAACACGTTATAAATTCCTATAAAAAACACAAAAAAATTCGACCCATGTTTTTTGTAAATTTTACTTTTTTATTTCTGCGATTATAATAACAAAATAATTTATATCATTTCGTAAAATGAAAATACTAATTACTGGTGGCAGCGGTTTTATTGGTACACATTTAATAAAAAAGTTATTATCTGATGGTCATGATGTTTATAATTTGGATAAAATACCTAACCCAACACTTTCTTCTCACAAACAAAAAATTATAGATATACTAGATATTGACGTTAACGATAATTTCTTTGCTGGTATAGATACCATCATTCATTTGGCAGCTGTCGTCAGTGTACAGAAGTCATTTGAAGATCCAATAAACAGTTTTGGCAACAATACGTTTTGTACTATAAAATTATTATCTGCTGCCCACCTTCACAAGATAAAAAAGTTTGTATTTGCTTCAAGCGCGGCAGTATATGGCAGCAAAGAAGGCACAGTTGCTGAAAAAGATATTACTGAGCCGAATAGTCCGTATGGACTAGATAAGTTAGTGTGCGAAAAATATATACAAATGTATTGTCAACAATGGAATATAGAATATTTAATACTACGTTTCTTTAATGTATATGGTGATGGACAGAATCCGCAATACGCTGGAGTAATAACCGCATTCAATCTTGCATTCCAAAATAAACAGCCATTGATTATATATGGTGATGGCGAACAAACAAGAGACTTTGTTAGCGTAAATGATGTCTGCAACTATATTTCTAAACTTATAATTATCACGGTAAAGAACGATATATTTAATATTGGCACCGGCAAATCTATTTCTATAAATAATTTAGCAAAACAGTTCGGCAGCAATATAATCTACAAAGAAGCAAAAAAAGAAGTGCGTCATTCGTGCGCAGACATGAAAAAGCTATTTTTTATTTTAAATGTATAACATATTATTATATATATATTTCACTAAAGTATATCGTAATTAGATAAAATTATTCAATAAACATAATGAATAAAAAAATCTTTTATAAAATAAACTGCACTAATTTAGGCGACGTTTTATGTTCAACCCCGGTAATTAGAAAATTAAGCAAATTATATAATACCAAATTAAATATTATAAATGACGCCCCAGAAGTTTTGCAGAATAGTCCTTATATTAATGTAATTATAAGCTCAAAGGAATTTCATATAAATAATATATCCGGCAATCATGAGTTTTTTCAATCTTTTGTACTGCCTGGTCAAAAAAATGAATTTGGTATAGAAAGAAAATTTAATACATTTGATATAAGACAAATTCATGCTATTGATCTAGGTTTTGGATTGTTGCCTGAAGAAATGTATTGTGAATTTTTTCCAACATCCTATGAAAATAATTTTAATATCAAAAGTCCTTATATTATTCTTCACACAGCAAAAAATTGGGCCAACAGAACATGGGCCAAAGAAAATTGGCAAAAAATAATAGACTACCTAAGAAAAAGAAATATTTTTACAGTTCTCATAGGCAAAAAAACTATAGAACAAGAATCTCACGTAATAAATAAAGATTTTTATAATTTCGAAAATATTTATGGTTTGAATTTAATAGATCAAACAAACTTAAATCAATCTTGGAATTTAATAAATAATGCAAAACTATTTATTTCTTTTGATACTGGGCCGTTGCATTTAGCTGGAACAACTAATGTAAATATTTTACACTTGGGTAGTGCAAAAGATCCAAGATTAGTTGCTCCTTATAGAAACAACACTCAAACTTATAAATATAAATATTTAAAAGGTTCTTGCGACATATACTGCACGAATAATTTAAAATACTCTATAAAAGAGTGGAATAGTATCAATTCTGTGCCACCATTAATAAATTGTTTAGAAAATAAAAAAACATTTGAATGTCAACCATCAGTTGATCAAGTTATAGATTATCTTGATAATTTTTTATAATACATATGAATACAATCGATAAAATTTTTGTTATATCCTTTTACAACAATCAAAATAGGATAAATAATATCCTGCGTATGCAAGAAAAATTTGATAAAAAATTTATTATAGTTGAACCCATCAAAGATGATTGCCCAGAAAGAAGTCTTTTTAAAACTTATTTGAAAATTTGGCTGGAGAATTTAGATAAAAATATATTAATTTTTGAAGATGATTTTTTTACACGTTATAGTAAAGATGAGATTGAATTTAATTTAAATTGTTTTTATGAACAGGTTGATGATTTTGATTTGTTATTGTTGGGGGGAGATGTTTATAGAGGAGAATATATAAATTCAAACTTAATAAAAGTTGAAAAATTTACTGAAACTCATGCTATTCTGTATAACAAAAAATTTTTATTAAAATTATTTTCAAAAATAGCTTCTTATATTTCTGGAGGTAGTAAAAATTTTCACGTTGATCAAATACTATGTAACTTAATTTCTATTGAAAATGTAAAATGCTATGCTATAAGTCCATTTTTATTCACTCAACAAAATTTTCCAAGTTTAATTAACAATGTAAATCAAATAAATTTTAAATACGATATAGATCATTTGTTTAAAAGAGAGTTCGATAATAATTCTATAAAAATTACAAATCATGAATTTAATGATGATTTTTTTAGTATTAACTACCGCTTAACTAACGAAAAGGATAATAATTGCAAAGTGAATATTTTTGTTTTAGATATTAACTCTGGAATAAGAGTGTTAACTCATGAAATGGTGTTATTTTATGAATTGGAGCACTTTAGTAAAAGTGGAAGACTTTTATGTTTAAAAGATGAAGTTTTTTTTGAGATCTATAATAAAAATAAAATCATGATTAGAAAAAAAATAAAAAAGACTATCAAATGATTTATATAAAAAAATGCATCGTTACTATTGTAAATAAAGAGTATCTAGAAATATTTAATAAATTTTTATATTTTTATAGTAAAAATTGTTTGTTTGATTTGATAGTTTATACTGTTAATTTTGATAATTGTTCCAAAAATACAGAAAAAATAAAATATATTCCTTTTTACGATTCGAATTTAATAGAGTATGAATTCAATAAAAATAATGAATATATAAAAAATTTCTCAGATCAGTATAAATATCTTGTAGCGTTAAAGCCTAAAATAATTAATCAATCTTTGCTTTTAAATTATGATTGTTTTTTGTACTTGGACGCTGACTGCATTGCGACTCCATATTTAAATAAATACTATTCTGAATTCAACGATATTTCGGAAAAATATCCATTGTGTCCTGTATTCAAAGACGATTTCATGGTTTACAATGGATATGGAAGTCCATTTCAACAAGATGGCACTATGAATCTACAATATACTCTAGAAGGTAATTTATTCGATTATTTCAAGATTAATCAAAATAGAAGTGCTTATAGACACACTTACGCTTATGTTTATAATAAAAATTGTAAAACTTTTTTTGAAAAAGCTATTTCCATTTTATTTGATTCAAATTTACTTAAAGATTATAATAAATATTTTCCATTAATAGATGAAACTGTTTTTAATTTTCTTTTTTGGTCGAATGACTTTAAAAAATCATTAGGCATTTTTCCTTTTGTAGACATGTATTTAAATTTTAAAGATTTGCAAAATTTTGAAAATTTTATAAATAAAAATAAAATTGCATGTTTACATGCGAAATTCTATAAAAAAACATTTGATAGTTCTATTTTGAGCGACTTTACAGAAATTGACCATGAAAAATACTATTTATTAGAAAAATTATATACAACTAGTAAAGGTTTTGATTTGTATTATAATTTTACTGTTAATGATGGATGCATTGTTTTTAATTTTTTATTTTTAGAAGATAAAATTTTTAGCATTTACATAATTAACGATTTGTCAACTTTTTTACATAAAAGCTATAATAAAAATTACGTAAAAAATATTCCTTATTTCATATCAATTCCTTACGATAAAAATGCTAAAATTGAATTGATATTTTTAAATGAAAAAGATAGTATAGTGTACAGTATAAATGAAGCTTTTAATAATTAATCCGCATTTATCAACAGGTGGTTGCCCCGAATATCTTTACCAGTTTATATTGAAAAATAAAGATAAGTATGAAGATTTAAAAGTCGTTGAGTTTTCTAATTTTTCTAATGAATATGTTATACAAAAAAATAAAATTAAAAATTTAATTGGTCATCAAAATGTGGTTTGTTTGGGTGATTTTTGGGAAGACAATATCACTTTCGAATCTAAAAAATATAAATTGCTAGATATTATAAATGAATTTAATCCAGACATCGTATGGTTAAATGAATTTCCAGAATGTTTCGAATATAAATTGCCTCCAGAACAATTGATGAAAAAAATATATAGTGTTGATAGAACATATAAAATAATAGAAACCACGCATAATAATAATTTTGATTTCAACAATAAAGTTTTTATGCCTGATGAGTTTATGTTTTGTTCTGAATTGCATTTGGAAAAATCAAAAAATATCAATATTAAAAAATATGTTTGGGAAGTTCCAATTCAAAATAATGAAAGGCCCAATAGAGAAAATACTTTGAGATCATTGAATTTAGATCCAGAATTTTTGCATGTTTTGAATGTTGGAATTTTTAATAAAAATAAAAATCAAAAGTATATTTTCGATTTGGCAGAAAAATTAGAATCTTACAAAATACAATTTCATTTTATAGGTAACTATTGTTTTTTAAATGAATGCGGAATAGAAGAAGATCAATTATCATTAAATAATTGCAAAATCTGGGGTGAAAGATCAGATGTAGATTTGTTTATGTCTTGCATGGATATATTTTTATTTCCATCACATAATGAATTAAATCCATTAAGTGTTAAAGAAGCTTTATCTTGGAACATGGATGTTATTTGTAAAAAATGTGATAATTATACAGAAAAATATTCTAATATATCTAATTTTTATTTATTAGAAAATATAAATATCTCTGATTTTATTATAAACAAATCAAAAAACGTAAAACAAATAGAATTGCAAAAAAACAATAAAATTAAATTTGCTTTATATACTTCATTTTACAATTGTTCTAAATATGTTGATGTTATTTTTGATAATATTTTAAACTTGAATTATGATAATTTCACTTGGTTTATAACGGATGATTTTAGCACAGACGATACTAAAAATTTGATTTTAAATAAATTAGACTTATTGAAAACAAATAAAATAAAATATGTAGATCAAAAGTTTAAAAAAGAAATGTATTGGCAACCTAATAATTTTATTGATAAAAGCTATGAATATATAGTTTTATTAGATGCTGACGATTTTTTTGATAATAATTTTTTAAATATATATAATAAATTTTTATCAGAAGATAAATCTATCTATCTTTTAACTTGTGATTTTAAAAAGATTAATGAAACCGATAATTCATTACATTCGTTGGGTTTATTAAATAATAATGAACCTTTAAAAACAAAATTAAATAGATTTCATCCGCATGTGGATTATTTGAATAATCTAGCTTATTATTGTCTTGGTAATGGTAGATGTTTTAAAAATTTAAAGGATTTGCATTTTGAAATTGATGATTTTAATGCGTGTGCAGAAGATTCTTATCATAGTATGTATATGAATTCCTATGGTAAATGGTTACACATACCAAGAAATTTATATGTTTGGAATTATAGAAAAAATTCAGAATCTCATAGTTTTAAAAAAGACAATTTTAACAATAATTTTCATATTGCTTATAAAAAATTATTAAATTCTGAATCGCTGGTCGATGTAAGATTTGATTTGGTATACAAAGAAACATGCGCGTTAAACTTTTTAGATATCAATTTCAATGAAAGTGTCTGTATTTTTACTAAAAATAAAAATTTAGAATTATTAAAAGATTTATTTTTTGACAAGAAATTAACAATTAATAATAATTGTCATTCTGATATCTATGTTTTCATTTATAATGATTTTAAAGATTCAGAAATTCAAAAAATATGTAAAAATTTAAAAAATAAAAACGCTAAAATTATAATTTATTATCAATTTGATTGTAAATACGACTCTAATGAGGAAAAAGATATTGATATAAACAGTGATCGTGATTTATTTTTAAAAAATTTGTCTCAAACAATTAATATAAATTATTGGTTTTCATATATAAGACATTTATATATTACTGGTAGTTTTTATGAAATAAATATGCCAAAAACTGTAAAAAATGATGAAATAGATTTATTTGATTTTGATCGCGAGAAATGCACCATTAATTATAAAACAAATCATGATATTGATGCTTCATATCATCTTGTTATTAATGATTCTACTTATAACTTTCTTATTTATGCTTCAAAAGTTCATCTTGGAAAAAACATAAGTATGTGGACAAATTTTGGTTTTGCTAAAAATGTAATTTATGATAGTGTTGATATTAAATTCATTAAAGATGGTAATATTGTTTTTGATAAACGTTATAAGGTAAACAATAGTAATCCGTATGTTAAAACATTATTTAATGATATGGAATTAGATTCTGATTTTGATTGCGGTTCATATATTGAAGTATTTCTTCAAGGAAGTTATGACAAATATGGAGTAACAGTTGAAAAAGATGATATAGTTGTAGATATTGGTGGAAATGTTGGTGCTTTTATCAAATTTAGTTTATCTAGAGATTGTAAAAAAATATATTGCTGCGAACCTAATCCAAATTGTACTGAATTGATCAAGAAATATTATGGCTATAATGATAAATTAGTCCTAAATGAATATGCAATTTCTGACAGTATTGGTATAAGTTATCTTAAAGTAGACGTTTTAAATAAATTATCTGGAGCGGCTGGACTGATTCATGCTCAAGCTTTTCATAAAGAAGATGATAATATTATTGAAGTTAAAACAAATACATTTGCTAATTTTATTAAAGAAAATAATATAGAAAAAATTGATTATTTAAAAGTGGATTGCGAAGGAGGCGAAAATTTTATATTTAATAAAGAAAATATAGAGTATATAAAAAATAACGTCAAAAAAATTGCAATAGAATATCATAACCAATACAAAGAAGAAATTAAAAATTTATTAATTGATTCAGGCTTTTCTGTTATTGAGGATGTGTCTGGTACAAATTTAGGTTTTTTATACGCTTGCAAAAAAAATAATATAGTAAATGAATCTGGTAGTTTGGGGGATGCAATTGCATGGGTTCCAATTGTTAATGAATATGCGCAAAAACATAATACCAAAGTAAATTTTTTCACTCCATATAAAGATTTATTTATTGATTCATATCCAATGATAAATTTCCTCGATTATTCACAAAAGTCAAAACATAATAACATATCAATTGGATGTTTTGATGAAAAAATATGGCGTCCAAGTTCTTTGCAAAAAATAGCTTGTGATATTCTAAAAATAGAGAACAAAGAAATTCGTTGCAAAGTTAATATCGATAAAAATAAAAAATCTAATTTTACTAAAAAATATGTTTGCATTGCCACACAATCAACTTTGCAATGTAAATATTGGAATAATAAAACTGGTTGGATTCAGGTCGTTGATTATTTAAATCAATTAGGATATGATGTAGTATGTATTGATCGTTATGCTAGTTTTGGATTGATGCCAGATAACATGAATAATATTCCTTATAACGCTATCAATAAAACTGGAGACATACCTTTAAATGATAGAATAAATGATATATATCATTGCGAATTTTTTATAGGATTAGGTTCAGGATTGTCTTGGTTAGCTTGGGCTTGTGAAAAACCAGTTGTAATGATTTCGGGTTTTTCAGATCCTAAGTCAGAATTTTATACACCATATAGAGTCCATAATAAAAATGTTTGTAATAGTTGTTGGAGTGACGAATCTTTATTTTTTGATAAAGGAGATTGGTTATGGTGTCCAAGAAAAAAGAATTTCGAATGTTCGCGCGAAATAACATTTGAGATGGTAAAAGAAAAAATTGATCAATGTCTTAGAGATTTAAGTAATTAAATTTACTAAAAATTTCAATATATTTTTTACCATGCTTTTCTAAAGAAAATTTATTTATTGCATTTTTTTCACAATTTTTGGAATCTATTATTCGAGAAATATTCTTAATAGCATATTCAAAATCATCAATATCGTTGCATCTTAATCCAGTTTCATTGTGAACAACAGTTTCAGTAAATCCTCCAAAATCTGTAGTTATCGTAGGAGTTCCTGAAAATTGAGCTTCGATTGCTGTCCAATTCGTGGGTTCAATAAATAAACTTGGTGCAAAAAGAAATTTAGCGTTTTTCAATAATTCTTTTCGCTCTTCAGGTTCGACAAAACCTATGAATTTACAATATTTTGTATCTGGCAAATTAATAATATTCGGTCCTGCAAATATTATATCTTGACCTAAACGATTACATAAATCATATGCTAATTTCGCGCCTTTTTGTTCTGTAATTCTTCCAATAAATAATGCAGTGTTAGATTTTTTTGCTGAAAATTCAAATTCATTTTTATCAAAACCTGGATAAACCACAAATTCAGTCCCTAAATTTATGAATGTTCCAGAATAACCATGCATTTTATGCATTTGAGCATATGTCTCAAATATTTTAATTGGCGCGAACATACTATCATAACCAATACTTGGTTCTACTACTATAGCTTTATCATAAAAGTGTTTAACACATTGTTCATGAGCAAATCCAAACCAACACAATATAAATTCTTTATCAGATTTTATTCTTTTTTTTAATTCATCAATGCAATTATTATTAAATATTTTGACAGCTTCAGTATTTATATCTTGATTATACCCTTTTGTTTTCCAATCATTTAAGTTGCCATAACTATTTTTTAATATATCATCATTAGTAACAGTAATGTGTTCAGTACAATTAACAATAGAATCTTTATGTCCATAATGATAAACGGTATGTCCTGCATTGGTAATTATATTACAAAATTTATAAACTTTCTGAACAAAAGCGCATAATGATGCTGATTTTTTTGTAGGTGAATAAGGAACACTAAGACAGTGAAAAATCATACAATATAGTGTAAATTTTTAACATCATGTCAATAAAAAAGAAAAAAATTCAAAAAGAAAAAGAAAATTTTGATGAAATAATAGCTGATAATCATTTTAGATCGGTGAAATTAAATATTAGAAACTTTAATCTTACTGATAAACAGAAAAGTTTTGCTCAAATAGCTTTTGATAAAAATACTAAAATCATATTTATAAATGGCCCAGCTGGAAGTTCTAAAACATTTTTAGCTGTTTATTGCGCTTTGCATATGTTAAATATGAATCCGCGATCTGAATTAAAATATATACGCACAATTGCTGAATCTGGCGAAAGAGCTTTAGGTTCTTTACCAGGAACTGTTGATGAAAAATTTAATCCATTTATGATGCCATTATATGATAAATTAGATGAATTATTGCCATTACCACAGTCTAAATATCTAGAAACAAATGGTTTTATCGAAGCATTGCCAATTAATTTTCTGAGAGGAGCTACTTGGAATGATAAAATAATTATCGCAGATGAATCTCAGAATTATAGTACAAAAGAATTAGTAACTCTTCTTACTCGTATAGGAGAAAATACTAAAATGTTTATTTGTGGAGACGCTATGCAATCAGATATTGGTAATAAATCTGGTTTTATGAAGGTGTATGAATTATTCAATAATAAAGAAAGTGAAGACAAAGGTATATTTTGTTTTCAATTTGATGAAGAAGATATTATGCGTAGTGAGATACTTAAATATATCGTCACTACATTTAAGAAATTAGATAAAAGTAATATTCACTGATATAATAGTTTATGGGTAATATATACTGTTCGAATTGCGGAACAAAACATGTATTGGGATCTAAATTTTGTACTAACTGTGGTAACTCATTAGGAGGTTTTGCTAATGCAAATAAACCAGTTATAAAAAATCAATTGCAAAATAAAAGATCTGTTGATGTTAGCGAATCGGAATACGATGATGAAGGCATTCCAACCGTATTTAAAAAACCAACAAAATTAGAATATGATATAGAAAAAAGTGATAATAAATATTCTGCAAAAGATCTATTTAATGCATCGCCAATATCAGATGCCGATAAAACGCAAAAAAGAGTTGGTAATATAAAGAAACTCAGTAAAGAAGAATTTTTAGCTCAATCATTGAAAGAATGCAGTTCAAGAGGAATTCAGGATATTGATGAATCGTAAAAAGAAAAAGTTTGAAGACATGTATGATATAATCGATCAAGTTATCAAAAAGCGAAAAAATAAATGGAAATTAAAAGCGATAGCTTGGTTTGATTTTGAAGATATAGAACAAATTATTAAAGTTCATATTTATAAGAAATGGCATTTATGGGATCAAACGCGAGCGATTGAACCTTGGATAAATCGTATAGTCACAAATCAAATAAGAAATATAATTAGGAATAATTATACAAGTTTTGCAAGGCCATGTTTGTCTTGTCCTTTTAATCAGAATAGTGAAAGTGAAAGCGGTACAGATTTATCGTGTGGATTCACATCTAGCGGTAAACAATGTAATGAATGTCCATTATTTGCAAAATGGGAGAAAGTCAAAAAATCAGCTTATGACGTTAAGATTACTGTAAGTCTTGAGAACCATAAAAATTATTTTATGAATTTTGAATCTTCTAAAATCTATGATTATAAAACAGCTGAAAAAAGATTACATAATTTGATGAAACAAAATCTAACCGATAAACACTTTTTAATATATAAAATGTTTTTTATTGATAACTTAAGTGATGATGAAATTGCTAGTATTTTAAAATTCAAAACAAACGAAAAGGGTCGAAAAGCAGGTTACAAACAAATTAAAAATTTAAAAAAAATGTTGTATGGTAAAGCTCAGGCTTTGTTAAAAGATAACGATTTATTTTCTTCTTAATATGTTAAGCGACGATCAAAAAGCATTTATATTAAAAAAAATTAACGAAGGAGTTCAAGATTATGTGGTCTTGGCTAATCTTCTTTATAATCGTGAAGATCTAACTGGCAGATCTAAAGAATCAAAAGTAGTTAGAGATTTTTTAATATCAACGGGTTTTACTAAGAAAGCAGAAAAGCCAAAGCCAACACAAACAGTAGAAATACTTTCAAAAGAAAATTGTGAATTTATCGATCAAAATATCAAAACAGGAATTACGCCAAAACAAGTTACTGAATTGATATTTCACGAAAAGTTTGTTGGTCTTGAAAATATAAATATATTCATTACTCCAGAATATCGTGCAGTTCAAAAATATATAAAAGAAAAATATCCAGATTTTCTTGTAGATAACGAATCAGGTATTGGTGAAAAATATTCAGTACCGCGATCAATTAAAACAGTAATAAATAAAGTCAATAAATGGGCTGGGCAAAGTATTTCAGAAGAAAAGTTATCTTTGCAACATAGAAAATGCATGGAAAAATTATTAACTTATTTATCTAGTCCGCGATTTGTCGGTAATTATGATTCATATAATAGTTCTACTGATAAAGAATTATTTGAGGCTGAGTTTGTTCGTTCTGTTTGGGACAAGCCAGATCTAACTGTTGATGAAATCAATTTATATATAAATGTATGCATGGATTATATAAATTTGCGACAGATTGATATCAAAAAGAATAAGATAAATGAAATGTTCAATGAAACTCAAGATCAAAAAGATTTTACTATGCGTCTTACTGAAGTATTAAAAACTATTTCTGAAGAATATAATCAATGCGCTAGTCGTATTGATAAAAGTATTCAAAAACTAAACGGTGAACGCGCAAAAAGAGTCGAACAAACTCATCAAAAAAACGCTTCGATTTTGAATCTTGTAGAACTTTTTCAAGACGAGCAAGAGCGCAAAATGATGTTACAAATTGCTGATATGCAAAAGCGAACAATTAAAGAAGAAGCCGATAGATTGGAAAATATGTCTTCATGGAAAGCTAGAATTTTAGGAATTTCTAAAGAAGATGCTATATGATTCAGTGTAAAATCTGTAACCAATCTTTTAACAATGATAGATCTTTTCATGCTCATCTGAAAAAACATAATCTTTATCAGGCTGAATATTATTGCACTCATTATCCAAGATATTCATTGTATTATCATCAAAAAATTCCTTTTAAAAACAAACAACAATATTTTGAAACTGAATTTATAGATTACAATGAGTTTATTAAATGGGAAAGTGTTAATAATCCAGAAGTTGTAAAAAATAAATGTTTAGAAATATTAAAAAAAAGAGTTGACGAAAAACAATATCATTTTGCTCCATTTCATAATGAACTAACAACATTAAACATGCCGAGTCTCAATATTTATAAAAAATATTTTAGCTCTTATACATCAGCTTGTAAACTTTTGAATATACAACCGTTATTTAATAAAAATTTGCCAGAAGATTTTAAAACAACCGATATTTCTGATTTACCTATACTTGTAGACACTAGAGAGCAAGATCCCTTGTCTTTTAAAAATGTAAAAATAGAAAAAATTTTTGTTGGCGATTATCTAATTGCAGATAAAAAATATTTTACAAATACATTTGTTGACAGAAAAAGCGAAGGTGATTTTTTAGGTACAATGACTTCTGGTATAGAACGTTTTGGTCGCGAACTGCAAAAAGCTGTCGAGCTTGATTGTTATTTATTTGTAGTTATAGAAAGTAGTATTAGCAATATAATTATAAATCAAAAAAAATATAGTAGAAAAACAAACTTAGAATATGTTTTTCATAATATGCGTAATTTATGTCATAAATATCCTAGACGTATACAATTTATATTTTCAGGTAGTAGAAATAAATCATTGGAGATTATACCTAAATTATTATATCATGGTAAATCGTTATGGCAGGTAGACATTCAATACTTTTTAGACAATGAGTTGGGAAACTGGCAACCAAGTGCCAAGGAAGTCGCGCTTAATTTCCAATGAGGAATTGAGTAAAATTCCTGGCTACATAGAAGAACGTGAAGCGAAGTTATTATTTTATGAATTTCTTCGTAATAATACAACTTTTGCAATAGATTTGATTACAGGTGTAAAATTATTTCCTTTTCAACATATGGCTATCAAAGGCATGTTGGAAAGCGATTATTTTTTAGGTGTTTGGTCGCGTGGTATGAGTAAATCTTATACAACAGGAATTTATGCAGTATTAGATGCTGTTTTAAATCAAGGAGTTGAAACAGGTATATTATCTCGTTCGTTTCGTCAGTCTAAAATGATATTTAAAAAAATAGAAGATATTGCAGCTAAACCAGAGGCTTATCTTTTAAAACAATGTATTACAAAAGTTTCAAAATCGAACGATGAATGGATAATGGAAATTGGTAAAAGTAGAATTCGTGCATTGCCTTTAGGTGATGGTGAGAAACTTCGTGGTTTTCGTTTTCAAAGAATAATTATTGATGAGTTTCTATTGATGCCAGAACGTATTTATAATGAGGTTATTGTTCCCTTTCTATCTGTTGTCCAAAATCCTACACAAAGAGAAGAACTATATAATCTAGAGACTCAATTGATTGCCAAGGGAGAAATGACTGAGAATGATAGATATATATGGCCCAATAATAAGTTAATAGCATTGTCGTCTGCATCATTCAAATTTGAATATTTATATAAATTGTATGAACAATATGAAAATTTAATATTTAATCCAAAGAACAAAGAAAAAACAAAACGTTGTATTATGCAATTTTCTTACGATTGCGCTCCGTTGCAGTTGTACGATCAGAATTTAATAAATCAAGCTAAAGCTACAATGAGTGAAGCACAATTTCTAAGAGAATTTGGCGCGCAATTTAGTGACGACAGTTCTGGATATTTTAAAATATCTAAAATGGCATTATGTACAGTACCAGATGGCGAACAACCTTCTGTTGAAGTTATCGGTAATCCAGAAGACGAATATATATTTGCTGTTGACCCTTCATGGTCAGAAACAGAGTCATCTGATGATTTTGCAATACAAGTTTTAAAAATAAATAAAGAAAAACAAATCTGCACACTAGTTCATTCTTATGCTCTTTCTGGATCATCATTAAAAGATCATATTAAATATTTTTTATATCTTATACAAAACTTCAATGTTGTTGCTATTTGCATGGACTATAATGGTGGTGTTCAGTTTATGAATTCATGTAATGAAAGCGAAATATTTAAAGATGCAAAGATAAATTTAAAATCAATTATAACCGAGTTTGAGCGTCCTGAAGAATATACTCAGAATTTATATTCTGCTAAAACTGAGTATAACAAGTTAGATTATAAATATGTATTCTTAAGAAAACCTACTTCTGGATGGATACGTTTAGCGAATGAGTTGTTACAAGCTAATTTTGATCATCGCCGCACATATTTTGCAAGCCGAGCTATTGACGATAATTTCAGATGTCAAACTAAGAAACAAATTGATATATCTAATCTCAAATTTTCTAATGCTTTAGATAGTGAAAAAGAAAATGAAGAAGCCAAGATGATTGACTTTGTTGAACATTTATCAGATATGATTATGTTGACAAAAACAGAATGCGCTCTTATACAAATAACAACTTCTGCGCAGGGTATGCAAAATTTTGATCTTCCTCCAAATTTGAAACGTAAATCTGGACCTGATAAACCAAGAAAAGATAGTTATTCCGCATTAGTATTAGGGAATTGGTTATGTAAAATATATTTTGATATGTATAATACTCAGGTAGAAGATATAACAGAAACTTTCGAACCAATATTTATTGGTTAAAGTCAAAAGTCACTTTTAAAGTTACTTTGTGTAACTATTATTAATATGAGACGAAAATATAATAAACGTTCAGATTATTGGAATAAATTTTCAAAAGCTCAAGAAGGTCAAAGTATGCCTCTTGAGGATATGCTAAAAGATATGTCTGAACCTTCTTTAGTTGGAGATCCTTTTTACGAACAAGAGTCTAAAGCTTCGACATATGATAGAACTGGTGGAGTAGAATCCACAAATCTTCGTAGAAATTTGGCTTATGTTGGACCAAAGATTTACAAGTATGGTAATATTCGTGAAGGTTTATTGCCTTTTGAGTTTTCTGTTAATGGTTATAATGTACGAGATGCAATCGAATTATGTCAAAAAGCATATGCTAATGTAGCTATTTTTAGAAATGCAATAGATATTATGTCTGAGTTTGCTAATGCTGAGATTTATCTTGAAGGTGGTAGTCTAAAAGCCAAAGATTTTTTTGCAAAATGGATGAAATATACAAGAATGTGGAATGTTAAAGATCAATATTTTCGTGAATATTATCGTAGTGGTAATGTTTTCTTTTACAAGATCAACGCCAAGTTTGAGATTGATGACTTTCAAAAAATTTTAGAAACATATGCTTCATACGATGCAGCTTCATATAATACAGATATAAAATTATATAATTATCCAACAAAGTTTGATGTAAAGAATTCTATTCCTGTTCAATATATACTTTTAAATCCTTTTTATTTAACTACCAACCAAACAAGTTCTTGGCATCAAATTGTTTATCAAAAAATACTTTCTGAATATGAACTAGAAAGACTTCGTTCGCCAAAAAATGAGCATGATAAAATGGTTTTCGACAGCTTAGATAAAGATACTCAAGATAAGATTACAAACGGCCAATGGTCGCGTGATGGATTAAAAATTCAAATTAATCCAACCAATATTATATACTCTTTTTATAAAAAACAAGGTTATGAGCCTTTTGCTGTGCCTTTTGGCTTTGCAGTTCTTGATGATATTAATTTTAAGATGGAAATGAAAAAGATTGATCAGGCTATATGTCGTACCATCGAAAATGTTATTCTATTAATAACAATGGGTTCTGAACCAAGTAAAGGTGGTATCAACCATAGAAATATTAAAGCAATGCAAAGCCTTTTGAGCAATCAGTCTGTTGGTCGTGTTCTTGTCGCAGATTATACAACAAAAGCTGAATTTATTATTCCAGATATGCATAAAGTTTTAGGTTATGAAAAGTATAGAATAGTAAATGAAGATATCAAAGAAGGTTTGCAAAATATATTAATTGGTTCTGAAAAGTTTGCAAATACTACAGTTAAAGCTCAAGTATTTTTTGAAAGATTGAAAGAAGCTAGAAAAGCTTTCTTAAATGATTTTTTACAACCTGAAATTGAATTAATTTTTCGCAATTTAGGATTTAAAGGTAAATGTCCAATTGCTAAGTTCGAAGAAGTGTCGATTAAGGATGAAACACAGTTTAATCGTGTTGTTACCCGCATGATGGAGCTTGGTATTCTACCTCCTGAAGAAGGTATAAAAGTAATTGAAACTGGAATTTATCCAACAAAAGAAGAACTTGCTTCTGCTCAAGAAAAATTTATTCAAGAAAGAAAGCAAGGTTATTATAATCCAATTGTTGGTGGTGTTCCTGTTATAGCTCCTCCTTCATCTGATATTGGTAGTGCCGCTCCAATTAAAAAAACTTCAACTCCAAACGAAAAAGGTCGTCCTTTAGGTTCAAAAGCATCAGTTTATTCTAAAGACAGTATAGCTAAAATTCTTGATAAAACAAAAGATTTATATGCTTTAGTAGAATCTGGTCTAAAAAAGAAATATTCCAAAAAGTCTTTAAATGCTGTACAAAAAAAATTAGCAAATGGCATTTCTGAGGCAATTATAATGGGATCAGAATATAATACTTGGAATAATTTGGCTGTTGAAGTCTTAAATGATCCTACAAAATTAGATAATTTAAACATATTGTCTGAAATACAAAATGTTGCCGCTGAACATGAGTTAGACGCTTATGCCGCTGGTCTTTTATATCACAGCACAAAATATTCAGTGTAAAATATGATAATATGTTTCTATACAAGACATCTTTTGAAAATATTGTAACAGCTTCAGTAAATTTCGATAAGAACATTTTACTTTCTCAAGCTTCGCTTGAACCGTTAAAATCAATTATCCCTGCAACTGTTAATCTAGATAAAAATGTAGACTTAGTTGGTGCTGCATTTAATGCTGCTGTCGTTAATCGTTTTAATAAAAATGGTGATGGCATTGACACAAATACCGCTATTGCTTTCAAAAAGTATTTTATACACAAACCTACAAATATCGAACACAAAAAACAAAGAGTAGTTGGTCATATTGTTAATTCAGCATTTTCTTCTTATGGAGACAATAAAATTTTATCAGATGAAGATGTTAAAGGAACTTTGAATCTCTTCAATATAGCTTTGGCGGCAGTTGTTTATAAAACAGTTGACCGTCAATTTGCTGATGCTCTTATGGATTCAAATGATCCAGAATCTGCTTTATTCGAAAGAATAAGCGCAAGTTGGGAAATTGGATTTAACGAATATTTAGTTGCTGTTGGCAGTTTAGATTTAAAACAAGCTGAAATTATTACTAAAAAAGAACAAATAGAAGAATTTAAAAAATATCTAAAAGGTTTTGATGGTCCCGGTGTTATGAATGATGGCACACCTGTTTATCGTTTAGTTACTGGTCGCATTTATCCATTAGGTATTGGTTTTACTACAAATCCTGCTGCTGATGTTCAAGGAGTTGTTATTGATGATGGTACATCAATTATGAAAACCGAAGAAGATGAAAAAGAAGAATATAATGAAAAAATTGAAACTGAAGAAGTTGAATCGTATGAGGTAAATTCTTTAGAATTGCTAAGTTCAAATAATAAATTATTTTCACAATTAGATAAACAACCTGTAAATAATACCAAAACTAAAATTATGGATCTAGAACAAATACTATCTGCATTAAAAACAGTTCTCGCTGAAAAACAAGAGACTGTCAAGTTTAGTGAAGAGGCTATTGCCTCAATTTCTGCGAAAATCGCTGAAAGCATTAAACAAAAGAACGAAGAAATTAAGCTAGAGATGGAGAGAACTGAGGTCGCTAAGGCCGAAGCTATCGCTCAAGCTGAACAATTCAAGAAAGATCTTGAAGATAACAATAAGAAGCTCGCTGAAACTGCTGCCAAGCTAGAAGAACTTCAGAATACAATTTCTGCACAAGCTGCTCAAGAAATTTATAATTCAAGAATGGCTAGTGTTGATAGCGAATACGATTTAGATGAAGTTGATCGTGGTTATTTGGCTAAAGAAATTTCTGCTTTAGCTACAAGTGATGAAGCTTTTGCTTCATACAAAGAAAAACTAGCTGTTCTATTTAGACACAAAAACAGAGCTTCTAAACAAGATCAAGATAAGATTTTCCAAGAGCGTCTTGAAGCTGAATTGGCTAAGAGAATGGGACAAGTAAAGACTCAATCAAATGAAATTGTTGAAAAAACAGTCGAAGTTGAAACAGCTTTGGCTAATGCCAAGCGCGAAGAGCCAGCTATACCCGCTCATGCAAACACTCCAACAGAATCAAAAACTTCTTGGAAAGAAAGATTAGGTAAAGCTTTCAGTAAAGAAAATATAACCGTTAAATTTTAAAATATATGTCACTAAGATTATATCCATTCAGACAGTATAGCGACGTTGACGTTGTCAACATGTTCGCTAGTGACACTGTTGATGCCACCCCATTTACAAATGGCAATGGTTCAGCTGGTGTTTTCGTCAAGGTATCTGCTGGTAACTTGGATCTAGATCCAATTCAATACACAGCTACCGATATTACAAATACGCTAGGTAAGGCAGATTATCCTTTCTTGGGTGCTGCTCAATATCCTGCTGTACCTTTGAAGTTTACAGCCGCTACTGCTGGTGAGCCAGTTCTAGGCATGACTCTTAATCAGACTCTAGCCACAGACGAAAATGGCGAAAGACTTCTTTATAATCCTGTAAAGAGAGCCGAACTACAGGCTGTTCTTTCTGGACAAGCTGTTCCTGTCGCTACTCGCGGTATCTTCACTCTCGCAGATACAGCTATCGACTGGGTTGATGGTAGCATGACAGTTAATAACCACCTCATTATCTCTGCTAATGCTGGTAAGGTTTCTGGTCTTGCTGCTTCCACAGTATCTCCAATCACTGGAACCACAAGTATCATTGGTCGTATTCTCGGCACTGGTCAACGTGTTTCTCAGAATGGTAAGAGTGATTATTTCGCCGGTACAACTACTGGTAAGTACGCTCTCGTTCAGATCGATTGTACCACATCTTACGTTGTCTAATTTATAACTATTTAACAATATGAAAATCGTTTTAAAGAGAACAGATGAACAAGTTGAGCTAATCAAAGCTCTAGCCTCTAAGAACCGTGAAGTAGCCTTTGATGCTCAAGTTGCATTGGCTGAATTCATTGGACCGGTTTTGGCTGAAGTTATTAACAATGCTCCTACAGTTTCTAACTTGTTTACAAGTCTTCAGTTCAATGCTGAAGATAATCCTTCAATTCCTCTCGACCTATACTACGACATTTTCGATGAGGACTATATTAAGGTTTACAGCCAAAGCGTAGCTGGTGGTCTACCTCAGAACGTAGTTCAGCCTCTCGCGTCTGAGTTAAAGATCGCTACTTATCGTCTTGACAGTGCTGTAGCTTTTGATAAGAAATATGCTGCGAAGAGTCGTCTAGATGTAGTTAGCAAGTCTTTCACTCGCGTAGCTCAAGAAGTTATGCTAAAGCAAGAGAGAACTTCTGCTAACCTAATCATGACTGCTCTAGCTCAAGCTTCTACTGGAAACGACGGTACTGCTGCAAATAACTATCACGTTTTCCGTACTGCTGCTGCTGGTCGTTTTGTATTGAACGATCTTAACAAGTTGTTCACCAAGATTAAGCGTAACAACGCTTCATTCGTTGGTGGTACTCCTGCTGGTGCTCGCAGAGGATTAACTGATCTTATTGTTTCACCAGAAATCATCGAAGAAATTCGTGGTATGGCTTATAATCCAATTAACACTAAAGCCGCACCAGTAACTGTAGGTTCAAACACTGCTGGTAACGCTCCTGTTGTTGCCACTGATGCTGTTCGGGATCAGATATTTAGTCAAGCTGGCCTTCCAGAATTCTATGGTGTAAGTATCATGGAAATTCTTGAGTTCGGTATTGGTAAGAAGTTTAACACCATCTTCGATACTGTCGCTGGTTCTACAGCTTATGCTGATCACTATAGTATCAATGCTTATTCTGGAACAGCTACAGCTTTCGATGGAGCCGCTGAAGAAATCGTAGTTGGTCTCGACAGAAGCCGCGATTCACTAGTTCGTGCCATCGCTGTTGATGCTGATAGCGGTTCTGAGTTTAATCTCGTCGCTGATGATCAGTATACTCTTCGTCAGGGTAAGATCGGTTATTATGGTTCGCTTGAAGAGGGTCGTATGGTTCTCGACAATCGTGCTCTAGTTGGTCTAATTGTCTAATATATAGTTAGTTCGTCATAAATTAGGCGTTATCCGAAAGGGTAACGCCTTTTTTATTGAATAATATTAAATTTGTGTAATATAGTATATGGCTAAAAAGATCACTAAGAAAGATAAACCAGATAATGTAAAAAAACTTGAACCAGTAAAGTCAGAGCTTGATGATTTACAATTGGCTGATGGTAAAGTTCATACTGATCCAGATATCGAAAAAGTTAAGCAACTAGAAGAAATTCTAGGTATAAAAAAGATGAATCCGTTTGGGACATCAAATATTGAAATATTTAAGGAAAAGTTAAATGAAATGACCATCGTAGATATGCAACACATGTGCGAAAAAATTGGTATATTCGCAAGTGGATCACGCCAACAAATCAAGGAGAAATTACTGCGGGAATTCAAATCAACAAACAAAGGAACAATATCAATGACTGTTCAAAATCCTTCTATTGTTTTAGATCCAAATAATCCACAGCATCAAAAAACTTTAAAAATTCTCCGCGAGATATAATATATATACAACTAATTAATTATGGAACAGAATAATCAGAATCAAATTAACCTATCACAAGTAACAGACGTTCAACTCAAAGCGTTTGCTTATGATGAACTTGGTAAGATTGAAATGGCGCAAGCAAATCTCCGTCTTATCAATCAAGAGCTATCTAATCGGGCTAAAGCTGCTTCTGCCGCGCCAAGTAATGGTGTCGGTAATCCAGATTTGCCAGTGATTAATTAAGTTTGTTTTAACATCACAAACCCAAGCAAAAGCTTGGGTTTTTTTGTCTCCAAATTTAATATAACGTGTAATAAGTAACAAATGGCGACACAGTTATCAATTATAAGAGGCGATACTTTTCCTACGCAAACAATAACTGTAACATCAGATTCTTTAGATTTTACGAATATAACTTGTACAGGACAAATTCGACCACATCCTGATGGAACTTTATTATATACATTTGTTCCTACGGTTATTTCTGGCGTTAATGGAACTGGTGTTGTTGAATTTAATTTTCCTTCTAGTGTCACAAAAGGTTTTCCGCCAATAAATTTGTATGGAGATTTACATTTTTACTCTACAGGTATTATGGATAGAACGCTTTTTGAGTTCAGATTGAATGTATTGCCTGATGTAACGCAATTATCGTAATGTCAAATATAAATGTCAATACTTCCTCTAATAAAAACAATATAAATTTAACCGTTGGAGGCGGTTCAACTTCTACTGTTGTAGATAGTAGTAATAATAACTCTGTTTCAGTACAGTTAGTAACTCCAGCAGGATCAACATCGAAAGTAGTAGAAAGAGAACCGGTAGGAACATACAGAAGTAGTGGAACTTCTGAAAGCAATGGTAGTTTAGGAACTTCTGGCTCTTCTGATACTAGCGGTTCATCAAGCACTTCTGAATCTAGTAGCACTAGCGAAAATAGCGTTAATATATAGAGGTATAATAATTAGTTAAAGAAATACATGCACATTACATATACAATAATAAAAGTGTAAAATATAATAATAAAATATAATGAGTTATACAGCATTTCAAGTAAAAAATGGTACGTCTGGAACAAGTGGTTCAAGCGGAACAAGTGGTTCTAGCGGAACAAGCGGAAGTAGTGGAACAAGTGGTTTTAGTGGTACAAGTGGTTCAAGCGGAATAAGCGGAAGTAGTGGAACAAGTGGTTCTAGCGGTA
>Ga0194121_10003595_pt1 | contig 23307 bp, 24 predicted proteins | sample TA2MahCa50mmetaG_FD_148609 | JGI IMG/M metagenome (GOLD analysis project Ga0194121, IMG submission 148609) | Freshwater microbial communities from Lake Tanganyika, Tanzania - TA2015020 Mahale Deep Cast 50m | ecosystem: Environmental > Aquatic > Freshwater > Lake | place: Tanzania: Lake...
AAGAGCCGCTGAAGCCGACGGTACAGGCCGTCGCGGCTCTCGTCGGAGAAGACCTTGAGGATCTGCGGCGTCGTGATCAGGCGGTAGTCGGCGACGGTTCGGAGCAGTTCGAGATCGCGATCCTGGAGCGCGAGCGGCGGGCGGTGGGAGGCCTTCGCACGATGAAAACGAGGCAGACGACGACGGAACGGAGTCTGTCGGAGTCGGGGGGTGGAACTAGCGCCGATCGCCTGCTCCGACGCGGAGATCCCGGCGGAAACGGTTTCGAGAGTGGTTTCGAGAGCGGTATCGAGGGGTGCAAGCCGCTCGCCTTGGGCGGGGCCCTGGCCCCTCGCTCCTCCACCGGACAGCCTCGTCGCCGCAGGAACCTCGGCCGCCGGGACCTCCGGCGACCGAGTATTCATAAAGCATTCATAAAAGCCGAAGGGGCTAGCCGACATCATCGGCTAACCCCTTGTCTTCGTTGGTTGCGGGGGCTGGATTTGAACCAGCGACCTTTGGGTTATGAGCCCAACGAGCTACCGGGCTGCTCCACCCCGCGGTGTCGCACGCGCGACTCGCGCGTGACCTCCGAACGTTACCGTAGCGCGCGCATCGCGTCAAGGCGCACCACGAGAAAGGGGCCGGGATCGCTCCCGGCCCCTCCGCTCGCCTTGCGCGTCGTGCCCGTTAGGGCGCGTTGCGCTTCGAGGGCGGCGCCGACTTGTCCTCCGGCGTGGCTGGCGGGGCGGTCGACACGCCCGGCTGCGTGGACGGGGTCGGGAGCGGAGACCCGCCCGGCTGGGCCGGCGGCAGCGTGGCCGAGCCCGGCGACGCGGCCGGGTTGATGGTCTCCTTGTCGGACGCGCTCATCCGCACGCCGAGCTTGGCCGCGGTCTCGTCGTCCCAGCGCCCGGTGGCCGTCAGGCCTTCCTTCGTCTGGTAGTCCATGAGCGCCGCCTTCGTGCGCGGGCCCATGCGGCCGTCGACCGGACCCGGGTCGTGGCCCTTGTCCTTGAGCGCCTGCTGCATGGCCATGACGTCCCGGCGTTCCATCCGGTCCGCCGTGCGGTCCATCTTCGCCTTCGCCTTGTCCTTCAGCTCCGTCGTCTTGTCCTTGACCTTGTCCACCGTGTCGCGCGCCTTGTCCTTGGCGCGGTCCATCGTGGAGTCGGTCTTGTCCACCGCGCGGTCGGCCTTGTCCTCGGCCTTGTCCGCGGTGCTCTTCATCTTGTCGCCGGTCTTGTCGGCGGCGCGCTCGAGCTTGTCGCCCGTCTTCTCGGCGCCACGCTCGAGCTTGTCGCCGGCACGCTCGGCCTTGTCCTTCGCCTTCTCGCCCGTCGTCTGCTGGGCGAGGGCCGGCCCGGCCGTCCACACGAGGCCGAGCGCGATCGCGATCGCTGAGGTCGTCAGAGTCTTGTTCATGGGCATCGCCCTCCCGCCCCTCCCTGATTGCAAGGGGCCTACCAGCGAGCGCGATTGTGAAACGTGCTGCAGTGCGCGAATCAGCGGTTGGTCAGCGGGACGTAGTCGTAGTCGCCCAGGCCCTGCAGGACGAGGAACGTGGCGGAGGTCGTCCCGGGGTTCGTGACCAGATGCGGGCGGCCGGCGCGCACCGCGTACGTCTCGCCGGGCTTCACCCGCACCTCTTCCTTGGGGTCGCGCAGGAAGAGCCGGATCTCGCCTTCGAGCACGTAGAACGTGTCGGTCACGGTCGTGTGGTAGTGCCACGGCACCTGCTGCTCGGGCGAGATCTGCAGCTCGCTGATGCGGAACCCGGGGCGCTCCGCGTGCCGCGCCCGCCGCTCCACTTCATAGAGATGGCTTGCATCCTTCACGCCCGGCCCGATCTCCGCCATCAATTGATCCTCTTCTCCTTGCCCGCCCACTCCTTGTTCCGCAGCACGAACTTCTGCACTTTCCCCGTCGACGTCTTCGGCAGGTCGCCGAACTCGACCGCCGCCGGGCACTTGAAATGCGCGATCGCCGTGCGGCAGTGCTCGATGATGTCGGCTTCCGTCGCCTGCATCCCCGGCTTGAGCGTCACGAACGCCTTGGGCCGCTCGCCCCACTTCTCGTCCGGCACCGCGACCACCGCGCACTCGAGGACCGCCGGGTGCTTGGCCACCGCCTGCTCCACCTCGATCGTCGAGATGTTCTCGCCGCCCGAGATGATGATGTCCTTCTTGCGGTCCCGCAGCTCGATGTAGCCGTCCGGGTGCCAGACGGCGAGATCGCCGGAGTGGAACCAGCCGCCGCGGAACGCCTCGGCGGTGGCGTCCGGCTGCTCGAAGTACCCCTTCATCACGTTGTTGCCGCGCATCACCACTTCGCCGAGCGTCTGCGCGTCCATGGGGACGTCGTGCATCCGGTCGTCGACCACGCGGACGAGGTCGGCCACCACGTAGCCCTGGCCCTGGCGCGCGGCCTTCTGCGCCATCTCGTCCGCCGGGAGCGCGTCCCAGCCGTTGTCCCAGGCGCACACCGTGTGGGGGCCGTACGTCTCGGTGAGGCCGTAGACGTGCACGGGCTTGAAGCCGAGGGCCTTGAGGCGCCCGAGCAGCGTCGGCGACGGCGGCGCGCCGGCGACCGCGCACGTGACCGTGCGCGGAAGCGTGTGCGCCTTCGGATCGTTCACGATGCCGATCTGCACGGTCGGCGCGCCGCAGTAGTGCGTGACGCCCTCCGCGTCGATCAGCTCCCAGATGCGCCCCGGCTCCACGCGGCGCAGGCACACGTGGGTGGCGCCGAGCGCGGTGACACCCCACGTGAAGCACCAGCCGTTGCAGTGGAACATCGGCAGCGTCCAGAGGTAGCGCGCGTCCGCGGTGAGCGTGGTCTCGATGGTCTCGCCGAGCGCGTTCAGGTACGCGCCGCGGTGGTGCACCATGACGCCTTTCGGGCGTCCCGTGGTGCCGGAGGTGTAGTTGATGGAGATCGTCTCGTACTCGTCCTCGATCCACGGCTCGCACGGCTCGGGCGACCCGGCGGCGATGAAGTCCTCGTAGGGATCGCCGGCGGCGCCGGTGTCGTCGATGCGGATCACCGGCACCGCGCCGAGGTCGAGCGGCTTCACGAGGCTCTCCATCTCGTGGTCGACGAACACCAGCCTGGCGCCGGAGTGCTGCAGGATGTAGCCGATCTCGTCGCTGCTGAGGCGGGTGTTGATCGGCACGAGCACGAGGCCCGCGGCCGGCACGCCGAAGTGCGCTTCGAGCATGGCCGGCGTGTTCGGCGAGATGACGGCGACCCGGTCGAGGTGGCGCAGCCCCCGGGCGCGCAGCGCCGAGGCCAGGCGGTTGGCGCGCTCCTCGAACTGCCGGTACGTGTAGCGGCGCGCGCCGTGGACGACCGCCACCTTGTCCGGATAGACGTACGCGCTGCGTCTCAGGAACGCGACGGGCGTGAGCTCGGTGCGGAAGGGGTCGCGCTCCTTCGACACGCGCGACACGCGCGGGACTTTCCTCGGGGTCGCGGCCATCCTGCTCGCCTCCGGTGCGCTCGGGATTTCAAGAGTATAGCGGGTCGCCACACGGCCGGGGGTTGCCGGACACAGTACGGTGGGGGTGTGGAATCCGACCCGAGCCCCAGCGGCTTCCGGCTCATCGGCGACGCGGCGAGCCACCTGGCCGCCATCGTCGACTCCGCCGACGACGCGATCGTGAGCAAGGGCCTCGACGGCGTGATCCAGTCGTGGAACCGCGGCGCCGAGCGGATCTTCGGGTGGACGGCGGCGGAGGCCGTCGGCCGCCACATCACGCTGCTCATCCCGACCGAGCGGCGCGCGGAAGAGGACGCGATTATCGGCCGGATCCGGCGGGGGGAGGCCATCGACCACTTCGAGACCATCCGGGTCGCGAAGGACGGCCGCCGCCTGAACATCTCGCTGAGCGTGTCGCCGGTGAGGGATGCGACGGGGCGCATCGTCGGCGCCTCGAAGATCGCGCGTGACGTCACCGAGCGCCGGCGGCTCGAGGACGAGCGCGATCGCCTCCTGATCGAGGCGGAGGCGTCCAACCGCGCGAAGGACCGCCTGCTCGCGACGGTGTCGCACGAGCTCCGCACGCCGCTCACGTCGATCCTCGGCTACGCGCGCCTGCTGGAGAACGGGAGCCTCGACGAGGCGGCCCGGCGGCACGCCATCGGTGTGATCAGCCGCAGCGCCAAGACGCAGAGCCAGCTCGTCGACGACCTGCTCGACCTCTCGCGCGCGGCGACCGGCCGCATGCAGCTCACGCTGGTGCCGTGCGACCTCGTGGCGATCGTCGACGGCGCGCTCGACATCGTGCGCCCCGCCGCCGGCGCAAAGGGCGTCGCGCTCGTCACCGAGTACAAGCCCGACGTCGACCCGCTGCGCTGCGCGCCCAACCGGATGCGCCAGGTCGTGTGGAACCTGGCGATCAACGCGATCAAGTTCACCCCGTCCGGCGGGCGCGTGGACGTCACCGTCCAGCGCGCCGGCGCGGGCGCCGAGATCGTGGTCGCCGACAACGGCGTCGGCATCGCCCCGCCGCTGCTGCCCCACGTGTTCGAGATGTTCCGCCAGGAGGACGGCTCGATCACCCGCGAGTACGGCGGGCTCGGGCTGGGGCTCGCGCTCGTCAAGTCGCTCGTCGATCTGCACGGCGGGCACGTCCGCGCCGAGAGCCCCGGCAAGGGCAAGGGGGCGACCTTCACGGTGACGCTGCCCCTGCCCCCGTCCGGAAGTGTCGTGGCCGTACCCGATTCGGAGGAGAAGTCGTGATGATGGCTGGTTCACGCGGGGGCACCCTGCCCCGATCCGAAGCGCTGCCCAGAAGGCCCGCCCCTGCCCCCGAGCCGCGCCGTCGCCGGCGTCTGCGGGCGGTCTCGGGCGGCGGTCCCACACCGGGCGAGCGGCGTCCCGGCGATCACCGCGCAGCGCCCGCGCCGGGCGATGCCCTGGCGCCGCGGTACCTGGCGGGCGTGCACGTCCTCGTCGTCGAAGACGACGAGGACAGCGCCGACTACTTCGCGGTGGCGCTCCGCACCTCCGGCGCCGTCGTCGCGACCGCGGCCAACGCGCCGGAAGCCCTGCGGATGATCGCCGCGCAGCAGCCCGACGTGGTCTTGAGCGACATCGCCATGCCCGGGCACGACGGGTACTGGCTCATCCGCGCGATCCGCGAGCATCCGGACGCGAAGGTGCGGGAGCTGCCGATCGTGGCGACGACCGCGCACGGCCACGACCATTCGCGCAAGCGCACGCTGGCGGCGGGGTTCGTCGACCACGTGCCGAAGCCCGTGGACCCGGAGACGCTCTGCGCGGCGATCGCCCGCGCGGCCCGCCGCTGAGCCGGGGCGCGCCGCGGGCGCTCAGCGGGCCGTGCGACTGACCCGGTCGGTCTTGGCGGCCTCGAAGCGGCCCTCGCGCGCCTGCGCCCACAGGACGCGCCAGGCGCCGCGGGTGGCGAGCAGCCAGTACGTCTGGCAGCGGAAGATGCCGAAGAACTTCGCCTTGAGGCTCGTGCGGGCGACGTCGACCGGGCGCGGATAGTACGGCGCGAGGCTCTCGATCAGCTCCTGGGTGACGATCCCACCGACCCAGATGGTGAGCCCGAGCGAGATGGACGGGAACGCGATGCCGAGCACGAACCACACCGGCTCGTGGGAGAAGCGGTACGCGAGGTGCCAGCCGAGGAAGCCGACGACCGGGTAGACGGCGGCGGCGATCGGCCACTCGACGACCTTGTTGCCGACGTGGCGCACGAGCTGCGCGGTGTTGTACGCGGTCGGCCGCGCGCGCCACTCGCGCCAGAGCCAGCGCACGTCGTCCAGCACGCCCTTGTACCACCGCGCGTTCTGGCGCACCATGCCGTCGGTCGTCTCCGGCAGGTCGTTGAGCTCCAGCAGCGGCAGCGCCCGCACCGCGATGCCGCGCGCCCCCAGCGCGTAGCCGAGCGTGGAGTCCTCCGTGGCGCCCTCCATGGGGAACAGGCCGAGGCTCTGCAGCGCATCCAGCCGCACGAACGTGTTGTGGCCGAGGCAGATCTGCGAGCGCCGGAACCCGAGCTCGAACGCCGGGCGGAGGAGTCGCGCGACCCAGGGGGCGCGCGCGCGCAGACGCGCGAACCACGCCACGCGCCGCGCTTCGTTGATCAGCCGCGCGATCGACACGCGGATGAAGATCGACGACTGCTGGATCGCGCACGTCCGGCCGCGCACGTCGAGGCGCGCGAAGTTCGCGAGCGAGAGCGTGACGCCCTGGTAGGCGCGGCTGCCGCCGGTGCTCGCGATGTCGTGCGCGAGCCAGCGGAAGGTGTTGCGGTCCGGCAGCGAGTCGGCGTCGCTGCACCCGACGTAGACCTGCGCGGGGTCGTGCTCACCGAGCAGCGCGTGGAGCGCGTCCGGCTGCAGCGCCCAGTTGAGCTGATGCGCCTTGCGGCCTTCGCCGCCCGCCACCACGACCGACAGCATCTTCTGGTAGAGCGGCGGCAGCTCGTCGCGGAAGCGCCGCACGACCTCACCGGTGGAGATACCCATCGCGGGATGCGGCGCCAGCTCTTCGGACTCCTTCACCGCGACGACCACGTGCAGCTTGCCGTGCGGATAACGGGAGTCGAGCAGCGCGCGCAGGGTGGCCGCGATCTCCGGCTCCTGGAACGCGGGCACGAGGTGGACGAACACCGGCGCGCGCGGGTCCGCCTCGAGCGCGGCCTCGTCGGGCAGGCTGTCGAGCCGCTCGTACGTCTCCTCGACGAGCCGGCACGTGGTCAGCATCCCCTTCCAGTCGATGAGCAGCTTCACGGCCGCGCGCCCGTTGCACGCGAGGCTGACGAAGAAGAGGAGCGCCCAGTACCACTCGATCATTTCGGCTTGTTCGTGGGGAACTTGAGGACGGTCTCGCCCTCGCGGACGTAGCCCAGGTCCTCGCGCGCGAGCTTCTCGATGTAGGCGGGGTCGTGCCGGAGCTTGTCGATGGTGGCGGTGAGCGTCTCGGTCTGCGCGCGCAGGGTGCCCAGCTCGCGCTCGAGCTGCCGGATCTCCTCCTGCATCGCGCGGACGCGGACGATGCCGCTGCCGCCGTAGACCGCGAGGCCGCCCGCGGCCGCCAGCACGAGGGCGGCGGCCACCGCCATCCGTGGCGCGCGGGCGTTCACCTGCGCGGATGGGTGTAGAGTGCGCGGCCCGGCCACGACGCGGCGTGGCCCAGCTCTTCCTCGATGCGCAGGAGCTGGTTGTACTTGGCGGTGCGCTCGCTGCGGGCGAGCGAGCCCGTCTTGATCTGGCCCGCGTTCACCGCGACCGCGAGGTCCGCGACGAAGGTGTCCTCCGTCTCGCCCGAGCGGTGCGAGATCACGGTGCCGTACCCGGCGCGCTTGGCGAGCTCGATCGCTTCGAGGGTCTCGGTGAGCGTGCCCACCTGGTTGAGCTTCACGAGCACCGCGTTGGCCAGCCCCTGGCGGATGCCCTGCTGGATGATCGCGGGGTTCGTCACGAAGAGATCGTCGCCCACGAGCTGGCAGCGGGCGCCGAGCTTTCGCGTCATGATCCCCCACCCCGGCCGGTCGTCCTCGCCGAGGCCGTCCTCGATCGACACGATCGGATAGCGGCCGAGGAGGTCCTCGTAGATCGCGATCAGCTCGTCGCTCGTGCGGCGCTCGTTCGCGCGGCGGAGGTGATAGCGGCCGTTGTCTTCCGCGAACTCGCTCGCGGCCACGTCGAGCGCCAGGTACATGTCCTCGCCCGGCCGGTAGCCGGCGCGCTCGATCGCCTGCACGAGCAGGTCCAGCGCCTCGGTGTTGGAGCCGATCAGCGGCGCGAAGCCGCCCTCGTCGCCCACGCCGGTGGAGAGCTTCTTGTCCTTGAGCGTGTCCTTGAGGACGTGGAACACCTCGACGCCCATGCGGAGCGCGCTCGAGAAGCTGTCCGCCCCCGCGGGCGCCAGCATGAACTCCTGGAAGTCGAGGCCGTTGTCGGCGTGGGCGCCGCCGTTGATGACGTTGAGGAGCGGCACCGGCATGAGGCGCGCGCCCACGCCGCCGAGGTACGCGTAGAGCGGCAGGCCGGCGTCGTCCGCCGCCGCGCGCGCGACCGCCAGCGAGACGGCGAGGATGGCGTTGGCGCCGAGGCCCGACTTGTTCGGCGTGCCGTCGAGCTCGAGGAGCGCCTGGTCGATGGCGGCCTGCTCGCTGGCCTCCATGCCCTCGATCTCCGGCGCGATGGTCTCCTCGACGTTGCGGACCGCCTGCTGCACGCCCTTGCCGCGGTAGCGCTGCGTGTCGCCGTCGCGCAGCTCGACGGCCTCCCGCTTGCCGGTCGACGCGCCCGACGGCACGGCCGCGCGGCCCCACATGCCCGACTCGAGCTGGACCTCCACCTCGACGGTGGGGTGGCCGCGCGAATCGAGGACCTCCCGCGCGAAGACTTCACGGATGGCGGACACGCTCAGCTCCTCCTCTGGAAGATGAAGTCCGCCAGCGCGCGGATCGGCTCGGCCCGCTCGCCGAGCGGCGCCACCGCGAGCTTGGCCTGGTCGATGAGGGCGCGGGCCTTCGCGCGCGACGCTTCGAGACCGTGGTACGCGGGATAGGTCGCCTTCTGCTGCTGCGCGTCCTTGCCCGCCGTCTTGCCGAGCTCTTCGCTGCTGCCTTCGACGTCGAGGATATCATCCACGATCTGGAAGGCGAGGCCGAGCGCGTCGCCGCACGCGGTGATCGCCGCGCGCTGCGCCGCGGTGGCGCCCGCGATCAGCGCGCCCGCGCACAGCGAGGCGCGGATGAGCGCGGCGGTCTTGTGCGTGTGGATGTAGTCGAGCGTCTCCGCGCTCACGGCCTTGCCCTCCGACTGGATGTCGACCACCTGCCCGCCGACCATGCCGTCCGTGCCGGCCGCGTCCGCGATGTCGGTCACGAGCGCGGCGATGATGCGCGCGTCGCCGGTGCGCGCGCCGTTGAGCGCGACGAGCTTGAACGCGAGGGTGAGCAGCGCGTCGCCCGCGAGGATCGCGATCGCCTCGCCGAAGACCTTGTGATTGGTGAGGCGACCGCGGCGGTAGTCGTCGTTGTCCATCGCGGGCAGGTCGTCGTGGATGAGCGAGTACGTGTGGATGAGCTCCAGCGCGCACGCGGTCTCCATGACCTGCTCCGCGTGGCCGCCGACCGCCTCCGCGCCCGCGATCACGAGGATCGGGCGCAGCCGCTTGCCGCCCGCCTGCACGCTGTAGCGCATCGCCCGGTGCAGCGTGGGGGGCGCCGCGTCCTCCGGCGGCAGCACGCGGCCGAGCGCGGCGTCCACCGCGCTCACGCGCGCCGCGAGATACGCCGTGAGGTCGAAGCCGCTCACGGCTCGTCGTCCGCCGGGGCGGCGAAGGGACGCGTGCCGAGCGCGCCGCTCTCGTCCTTGGCGAGGACTTCGACGCGGCGCTCGGCCTGCTCGAGATAGCGCCCGCAGTGCCGCGCGAGGCCCACGCCTTCCTCGAACACCTTCAGCGACTCCTCCAGCGGCAGGGTTCCCGACTCCAGCGCGGCCACGATCTGCTCGAGCCGCGCCAGACACTCCTCGAATCTCAGGTCGGTCACTCGGTCTTCTCCGTGGTCGCGGTCACGCGACAGTCGAGCCGCCCCTCGCTCACGAGCACTTCCACCTCGTCCCCCACCCGGACGTCACCCGCGCGGCGGACGACGGCGCCGTCGCGCGTCCGCGTCAGGCTGTAGCCGCGCGCGAGGACCGCGAGCGGCGACAGCGAGTCGAGCCGGCCGGTCAGCGTGCGGAGGCGCGCGTGTCCCGTGTCGACCGAGCGGACGGCTTCGCGGCGCAGCCGCGCGTCGAGCTCGCCGAACCGGTGCCGGTCGCGGGCCAGCCGCGCGCGCGGGCTGCCCGAGCGGAGCCCGGCGGTCGCGAGCGCGACGCGGTGGGCGACGTGCCGGAGGTGCGCGTCCATCGCCCGGTGCAGCCGCGCGCGGACGTCGTCCACGCGGCGATGCAGGTCGCGCAGCGGGCGTGCGGGGTCGGCGAGCACGCGCCGCGTGGTGAGGGCTTCCATGCGGTGGCGCTCGTGCTCGAGCCGGCGGCCCATCGCGCGCCGCAGCCGGTGCGCGAGGTCGGCCACGCTCTCGACGATGGCGTGCTTCTCCCGCACGACCAGCTCGGCGGCGGCGGACGGCGTGGGCGCCCGCAGGTCGGCCACGAAGTCCGCGATGGTCACGTCGACCTCGTGGCCGACGGCGGAGATGATCGGCACCTTCGAGCCGGCGATCGCGCGGGCCACCGCCTCTTCGTTGAAGGCCCACAGGTCTTCCAGCGAGCCGCCGCCGCGACCGACGATGATGACGTCGACGTCACCGAGCGCGTTCAGGTCGCGGATGCCCTGGGCGATCTCCTCCGCGGCAACGTCGCCCTGCACGCGGCAGGGCGCCAGCACGATCGCAAGCTCGCCGAAGCGCCGGCCGATCACCCGCAGCATGTCGCGAATGGCGGCGCCGGACGGCGAGGTCACGATGCCGATCCTCTTCGGGAAGCGGGGCAGCGCGCGCTTGCGCGCGTCGTCGAAGAGGCCTTCGGCGGCGAGGCGCGCCTTGAGCTGCTCGAAGGCGAGCTGCAGCGCGCCGAGCCCGCGCGGCTCCAGCAGCTCGACCACGAGCTGATACTCGCCGCGCTGCGGGTAGACCTCGACGCTGCCCATGGCGAGCACGTGCAGGCCGTCGCCCGGCTCGAAGCGGATACGCCGCGCGCGGTTGCGGAACAGGATCGAGCGGAGCTGCGCGGTCGCGTCCTTCAGCGTGAAGTACGCGTGGCCGGAGGCGTAGACCTTGAAGTTCGAGATCTCGCCCTCGACCCACACCATCGGAAAGCGGTCCTCGACGACGGCCTTCAGCGTCTCGGTGAGGCTGGAGACCGTGAAGACCGCGCGCGCACCGGTGCTCATGCCGCGGCGAGCCGAGCCTCGGCGGCGCTCACCGTGTTCTTCATCAGCATTGCGATCGTCATCGGGCCGATCCCGCCGGGCACCGGCGTGATCGCGCCCGCGACCTTCTCGGCGCTCGCGAAGTCGACGTCGCCCGCGAGCTTGCCGGTGTCGAGCCGGTTGACCCCGACGTCGATCACCCACGCGCCGGGCTTGACCATGTCGCCCGTCACCATGCGCGGGCGCCCGGCGGCGACGCACAGGATGTCGGCGCGCCGCGTGTGCGCGGCGAGGTCCTTCGTGCGCGTGTGGCAGGTGGTGACGGTGGCGTGACGCGCGAGCAGGAGCTGCGCGAGCGGCTTGCCCACCAGCCGGGACCGGCCCACCACGACCGCCTCCGCGCCTTCGAGCGTCGCGCCGTAGTGGTCGAGCACGGCGAGGCATCCCGCCGGCGTGCACGGCACCACGCGCGGCGAGCCCGCGAGCAGGCGCCCGAGGTTCGCGGGCGTGAGGCCGTCGACGTCCTTCTCCGGCGCGATGCGCGCGACGGCGGCGTCCTCGTCCATCCCCTTCGGCAGCGGGAGCTGGAGGAGCACGCCGTGCAGGGTCTCGTCCATGTTGATCGCGTCGATCAGCCGGTGCAGGTCGTCCTGCGTCAGGCCCTCGGGATAGAGGAAGTCCTGGGTGGCGATGCCCACCGACTCCGCCGCGCGCTTCTTGCCGCGCACGTACACCTGGGAGGCGGGATCCTCGCCCACGAGGACGACCGCGAGCGTCGGCGTGACACGCCGGGTCTCGGCGAGCGCGCGCACGCGGTCCCGGACTTCGGACAGGACCTTCTCGGCGACCGCTTTGCCGTCGAGGATCACGCGGCCACGCGCAGGCGCTCGATCGCGGTCGCGCGGCCCGTCTCGGGCTCCACCGTGATCACCACGCCGTGCAGCGCCGTCGGCCCCTTCGCGGTCTCGAATCGGATCGGCATCTGCGAGAGGAAGCGCTGGAGGATCTGGTCGCGGTCGACGCCGATCACGCCGTCGGTCGGGCCCGTCATGCCGAGGTCGGTGATGTACGCGGTGCCGCCGGGCAGCACGCGCTCGTCCGCCGTCTGCACGTGCCGGTGCGTGCCGACGACGGCGCTGACCTTGCCGTCGAGCCACCAGCCCATCGCCACGGACTCGCTGGTCGCCTCGCAGTGGAAGTCCACGAGCCGGATCGGGGTTTCGCCGCCGACGGCCTCGAGGATCGCCTCCGCCTTGCGGAACGGGCAGTCGAGCGGGGTCATGAACACGCGGCCCATGAGGTTGATGACGGTCACGCGGTGCGGCCCGGCCTTGACGGTGACGTAGCCGACGCCGGGCGTGCCCGCGGGGTAGTTCGCCGGGCGCAGGAGGCGGTTCTCCTTCGCGATGTACCCGGTGATCTCCCGCTTGTCCCAGACGTGGTTGCCGGTCGTCATGACGTCCACGCCGAGGTCCAGCACGCTCTCCGCGATGGCCTGCGTCACGCCGAAGCCGCCGGCCGCGTTCTCCACGTTGACCACGATGAAGTCGGCGTGGTGCTGGTCGCGCAGCTTCGGGAGCTGGCGGGCGAGCGCGGCGCGCCCGGGCTCGCCGTAGACGTCGCCGATCATCATGATCTTCATCGCGGGCTACTTCGCCACTTCGACGGCGCGCGTCTCCCGGATGACGACGACCTTGATGTGCCCCGGATACTGCATCTCCGCCTCGATGCGCTTGGTGATGTCCTTCGCGAGCTGGTGCGCGTCGAAGTCCGACACGATGTCCGCCTTGGTCATCACGCGGAGCTCGCGGCCGGCCTGGATCGCGTAGCACATCTCCACACCCTTGTAGCTGAGCGCGATCTCCTCCAGCTTCGCGAGGCGGCGGATGTAGCTTTCGAGCACGTCGCGACGGGCGCCGGGGCGCGCGGCCGAGATGCCGTCGGCGGCCTCGGTCAGCACGGCCTCGATCGTCATCGGCGCCACGTTCTCGTGGCCCGCGAGCGCGGCGTTGATCACCTGCGGGCTCTCGTTGTACTTCGTCAGCACCTGGAGCGAGAGCTCGGGGTGGCTGCCCTCCTGCTCGTGCGTGAGCGCCTTGCCGATGTCGTGCAGGAGGCCCATGCGCTTGGCGAGCTTGACGTCCGCCTTGATCTCCGCGGCCATCATGCCCGCCAGCCACGCGACTTCCTTCGAGTGCTGCAGGCAGTTCTGGCCGTACGAGGTGCGGAACTTCATGCGCCCGACGAGCTTCACCAGCTCGGGGTGCAGGCCGTGCACGCCCACCTCGAAGCAGGCCTTCTCGCCCTCCTCGCGCAGGTGCTGCTCCATCTCCTTCTTGACCTTCTCGACCACCTCTTCGATGCGCGCGGGATGGATGCGCCCGTCCGCGACGAGGATCTGGAGCGCGCGCCGCGCGATCTCGCGGCGGTACGGATCGTAGGCGGAGATCAGCACCGCCTCCGGCGTGTCGTCCACGATGAGGTCGACCCCGGTGTGCTGCTCGAGCGCGCGGATGTTGCGGCCTTCGCGACCGATGATGCGCCCCTTCATGTCGTCCGACGGCAGGTCGACCACCGACACCGCGGTCTCCACCGTGTAGTCGGGGGCGAGCCGCTGGATGGTGGTGGCGAGCACCTCGCGCGCCTTCACCTGCGCGGTCTCGCGCGCTTCTTCCTCGAGCCGCATGGCGACGAGGGCGGCCTCGCGGCGCGCCTCCTCTTCCATCTGCGCCACGAGCTGGCGCTTGGCCTCCTCGGCCGTGAGCCCGGCGATGGTCTCCAGCTTGCGGCGCTGCTCGTCCATCGCGCTGGCGAGCCGCTGCTCCTGCTCCAGCACCTGCTTCTCGCGGCGGGCGACGACCGCGTCCTTCGAGGTGAACTCCGCGAGCCGCCGCTCGATGTCGTCCAGCTTGCGCGCGAGCTGCTCTTCCTTCGCCACCGTGCGCTGCTCGACCTGCTGGAGCTCGCGCTCGCGGCGCCGGGTCTCCGTGTCGAAGTCCGCGCGGGCCTTCAGCGTGGCCTCGCGCACCTCGAGCTCCGACGTCTTCCGGCGGCTTTCGGCCTCGCGCTCGGCGGCGTCGACGATCTGCTGCGCGCGCTGCCCGGCGTCGCCGAGCCGCTTGTCCGTGAAGAGCTTGTGGAGGAAGAACCCGATCAGGAGAGCGAGAACCGCGATCGCGGAATCGACTGCGAGCCAGACGCCAGTGGCCATCGCGTTTCCTATCCTGTCTCTATGGTCGAAACGTACGTGAAACGTACGTGATTTCGACAGTATAGGGGCGCGAACGGCGGGGAGTCAACGAAAGGCGGGCGCGTGAGTGGTTGGTCCCCGCCTCTGCCGTGTGCCGACAGTGTTTCGAACCTGGTGTGTACCAGGTGGGTGCCGATATGGGAGGGCTTCAGGCTTCCCCTTCGAAGAGGGGCTTGCACACCGCCCGCCGGAGTAGCACCCGATCTTGAAACGAGGTTGAAACTTCCCGCCGGCATCACGCACAGCGCAGGGACCCATCCTGTGTACGCGCCCGCTCGCCCCGCGTCAAGACCTAGAATGGCCGGGTGCGGTCGATCGACGTGCACGTGCACCTGCATCCCGAGCGGCTCGCGCGCGCCATCCAGGACGTCTTCGCGCGCGACGGGTGGCACGCGCATCACCCGTGGGACCCCCGCGCGGTCGCCGACTCGCTCGCCGCCCACGGCGTCGAGCGCTTCTGCTTCTTCAGCTACGCCCACAAGCCCGGCATCGCGCGCTCGCTCAACGCGTGGATCGCGGAGACGGCCAGGCTCCTGCCCGCGGGCATCCCGGTCGGCACCGTCCACGCGGGCGACGACGACGTGCTGGCGATCGCGGACGAGGCGATGGACGCCGGGCTCGCCGGCTTCAAGTTCCACCTCTCCGTGCAGCGCTTCCGCGCCGACGACGCGCGGCTGATGCCGCTCTACGAGCGCGTGGCGGAGCGCGGGCGCTTCCTCGTCGTGCACGCGGGGACGATGCCGTATCGCGACGCGTTCACCGGCATCGACGGCTTCCGTGGCGTCATGCGGCGCTTCCCCTCGCTGCGCGTGATCGTGGCGCACCTGGGATGCTTCGACACGGAAGCGTTCCTGGCGCTCGCCGACGAGTGCCCGAACCTCTACCTCGACACCACGATGGCGCTGACGCCGCTGTCCGACCGCTTCCTGGGCGGCGATGCCGACACGATCCCGACGGAGTGGCTGCTGCGCTACCAGGACCGGATCATGCTCGGGTCGGACTTCCCGCTGATCCCGTACGCCTACGAGGAAGAGCGCAGCTTCGTCGCCCGCCGCTCGCTGCCCGAGGCGGTCGCGCGCAAGATCCTCTACGAGAACGCCGCGCGCTTCCTCGGGCTCGACGCGAACGCTACGCGGCGCTGATCCGCACGCGCTCGCGCGGCAGCTCGACGCGCGCGATGCGCACCTTGCCCTCGGCGGCGAGGCGCGAGAGCACCGAGACGGTGGCGGCCTCCGAGAGTCCGATCTCCCGCGCGAGGTCCGCCGGGGTCAGCCCGCCGCCCCGCACGAGCGCCTTTTCGATCTGCGCGTCGATCTCGTTCCACCAGCCGTCCATCGTGTGCCTCCCGCCGTGAGTCGAGTGCCCAAGGTAGGCACGCGGCGCCCCCCGGACAAGCCCTGAAAACGATTTCCTTGCGTCGATTGAAGATAGGGCAGGCGCATTGCGTCAGGATGTCAGCACGGTGACGCGTGCGCCGGCGGCGGCACGGGGGGACGCGTCAGGCGTTGCGCGGTGTGGCCTGCTCCAGCAGCGTGACCAGCTCGCCGATGCGCGCGCTCACGTCGCCTTCCCGCCTCGTGACGTCGTCGCGCGCGCGGAACAGCTCGTCGGCGATGTCGAGCGCGGCGAGCACCAGCGCGGTGCCTTCTTCGCGGACGCCGCCCTTGCGGATCGTCGCCACGCGCTCCTCGACGTACGTCGCGAGCGCGCGGATGTAGTCCGGCGACGCCTGCGTGCGGATCGTCAGCGCATGCCCGAGGATGTTGAGCTCGACCCGCGTGCTCTCAGTCGTCAAGGTCGAGCTTCCCGATGTCCTTCAGCAGCGTGTCGATCTGCGCGAGCACCTGGCGGCGCTCGTCGCCGAGCTTGCCGGTCTCGCGCTTGAGCTGCGCGTTCTCGTCGCCGAGGCGCTTGACCTCGCCGCCGAGGCGCGCGTTCTCCTCGCGCAGGCGCGCGAGCGCGTCGCTCGCCTTGCGCACCGCGGTCTCCAGCTGCGCCAGCCGTCCCAGCACGACGTCGTCCGCCATCGCCGGCCTCCTCTACGCCCGGAGCGAGAGTCCGAAGCGCTCGGTGATCCGCGCCGCCACGCGCGCGTGGATCGTGTTGACCTCGTCGTCGGTGAGCGTACGGTCGGCCGCCTGGAACGTGAGCCGCCACGCCAGGCTCCGCCGGCCGTCGGGGAACCGGAACACGTCGAACAGCGTCAGCTCGCGCAGCAGCGGGCCCGCCTCGTCGCGGAGCGCGCCTTCGACCTCCGCCGCGGGCAGCGCCTGCTCGGCGCCGAGCACGAAGGCCATGTCGCGCTGGACGGCGGGGAAGCGCGGGAGCGCCTCGTGCCGGACGCCCGGGCGCGGCAGCGCGAGGATCGCGTCGAGGTCGAGCGCCGCCGCGAACACCGGCGCGTCGATGTCGAACGCGCCGCGCGCGCCCGCCGCGACCTCGCCGAACTCGCCCACCGCCTCGCCGCGCTCGGTGACGAAGACGCCGTGGCAGTCGGCTTCGAAGCCCGCGAGCCGCCCGCCGTCGGTCGCGCGCGCCCGCACGCCGAGCGCGCCCAGCGCGTGCTCGGCGAAGCCCTTGGCGTCGTACACGTCCACCGGCGTCGCCTCCGCGTACCACGCGGTGTCCCCGCGCATGCCCGTGAGGGCGATCGTCAGCCAGCGCCGCTCGACGGCGTGCGCAGGCGGGGGGGATGGGGGGGCCATTGCGGGGCCCGCCCAACTGTACGTCACCGCGATCTCGAACATGCGCACGTTCGGCTGCCGGCGGCGGATGTTGGTGGCGAGCGCGCCGAGCAGGCCTTCGAGCGGATGCTGGCGCAGCCGCGAGGCTTCTTCGCTCATCGGGTTCACGAGCGGGATCGCGGCCGCCGCGTCGAGCCCGGGCAGCGCGGCCGCCCGCTGCGGGTCCGTGAAGCTGTAGGTCACCGCCTCGGCGAGGCCCGCGCCGACCAGCGCGCTCCGCACCGCGCGATCCTGCCGCCGCGTCGCGGGGATCTGCACGCTGGTGATCGCGCCGCCCGGCAGCGTCGACGGGATGCGGTCGTAGCCCCACACGCGGATGACTTCCTCCGCGAGGTCGTCCTCCATCGTGAGGTCGCGCCGGAAGCTCGGAACCTGGACGTCGAGCGTCTCGCCCGTCACCGTCGTCGGCAGCCCGAGCCCGTTCAGGATCGACGCCGCGGTGTCTGCCGGCGGCGCGATGCCGAGGATGCGGCCCACGCGCGACATCCGCAGGCGCACGCGCGCCTCGGCGTGCGGCGTCGGATAGGCGTCGACCATGCCGCGCGCGATGCGTCCGCCGCCGAGCTCGGCGATGAGCTGCGCCGCCCGCGCGCTGCCGTCGACGAGCGCGTTGACGTCCGCGCCGCGCTCGAACCGGTAGGCCGCGTCGCTGCGCAGGCCGAGCGCACGCGAGGTGCGGCGGATCGACGCGGGCAGGAAGTACGCGCTCTCGAGGAGCACGCGCGTGGTGGACGCGGTCACCTCGGTGTCGGCGCCGCCCATCACACCGGCGATGCCGATGCCGCGCGCGGGATCGGCGATCAGCAGCATCTCGGGCGTGAGCGCGCGCGTCTGCCCGTCGAGCGTCTTCATGCGCTCGTCCGGCCGCGCGCGGCGGACCACGATGGTGGGGAGACCCTGCTCGCGCGTCACCGTCTCGTAGTCGAACGCGTGCAGCGGGTGCCCGAGCTCCCACATCACGTAGTTCGTGACGTCGACGACGTTGCTGATCGGCCGCAGGCCCACCGCGCGGAGCCGTGCCGCCATCCACGCCGGCGACGGCGCCACGGCGACGTCGGAGATCACGCGCGCGGTGAAGCGGTGGCAGAGCTCGGGCGCCTCGATGCGCACGCGCGCCAGCGCGGTCGCGTCCTCGCCGGACTCCTCGAGCCGCGGCCGCGGCACGCGCAGCGGCGTGCCGGTGAGCGCGGCGAGCTCGCGCGCGATGCCGAGCACCGACAGGCAGTCCGGACGGTTGGGCGTGATCTCGATCTCGAGCACGACGTCGTCGAGCCGCAGGTGGCTCACGAGGTCGGCGCCGGGCGCCGCATCCGCCACCACGAGGATCCCCGCCTCGTGCTCGTCGCCGAGGCCCAGCTCGCGCTCGGAGCAGAGCATGCCCTCGGAGACCGTCCCGCGGATCGTCGCGACGCCGATCGCGCGATCGCCCGGGAGCACGGACCCCGGCGGCGCGAACGCCGCGCGGACGCCGGCCGCCACGTTCGGGGCGCCGCACACGACGCTGAAGCGCTGGCGGCCCGTGCTCACGCGGCAGAGCACGAGGCGATGGCCCTGGCTCTCCCCGAGCTCGCGCTCGATCGCCTCGATTTCCCCGACGACCACGCCCTTGAGGTCGGGGGCGACGGGCGTCACGCTCGCCACTTCGACGCCGGCGTTGATCAGCCGGTCGGCCGCCTGCTCGGGCGTGAGCGGGAGGTCGACGAACTCGCGCACCCACGCGTACGGAATCTTCACGGGATCACGCGAACTGCCGGAGGAAGCGCAGGTCGTTGTCGAAGAAGAGCCGCAGGTCGTCCACGCCGTACTTCAGCATCGCGATGCGCTCGATCCCCATGCCGAACGCCCAGCCCGTGACCTCTTCGGGGTCGTAGCCGACGTTGCGCAGCACGTTGGGATGGACCATGCCGGAGCCGAGGATCTCGAGCCAGCCGGACTGCTTGCACACGCGGCAGCCGTCGCCGCCGCAGAGGAAGCAGAGCACGTCGACCTCCGCGGAGGGCTCGGTGAACGGAAAGAACGACGGCCGGAAGCGGATCTTCGAGCGCGCCCCGAACATCTCGCGCGCGAACAGCTCCAGCGTGCCCTTGAGGTCGCCCATCGAGATGTCGCGGTCGACCGCGAGGCCTTCCACCTGGTGGAACACCGGCGAGTGCGAGGCGTCCGCGATGTCGCGGCGATAGACGCGGCCGGGGACGATCACCCGCACCGGCGGCCGCTGCGCCTTCATGGTCCGGATCTGCACGGGCGAGGTGTGCGTGCGCAGCAGCAGGTCCCCCGGCACGAAGAACGTGTCCTGCATGTCGCGCGCGGGATGGTCGGGGGGAAAGTTCAGCGCCTCGAAGTTGTTGTAGTCGGTCTCGATCTCGGGCCCCTCGACCACCGAGAAGCCGAGTCCGGCGAAGACGTCGATGATCTCCTCCTCGACGCGACGGAGGGGATGCACGATGCCGACGGGCGGCCGGCGCCCCGGCAGCGTGAGATCGGGACGCGACGCCGCGCGCCGGCGCGCGCGCTCGGTGTCCTGCGCGGCGGCGAGCCGCGCGTCGATCAGGGCTTCGAGTTCCCGCTTGGCCTCGTTGGCGGCCGCGCCGACGAGCGGGCGCTCGTCGGCCGCGAGGGTGCCGAGGGAGCGAAGGAGCTGGGTGAGCGCGCCTTGCCGGCCGAGATACCGGACGCGCACCTGCTCGAAGTCGGCGGCGGTGCGCGCGGCGTCGACCGCCGCGCGCGCTTCCCCGGCGATCGCGTCGACGCGGGGGTGGGCCATCAGTCGAGGGGGGCCTCGACGGTCCCCCTCGAGACTCCCCCCAGACCCGGAAGGCGCGGGCAAAGCCCGCGCTCGGAACGAGGAACCGTGCGCATCGCCTAGTTCTTGGCGCGCTCCGCGAGCTTGGCGAACGCGCCCGGGTCGGAGACGGCCAGTTCCGCGAGCACTTTCCGGTCGAGCGTCACGCCCGCCTTCTTGAGGCCGGCCATGAAGACGGAGTACGACATGCCGAGCTCCCGGCACGCCGCGTTGATGCGCACGATCCACACCCCGCGGCTGAGCCGCTTCTTCTGCTTGCGATGGCGGTACGCGAACGCGCCCGCCCGCAGCACGGTCTCCTTCGCGGTGCGGAACAGCTTGCGCCGGCCACCGAAGTAGCCCTTCGCCTTCTTCAGGACCTTCTTGCGCCGCTGGCGCGTCTTGGGCCCGCCCTTTGCGCGTGGCATCCTCGCTCCCTCCTAGAGGTACGGCACGAGGGTCTTGAGCACGGCCTCGTCCGCCTTGGCGACCATCTTGTTCCGGCGCGCGTTGCGACGGCGCTTCGGATGCTTCTTCTCCAGCTTGTGCTGCTTCCAGGCGCCCGCGCGCTTGAGCTTGCCCGTGCCCGTCTTCTTGAGCCGCTTCTTCGCGGCGCGCTTGGTCTTCATCTTCGGCATCGCGTCGTGTCTCCCGTCGCTTAGTGCTGAGCCTGCTTCGGGCTCATGATCAGGTGCAGCATCCGGCCCTCCATGCGGGGGTTCGACTCCACCACCGCGATGTCGGTCACGGCCTCCACCATCTTCTGCAGCATCTTCCAGCCGAGCTCCGTGTGCGCCATCTCGCGGCCCTTGAAGCGGACGGTGACCTTGGCCTTGTGGCCTTCCTCGAGGAACCGGCGCACGTGCTTGAGCTTGAACTCGAAGTCGTGCTTCTCGGTCTTCGGGCCCATCTTGACTTCCTTGACCTGGATCGTCGTCTGCTTCTTGCGGGCCTCTTTCAGGCGGCGCGACTGCGTGTACTTGTACTTGCCGAAGTCCATGATGCGGCACACGGGCGGCTGCGCCTCGGGCGCCACCTCGACGAGGTCGAGCTCGCGCGAGCGGGCCGTGTCGAGCGCTTCCTGGATCGGCATGATCCCGAGCTGCTCGCCGTCCGCCGTCACCACCCGCACTTCGCGCACGCGGATGCCTTCGTTGACCCGGATTTCGTTCGCTTTGCTGATGTGTCGCTCCTCGGGTTAGCCGCGAGCGCGGCGTGGACGGCTCACGAACGGCCCACGGTCAGGGTGGCGGCGCGCGTGGCGATCTCGTGGGTGAGATCGGTGACCACGCGGTCGAGCGGGACGGCGCCGACCTCCTCGCCGATACGCGGCCGGAGGCTGACGGTGCCCGCCTCGCGCTCGCGCGCGCCGACGACGAGCATGTAGGGCACCTTCCGCATCTGCGCGTCGCGGATGCGGTAGCCGAGCTTCTCGTTGCGATCGTCCAGCTCCGCGCGCACGCGCGCGGCGCGCAGCGTGCCGTGCACCTCGCGCGCGTAGTCGATGAACTTCTCGCTGATCGGCAGCACGCGCGCCTGCACCGGCGCGAGCCACGTGGGAAACGCGCCCGCGTAGTGCTCGATCAGGATGCCGATGAAGCGCTCGTAGGAGCCGAAGATCGCGCGGTGGATGGCGACCGGGCGCTTGGGCTGCCCGTCGGTGTCGATGAACTCCAGCGCGAAGCGCTCCGGCAGCATCGTGAGGTCGACCTGGATGGTCGCCACCTGCCAGGCGCGGCCGAGCGCGTCCCGCACGTCGATGTCGATCTTGGGGCCGTAGAAGTTCCCGCCGCCCTCGTCGAGGCCGTAGGACAGGCCGTTGCCCTTCAGCGACTCGTGCAGCGCGCTCTCCGCGGCATCCCACTGCGCCTCCGTGCCCAGGCGCTTCTGCGGCCGGGTGGAGACCTTGTACGAGGGGCCGAGGTCGAACGTCTTGTACCACTCGCGCACGAGGTCGAGCAGCGTGGTGAGCTCGTCCTGCAGCTGGTCGGGACGGCAGAAGATGTGCGCGTCGTCCTGCGTGAACTGGCGCACGCGCACGAGGCCGGTGAGCGTGCCCGACCGCTCGTTGCGGTGGTCGCGCCCCATCTCGCTGAAGCGCAGCGGCAGGTCGCGGTACGAGCGCAGCGTGCGGCGGTACACGTAGCTCGCCTCGGGGCAGTTCATCGGCTTGAGGCTGAAGATCTCGCCTTCGACCTCGACCTTGAACATGTTGTCCTGGTAGTGCTCCCAGTGCCCCGACTCCTCCCAGAGCTTCTTGTTCACGAGCATGGGCGTGGAGATCTCTTGATAGTCCTGCGCGTCGAGCCGCTCGCGCGCGAACTTCTCCAGCTCGCGCACCAGGACCATGCCGTTCGGCAGCCAGAACGGCGCGCCGGGCGCGACGTCGTAGAAGTCGAAGAGGTCCAGCTCGCGACCGAGCTTGCGGTGATCGCGCTTCTTCGCCTCTTCGAGGCGCCACAGGTACTGGTCGAGCTCGTCCTGGGTGAGCCAGGCCGTGCCGTAGATGCGCCACAGCATCGGGTTCTTCTCGTCGCCGCGCCAGTACGCGCCCGAGGACGAGAGGAGCTTGAACGCCTTGATCGCGCCGGTGGACGGCACGTGGGGCCCCCGGCACAGGTCGATGAAGTCGCCCTGGCGGTAGAGCGAGACCGTCGGCGCGTCGATGCCCTCGATGATCTCGACCTTGAAGCGCTCGCCGCGGTCGCGGAAGAACGCGATCGCGTCCGTGCGGCTCAGCTCCTGGCGCTCGAACGGCGTGTCCGCCTTCACGATCTCGCGCATGGTCGCTTCGATGCGCGCGAGGTCGTCCGGCGTGAACGGCTCCGCTTTCGCGAAGTCGTAGTAGAAGCCGTCCTCGATCGACGGGCCGATGGCGACCTTCACGTCCGGCCACAGGCGCTTCACGGCTTGCGCCATGACGTGGGAGGTGGAGTGGCGGAGCGTCGCGAGCGGCGTCGCGTCGCAGTCGAACTCACCCGTCAGCTTGAGATGCCGTTCCTCTACCGCGTCGGCCATGAACCCCTGTCGAGCCTCAAAAATGGCGAAAGCACCTGGCGGCTCGCGCCGCCACGGTGCTCTCGGTCCCGAATGGTAGGCTCGGGCGGTTTCGAACCGCCGACCTCCTCTGCGTCAGAGAGGCGCTCTCCCACTGAGCTACGAGCCTGTTTCAGAGTACCGCCCATGCTACCACAGGCGTTTAGCGGATCACGTTGGTGATCCCGGTCTCCACGACGTACGTGAAGTTGACCTGGATCGGCACGCCGGTGCTCCCGCGCGGGAGTCGCGCCATCATGCCCGCCGGCACCGGCGGAAACGGCGAGCCGAGCTTGATCGCGTTGACCGCGTAGTCGTCGTAGATGGGCAGGCCCGACGCGCGGCGGATCTCCACGAACTGGAGCGGCCCGTCCTTGAGGATGCCGAACGCGACGATGACCCGGGCGGTCTTGTACTCGCACTCCCTGGTCTCGAGGTTCTTGACGCAGGGATAGCCCCAGTTGCGCTTGATGAGCTGGCGGACGCGTTCCAGGTAATCGCTGAAGTCGGGGTCCTTCGAGTCGAGCGGAATCGGCTCGCCGAGGATCCCACCCCGGCCTGCCCCGATGCCCCCCGCGCCGCCCGGCCCGGCGCCGCCCCCGCCGCCCCCGCGCCGAAGCGCGGTCCGGATGTCGGGGATGGGCATGGGCGC
>Ga0194121_10003596_pt1 | contig 23306 bp, 23 predicted proteins | sample TA2MahCa50mmetaG_FD_148609 | JGI IMG/M metagenome (GOLD analysis project Ga0194121, IMG submission 148609) | Freshwater microbial communities from Lake Tanganyika, Tanzania - TA2015020 Mahale Deep Cast 50m | ecosystem: Environmental > Aquatic > Freshwater > Lake | place: Tanzania: Lake...
GCAGAACACGAGGCACAGCAGCAGTTCTTGCAGCGCTTCGACAACGTCTTCCTCTGCTCCTGGGCGATGGCGGCCAACCGCCGCGACCCGGCGGCCCAGTTAATGGTGGAGAACGCCTTTGCCAAGAACAAGATCAACGAACTCTTCGCCGACGTGGACCACATCTCCCACCAGAATTTGCAGGCGCGGATCAAACACCGCCTCGGAAGCGTCAAGGTGCAGCCCAACCTGCCCGAGATCGCCCTGCACATAATGGCCATGATTGACGAGCCAGCCGCCAAGGTGGGAGAATTGGAGGAACCGATCCACAATGATCCGGCCATCGCGCACCGGCTGCTGCAAGTGGTCAGCACCCCCCTCTTCGCGGGCTCGGGCCAGAGGGCCGGCGGCTGGACCGTGCAGCACGCGATCCTGCGACTGGAATGGAAGACGGTGGGAGTCATCGCCCAGCAGATCATGCTTGTGAACAGCCTGGTGCGGCCGCAGAACAGCGCCTTCGACCTGCGCCGCTACTGGGAACACTCGGTGGGCTGCGCCCCGATCGCCGATCGGCTGGTCAACGAGAACCTGATCGCCCTGCCGTCCCCGGTGAACTTCAATGGCTACTAAATCTCGGCCCTCTTGCACGACATCGGCAAGCTGCTGGTGGGTATCATTTTCTTTGGGGGCACTTCAAGGTGCTGGTGCAGATGACCGCCCAGCGCAGCACCTTCAGGGAGGCGGAGGTGGTGCTGGGAAACGTGGGCAACCACGAGTACCTGGCCCAGTTGCTGCCTTTGCCCTCCAACGCCACCAAGGAGGTGGTCGAGGCTGTGGGCACACACCACCACACCGGCCCGGCGCCCAGTTCCCTGGTCTGCCAGGTCCACGTGGCCAACAATCTGTGTATAGAACTGGGCCTGGCGTACCTGCCCGACGAGCCCTCGCGTTACAGCGACACCGTGCTGAAGAATCTGCGCGACCTGCTGGGCAAACCCATGGTCCTGCAGATCAAAAAAATCTTCAACCGCTGCGCCCACGCCTGATCAGGGCAGCCGGCACTTCTCCCGCATCCCCCGGAACCCCTGCCGAAGCCCCTGCTGGTACACCCACATGTCGCCCCAGTAGGCGATCATGCGAAAGCCCCGGTCGATGAGCCGGCAGCCTTCGTCCACCGAGGTCACCATGTACCCGGCCATCTTGCCGTAGCGCTGGCAGGCTTCCAGCACTCGCCCCAGCGCCCGCTGGAAGCGGGGGTGGTCGAACTGGCCGGGGATGCCCAGGAAGTTGCTCAGGTCGAACTGGCCGATCCACAACACGTCGATCCCCTCCACCGCAGCGATCTTTTCGGCGTTCTCCAGTCCTAAGGCCGTTTCGATCTGGGCGATGACCAGGCCCTCCTGGTTGGCTCTATGCATGGTGCCCAGGATGTCGCCGGTCTGGTAGTTGTCGTGGGCGAAGCCGAAGGCCGCCCCCCGCCGCCCGGCTGGGGGGTACTTGGCCGAAAGGGCGATGAGTCTGGCCTGCTCCTCGGTCTCCACCATCGGCACCATGAACCCCATCGCCCCCACGTCAAGGGTGCGGGCGATGAAGTGATACTGTGCGGCCGGCACCCGCACCAGGGGCACCAGATCGCAGGTGCAGGCCGTGGACATCAACATGCGGATGGTCTCGATGTCCCAACCGGTGTGCTCCATGTCGTAGATGGCGAACTCCGCCCCGGTGGCCGCGGTCAGGCGGGCCATGCCGGTGGTGTTGAACTCGAAGATCATCGTGCCCAGGGAAACCCCGCCCTGGCCGAGGGTGCGCTTGACCTTGTTCTCCCTCATCGTCTCACTCGCTCTCGCTGGCGGCCGGCTGGCTGTTGATCCGGCGGATGGTCTCCGGGTCGAACTTAGGCCGGCGGTCGTAGGTGTAAAGGCCGTTGACTTCCTGCTCCACGTCGGTGAGCTGGGTATAACAGAAACCAAACATTCTCGGGTTGGACAAGAGGGTTTCGGTAAGGGCTTGGTACCGGGCCAGGAATTCCTCCTCGGTTCGGGGCCGCTCCCCGTAGCCCCAGGCTTTTTGGTCCTCCTGCCATGGGTTCCACCAGATCCCCCCGTATTCGCTGACAAAATAGGGCTGGCCCTGGTGCGGGGCATCGGCCTGGGGGAAGTTGCGCCAGACCTCCCCGCCCTCCTTGAAAGGAGCAAAAAGGGCGGCAAACTTCTCGGGATTCTGCTCGTAGGAATGGCAGTCGTAGATATCGGTCTCCACGTGGACGTAGCCGCTGGTATCGATGACCGGCCGGGTGGGGTCGGCGGCCTTGGTGGCCCGGTACACCAGGCGCAAAAGCTCGGGGTTTTGCGAGGTGGGGGTCTCGTTGAAGGGGCACCAGCCGACGATGGCCGGGTGGTTGAAATCCCGCCCCACCACCTCCAGCCACTCCCCCAGCACCCTTTCGAGGGCCTGGGGATGGGCGTGGTCCAGGCCCCAGTTGGGGTACTCTCCCCACACCAGGTACCCCAGCCGGTCAGCCCAGTAGAGGAAGCGCGACTCAAAGACCTTCTCGTGCAGGCGCGCCCCGTTGAACCCCATGGCCATGGACAGCTCGATATCCCTCTTAAGCGCCTCGTCGCTGGGAGCGGTGTAGATCCCGTCTGGATAAAAACCCTGGTCCAGCACCAGGCGCTGGAAGAGGGGCCGGTCGTTGATCAGTACCTTGGCGCCTTCGAGATGTATCTTGCGCAGCCCGAAGTAGCTCTGAACCCGGTCGATCTCCTCGCCCTCGCGCTCCAGCTCGAACTCCAGGTCGTAGAGAAAGGGGTCCTCTGGTTCCCAGGCCCGCACCCTGGCCAGTTCGAGGCTGAAGAAGAGGTACCCGTGCGCCCCCAGGCTCACCTCCCCGGCCAGTTTGCCATCGGCCAGGGCTCGGCAGTGCAGCACCATGCCCTCGGCGGCCCCTTCGACCCGTGCCTGCACTGTCAGCTTGCCCTGGTCTAGGTCCGGGTACAGACGGAAGCTGTGCAGGTACGCCTGGGACACCGCCTCCAGCCACACCGTCTGCCAGATCCCGGTGGTGCGGGTGTAGAGGCAGGCGTAAGAATGATACTGCATCGATTGCTTGCCCGAGGGCTGCAGCGGGCTGCGGGTGTCGTCCACCGCGCAGACGGCGATCACGTTCTCCCCCTCCTTGAGCAGGGCGGTGATCTCGAAGCTAAACGAGGAGTACCCGCCCCTGTGGGTCCCGGCCCGCTCGCCGTTCACCCAGACGGTCGTGTCGTAGTCCACTGCCCCGAAATGGAGCAGCACCCTCTTCCCCTTCCAGGTTGCGGGCAGGGCGCAGAGCCTCCGGTACCAAACACAGGGCATGAAATCCTTCTCCCCCACCCCGGACAGGGGGCTCTCCGGGCAGAAGGGCACGGTGATCTGGCGGGAGAAGGCCACGCCCTGGTGCAGGCCCCTCGCCTCGCCGGAGCGCCCCGAATCCAGCTCGAATTCCCAGGCGCCGTTGAGGTTGAGCCAGTCCTGGCGCACCATCTGGGGCCGGGGGTACTCGGGGCGGGGGGTCCTCTGGTTCATGGGCTACGCTCCTGAGCGGATACGCGCCTCGGCGGCGCGCAGGATGGTGTCGTGGTGGTAGCTGGCGATACGCTCCTGCCAGGAGGCGGGTGGGTCCTGTCGCAACTGCGCCACGGCCTGCAGCAATAGGGGCATGGCCCGGGCCAGGTTATCGACGATGGCGACGCTGGCGGCGCGGGCGGTGCGAGAGAGAGGATTCAAGTCCACGGTCACCACCTCCACCCCCATGCGCTGAAGGGCCTGGCACCGGTCCCCGTCCTCCAGGGGCACAAAAACCACGTCGGCCTTAAAGATCCCCTCCGGGTGGACGAAGCGGCGGTTCGATTCGATGTAGGAGAGCTGGGCCTCCTGGGTGGGCATCAGCACCTCCTCTGCCCCCTGGGCCCGCAGGTGGGCGGCGATGGCTTCCTCCCGCTCCTTTGAGGGGTGAAAGATGTTCACTTCGAGAGGGGCGGGCAAGAGCCGGCCTAACGCCGTCAGCCCGCCGGCAACCAGGGCTGCGGCATTGCCGTTGACCGAGATCACGGGATGCCGGGCCCGCAGGAGCATCGCCGCCCCGGCCCGCACCGCGGCGATGGCAAAGGGGTGGCTGGTCTCGCCGATCAGGTAATCGAGGGCCTCCCCCCGGCCGTGGGCGATGAGCCCGTGTAACGAGGTGATGCCCTGTTCCACCCCGGCGACGATGGCCTCACGCAGCTTGAGCGAGGCGTAGCGCGGATGGCTGGGGGGGACCTCGCTCATCCCAGCACCCTGGCCCGATGGGTGCACAGAGCGGTCTCCTGCGCCTGGTCGAAGGGCCGGTTGCTGAACACCGCGTTGCCCAGCATGATCATCGAGGCCACCCCGCCCTCTGCCTCGATCCGGCCGATGGCTTCCACCACCCGCCCGTCCGCCAGCAGACCGCTCTCCGCGGCAAAGGAACGGGCCTGGCGTATACACCCCTCCAGATCGACCTGGGGCAGGTCCACTTGCCCACGCAGCAGGTCCAGGGCCTGGTCGGCGGCCCGGTTGATCCGCTCGCGCCGGGCCGGGTCCCCCAGCACCTGGCGGGTGAGGATGGGGCCAAAGTGCCGGTAGTAGATCGGCTGCTCGGACACAGCAAGGCGTGAGGCCGCCAGGGGCTGCCCTGGGGTCAGCTTTAGCAGGCAGCCGCCGTGGTGCTGGTTGCACACGTCCCCCAACCCGGTCAGCTGCTCCACCTCGGCCACATGGGCGGCCAGTGCCAACTCCTCGCGGCTGCGCCCCAGCCCCAGCAGAGCGTCGGCCGCGTGCGCCGCGGCCAGGGCCGCAGCCCCGCTCAGGCCAAAGCCGCAACTGAGGGGCAGGGTGGTCTCCAACTCCACCCGCAGGGGCGGGGCCGACAGACGGGCCAGGGCCCCCCGCACAGTGGGGAAATCCAGGGGTCGGCCGTTGAAGAACACCTCGGTCTCCCCCGCTGGGGACAGGGTCGCCCGCACCCCGTCGCGCACGGTGAACCCCATGCCCAGGGAGTGCATGCGCCTGGGGTCCTCATGTGGTATGACGTTGAAAACACAGGAGATATTGCCTGGGGCAAAGGCCAGGGCCTCGGACATGCGGACCTCGGTAAACGAATACCATATTGAGCCGATAATAATAAATAGTTATTCTCTAGAAAAGCCAGTTCACCCCTCAAAGAAGCCAAGGTTATGGCCGAACTAGACGCTCCCGCCGAAGAAGCCGAGGAAGACCTCCCGGTGATGACCCGGGTCGCTGTCCTCTTTGTGGCCCTGGGGCAGGAGGCCTCGGGCGAGGTGCTCAAGTACCTCAGCGACTACGAGGTGGAGGAGATTACCCAGTCCATCGCCAACCTCAAAAACGTCTCGGTGGCCCAGCAGGACAAGGTGCTGGAGGAGTTCGAGCAGCACATGATGGCCGGTGCCTGGGTCAGCCAGGGCGGCATGGACTTTGCCCGCCAGGCCCTGGAGCGGGCCGTGGGCCCCCGCCGCGCGCAGGAGATCCTCGACCGGGTGCTTGCAGGAACGGTGTCCTCGGGATTCTCAATGCTGAAGAACGTGGCCCCCGACCAGATCGCCCCCTTCATCTCACAGGAACACCCCCAGACCATCGCCCTGATCCTCTCCCAGCTTGACTCCGCCCAGGCGGCCGGCATCCTCACCCAACTGCCCGAGCGCGTGCAGGCCGAAGTGGCCTACCGCATCGCCACCATGGAGAACATTACCCCCGCGGTGCTCGCGCAGATCGAGGAGAGCCTCGAAGCCACGCTGAAAGAAGTCCTCGGCGGCAACAAGAAAGTGGGCGGGCCCAAGGTGGTGGCCGACATGCTCAACCTCACCGGCTCCGCCGCCGAGAAGAACGTCCTCGACCAGATGGACGCCCAGGACCCGGAGGTGGCCGAGACAGTGCGCAATTTCATGTTTGTCTTCGGCGACATCGTCAACCTTACCGACCGCGAGATCCAGACCCTCATGCGCGAGGTGGAACAGAAGGACCTAGTGGTGGCCCTCAAGGGTGCCAAGGACGAACTCAAAATGAAGTTTCTCAACAACATGTCCGAGCGCGTGCGCACCTTCGTCAGCGAGGAAATGGAGTTTTTGGGCCCCATGCGGCTCAGCGAGGTGGAGCAGGTGCAGGTGCGCATCGTCCAGCAGGTGCGCCAACTGGAGGAGCAGGGCCAGATCACAGTGGTGCGCGGCGACTCCGAGGATACCTTCGTGTGATGCGGGGCGCTGCAGACGGACAAAGGGCGGCCGGCTCCTGGCTGGCGGCCCTTTGCTTTTTGCTCGCCGCCCCGGCCGCGGCCCAGTTGCGCCTTGTCAACCTGGCCGAGGTGCAGTCCGGCGGCCTGCCCGTCGACGAGGCCGTCAGCCAGCGCTCCGTTTACCAGCAACTCAACCTCGCCTACACTGCCCGGGGCTTTGAAGTCTCTCTGCGGGGGGAGACCTTTGGCAGCAGCGCCGCCGGCAGCTACGACTAACTGGTGCAGCGCACCCTACGCTACCAGGCGTGGCCGCCTTTAGGCCGAAGCCGGCCACTTCCACACCGTCCTCGGCAAGGGCCTGCTCTTACACGCCTTTGAACTGCCCGGCGTCCTCACCGAGGACCGCAACTGGCGCCAGCGCTATCAACTGACCCGCGACCTGGACGGTCTCTTCCTGCGCTCCCAGCACCCCCGCCTCTCCCCGCTGCTTTTGCTCGGGAGCCCCCTCAACTCGGCCCTGTTCCCCGGCCTGGAGGGCCGCCGCAGCCAGGCCCTGCATGCAGGAGCGTCGCGCTGGCGGCCCCTCTCCCTGGTGGAGGCCGGCGTGAACCGGCTTGACCTGGACGCCCAGGTAGGCGCCGACACCTCCCTGCGCCTGCGGCCAGGCCCGGTGCTGGGAAAGGGTTCCTCCCTGGAACTCTATGCCGAGTACGCCCAGCGCGACGCCCACCCCGCCCGCTGGGTCTCTCTGGACCGGGACCTGGGGCGGGGCCTGGACCTCTCCTCCTTCCTGGCAGCCGGCTCCTGGGGACAAAGCCTGGAATACAAGAACTACCGCGACTTCCTCATCGCCGACATCAACAACCCGCCCCCCCTCATCTGCGAGCACGAGACCTACCTGCTCAACCGCCAGACCCAAGCGCTCCTGCCCGACGACGAGACCGGGGTGCTGTTGGAGGCCAGCTACACCTTTGCCGGCGGCGCCTCTTTGCTCTACAACCACACCCGGAACCCCCGCGCCTCGGAGCCGGGCAGGGCGGACGACGAGCACCTGCGCTCCTCCTTCCTCCAGTGCGACGCCCCTTTGGGCGAGGGGCTGCGCGCCCAGGCCACCGCCGACCTGACCCGCAGCGCCATCCTCCGGGACGAGCGCCGATTCCTGCTGGGCACCCGCTGGGTATGGCAGTGGTGGGCCCACCGCACCCTACCCTCAGCGCCGATTTCCAGTTCCAGAACGTGGACCGGCGCTTCGGCGAGTTGGAACTGCCTTTTGGGAATCTCTAACTGGGGTTGGGGTGTGAGGGGGCGGCCTGGTCGGCCGGGGTGGTGCTGCAACGCTCCACCGACGCGCTGGAAACCGGCGCCTTCCCGGAGGGGGCCAACTACTGGACTGGGATCAGCGCCGGCTGGCAGATGCCCGAAAACCACCGCCTCGACCTCTTTGCCGGCCAGCGCCGGGCCGGGTTGGCCTGCACCGGGGGCACCTGCTACGAGGTGCTGGGTTTCGAGGGGATCGAGATCCGCCTGGTCAACCAGCTATTTTGATTTGACCTCCCCCCACGAGACCGGCGCCACCGCCGAGACCGGCGGCGGCTCGGGCGCCGGGATGGCCTCCAGGGCCTGGGCTATGGCCTGGCGCACGGCCCCTTGGTCGAAGCGTTTTCCCGGGTTGCTCCGCCAGTCCGAGAGGTAGCGGATCACCCCCTCGTGGTCCACCAGGAGGTAGTTCTCCCGGTCCAGGCCGTACTCCCGGGCCACGGCCCGCCCCTCAAGGAGCAGCGGATAGGTGGTATTGGTGCCCTGGCGGAACACCGCATCCACCTGCCTGGCCGTGCCGTCCCACATGTCGATCCCCAGCAACACGAACTGCCCGGTGCCCTGGTACTCCTGCCATACCTTTTCTAGACTCGCGGCCCCCGCGAGGCAGAAGGTTCAGTTGTAACCAAAGAGGTTGATCAGCACCACCTTGCCGCGGAACTCGCTGAGGGACACCTGCCCCCCGCCCAGGGCCTCCAGGTTGAAATCCGGGGCCTCCTCCCCCACCTGCACCAGGGCGGCGGCCGGCCGGACCCAGGCTGGGCCCAGCAACAGCGCCGCGATCCATGCCATCAGCACGCGCATCTCTTCCTCCTCGATCAGGGTTTGGCGGGGATCAGGGCATCCAGGGCGTCCCGCAACTTTTTGTCGTCGCCGGGCCGGTGCCCCTGCAGGCGGTACACCACCCCGCCCTGGGCGGTAAGCACCAGGGTTGCCGGCGGTCCCGCCGGTTGGAACTGTTTCATCACCTCGTTGGTCCGGTCCAAAAGCACCGGTACCTGGAGTTGGTGCCTTTGGAGAAAGGGGCGAATCTTGGCCTGGTTGCGCGGCCCATCGACGTTGACGGTGTACAGGCGCACCCCCCGGTCCCGGTACTCAGCGGCCAGAGCGGCGATCACCGGCAGGGACTTGATACAGGGTTTGCACCAGGTGGCCCAGAAATCGAGCACTACCGGACCCTGCGCCAGTTCCTCCCGCAGCGACACCTCCCGCCCCTCCAGGTCTGGCAGCACGAACTGGTGACCGACCTCCGCCTGGACCGGCACCAGCCAGACCAACGCCACTACCAGGGCCCCACCTAGATACGCCGCCATTGTTGGCCTCCTCCTGGAGTAAATACATTAACCCGCACCGGACCACCAAGCCGCCGGCCACGGAACTGCCCAGGCGGCAGCGCCACCCCTCTTTCCAACAGGAGACCCCATGATCCTGCGCCACTGGATGGATTGCCCTATCTACACCTACGGCCGGCTGCGCGAATGGCGGATCTTCACCCGCCGCCAAGGCGATACCCCCAACGCCGAGACCGGTGAGGTCTGCTTCGAGATCAACACCTATGGCCGCGCCGCGGTCATTCCCGGGGTCACCACCGAGCCGGCCACCTATCCCAATGAGGTCTACTGCGTCGGCACCGCCGGCGGGCAGGGCCTCCTGCACCTGGGCAGCAAGAAGATCCCCCTGCGGGCCGGCACCACCTTCTTCATGCCCCCCAGCCAGCGCCACCGCTTCGAGAACACCGGCGAGGTCGAGTTGGAGTTCATCTTCTGCCGCAAAGACCCCGGACCCTCCGATCTCAAGCACTTCGACTGCCACCATTGGAGCGAGGACCGGCCCAGAGACCAGTGGGGCCAGTCCATGCAGGGCCACTGGAACCATGTGCCGCGCGGCCCTGGCGCCGGGTTGCTCATCGCCGACATCCCGCCCCGCAAATTCTCGCACCCCCACAACCACCCGCCCACCATCGACGAGATCTGGTACGTCAACAAGGGTTCGGGCTGGCACTGGATGCGCCAGGAGTACCACGTCCACTCCCCTGGCTACGCCCTCTGGCTGGAGCCCTCGGAGTTGCACTCGCTGATGAACCCCCACGACGAGAACCTCGAATTCATCTACTGCGCCTCGGCCAACGAGTGGTCCCGCCATGAGGCGGCCCGCAAGCCGGAGAAGTTGCCCGCCGCCCCCGGGGCCCTGAGCGCGGCCCTGGAGGAAAAGTTCGGCGCTATCGCCGCCGCCTACCGCCACACCGGCCTGAGTATCTTTGGGGTGGACCGCCACCTCGAAGAGGTGGAGCAGATCATCAAAGCACTCAATAAGTAACCATAGCGGTGGCGGGATTGCCCCTGAGCGGATTCCATTCCCATCTGGTCCAAGGATGGAGGGCGAGAATGAGCGAAGGGGCCGCCCGACGACGCTTCATACAGGAGTCCCGCGATGATCATCAAACACTGGATGGATTGCCCGATCTTCACCTATGGCCGCCTGCGCGAATGGCGGATCTTCACCCGCCGCCAAGGCGATACCCCCAACGCCGAGACCGGTGAGGTCTGCTTCGAGATCAACACCTATGGCCGCGCCGCGGTCATCCCCGGGGTCACCACCGAGCCGGCCACCTACCTAAAAGAGGCGTACTGCCTCTTCACCGCCGGCGGCCAGGGTCAGGTGCTGGTGGGCGGCAAGAAGGTGGCCCTGCGCGAGGGTTCCTCCTTCTTCATCCCCCCTGGGGTCAGCCACCGCTTCCACAACACCGGCGACACCGAGTTGGTCTTCATCTTCTGCCGGCGGCCCTCCCACCCGGCAGACCCCAAGACCTTTCTGTGCCGCCACTGGTCAGAGGACCGCCACAAAAGCGACTGGGGCAACCCCTTCCAGGGCCACTGGCACCACGTTTACAAAGGCCCCTCGGCGAGTATCGGCAGTGGCGATATCCCCCCGCACAAGTTTTCACACCCCCACAACCACCCCATCATCGACGAGATCTGGTATGTCAACAAGGGGCAGGGCTGGCACTGGACCCGCCAGGAGTACCACGTCCAGTCCCCCGGCTACGCCCTGTGGCTGGACCCCTCCGAACTCCACTCGCTGATGAACCCCACCGACGAGAACCTCGAATGGATCTACTGCGCTTCCACCATCGGGGCTACCCGCGAGACTGCCCAGCGCAAGCCGGCCAAAGTCCCCTCCTCCCCTGCGGCCATCGGCGCGGCCCTGGGTGAAACGTTCGGCGCCCTGATCGAAGCCTACCGGCACACCGGTATCGGGATTCACGGGGTCGAGGTGCAGATCGGGGATATCGAGAACCTTATCAATGCCCTGAAGAAATAAGCGGTCCTACTTCAGCAGGAGCATCTGCCGGGCCAGGTGGAGGTCGCCCACCTCCACCTGGCAGTAGTACACCCCGCTGGCCACGGGCTGGCCCCCCTCGTCGGTCCCGTCCCAGACCGCAGTAAAGGCCCCCGGCGAGGCGGGCTGCTGCCAGAGCCGGCGCACCACCTGCCCGGCGCTGTTGCGCACCATCAGGGAGGCGGTCCGCCCCCGGGCCCGCAGCGCCTCGTCCACCCCGATGGCAAAGCGTATCGAGGTGCTGCCGTTGAAGGGGTTGGGGTAGTTCTGCCGCAGTTCCAGGGCCGCCGGCAGGGAGCGCGGGTCGCTCTGTAAAAAGGGCCGCCAGTCCACCGCTCCCCGCATCCGGGCCGCGATCCGGCCTTCGTCGGTCTCGCCCCACCAGTTGTTGGTTGCTCCCACCGCCCCGGCGGTCTGGTTCTCCAGCAGCAGGCCGGCGGCCTGCACGGCGTTCAGCTCCACCCGGTCGGGCACCTTGGGTCCGCTGAATTGCAGGGCGATGCCGCTGTCGGCGAAGAAATTGCGGGCAATGCGCGGGGCCGAATCGCTGCTGACCAGACCGACGCGGTTTCCCGCAAAGCTGTTTTGCTCGATGCGCAGGGGCCCGGATTCCCGGCACAGCACCCCGACACCACCGGCAAAGGAGTTGCGCGCAACCATTCCCCGGGGCGACCCTCTCCAGCACCAGGTTGCCCCCCGCCTCCAGGCCGTTGTCCTCAAACTCGCTCACCCGGCAATCTATTGCGCCCCCGCGCTGGTGGAGGCCTGCTGTCCCATTGCGGGTAAAACGCGACGCCTCCACCAGCAACCCGCCCCCGCCTTGGACCTGCGCCCCTGCCAACCCCGAGTCCTCGACCCAGACGCGGGTCAGGCGCAGGGGCAGGTTCTGGTCGGTGAAGTTGAGGCCGTGCTGGCTGGAATGCCGCACCCTGAGTTCCACCAGGTCCTGGGGGTTGCGCAGCCCTTGGGCGCTGATCCCCTCCCCGGCGTACTCCAGTTCGAAGTTTTCCAGATAGGCGATGCCGGTCTCCCCGAGCCGGATGCCCGCCCAGTCGCCGGGCTGGGGCGCCTGGGCCGCGCAGGTGAAGCGCACCGCGGCTTCCCGCAGCAAGCCGGCCCGCAGCCCCCCCTGCACGATCAACTCCACCTTGCCGCGCAGCCGCCCCTCGGGACTGTCTGCCCTGGATTGGGGACTGACCCGCACCAGGGTGTCCGGCAGGATGCGCAGAACCGCGCGCTCGGGCACGAATACATCCCCCACCAGTTCCACTGTGTCCCGCCACACCACCTCCCCGGCGATGGCCCCGGCCCAGCGCCGGTCGTGCACCCGCAGGTTTGCCACCATGCCCTCCCCCTGCCGGCGGATGCGGGCCACGCTGACCCCCGGCGGGGCCGACGGATTGGTCTCGGCCGAGAACTCGGTGTAGCGCTCCCCGTCGAAGAAGTCGGTGGCGTCCCCCAGATTGCCGCCGTGCACCCGGCTGAACTGTGGATCGTGGGCCCAGAAATCGAGGTTGTCCCCCCCCTCCGCCGGCGTGGACACCTGGCCGATCGGGTACCCGGCGTCGGCGTACCGGCCGTCGGCGCAGACCAGGTCCACCAGCTTGCGCTCCTCCTGGTCGTTCTCGTTCTCCGGCTGCACGTGCCAGATCAGCAGGCCGCTGCCGGGCAGGTGGCGCTCGTAGTAGCTGTTTCCCGGCTGGCGGAACTCGACCAGGTAGTACTCCTCGGGCCGGATGGTTTCAGAGGGATTGCGCAGGGGCAGCTTGTACACCCGCCCTCCCTGCCCCACCTCCTCGAAGCGGGCATCCCGCAACTCCCCCTCCACCACCACGAGATTGCGGTTGGCCGTCCCGATCCAGCCTAAGCGCTCCAGGGCCCAGGCGCAGAAGGGATTGGGCCCGCCCCGCTCCCCCCAGCCCCTGGCCCCGTGGGCCATCAGGCAGAAGTACCCCAGTCCCGCCGAGTCCTGCTCTGGCTCAGGGTCGCGGGCCTCGCGGCGCAGAAAGTCCTTGTCGAAGAGGTCGGGCAGCCCCAGGGCGTGGCCGAATTCGTGGGCCATGGAGCCGGCGGCCTCGGCAGTGCTGCGCCCCTGCTGCATCACCCCGCCGATGCCCAGGGGGCTCTCGTCGCGGCGCACCTGGATGTAGCCGCCTCCCGCGGCCCGGTCCTGGGTGGTGAAATCCGCCCCCAGGCCCAGCAGGGCGATGCCGGTGGCCGGGCCGACGATGAAGCCGTAGGGTACCTCCAGCACGGTGAGGAAGATGAAATCCACGTACCCGTCGTCGTCCCCCGAGGTGGGCACCCTATCGGGGCCGTCATCGTCGAACTGGCCCAGGTCCAACTCTAGGTCCGCCGCCTCGATGATCTGCCGCGAAAATTCACCGATCCGCCCGTACAGGCCCACCTGGCCGGGCCGGGCCAGGTACGAGGCGGTCCCGTCCCTGGAAGGGTAGCAGCGGGGGACCCCCTCCCCTTCGAGGATGAACTGCCACTAGGACATCTCGCGGTAGAAATGGGTCAGGCTGCCGGGCAGTTCCGGGTCGAAAAGCCGGCTGGCAAAGGCCGGCGGCCCGGGGTCGGCCTGGTCGGCGAAGCGGCCAAAGAGGGCCAGGGCCCGGAGGCGGCCGATGGAGGGGAGGTTGGCCTGGGCGGCGGCCTGCTTGGGGGAGGCGCAGGCAGCCCCTGCCACTGGCCTGGCCTCCCCCCAGGCCAGCAGGGCCAGCAACAGCGCCAGATGCGGGATACCGGTTCTCATAGGCTCAGTATACCCTCGGCGCAGGTCCCAGGCAACGGCTTGCCGTCCTATGACAAAAACAATAGACTCAGGGCCACACCCCACGCCGGGAGGAAACCATGCCCCTCAACAGCCCCATCCTCGACGCCACCCTCAACAGCATCCACCTCGAAGAAATAAAAAAAGAGATGGGTCCGCCCCCCTGGTCGCGGGCCGTGGTGCTGGCAGATCACCTTGCGGCCAATGTGATCTGCCAGAACTCCGGACAGATCAACGACAACCACTGCCACAACTACGACGAGTGGTGGATCGTGCTGGAGGGGGAGATCGACTGGATCATCGAGGGACGCGAGGACAAACCCGTGCAGGCCAAGGCGGGGGATTTCATCTGCGTGCCGGCCCTCACCTTCCACCACATCTTTCCCAAAGGCGGCAAGCCCTCCATCCGCCTGGGCGTGGCCCTGCCCGGCCAGGGCCACCTGCACGAACGGCCCGCTCGCAAGGTGAAGATCACCATCGAGCCCTAGCCCGGCACCAAAGGCTGCCGGCGATCCTGGGGGACCAGCGATCGGGTCTGGCCCGCCTCCACCACGAAGGACTTCTCAAGGTGCAGCGAGCCCACGCCCGGCATGAAGAACATCGCCTCTAGATTGAGCACCATGCCTTCCTCGACGGGCAGGTCGGCCGGCTCGTCCACGCATCCGTCGGCCACCCGCAGCCCGGTGTCGGGCGAGAGCACCGGGTAGTCGCGCACCTCCAGGCCCAGCCCGTGCCCGTGCGGGTAGGAGGCGGTGTACCCCTCCCGGCCGAGGGCCTCCTGCATGGCCCGCTGCACCTGCGAGGCCCGCGCCCCCGGCCGCATGGCCTGCACCCCGGCCTCCAGGCACTGGTGGAGAGCCGCGTAGCGCCGGGCCAGTTCCCGGTTCACAGGCCGCATCGCCAGGGTCAGACCGCTGTCCGAGCTGTAGTTGCGGCACACGCAGCCAAAGTCCAGGTACATCACATCGTCCTCGGCCAGCCGGTACTCCGGCTCGGTGGCGATGCCCAGGCCGCGCGGGCTGTAGGCAAAGTGGTCCAGCTCTGCCCCGCCGGCGGCCAGCCGGCAGCGGAACTGCCCGGTCAGCTCAGATAGGGAGTCCCCCACCCGGGCCTGGCGCAAAACCCCCAGGGCTGCCTCCTCGGCCAGCGCCGCCGCCTTTTCCAGACGCGCCAGCTCCTCGAAATTCTTGACCATGCGCACCAACCGGATCAAGTTGGTGCAGTCCACCATCTCGGCCCCGGGAAGGCCCTCCCGCAATGCTTGCGCTGCCCAGGCGGGCAGCCCCTCCAACTCCACCCCGATGCGCCCTTTGGCCAACCCTCTTTCCTTGAGGACATCGAGCAGCGCCTGCACCGCCCCTGCTGGCGCCGGCCGGGAGAAGTACCGCTGGAAGTACTCCAGAGACTGCTCCAGTGGCCCGGCTGCCACGGCGCGGTCATAACCCGGATCCCCGTACCCCCGCACATCTTTCACCCACAGCCCCCGGGCATTGACCGCCATCAGCGAGGAGACCACCAGGGCCGGCTCCCCGCTCAGGGGAAAGAGGGCGTAATTCTGGAACAGCTCCGGGGCGCCGCCGGGTCGGACCATGTACTCCTTGAACAGCCGGTCCAGCCAGCAGTAATAGCCGGTGAGATAGGTGAGGTTTACCGGGGATGTGGCGATCAGGGCGTCGAGGCCGCAGTGGCGCATGTACTCGATGGCTCGGGGTCGGTTGAAGAGCATGGCTCACCTCTCGATCTTTTCATGGAACTGTAGATACGCCTCCCGCACTTGCGTGGGGGACCAGGCTGCGGTGGCGATTCTCACTTGGGAGATCTCCCCCCTGAAAGGGCTGCGCCCCCCGTCCAGGCCGCCGATCTCCACCTCCATCCGGCTCTCGACCAGGTTCCCGCCCCCCTCGCCCTCGGCCACCTTCTCCCCATCCAGGTAAAGGGCGATGCGCTCCCCCTCATACACCCCGGCCAGGTGGTGCCAGCCCGGCCCGGGGTTGGCAAAGCTCCGGGCACTGCGCACCCCCCTGGCGGTGTTTACCATCAGGCTGGGACCGCCCAGGGCCGCCCCCAGCCCCCCGTTGTGGCCGCAGTCCATGTACTTGAGGATAAAACAGGAGGAAGGGTCCGCGGTGTCGCAGCGCATCACCTTGGCGTGGGAGAGGATCTGTCCCTCCGGGCCGGTGCCCTCCCGCCAGGGGGCCAGGTAGAGGAAGCGGCCGTCAAAGGCCCCCCCATTGAATCCGCCCGGGTTGGGGGGAAGCGTGTCGCCCGCGTCCCTGGCCTGCCAGCTATGGGGGTCCCCGAAGGCCCCGCCCGTATCGTAGCGCAAGAGCCGGGCATGGAAGCCCCCGGCCAGGTCCTCCCCCTCCCAGAAGGGGATGAAATACACGTACCGCCCGTCGAAGGCCGCCCCGTCGTAGCCCCTGGTCTTCAGGCCAGAGGTGTGGCCGGCGTCGTGGGCCTCCCAACTGCCGGGGTCCTGAAACGCCCCTGCGGTGTCGCAGCGCACCACCACCTTGTTGGTGTAGGGCACATAGTACACGTACCGCCCGTCGAAGATCGCCCCCACCCCCTGGCCAGCGGGCAGGGGCGGATGAAAGGCCGCCCAACTCGCAGGGTCCATATACTCCCCCTGGGTGTCCAGCCGGAGAAAATTCCCGTGGGTCTCCAGGGGCGCAAAGTACACGTACCGCCCGTCGAAAACCGCCCCGTCGTAGCAGCGGGTGTCCATCCCGCCGGTGTTTCCCGCGTCATACACCGCGTAACTGCTGGGGTCGGCGAACTCCCCCCGGGTGTCCAGGCGCAGCACCACGCCCGTGGGCTTTCCCTCCTCGTAGCCGGGGACAAAGTAGATATAGCGCCCGTCGAAGGCCCCGCTCTGGTAGGAGATGGGCAAGCCCGCGTCAAAGGCGCTCCAGCTCTCAGGGCGGCGGAATTCCCCGCGCCCGTCGAGGCGCAGCACCCGGCTGTGGTGACTCACCCCGTCGGTGCGGGGCACGAAATACACATACTGTCCGTCGAAGACCGCCCCGTAGTACCCCCGGCTCTGCAAGCCTGAGGTGTAGCCCGCATCGTAGGAGGCCCAGCTCTCCCGCTGGTAGAAATCCCCGCAGGTGTCCAGGCGCAGCACCTTTCCGTGTCGCTCCTCCCCGTTGTACTGGGGGGCAAAGTGCACGTACCGGCCGTCCCAGACCGCCCCAAAGTAGCCCCGGGTGTTCAACCCCTCGGTGTGGGCCGCGTCGTAGGTGGCAAACCCGCCCATTTCACCCCGCAGGGCCCACTGCGCGGCGATGACCTGCATCGCCTCGGCCCTAGGCTCCTCGCTGTGTACCCAGGCCGCGACCGTCAGGGACCCTGCCAAATCCAGCCGCCCCCGCTCCCCCGGCCGGAGGATCATTTCGCCACGGGCCGCCATCAGTGGGGCACCCCCAGCTGGTGCATCCGCCGGAGGATGGCGGCCTGCGCTTCGAGGAAAGGCCGCTCCAGGTACGCCAGGTGGTCTGCCTCGCCGTGGTGGTGGGTGGTCGGCGCTGGCCGCTGCCGGCTGCTGTGGCGGATATAGCTGAGGCAACCGTCCACCAGGGTCAGCATGTACTGGGCCGTCTCCAGGTTGAACATCCACCATTCCCCCCCGCAGGCCAGGTACACCGGCGAGGTGTGGGCCATGATCCCCCTCCCCCAGCCGTCATGGTGGGGCAGGGCCGAGTACCCCGGCCCGCCGCAGCGGGCCGCCAGCCAGGAGTGCTTCTCCACCTTCACCCTGGCCTGCAGGCTCAGCTTGCGTGTCCCTTTCTCCTCGGTGGACGAGGTCACCACCCGTCCCTCCTGCACGATCTCCAGGGTGTGGATGGGCAGGATGGACTCGGCCTCCGCCACCACCTCCACGGTGCCGCCATTGCCCGGCAACTGCACCGTGTCCCCGATCCGGCGGCCCTCCACCTCAAAGCGCAGCAGGGGCCCGCCGCTGTGGAAGGTGCGGCCTGCGGCCACATTGCGGCACCAGCTCTGGTAGGTGAAGGGCTCGTTAGGGGGGATGTACACGTAGGTGCGGTAGATCCCCACCGGCACGTCGCTGGTCATCTTGTCGGTCCCGCCCACCAGGGGGAGCTTGTACCCGGAGTTGAGGTAGCGGTAGTACTCCTGGTGCTGGTAGACCCCGTGCCGCAGCATCTCCACCGCGTCCGCCCGGCCGGTGGCGATCAGGGTGGCCGGCTCGCCGTTGGGGTGGGGCAGGTGCGGGATGATCACCGTGCCGCCCTGAGCGCGGCACTGGTCCGCCCAGTCGGACATGGTCGCCTCCAGGGTGCCGCCCAACTCCCCCTCGTTGGGCCCGTCCGCGCACCAGGGCATCACCGGTTTCTTCAGGCCCAGCAGGGTCAGGTGGCCCAGGTAGTGCTGGCGGTTCTCCTGGGTGATGTACACGATGCTCTGCCCGTCCGGCGAGACGCTGGGCTCCCCGGTAAACTCCTCAGTGTTGGTGAACAAGCTCCCCCACTGGGATTGGAGGAGGTTCACCACGTTGAGGTCCTCGCCCCGGGCCTCGGCGTGGCTGCCCTGGGTGGAGAGGAAGTGGACGTGTGAGTCCCCGCTGAACCACCGCTCCTGATTCATGTCGCGCCAGCGCCGCAGCCGCAGCTCCAATTCCCGCTGCCCCGGCTTGAGTTCCACCCGGCAGCGCAGGGGCTCGTACTCGTACCCACGGGCCACGTCGGCGATAACCTCCCCGCAGGGCAGCCAGCCCTGGCAGGTGCCGTCGATATAGGCATAGGTGATCTGGCCCAGCCGCAGGTCCCCGCCCACGTCCAGATGCCAGGTGCCCATGTTGGAGTTGACGTGGGCGTGGTGCCCGTGCGGGGCATAGGGGATGCCCTCGGGCGAGCGGAAGTGGACCCGGCAGGGCACCGGCTTCCCGGTTCCCTCGTCCACCACCCGCACATGGACCCAGTTGCGGCCCTGGTCCCGCAGCCGCAGTTGCAGCCGGGGGGTGGGTTGCAGGGCGCCCTCTTCCTGGAGCTTTCCCCAGTTCGCCCGGCCCAGCACCTCCCCGTTCTGCTTGACCGTCACCGTGGCCGAAGGATTGGCCGCCACCTCCGCGTACGCCGGGCTGCTGTGGGGATTCTGGGCCTCGCCCCAGCCCTTGCGGTCCTCCAGAAACTGGGCTGCCGGCGCCAGGGGCAGGGCATAGGGGTAGGTGGTGATGCCCCGGTCCACCTCCACCTCCAGATTTAACGGCCGCTTGGCATCCCCTTCCTGGGGCAGGGTGATGAGCACCTCCCGGGTCGCCTCGCGGTTGAAAGGTTCTTCCTCCAGGTGGCTCAGGGTCAGCGCCCCGATCAGGAAGGCGGGGCCGGCGGGGAGGATCTCCACCCTGTCGAGCCGGCGCTCCGGGTGGGGGTTTTTCCAGGGCCAGAGAAAATACCAACGGGCACTGCCCGGCAAGACCTCGGTCTGCCGTCTGCCCGCCTCCCCCCAGACCCCGGTGTGGCGCGGCAAGGTGGCGTCCTGCTGGTCGGGAAAGGCCAGGAAAGGCAGACTGCCCGTGGGGGGAGGGATGGTGGAGATCTCGAAGCGCTCCCGGACCGGCGCCCGGATCACCTCTCCGCCTGCAAGGTGAAAGGCGTACTGCGCCACCTGTACCCCGAGGGGCCCGCCCTCCATCACCTTGGACTCCAACAGGCGGTGGACGAAGATCAGCCAGTGCGCCTGCTTGCCCACCGGGATCACCAAGGGCCCAGCCTCCGGGCCAAAGGCCACGAAACAGCGCTCCGCAGAGCCCAGAGCTGGCCCCACCTGAAAGGGCAGCCCCCGCAGGACTTGCAGACCCACTGGCGCTTGGACCCCTTCGCCCAGGAGGGAGGCGCCGGCGTTGCAATGGGCTGACAGGTCCAAAGGCTCGTAGTCCATGAATCAGCTTTTCCTCGCTTCGGCCCGCCACTCCTCCAGGGGGTGCCGGCGATCCGCCAAAGGCAGTTCCACCCGCCTTCCCCCCTCGCGATGGGACTGGTAGATGGCCATGATCATCTCAAAGGCCCAGCGCCCCTCCACCCCACTGCCAGGCGGCTCGGCCCCGCTGGCCGCGGCCGCGGCCAGGCCCCGGTACATTAGGGCCATGGGCTCAGGGGCTTCGGGCAACTCCACAGGCTGCCAGTCCCCTCCCGCCCCTGCCGCCCCTTCAAGGGGGCGGGGCAGGTGCCACAACTGGTGCCCCCCGCTGGCGACGATGCGCACCGCCAGTTGCCCCTGCCGGCCCAGCACATCCACCCCGTAGTTGGCATTGTAGGTTTTTTCGTGGTCGAGGAAGTGGATCTCCCCCAGGACTCCCCCTTCGAACCCGTAGGTGCCCAAAGCCCGGTCCCCCATCACCAATCCCGAGTCGCGGTCCTGGGGTGACATCTCTTTTGCTTCCATGATGTCCTGGGGCCCGGCCAGGCGGTCCCCGACCCACACCGATCCGGCGCACCACTGGGGTGGGCCGCCAAAGCGCAGCATCATGTCGGTGACATGGGTGCCCATCTCCATGAACTCGTTGCCGCTTCTGCGGCCGGCCTTGTTGCGGCCCCGCACCAGCAGCACCTCGCCGATCAGCCCCTCCTCCACCAGTTCCAGGGCCCGGGTGATCCCCGGATGCAGGTGGTTCTGCTGGTTGATCGCCAGTTTGGCCCCAGAGGCCCGCGCCGCCTCGACCATCTGGTCGGCCTCGGCCAGATCGATGGCGATGGGTTTCTCGCAGAGCACCGAGACGCCCCGCCGCAGCGCCGCCACCGCCGGGCCCACATGCCCCCGGGTCTGGGTCACCACCGCGGTGATATCCGGCTTCACCTCTTCGAGCATCACCTCGCAGTCCTGGTACCGGGCCTCGACCTGGTACTGGTCCCCCATCCTGGCCAGGGCCTCGGCCGAAACGTCACACAGGGCTGCCACCGCAAACCCGTCGAGCCGCTGCACCACCTCAACGTGGTGCCGGCCCATGCCGCCGCAGCCCACCACCGCCACTCTGATCTTGTCCGCCATCGCTGTCCTCCTGCCGCTGGTCTGTGAATATTGTCAATCCTGTCGGTGCCAAATATAGGGCAACTTCCCTCCCAGAGTAGTGTGGCATGGCCCTCAAGGTCGGCGTGGTCGGCACCTAGTTCGCCCGTTCCTTCATCCCCCTCTTCCATGCCCATCCCCTCGTCGGGGAGGTGGTGCTGGCCGAACGCCTCCGCGAGCGCCTGCGCGACACGGCCGCCGAGTTCGGCATCCAGCGCACCTTTGCCTCCCTCACCGAGCTGTGCGCCTCCGATGGGGACGCCATCGCCATCTACACCCAGCGCCACCTGCACGGCCCCCATGTGCTGGAGGCCCTGCGGGCCGGCAAACACGTGTACTGCGCCGTGCCCCTGGCCTCCTCCATGGACGACGTGGCCGCAATCGTCCGCGAAGTGGAGGAGCGCCGCCTCATCTACATGACCGGCGAGACCAGCTACTACTACCCCAACACCCTTTACTGCCGGCAGCGGTACCGGGAGGGGGCCTTTGGCCGCTTCGTCTACGGGGAGGCCGCCTATTACCACGACCTCTCCCACGGTTTCTACGAAGCCTTCCAGCGCACCGGCGGCGAGCAATGGCGCCAGGTGGCCGGCGTCCCGCCCATGTACTATCCCACCCATTCGGTGAGTATGATCGTCTCGGTGACCGGGGCCCGCTGCACCCAGGTTTCGTGTCTGGGGTACAAGGACGAGCACTAGGACGGGGTCTACCGCAAGGTGGCGAATCTGTGGGACAACGAGTTCAGCAACCAGACCGGGTTGATGCGCACCTCGGACGGGGCATGTGCCGGATCAATGAGTTCAGGAGGGTGGGCTGGGGCGGCAACGGGCAATGGGGTACACCTGAGCATCTACGGCACCCTGGGCTCGTACGAGGAGCAGGCCAACGCCCAGGTGTGGGTGGGGCTGAAGCCGGAGGAGACCCAGGACCTGACCGAGCTTCTGGACTGCAAACAACTGCCGGTTGATGCCCCGGAAAGGGACATGAGCGAGGTGCTCAGGCGCGATTTCGATACCAGCATCTCGGCGGTGCATCCGGTGGGCCGCCTGCCATGCAGCTTTGCCGGCCTGCCCACCGGCCACTTCGGCTCGCACCAGTTCCTGGTGGACGACTTCGCCAAGGTCTTGGCCACCCACCGCCCGCCCCCCAACAACCTGTGGAACGCGCCGGCCTGGTGGCCCACGAGTCATCGTTGCAGGAAGGCCAGATGTTGTCCATCCCCGACTTCGGCGACCCGCCCAGAGACTGGGCCTTTGCGGAGTTGGACACGCCGGTAGGTTGAGGGATTCAGTATCGGTCCGGGACGATCAGCTCCTTGCTCTTGGGAGGCCGGTGGTAGTCGCTGACCAGTTGTTTGCGGTGTGGCAGCTTCATCGGCTTGGGGATGACGTTTTTGTAGGGGATCGACTCCAGGATGTGGGCCATGCAGTTGAGGCGGGCCCGGCGCTGGTCTTCGGAGTCCACCGTGTGCCAGGGCGCCTCGGGGATGTTGGTGTAGAAGAACATCTCGTCCTTGGCCTTGGAGTACTCTACCCAGCGCTCCCGGCCCTCCAGGTCGATGTTGCTCAACTTCCAGCGCTTGTCGGGATCCTGGGCCCGCTTCTGGAAGCGCCGCTCCTGCTCCTCGTAGCTCACCGAGAACCAGTACTTGAGCAGGATGATGCCCGAGTGCACCAGCATGCGCTCGAACTCGGGGCAGGAGCGCAGGAACTCCTTGTACTCGGCGTCGGTGCAAAAGCCGAAGACCCTCTCGACCCCGGCGCGGTTGTACCAACTGCGGTCGAAGAGGACGATCTCGCCGGCGGCGGGCAGGTGGGCGATAAAGCGCTGAAAATACCACTGGGTCTTCTCGCGGTCCGAAGCCGTGCCCAGGGCCACCACTCGGGCGCCGCGCGGGTTGAGCGGTTCAGTAATCCGCTTAATTGCCCCCCCCTTGCCGGCCGCGTCCCGCCCCTCGAAGATCAGCACCACCCGCAGCCCCTTTTTGATGACCCAGTACTGGAGTTTCACCAGTTCGTGGTGCAGCCGCGCCTGCTCCTCCCAGTAGATCTTCCCCTTGAGCCTGGGTTTCCTAGTGACCTCGTCGCCGGTGGGCGTCACGATCTCCTCGACGCCTTCATTAATATTCTTCGCCTTGCCGGCGGTCTTGCCGGCAGCACCCTTCGCGGTTGCGGTCTTGCGCTCGCGTTTCTTCTTGGCCACCATCGGTAGGTCCTCCAGGTGATCAATTCGGGGGAAGCGAACTGGATTCGGCGCCTGCCTAACACAAGATGGCAAAAGTGATCGGAGGCGTCAAAGCCCGCGTTTGCTCGACACCGGAGGATCAGACCGCCTGACCGGCCTGCACCCGGGTCGACGGCCGCAAGGGTCCCCCCGGCCGGGTTTGGTCGGTGGGCAGGCCCGGGAGGAGGGGCCGAGACCCCAGCTCACGCCCAGGGTAGGGCCGTGGGCGCACCCGAGGGCGACATGGTCTGGTTGGGATTGCGGGCCCACCCCTTAGCATGGGCGGTCGGCGAGGATGAGCGGGGGGGCCGATGGGGCCTAAGGGAGCGGCGCTATTTCCTGGCGTCTCTGGCCTCGCGCTTGCGGAAGGCATGGCGCAGTTCCTTCTTGCGCAGGCGCAGC
>Ga0194121_10003601_pt1 | contig 23291 bp, 27 predicted proteins | sample TA2MahCa50mmetaG_FD_148609 | JGI IMG/M metagenome (GOLD analysis project Ga0194121, IMG submission 148609) | Freshwater microbial communities from Lake Tanganyika, Tanzania - TA2015020 Mahale Deep Cast 50m | ecosystem: Environmental > Aquatic > Freshwater > Lake | place: Tanzania: Lake...
GAGACCGCAGGACATCGACGCCGAAAACACGATCGCATCAGAAAAGATCGCCGAGGCTCGGATCACCTATGGCGGCCGCGGCATGATCACGGATTACCAACAGCCGCCCGTCGGCTCCCAGATCGTCGAGATGCTGAGGCCGTTCTGAGTGCGGCTAAGCTAGCACCGCCTGGGCCGCTATATGTCGGAAAGGGAGTCCAACAGACTGCTGAGGTCGCGCGTGAAACGTCAGTCCGGCTTTCCGAAGCGCACCAAGAACTTGCACCTTGCCGGGTCGGTTCGCGCAACCCGACTCCAGAAGCTGAGAGAACGATCCCCGTTGGTGCCCAAACAGCAGCGCATCAGTAGGGGCGTTCCGATGCTCGGGACTTGGCCGCCCCATGCGAGGCTCGCGTAACGGAGGCTGATGTCCGTTGCCGGAACCTTCTCGCCGGCGATCACGGTGTGAATCGGCAGAGATACGTGTGAGCTTTATCGGCGATCCTGCTGGCGCACGAGGCCAGAGACACTATTCAATGAGCTCGTTTCCTTCGCCTTCCTCGGCCAGCTCTATCTGCCCGCTGGAGATGAGATCTTTTGTGGTGTTCACAATGCGCTGCTGAGCTTCGTAGACGTCCTTAACACGCACCGGCCCCATCCCGTCGATTTCGTCGCGAAGCAGCTTGACTGCGCGCTCCGACATGGCCTGGAAGAATTGCTTGCGCTGCTCCTCGCTGGCCCCCTTCAACGCAATCGCCAGAGCATCCTTGTCCACGCTGCGAAGAACAACCTGAATGTCCGCGGGCGTGAGCTTCTTCATGTCCTCGAAGGTGAACATGAGGCTCTTAACCTTCTCGGCGCTATCAGGCAGGATTTCCTCGATCGTCGATATCACGCGATTAAGGTTGGTGCGATCCATGTTGTTAAGGATCTCAGCCATGTTCTCGTGCGGATCACGCTTCTGGGTGCGGCCGAGCGTAGCCATGAATTCCGTTCGCAGCGTCTGCTCGACGTCCTCCAGGACATCTCGCGAGACGGTCTCCATCTTCAGCATGCGCACGACGACGTCCCGCGACAGCGACTCGGGCAACAGCCCGATCACACGCGATGCCTGATCGGGCTGAATGCGGGAGAGGACGACCGCAACCGTCTGCGGATACTCGTTCTTCAGGAAGTTGGCGAGGACTGTATCGTTAACATTGCCGAGCTTCTCCCAGACGGTCCGCCCCGACGGACCGCTGATGTCCTGCATGATCAGTTCGACAGTCTCCGGCGGGAGCACCTTCAGCAGGAGCTTCTGGGTCGCCGACGCAGTCCCCCTGACCGAGCCGCCCGAAGAGATCTGATTGGCGAAGTCGACGAACAACCGCTCGACCGTGCGGGCGTCGACCGACCCCAAGGTAGCCATCGCCTGGGAGAGATCGCGGATCTCTTCCTCGTCCAGCATCGAGAAAACCTTGGCGGCATAATCTTCGCCAACAGCTAACATCATGATGGCGGCCTTCTCGCCGCCGGTCAGCTTTGCGAAGTCTTTACTCGCCATGACGTTCCTGGCTCTTCAAATGATTTCACCCACGATCGCTACCCGATGCTCCACCGTCGATCTCCGCACGGAGCTCACTTCTCAAGCTCTTCATCTTCTGCTCGGCGTCCGCAAGTCCCTGTTTGGCCGTCTGAAGGTTCTCGGTCAGCAGCGAGTTGTCGCGCTCAAGCTCGGCTATCTGTCCGAGCACCGTCTTCAGCTCTCCGCTGGCCCTGATGTTGGAGACCAGGAGGTAGACGATGACCACAGACAGAAGCAGGGCGAGAAGGAGGAACAGAAAAGTCATTGGGTCATGCTGCCTGGCTACTGAAACGAGAGTTCCTGAAGGTGTGCCTTGATCTTGGTGTGGCGGCCGAGGCGACGCTCGGTCTCCAGCTCAATGCGCTCTTTCAGGATCGTCGTCGAAGGAGCTTGCGGTGCCATGCGCCGGGCCGAGGCGAGGAAGTCGAAGCCGGCCAGGAACACGACGTCCTGGAGAACGCCGGTGTTGCCGCGCACGCTCTCAAGCTGATCGACCTTGACCTCGACTGCCACCTTCAGACCGATCCCTTGCGGTGTTCCGGTTGCGAAACGAATAGTGATCTTGGGCAGTGGAAGCAGCTCGGTTTCCGCGACGGCCAAGCCCGGGGACATCATCAGTATTGCGGCGATCGCGAGGGCGGCGCAGCGCTTCATTGGGCCGCCGTCGTAAGCTTGGCGAGCTCGCTGGCGAAGGGGGTGCGAAGAAGCGCTCCGGCGATGGCCGGGTCGAGTTCGGAGACCACCTTCGCGCGCTGTTCGTCCGGGAGGAGATAAAGCACGGTAGCGGCCTCGACCGCGTCCATCTGCGACAGAACGGCGGCCACCTTCTTAGGCTTCATGCTCCGGTATGCTGCGATGGTCTTTTCGGTCTTCTGCGTCGCGTCCTCGCGAATTTTCGCCGCCAGAGCCTTGAGGCTCTCCTCTCTCTGTCCAACCTCGGCCTGAAGAGCCTGCAGCTCGCGGCGTTTACCCTCCAGCTCGGCCTCGACGGCGGCCCGCTGGCTCGCCGAGGCCTGCTCTATGGTCTTCTTCGCGAGGTCCAGGCGGCGCTCGAGTTCCTGGCGAGCCACCGCGAGCGCGCGCTCGCGCAACGCAATCGTCTCCTCGCGGCGGCGAACGGCTTGGCCGTAGGCGAGCGCCTGCTCAAGCAGAGCCGCCTGACCGGGGGTAAGGTCGAGCGGTTCGAACACCGGAGCGTCGCCAAGGCTCTGCTTGCCGCCCGTCGAGGCACTTTCCTTCGGCGGCGGCGCCGAGGAGGGTGATTGTGAGGAGGTGGAAACGGGAGCCGGTGGTGGTGCCGCTTCGGGTGCGGGCTCCGCCGCCGCGGCCTTTGGCGCCTTGCCGGGATCCGCCGCGATACTGGTCTTGATTAGCGACATGTCGGATGGCCCCTGATGGACCAGGCCATTCCAAATGCCGAACGTAGCGGTCACGGCCGTGATCAGGAACCCGAAGACCAGGAGAACTCGAAGGATCTTCATTTCAGCGCAGTCCCGCGAGCGGATGATCGGGCGTAGACGCCTCGCGCAAACCCGTCGCTACGCGTGCGCGACGCGGCTCTGCAGGCTCATCGTCGATCCTCACATCAACAGAGGGCCGGACGCCGGCCGTCGCCGGGCGCGCCGCCGGCCTGGCTTCGGTGGCGGCTGCCGGGCTCGCACCAGCGAGCCGAATGGACGAGGCCGCCCCGCCGGACCGCAGCTGGTCCGCTCGGGCCAGCAAGTCCTTGAGGTCGTTTTGCGCGACCGCGACGCTCTTTTTCAGGTCCGCCGTCGTCGTGATACCGGCGGAGAGCACACGCCCGAATTCCTGCAGCCAGGCCTGCGCTTCGCTTCGGGCGTTGCGCAGCTCACTCAGGCGGCGGTGGACGCCAAGCAGGTAGATGAACACCAGCACGAGAAGTCCGGTGTGAAATGCTGCAGCGAAAGCCGTCACAATCCACATTTCCTGACTCAAAGTAGCCTCACTACAAGTTGCGTGCCGTTCCGGCCGAGTTCGCCCCTCGCCACGATCTTTGTTCCAATCTTCAGATCGACTGGAGAGGATCGGGTGGCGTTGAGGTGGAGCTGAGATCCGGGCGCCCACCCCATGACCTCCGCCAAAGAGACGGGGATCGTATCCAGCACGACCTCGACGCCTACCTTCGTGATCATCGTTTGGCTATTGACCTGATTTGTCCAGCCGATGTCCCCATCCGCGCTGTCGCCGTAGAATGGCTGGCTAAGGACGTCGCGCACTTCGTGAAAAAGCGGCGCAGGAAAGACGATTAGGATCTTTCCTCCCCGGTCCTCCATGTAAAAACGGATCACGGAGACGATCGTGGGAGTGTCCGGGCGCGCCGCTCTCGCGAACCGAGGGTTGGTCTCGATCCCTTCGAGCGAAAATTCGGGAGCGCCAACTGGCGCAAATGCGACCTCGAGATCCGCCAGCATCGTTCCCAGCATACGGCGGATCAGCCTGCGCTCGATCGAGGTAAAACTCCGGCCTTCGAGCGAGTCGCGGTCTCCGCCGCGTCGACCGCCAAGCAGAACATCGACGACCGCGTAGATGAGCTGCGATTCGACACAAAATAGTGCCATACCGCGCCAGGCCGATGACCGCACCAGACCGATCATCACCGGCGGCTCAAGAGAACTGATGACGTCGCCGAAGCGCGCGTTGTACATGTTATCCAGCGAGATATCGACGTTCTCGCTGGTGAAATTTCTCATTGTCGTATTGAGTGCCCGCACGAAGCGATCGACGATGATGTCAAGAACCGGCAATCTGCCGCTGATGCTATTCTGCTGGCTGAGCTTTTGCAGATAGCCCTTGATCCCGTCGCTCTGCAGCTGCTGCCGCCCCTCCAGGAGATCAGCCACCTCCTGCTGGGTCAGGACCGCGCCGACGGTGCCCTCGGCGGGCTCGGCTACACCGCCACCCGTCATGGGCGACCGTCTCCGGACGGCTGACCATAGGCAGCAAGACGCCCAAATGTGACCTGTCCGTACCCGACGAGTTCGGCGCCCAGCCACGGTCCGAGCAGGATCACGCTGAAGAGGATTGCGGCGAGTTTCGGCACGAAGGTGAGCGTCATCTCGTTCACCTGAATGATCGCCTGCACCAACGCGATGACGGTCCCTACGACGAGGCCGAGAAGCAGAGCCGGACCGCTCACCTTCACGATCATCATCACGGCGTCCCGGGTTAGGGAGAGGAGATCAAGGTCCGCCATAAGGGCCTATATCGGCGTGCGCACGAGCTCGTTGTAGAGCGAGATGACCTTGTCGCGGATGCTGACGACGGATTCCAGCATCAACTCGGCCTGCGCGATCGTGGTCGCCACCTCGGTCGGATCGGCCGCTCCCAACGCAACTGCCTTCGACGCGCCCTCGACGGCTACAGCGGAGCCGGTGGCCTGAGCTGCTAGATCGGCGATCGTCTTGGCAAATCGACCACCGGCATCGGCGCCGGCGGATTTCTGGAGAGCCTGGCTCTGGTTAATGAGATTGGAGATCTTCATATGCGCTCCTGAGTGCTAACGGATGATTTGAAGGGCGGAACGGACCAGCCGCTTGGCGCTTTCGATCACCTGAAGGTTCGCGCGATAGCTCTTTTCTGCGTCTCGAAGATCCGCCATCTCAATGATCGGAGATACCGACGGGTACAGGACATACCCCTGGTCATTCGCCTTCGGATGAGCCGGCTCGTACTTGAGCGACCCCTCTTCTTCCGATTCAGCGATTTCGCCGACCCGGACCATCGCCGGCCCCTTATCACGGCCCGAGACGGCCTCGAGGACGACGATCTTGCGCTTGAACGATTCTTCGCCAGGCGCGTTGACCGTGCCGGCGTTCGCCAGGTTTTCGGCGGAAACGCGCAGACGTGTGCCTTGGGCCGATAGGGCCGAGGAGGCTACGTGAAGGAGGTCTGTGAACTTCATGCGCTAGGCTCCTTCCTTCGATCCCCTGACCATCAGGCGAAGCAACTGCAAATTCTTCTTGTAAACGGCGGTCGCCATCTCCTGCTGCGACGTCACCTCCGCCAAGACGGCCATCTCCTTTTCGAGATCGACGCGATTTTCGTTTAGGCTCTCGTCGTTAGAGACGTCGGCCACTTCAGGGGCGCCGGCACGCGGCCGGGGCTCGATATGCATCTCGGAGCTGGTAGTCAGGCGCAACCGGGTTTGAAGCGGTGATCGGACCAGATCGGCGAAGGACTTCCGGAAGTCGACAGGCCGATAGGTCGGTACATCCGCTTGCGCCACGTTTTGAGCAACGAAGTTCTGCCGCTGGTCCAGCCACCTGAGCGCCGACGAAAGAAGTTGCTGACTTGCGATGCGCATTGGTTCGTCTCCTCGTGCCCACTTTGATCGCCATCGAGAGAGGCGTCACTCGCCGATCACTTCATAACGGATCGAACTAGGGGTGCAGGGATTCCGAATTGCACCGATGTTGGCCTCCTGCAACACCGAGGCTGCGCTCGTCCGGGGCAGCTTCGCCTAGCTTAGGAGCGTGATCGTGCGCGTGCTCTGCCCATCCTGCGGCGAGTATACCCAATTCGAAGCAATCGAAGTTCCCGCCAGGGGCCGTCTGATCATGTGTCAGAGCTGCGACCTGGTCTGGACCGTTAAGCCAGCCGAGGTCCTCGAGAATCTTCCGTCCGAGGCACAGGAGTCCCCCGTCCAATCTGACGACGCAGCCCCGCCAGCCCCCCGCTCACGCAAACGTCTGGCCGCGGCGGTCGGCAGCATTCTGATTGTTGGCATCGCGGCTTCCACGGCTGCCTATTTCTGGCTGGGCCGCCCGCAGGAAGCCTCGGTCGCCAACGCGGCTGAGCCTGGCCTGTCGATCGTCAATTCCGAGGTTAACCGGGATATGACCAGCAAACTCCTCACCGTCGACGTCAGCGTCAGGAATGAGGGCACGGCCGCAGTAAGGTCCTATGATCTTTGCGTGAGGCTCATGAACAAGCGCTCCGAGCCGCTATTTCGATGGTGCGAGCGCGTCGTCGACCGACCCGTCCCCCCCGGCGAACAGAGTTCGGTTCGCCTGCAGATCGTGTCGCCGCCGTCGGAAGTCGCGAGCGCCGAAGTACAAGTCAACTAGGCGGTGCATTCATCCACTTTGGCTGAAACTGAGATCAGTCCTCGCCAGTTCGAAGTGATCGTGGATATCGATCCCAACCGTACCGGTCGCAAGATGCGGACGTGGAACACGATGACGCAGTATCGGAGGAGAGAATGCGGCGCGAAGGCGAACAGAACGAAACCTCTCCTGCAGCGGCAACCGAGTTGATCGGTGAGATCTCGGTACGCCTTTGCTCCCTGGAGCGGAGCCTCCTGGCCGGCACCGACATCGACTTTGATCCTATCATGGGGCTCGTCGGCAAGCTTTGCGACGAGGCCCGCCTGCTTGCCGAGCGCGACAGGGTATCCACAGCGGCCCGCCTGCTCGGGGTCGTTGCCGACTGCGACTCTCTCGTTTCGCGACTCTCGTCGACTCTGGAGTCGCTGCGCCGGTCGGCGGAGGAACAGGGCGGTCGGGAGCAAAGCCTGCTGGCCTATGCACGGAACGCGCATGGAGCGAGGTAGGAAACGCCTCGCGAACAGCCGCGGACGCCGCAGCTTCGGGAGAGTTGGGCGCTTCGGGATCGGGTGCGCCCTAGCGCTGCTCACAGTTGTCGATACGGCATCGGCACAGACCGTCACCCTCGACCTGTCAGGCGGCTCCATGAGCCGCACAATGCTGCAGCTGTTCGCGCTAACGGCCTTCCTTGCGCTCGCACCGGCCATCGTCGTCACCATCACCAGCTTCACGCGCCTTGTGGTCGTCCTTTCCCTCTTGCGGTCGGCGATCGGGTTGCAGCAGTCGCCGCCCAACATCGTTCTCACCAGCCTCGCCATCTTCCTGACGATCTTCATCATGGGACCGACCCTCGAAAAGGCCTTGAACGAAGGCGTGGCTCCCTACATGGACGAGACCATATCGGAGCAGCAGGCGTTCGAAAGAACCGCCGCCCCATTCAAGGCGTTCATGCTGCGTAACGTGGGCGAGGGCGAGCTAAACCTCATGCAGGGTGTCGCCGCGCGGCGGCTTGGCATTCCCGCTCCTCAGACCCCCAGCGAGGTGAATCTGCGGGTGCTTGTTCCCGCCTTCATGCTGAGCGAGCTGCGCATCGCCTTCGAGATGGGATTCCTGATCTTTCTGCCGTTCCTTGTTATTGACGTGGTCGTCGCCTCCGTCCTGATGTCCATGGGCATGATGATGGTGCCGCCGGTGCTGATCGCTCTCCCCATCAAGCTCATCTACTTCGTCTACTCAGGCGGCTGGATGATGTTGGTCGGCGCGCTGATCGAGAGTTATCTTTGATCAGAATTCTGACGATCCTGGCGGTCCTGGCGACAACTCTGGCGAACGGTGGTCCCGCGGCTGGGGAAGGCTCGACGATCTCGCCGGCGCAGGCGATCCTCGGGGCTCGAAAACTCTATGACGCCGGCGAGGACAGGCTCGCAGCGCAACTGCTCTCCGCCACGCACCGCCTTCAGTCGTCAGTTGCCAAACCCCCGAGCCCCGGTTCGCAGGAGCAGGTCGACTACGCTTTCACAATTGGCTGGATGGGGCACGAGGCGTTCAGCGCCGGCCTGCCACAGACGCAGCGCCGTCTCGCTGCAGCCATCGGCCGGCTTCATCAGGGTCTTGCCTCTGCGACCCGCGCACTGGACCTCCCTGACGATCTCGGTGCTTCCGAGATCAATGCTCTCTGCGATGCGCTCGCCGCGGCGGCGCATTTCCGGCGGAAGCCCTTTGGCGAAGTACTCGGACAAGCCGCCGAAAGCCTAGCGTCCGCCGCCCAGAAATCTGAGGGGTTGCGCCAATGCCTCTTCAACGAGGTCATGCCGGGAACCGACGGCTCTGAGCCGATTGCCCAGTTCTTTGCCCGGATCGGCTCAGAGAATCTGCACGAGGTAGCCGCTCCTCTCGCCATTCGCTACTCCCTGGAGGGCAGATACGGGGACGGAGTTGCCGTGGCCTCCGCCGCCGGCCAAGGGAGCGAGTCCTCCCAGCTCACAAAGGCCGCCGTCGCGATCCGCCAGGTCAAGGCCCTCAGCCTCTCCGAGGAAACCTTGAGCCAGGCGCTGCTTGCGAACTGGCAGACGCAGCCGGGGCTGGCCGGACTGGCCTTCGGATGGACCTATCTATCCGCTGGCTCACCGTCCCGGCTGGATCGGGACAAGCCGGCCATCCTTGCGATCCTACGCCAGGGCGAACCGCCAGGTCTCCGGCGTCGGGCCGCCCTTGCCCTCCTCGAAGGAGGGTTGCCGGAGTCCGCGGCCGATCTCATGCGGACCGGAGATCCGGCGTCTCTTTCGCGCATCCTCGTCGCCGCCGCCTTCTTGAAAAACGGGCCGGCCGTCCCGGCCGAGATGCGCCGCGTCGTCGATTCTCGAATGCTGGGCCAAGAGTCGCGCGGGAATCTAGGCCTCGCCCTGATCCATAGGCTGAACGCCGACGGCGACTCCGCTTCCGCCAGGCGCGCGCTGCTGGCGGAACTGGATCGGATCATCGCCGCTCCGAACGGACCGACGCCCACCGCCTATCTTCGGGCGATCGCCGCGAGCAAGATCCTGGAGAAGCGATGACCATCGCGCTCCGCATGCTCGTATTACTCCTAGCCTTCGCGGCTCCCGCTACGGCGACTCCCGCCGCGACAACCCCATCAGCAATCGTCGCCGCAATGTGCCGGGGCGACCTCGCGCATGCCTGGGCTTCGGTCAAGTCGGCAAAGCCGGGAGCCGAGGTGCTGGAGGACCTAGTCGCCGCAGTATGGCTTGCCGCCTTCTTTCGCGATGCCACCCTGCAGGCAACTCTGATGGGAACACTCACTGGCATGGCACCGCCAGTCGGCGCCATGATCGATGCATGCACGGGTCAGCCGGTGGAAATCGAGTGGCGCGAGATCGTCCAACGACTGCTCGATCGCAATCTCGACCGGCTGCCCATTCCGACAACTCTGCCTCGCACGAACGTCGCGGCCGGGGCGCCCGCACCGCCGGCGTCTGCTCCTTCTCAAGCCAGCCCGAAACCGTCCGAGAACGCTCCGGCACCTCCGGCGATCCCGCCTGCTGATAGAGGTGCCCCCTCGCCCCCTAACCCGCCCGTGGCGGATTCCAAGCCCCCAGCACCGCCCCCGGCGTCTTCCCGTTCCCCCGCTCCTGCGCCGCAGGTCCCGAGAACCATTGTCACGAAGCCCGCCCCGTCACGGGCCGCCGAGCCGATGGGAGTAATACAGGTCGGCGCCGCTCGAAGCGAAGCATCCGTGCCCGCCATCGTCACCCGCGTGCTGGGCGCTATCCCCCACCTGGTGACGGCGGAAGACGTCAAGGTGTTGCCCCCCGGATCGGGCACCAACAGACTCTACCTCGTGCGCTTCCACACGACGAATCCGAGCGGCGCCTGCGCCGAGTTATCCGCCCAGAGTATCCCCTGCCTGGTCCAGGCTAAGCCCTAATGTCGCGATGCCGGATGCTAACCGCCGAGACGGACAGCCTCCTCAAGCATCTTGTCGATCGTATTGATCACTTTGGCGCTCGCCGAGTATGAGTTCTGCGTAACCAACATGTCCGTCATCTCTTCCGCGATGTCGACCGTCGAACCCTCCAGAGATCTAGAAACAATCTCACCAGCCCCCCCGATGCCTGCGAGCAGCGGCAGGCCTGAGCCGGACTTGACGGTCTCGCGATAGAGACTGCCGCTCGATAAGGAGAGAGCGTCCGGGTCAGGGAAAGTCGCCAGCGGAATGCGATAGGCCGGCCTGGATACGCCGTTCGAGAACTCGAAACTTAGGACACCATCACTGCCCACATTGATGCCCGCCAGCTGCCCGGCCGGCGCTCCGTTCTGGTTAAGCGCCGAGAGCGAGAAGCGTCCCGAAAGCGCCGTCATGTCATCGAAGCTGAGCGTGATAGTACTGGTATCCGTGCCGGCTCCCACTGGAAGCTTAATCGTTGCGGCAGCGGCCTTCGCATCTGCCGGAACCAGGCGGCCTTGGGCATCGAAACTGAGCTCGAAAGATCCAGCTTCCGTCTTGGCACCGCGTTCCTGCACTGCAACCTTCCATACGCGCTTAGCGCTATCGGCCGTCGACCAGACGAGATCAAGGGTGCGCGCTTTTCCAAGCGGATCATAAACATCAACAGACGCAACATAGGGTGATGTTTTAGCATCGACGATACCGGCGTCGGACGGGAGGTTTGCCGCGACGGCAACTTTCGTGGTGGTCGCAGCCGACAGCGTGCTCTGGGGCACGCGAACGTTTTTGAGATCGCCGTAGCTCGGTGCCTTTGCCGGGACGCCATCGACGATGGCAACACCCTGAACATACGCCCCCTCTCGGGTTCGAAGGTCTCCCTGGCTGTCGATCACGAAGGACCCGGAGCGGGTGTACCCGAACCTGTTGACGTCCGACCGGTCGCGAACAATGAAAAACCCGTTGCCAGAGATGGCCATATCTGTCGGTACATCGGTTTTTTGAATCTGGCCCTGGCGATCGACATCAGGCTTCGCGACCATGGTGACCGTGCTCGAGGCACTACGAAACGACTGAGCTTCTCCGGCAATGATATTTGAGAAGTTGCTGCGAACCGCCTTGAAGCCCGTCGTATTGACATTGGCGATGTTGTCCGAGATCACGCCGAGACGGCGGGACTGAGCACCGAGACCGCTCACGCCGGTGTTGAAGGTGTTGTAGAGGCTCATCTGGTGGGACTCCCGCGCTTACGACTTTGTTCCGAACGACACCACGTCACCAAACCTCACGCTTCCCAAGGTGGTGGAAAGACTGATGCTGCCATCCCCCCCCCGTGAGACCGACGTCACCGTCGCTCTCGCGTTGGCGGTGACCTCCACAGGGTTGCCGGACGCATCTCGGCCCTGGATCTCGACCTTGTAGACTCCCTCAGCAACGCCCCTGCCCCGATCGTCCAGCCCATCCCAGCGCATGCGCCCCTCACCCCCGCTAGCCGCCATGCGCAGCGACCGAACGACGCTTCCGTCATTCCTTTTAATTGTGGCCGTCACGCCGGCCACGCCAGGGCCCGCATTGAAGGAGATCTCAGCGCTCCCTTTCTCGAGCCGTACCGTCGGCGACTTAAACGTGACGTCCTTGCCGATTAGCTGGCCGGCCGACATGAGATTGGCTTCGGACATCTGGGTCGAGATGGCACCGAAGCTCTCCTTCAGCCCCATCATCTCCTCGACCTGCGAGAACTGTACCAGCTGGTTGGTGAATTGATGCGTGTCCATCGGCGCCAGCGGATTCTGATTTCGGATCTGTGCCGCAAGGATATTCACGAAAGAATTGAAGTTTTTGCCGAGCGCGCTGGTTGGCTTGCTCGTCGCCGCCGACGATCCGGCGACTGGATTGACAAGGGTCATAAATCCTCCGAATGAAGACGAGACGACGGCACACTGAGCGCCGCTAGCGAGGTCTGACGCCCGTTCGGCCCGACAACTTTCCAACGAATCCGCTCACCCGCAGCACGAAGTGGCGAGGTGTCGGCAGCTCGGGTCATCGAAAGTGCAAGCTCCAGCGCCGCCGGTTCAGAGACATAAACCGTTCCGTTGAGCCCACCCTGGGGATCCTTTGCGACACGAATGTCGACTGCTCCGAGTCCGGGTATCGGACCCCGAAACTGCCAGGCATCCCCCACCCTGGTGACCGTAACCGCACCGGCGCGTAGGCGCTGGATCAGGCCCTTGAGCGACTCGTCGAGCGACAGCGCGCTGAGATCGGCCGAGCCGGACTCGACGGACGCCGCTTCCGCATATGAACTGTTGGCCTGAGCGCGCGCATAGCCTCCGGACCCGGCGAACAAACGCCCCCCGGCAGGAGCGCGCGCGCCCAAGGGTAGGCCTTCCGGTGAGGTGGATTTCTCGGCTCCGGCCTCGCCCTGAACATGAAGCAGCGTCGCGAAGATTACGGCCGACTGCCTGCTCGCCCCTTGCCCGTCTTCTGGCCTGGAAAAAACGGTACTGGCCGACCTGGCCCGCGGGCTCGTCTTCGAGTCGGCAGTGGTTTCGCCAAATACGCGGGAGCCTCGTTCGACGTATGACGCTTCCTTGGATGCCTGCCACGCACGCTCGGCGCCGTCACTCAGCAGATCCGCTGTCCGCTTTGAGAGGGGTACACCAGATCGAAAGTCTTGTGCCGGACCCTCCGGAAGGGAGTCGCCACGATTGGTCGAGGCCGGACGCAACTGCTGAGCGGTTGCCGGGCTCGACACCGTCTTATGCTGATCGGCCACGACCTCATGCTGATCGGCCACGACCTCATGCTGATCGGCCACGACACCACGCCCGCTGCCGGACGGCGATGCCATGACCTCGCTCCGCCGGCTGTCCGCTGCGACAGACGCCGGCGCCGAGGCTTCCGCTGCTTCAGTTGCGGCCGATGGTACCGGGAGGTCTGAACCGAAAGCATCGCTGAGCAACGCAAGGAAGCGGGCTCCGGCAGCCGCCCGTACCGACGCGCTCTCCCCGGCCTCCCAGCCGGTCGCGGCCCTGCGGGACCAACTGATCTCTTGAGCGATCATATCCGCGTCATGTCAGTCAGCGGCCATCACGAGCGCGGCCCGGTCATCCTCGACGCGCCGCGCTGCCGGCGGAGCGTCGCAAGAGTCCAACGCGGCCCACGCGAGGCGAAGAGGTTCAAGCAGATGGCGCGCCCGCCGCAATAGCACCCAGTCGTTGCGGACATTGGCAAGGGTCATTAGACGAAGCGCATCTTCGTAGATGGCATGTGTACGACCACTCCAGTCGTCGTCAGCCTTGGTATCGACGCCGCTGTGCAGATCGCAGATGACGCCCAGGGCCTCATTGACCGCGTTGCAGCGATCCTCGATCCGACTCTCGACGGCGGCCTCGACCGCGACGTCGATGTTCGCGGCGACAATCCCCAGCAGGGCGGCCACGATGCCAGCCGGACGGCCAACCTCGATCGCCGAGGCCAACGCCAACTTTGCTTCTTCTACCGATCCGTTCATTTGCCGAAATCCTCCCGAACTCTGATCAAAAGATATTACCCGCCCTTCACGCAGCAATCCTCGTGCCATTGCCACCCCATAAATCATCCATAGCTTCAGATCTTAAGCGAGTAGGCCACGGGAGCAGCGGCAGCGCCGCTCCTCGCTCGCTGAACCGCCAGTTGCGAGGCTTCGGGCAGCGAGGGCTGCTCGTTCGCCAAACTGCGCCAAGACTCCCCGATCGGCGCCAGGACGCTGATGGCCTCTTCTGCATGACGCGCGTCGTTCTTGATCTCGAACTCCGTAAGCCGCAGGAGGGCGAAATGATAGAGCCTGTCCAGGCTCGAGGCGATGGCCCCGCCACGCTCGAGGTCGAGCGCCCGACGCAACCCCATCAGCGCGGCCGTCGCCTTGGAAACCTGCTGGTGCCGTTCGTCAATGCGGCCGTTTACTGCCGCGACCTTGGCAGCGTTGATCGCGCCGATGATCTTGGAGAATAGCTGACTCAGCACCTCGACGCTGGACACATTGGCGTCGCGATTTTCCTGGTATGTACGTGTCGCTAACTCAAACATTTTCCTATCCCGATTGCTTGCCGGTCATCGAGTTGACAATCGATGTGATCTGCTGCTTGACCGAATTCATCTTCGACAGGGCCGATTCCATTCGAGTGAACCGCTCCAGCAGATTTTCTCTCTCGCGCGCGATTCTTTCCTTGAGCGCCGTGATCCGCTCCTTGATCGCCGAGCTCGAATCGCCAATCGACTTGCGTTCCACATCAATGTCACCGTTATCCGCCGCCAGGAGCGACGTCGTCCGGCCAAACACGCGGCTGCCGATGCCATTGCCGAGCACCACGGACGTATCGAGGGCCTCGCCACCCGTCATCAGCAGGACGAGGCCTTTCGCGCTCCCCGACGTGACCGTGAAGACGTCGCCATTCTTGACGATCGACTGCGGCGTGCCGTTCTCGAGGAACGTCCCGGCCGCAGGAGTCGCTCCTGCCGCCGGGGTGAAGGCGAACTGATAGTTCCCGCCGCTTCCAAGAGCGGTGTCCTTGTTGAAACCTACGACCGAAAGGCGCCCGCTCCCAGTAGTCGGAACCATCGCGAACACCTGACGAACGGCGTTCGGATCCGACTGGATGACTTTTGTCAGCTTGGCCTGGTCAACCAGTATTTCGCCCTTGGTCGACGACGACGGGTCCTGATCGATTGTGATGCCCATGTCTCCCAGGGTCTTCACGACCGTCCCGCCCGAGCTCCCGTAGGCCGAGATCCTGAGGTTCGACTGGAACCATTCGTTCAGGCTGCGAACCACGCTCGAGCGGGCAAGAACCGCACCGGCAGACGGCACTCCCGTGGATGGGTCATAAGCCGTCTGCTTCTTGATGAACTCGGCGATATCGTTATAGGAGTTGAGGAATCCCATGATTTCCGCCTGAACTCCGGCGGAGTCGCGCTCAACACTGACCGTGATTTCGGTGCCGACCTCGGCCTTGTAGCAACTCAGCGTGACTCCCGTCAGGAGATCGGACACGCTGTTGGTGTTTCTCTCGACGAACTGCCCATCGAGATTGACCCTCAGGCGATGGCCCTGCTGAATCACCTCGGGCAGTCGCGCGGATGCCACGGCAGCACCCGCGGACGCCACCGGCACCGATGTCAGCGTGGTGACGGCACCACCCCGCGCATCGGTGATCGTGAGCTTGCCGCTGGCTCCGTCGAAGGCGACCGTGATGTCGCGCCGCCCGCCATCAATCGCACGAAGCGTCGACTGCAGCCGGCTCGCGAGCGCACCGCCGTCGGCCGCTCCTGCGACGGAGATTCCCTCGCCGACCACCCGATCGACGCCTGGGCGCGCGATGGTCACGGACAGGGAGGTGACTTGGGTCGGATCGGCGACATCGATCGCGCGAGACGAAGGAAGCGCAAATAGGTTCAGGCTCGCCGCCGATCGCAGGGAACTCGACACCTCGGAAAAGCGCAGATCGCCGGCGGCCTCGTTCGCACCGAGGACAAGATAGTTCTCCCCCGGCCTCACTGCCAGAATTGACGCCGAAACCGAAGGCGTCTGGCTCGCAGATGCCACATTGTTGATCTTGTTGCGAATATCCTGGAGCGAATCCGAGGCCGAGACATCTACCTCGACGCCTGCATCGGGCGCCGTGGTCTCGATCGGCCGAAACGTTGCGCCGCCGACGACGCCGACACTGACGGGAACCTGTTGCGAGGTCCTCGGCGGCCCAATCAGGACGAATCCACCCGGCGTCCGCGAGAGCTGGAAACCGCTTCCGCTGGCGGCCGCCGACTGGTTGAACGCCGCTTCGAGCGCAGCGGCGTCGGAAGCGCTCTGGTTGAATGTATGAACGGAGGCTCCGGAACCGATGGTGATGCTGATCTGATCCGCACCCCACGAGACCCCAGCAAGCGCGTCCGTCGAGTAGCGCGCCAGTTGCGTCTGGGCACCCACAACAAAGCTACCAGACAGACCAAGAGCTAGTGTCGCATCCGAAACAGCCGCGGATCGGATCTTTTCGCCTCGCGCCGTCTGCAGTATCTCGACCCTATAGGTTCCGGCGGCGGCGCGATTGTCCGCGCTGATGGTTGCCAGGTTCGCGGCGGAGCTGGCGACGACGCTTCCATCACCGACCCTCCGAGCAGAGCTCGCGACCGTCTTTCGTGCGAAAGCATCGAAACTGCGATCGGCGGTCATCTTGCCGTAAAGGTTCGCGACCGAGGTGTTGAGCGCCTTGACCTTGGCCTTGAACTCGTCGAGCGCCTTGACTTTTGAGGTGTTGGTATCGACCCGCGCGTTCAAGGAGTCCACCTTGACGCTCCGGGCCTTCATGATGGAGTCGACGGCCTGCCGAGCATTGATGCCCGAGGCCATGCCGGTGAAGGTTACCTTCCCCTGGCCGTCGACATTGAAGTTGCTCGCGTTGAGAGCAAGTGCCATGAAAAAACCTATTCCGCCTGCGGGCCGTCAGCGCAGCCTATGGCGGATCGCGTACCGATCGTTCGGCAGGATCTTCTGCCACGCGCTACGCCGACGCAGGTCGACGAAGATCGGTGCACGCAAATTGACCGTGACGGAAACCTCAGCGTCCGTGCGGCGAATGGTCGACACCAGCAGCAGGCCGCAGTCTTCAAACGTAATGCCCAACGCGCGCACCGCGTCGGACAGATCCTCCGTCCTGTAGATTTCGCAGAGGATGTCGAGCGGAAGCACGGCCATCGAGGGGGTACCACCATCGATGGCCTGCAGCAGGAGGAACGGCGAGAAGCGAGGGCTCTCAAGGTCGATCAGCACGAAGCGCCTGGTCTGCTCGAAGCCAGGTATCCCGCCGGGAAATTCCAAGATCTGCCGCTCGACGAGCGCGATCTGTCCGAAGCGGGTGTCAATGTAACGGGCAGACTCGGACTGGGGATCATGCTGGAGGCGAACCGCGAAGACGCCGGCGATCGCGCCAAGCAGGAGGCCTTCAGGGGCAATCAAAGACACCGCTCGCTCCACTACTTGAGGAAGTTAAGTAAGGACAAGGATCCCAGCCGTGCGAGCATCATGTAGGCAGCCTGCAACTGGGTTTGGTTTGATGAAAGCCGAGTCATAGCTTCGCCGATATCGAGGTTCTCCAGCCCGTCGACGGTATCCTGCAACTGGAGGCGCGTGAGTTCGTGCGAGGCCGCAAGATCTTCTGCGAGAACCTGGCGGCTGCCCAATACACCGACGAGCTGACCGAGTTGATCGATCGACCCGTTGATGAGATCGAGTACCGATGCCAAAGACGCTTTGCCCGAAGCGTCGAGCGATGGCGCGGCCTTAAGGGTTTCGAGAATGCGCAAAGCGCGAACAAGCTTCTCGATGCCAGGCTGATCGGCCGCGATTCCGGCCGGCTGTGCGATGCCGTCACCGAGGGCGATCTTCTGAATGTCGGCGCTCGCACCGCCCCAGTAGTAGCTGAAGGACTGGCCCTGCGTTTCGGGCGGCACCGCGCGCTCAGCGAAAGTTGTCACCGATGCACCGAAGCCATTGGGCGGCACGACACGAACGATCAGCTGCGAGTCCGGAGACGAAGGACGGATCAACAGATTTCCGCTCGCGGTCACGATGACATCGCCGATCCCGAGGTCGTTGCGACGGGCAGCTTCGAGGAGCGCATTCCGCGCCACCTCTGTCGGCTGCCCCCCAGGCGCCACCGCGATATCGACGTTGATAGGCGACGCGCCAAGGGAAACGCGCAGGGTTCCGCCGCCCACACCGAGCGTCCCCAAGTTGAGGGAAACCATGGTACCGAACCCGACTGGTGGCGCTTCCGTCACTTGGCCGCCGAAGACATAGCGTCCTTCGAAACGGGCATTGAGCACGCTTAGTGTCTCGTCGAGCAGCCCGGCCGCCTGACCGTTTAGGTCGTATTCATCGACATTCGGATTGTCGATGCCCTGCGCGCGCACCACCAACGCGCGCGCGCGGGCCGCAACATCCGTCAAGGTCGACAATGCCTGGGTTTGGCTATCAAGCTGTTTTTGCAAAGACTTAGCATTATCGGAGTAGGTATTGAGGAGAGCGATCTCGGCGGATGTGGAGAGATACCTACCTGCTTCAAAGCCCAGATCGGAAATCCGACGCGCCGCCTTGCCGTCGGCGACCTTGCTCTGAAGATCACTCAGAGCGGCGCTCGAGCGACCAGCCGAAGCGGAAAGGATCGAGGTCCTCGCGAAATCCCCGATGCGGCCACTCAATCCACTCATTGCCCGATCCGTATGAGGTCTTGAAGCATTTGACTGGCCACCGAGATGACGCGCGCGGCGGCCCCGTAGGTGCTCTGGTACAGATTGATCTGTGCCATTTCCTCGTCGATGCTGACCCCCGACACGGTCGCGATCTTCGATCGCACTTCGTCGGCGGTTTTGGCCGAGACGTCCCGATCTGCAGCCGCACGCGTTGCTTCGCCGGCGAGCGACAGAACGATCGACTGACTCACGTCGCTCAGGCCGCCGGCGCGTTCCGGACGCCCGTCAGCACCACCGATCACAACTTGGGAGTCGAGGCCGCTTATAAGCGCTGAGAGATTTCGTCCGTCCGCTGCGCCGGTCACCACCGCGCCGAAATTAGGGGCTGAAGCCGAAAACTGGGGCTTTGCATGCGCCAGAAGTTCAGGTCGCGCTAGCAGGTCGGGGCGTACCGCCATCGCTCTATGGTCCGCCGAGAGCGTCAGCATGTCATTCAGGCCCAGGAACTGGGGTAGCGAGACGCCGGTATCGGTCTCGCCACCAGCTGTGGCTAAAGTCACCGTCGATCCTGGCTCCGCGGACCAGACGAGATTCCGTGCGGGAGCGGCGGCCCTCGCGTCGATGGTCAATTTTCCCTGATTGAAGGCCGCCGTGACACCCGGTAGGTCGATGCTGTTGACGAAGCCTTCAATGGTCGCGGGCCGGGGAAGGACAATGGTTTGCGACGCGGTTACCTTTCCATCGCCGTCCACCAGCATCAAGCGTAACTTGCCGGCGAACGAGAACGGCTCGCCGGCGGAAACCCTGGGTTGCGCCTCGACGAGCGGGCGGCCCGGAATGCTGGTGCCGGAGCTGTGCGCAGCGTTGAGGGCGCGAACGACGGACGCCGCGAGATCACGGATATCCGCATCGGTACGAGCGACCAGTTTGTTGACAACGTCGAGGTTGCCTTTGATCGAACCGGACGCCACCCCATCGGTGATCGTAAGCCCATCGATCGACAGAGCGACAAGGCCGGACGAGTTCGACGACGCAGCAAGAGGCGAGGCCCTGCTGCCGGAAACGACCTGCCTCCCTGCGACGAGTACGTCGATCGCCCCGCCATCACGGCGCAGCAGCTTCAGATCGATGAGCCTCGACACGTCGCCGATGACGGCATCACGCTGGTCCTCTAGCAGACCAGTCTCCATGCCCGTCTGGCGAGCCGATACGATCTTTTGATTTAAACCTGCAATCGAGGCGAGCTGACCATTGAGCTTAGAAACGAGGTCCTTGCAGGTCGCGGTCGAGCGAGCCCGGACACCGGTTACCGCTTTAGAAATCGAGCTGAACCCGCGCGCCATGGCATCGGCCGCCTCAACGACAGCGCGCCGCTTGGAGACGTCCTGCGGTGCAGCCGTTGCCGCGGTCAAGGCTTCACGGAGCTTCGAGATCAGGCTGGAGAGGTCCCGTCCGGTTCCTGGCTCGCCAAGCGCACCATCAAGTTCCGAGGCCATCGCCGAATAGGCTTCAGAGCGGCCGCGATCGGCAGTCGCGGCGACATCGGCGTCATGAAGAAATGCATCGGTGAAGCGGACGATGCTCCGGACCTCGACACCGCCGCCGCCACCGGATGAGTCCGCCCTGGCTGAGAGATCGACGGCCTTTCGCGCGTAGCCGACAGTATTGGCGTTGGCGACGTTGGCCGAGATCGTATCAAGGGCGGCGCGGGCTGCGTACAACCCCGACAGCGCATTCCCGAGTGAAGCCGATATCGACATGCCAATTCCTAGTGGACGCGATTGTTGCGCGCCCCCACTCAGCAATCACCATGCCAACCAATAATTTTGATCCGTCCGGATCGGATCAACATTGACACGTGAACCACCCTTTCGGAGCGAACTGGCATCCGTGCGTGCCGCGACCGGCTGTATCAGTTGATGCGCCAAACATTTACCTGATCCCTGAGGACCCACCGCCGTGTTCGTCATCATCGGCCTCGTCATCGTGATGGTCTGCGTGCTTGGAAGCTTTGTCGCCATGGGTGGCAAACTCGGCGTGCTCTGGCAGCCCTTCGAGTACGTGATCATCGTCGGTGCCGGCATTGGCGCCTTCATCATCGGCAACCCGATGAAGATCGTGAAAGGCTCGATCGGAGCGACAATCGCGGCACTCAAGGGCCCCGTCTACAAGAAGGAGCATTATTTGGAGCTCCTTTCCTGCCTCTTCGAGCTGTTCAAGCTCGCGAAGCAGAAGGGAGCCGTTGCGCTCGAGCCGCACGTGGAAACACCGGATTCGAGCGACATCTTCGGCAAGTACCCGAAAATTTCGAAGGACCATCACCTTATGGACTTCATTCGGGACTACCTCCGCATGCTGACGCTGGGCACCGACAACGCGATGGAGATGGAGTCGGTGATGGATGCCGAAATCGACGAGCATCACAAGTCCGACCACTCCGTCGTCGCTGCCCTCAGTGCGCTTGGGGACTCGCTGCCGGCGCTCGGCATTGTTGCCGCGGTTCTCGGCGTGATCAAAACGATGGGCGCCATGGATCAGCCACCGGAGGTCTTGGGAAAGCTCATCGGCGCCGCGCTGGTCGGAACGTTCGCAGGAATCTTCTTTTGCTACGGCTTCTTTGGCCCCCTCGCTTCGGCAGCGGGCAAGGCCTTCGAATCCGACTCGAAGATCTATACGACTATCAAGGCTGCCATCCTGGCCTACATGCAAGGCTACGCCCCCGCGATCGCCATCGAGATGGCGCGTAAGAGCATCGAGGCCGGCGACCGACCGGACTTCTATGAGATGGAAGCGCTGCTTGCCAAGTGAGCCGGGGCCGGCGCAGGGTGCCGGTCCCCACTGGCTCGGCATACGGCCCGTGCTTTCGCTTGTCATTCAGGCCGCGCCCGTACTGGCGGTCTGCACGGCCCCTCAGTGGATGACCGTTCGCGGATGGGGTGCGCTGATCGCCGTCTACGCCCTCGCCCTCGTCGTTCCCGTCGCAGTCGGCCGCGCCTGGCGCATGGAGCCTTGGTGGCTCGCGTTAAACAGCGCCTTTTCGGCCGTAGGCCTCATCTTCATCTGGATAGGCCTCTCCCCTGTCCTGGCCCTGATCTTGCTGCTGGCGTCCGCCTTGATACTGGGCCCTGCCGTAACCGATCGCGTTCCCCTGTTCCTTAGCAACGCAAGCGCAGCGAGGGCCATCGGTCGCCTCGCTCGTCTGTTGCGCGCCAGGTCATTCGTGGACCTCGGCGCGGGACTAGGAACAGTATCCCATGCGCTAGCACAAACGGATGTCCGAGAGGTCTGGTCGATCGAACGGTCGCCCGTGCTGTGGCTGCTGCTCAGGCTCAGGAGCGCGCTTGCGGGCCGTCCGTTCCACGTATGGCGCGGCGACCTGTTCGGGTTCCCGCTCGGGCAGGTGGATCTCGCCTATGCCTTTCTCTCGCCTGCGGCCATGCCGCGATTGCTCGAGAAGGCTGCCCGCGAGATGCGTCCTGGAACCTGGCTGATCAGCAACAGCTTCGGAAGCGCCGACTGGCCACCCGACCGGTGTATCGTCTTGAGGGACCGTCGACGAACGCACCTCTACCTGTGGCGTTTGCCGCGTCAGACGCGACGAGCGGGTTCCGCCTCCGAGGCGATCGACCAGAACGACTGAAGATAGCGATCAAGCTTTTTCACCGTATCATCCTTGAGGCGGATGTACACCCGGCGGCGGTCGGCAGGGTCGGCGACGCGCTCGATCAGGTTCGCTTGCGCGAGATCGTCGATGCGACGAAGGGCCGTGGTCTGCGGCACGCCAGAGGCTATGCAAAGGCTCGAAACCGAAATTTCACGCCCAAGCAAATGGTTGGACATCAAATCGAGCAGCATTTCCCAGCAAGGGTCCGAGAAGAGAGCGGCATCGAAGAACAAGGAGCGTGAGTTCTGGGCCCGGATCAGGCGCTTAATTCTCTGCGCAAGATCCGAGACGTCCTTGGACTCATCGACCTTGGCATCAGCCGCGACGGCCGGACGATTCAAGCGCGGCTTCGCCGGATCACGCGGCGTGATACTGGGGACCGGGATTGCGGCATCCTGGGCCGGGCCCAGGTTCGCAGCGAGGCTGTTGACCAACGCCCTCATCTGGTTGAGCGAAACGAGCATGCCGTCGCGCGATGACGTCTCCCGGGCGCGCTCGCGGGCCGCCTCAAAAGCGCGCTGAACCGCATCGCAAAGCTCGGTAGCATTGATGGGCTTTTGCAGATACTCGATCGGGCGGTGTCGAATGGCCTTGATCGGATACTCGATCCGGGACTCGCCCGACATGAAGACGACTTGCCATTCCCGACCCGGCTGCTCGAGCTGGCGCAGGCTTTCGATGAAGGCGAGCCCATCCATGCGAGGCATGTTGATGTCGGTGACGACGACTCCAATCTCGGGACGAGACTTGAGAAGTGACAGGGCATCCTGTCCGTCAGCGACGCGCGTCACGGGATAGCCGGCGTTGGAGAGCGCCTCCGCCATTTCCTCGGCAGCGTCGTCATCATCCTCGACCAACAACACGCGTGTAGAGTCAAATTCCATCGGGTGCTTCCCTGTGATTGCCCTATCGCGACTTGTCGTCCCAGCGGAACCACATCCATCTATTTTGACATCTATCATCCCAGGCTGATTAATCCAATTAAGAGCAGAAGCCGGCGCCAGGCACTTATATCCAAATTGGATATATTACGGATCGATCGGCGTGGCGCTCCACCCTCGCGCCCTTTCCCGAATGGCGCCCCGAGGCGGCGTCAGGGCCGATGGGCCCTCCGCGCCTGGCGGGCAAGCGGCCGCGGGCGTTCGGCCGCCCCTCCATGGAGCCCGGCGACTAGAGCAGCCGGTTGCGACGCCTCGTAGTCAGGCGCGGCAGACCCGAAGGTGCTGTCCAGAATCTTTCGCACATTTGATCAGGCGGCGGCTCCGGATTGTGGGACCTGCGGCTGATAGAGTGGCCGCATGTTCATGTAGCACCTGGCTGACCACGCCGATCCTGCGATATAGCGCAGCC
>Ga0194121_10003609_pt1 | contig 23250 bp, 20 predicted proteins | sample TA2MahCa50mmetaG_FD_148609 | JGI IMG/M metagenome (GOLD analysis project Ga0194121, IMG submission 148609) | Freshwater microbial communities from Lake Tanganyika, Tanzania - TA2015020 Mahale Deep Cast 50m | ecosystem: Environmental > Aquatic > Freshwater > Lake | place: Tanzania: Lake...
CCAGTCCGGTACAGTCGTCGAAGCGCGTTCGCATGCCGCTCAGAGAATCGGCCGTCGACCAATCGACGCGGAGAGAGAACGTTGTGCCGTGCCCTGGCAAAGGCAGCTGTCGCGGGCCGAGAGGCCCGCACCGCCGCAACCGCAATTGCGACGCACCACCGCACGAAGCACAACACAGAATACTTGCATCATTACGTAGGGCTCGGGCATGGGCCAATAATACCACACGAATCGCCCGTGGCGGGTGTCAGCGAACACTGGCTACCGCAATGAGCGTGACGCCCAGATCAGCCGCTGGGCCGCGCCGATCAAGACACCGATCGCCATCACGGCAAACAGCGTGGCCGCGTGGGCCGGCCAGAGCAGGAACGCGCAGTAGAAGAGGATCGTTTCGGCGCCCTCGATCAACCCGCCGGGCATGGTGATCGTCGTCTGCTCGTCGTGGCGGCCACGCTTCTCGAGGATCGCGGAGAGGCAGAGCCACGAGCCCAGGTTTACGTAAAATGACGCCAACAGGACGGCCAGCGTGAAAAGCACCAGCGTGTCCGGCCGCCACGCGGCAATACCGATGGGAATGGCTGCGTATACGACGAGGTCAAGCAAGAGATCGAGGTAGCCGCCGAAATCGGTCTGGCGACCGTGAGCACGCGCCACGGCGCCGTCGAGACCGTCACAGATCCGGCTGGCGAGCCACAACCCGACCGCCATGTGAAAGTGCCCGCCCGCCGCGAATCCGGCGGTGGCCAGTCCTAAAGTGAAGCCGACCAGCGTGATCGCATTCGGGGAAACCGAACTCATTCGGCGCGCCACCGGCTGCAGGCATGCGTCCTTCACATCCCGCAGCGCGCGATCGATCAAGCCTACCGCCGGACCGGGATCTGGTAGTTTTCGTAGTATTCCTGCAAACTGCGGGTCAGCAGAGGACCCTGGCCCTCCTTCGCGCGCTCCAGGGCCAGGATCATCGCGCGGGCGCCGGCCAGGGTGGTGACCAGCGGGACGTCGTGGCTTACCGAGGCCGCGCGGATGGCCGCGCCGGCCAGTTTCTTTTCCGAGCCGCTGGGCGTGTTGATGACGATGCCCACCCGATCCTGCTCGATTAAATCCACAATATTGGGCGAGCCGTCCTGCACCTTGCGCACGCGCTCCACCGGAATTCGTGACTCTTCCAGAACGCGGGCCGTGCCCCCGGTGGCCATCAACTTAAATCCCATGTTGGCGAAGCGGCGCGCCACCGGGACGATGGCCCGCTTGTCCTCCGCCTTGACGCTGACGAACACCGCGCCGCTGCGCGGCAGGTTCATCCCCGCCGCGAGCTGCGCGCGCCAGTACGCGCCGCCCAGGTCGTCGTCGAGGCCCAGGCACTCGCCCGTGCTGCGCATTTCCGGACCCAGCGTGATGTCCGAGCCGGCCAGCCGCTTGAACGGATGCACCACCGTTTTCACCGCGTAATAGGGTAGCCGCCGCTCGAGGTCGCCGAACGACTTCAGCGGCTCGCCCAGCATGACCCGGGTGGCAATTTTCACGAAGGGAATCCCGATGGCCTTGGTGAGATACGGCACCGTGCGCGATGCGCGGGGATTCACTTCCAGCACGTACAGGCGGTTTCCGCGCAGCGCCCACTACACGTTCAAAAATCCAACGATTTTCAGCCGCCGCACCAGCACCGCGAGATCCTCGCGAATCTGCATGTAGTGCTCCGGGGTCAGCGAGATCGGCGGCATGAAACACGCGGAGTCCCCGGAGTGGATGCCGGCCTCCTCAATGTGCTCCATCACTCCGATGATCTGCACGTCCTCGCCATCTGAAATAGCGTCAGTGTCGATTTCCACCGCGTCCTCGAGAAACTTGTCCACCAGGACCGGCCGCCCGCCGCCCGCCTCCAGCGCCTGTGGGAACGCGTTGGCAAGGCTCTTGTCGTCGTAGACAATCTCCATGCGCGAGCCGCTGAGCACGTATGACGGGCGCAGCAGCAGCGGATATCCCAGCCGGGCGGCCACCTCGCGTGCCTCGTCCAGATTCACCGCCTGTCCGCTGGGCGGCACCAGCAACCCCAGCGACTCCGCCATTTCGGCGAAACGCTCGCGCGACTCGGTGACGTCGATCCCTTCCGGCTGGGTGCCCAGAATTCGCACGCCGTTTTCCGCGAGACGCCGCGCCAGCTTCAAAGGCGTCTGTCCGCCCAGTTGCACGACAACGCCGCGCGGCTTCTCGCGCTGCACGATGTCCATCACGTGCTCGAAAGTCAGCGGCTCGAAATACAGCCGCGTGGAGATATCATAATCCGTCGACACCGTCTCGGGATTCGAGTTCACCATAATCCCGTTGAGCCCGACCTCGCGCACGGTACCCACCGCCTGCACGCACATGCAGTCAAACTCGATGCCCTGGCCGATCCGATTGGGGCCGCTGCCCAGAATCAAGATGCTCTCGCCGGGAAGCGCGGTGAAATCCCCGGAATCCTCATAGGAGGAATAATAATACGGGGTGGCCGCCGGAAATTCCGCGGCGCAAGTGTCCACCGCCAGGTATTGCACCGCCGGACGATCCGCCCGAATGGAGGCCTCGGACTGTCCGGAAAGGCGCGCCAGAACCGCGTCGCTGAACCCGAGCCGCTTACCCTCGCGCAGCCAGCCGTCGAACCGCGGGCCCTTCTCAAAGAGCACGAGCGCCTCGATCTGGCGCACGAACCAGGGATCGATGCGCGACGCCTCGGCGACCCGCTGCGCGTCGTGCCCGTCCTCCAGCGCGTACTTCACGTGGAACAGGCGCGACTCGGTGGGTTCCACCAGCAGCCGCATCTGCTCCCAGGATAGTCCGCCCGGAGCGCGGCCGCGATCCCAGGCCGCGCGGTGCGCCTCATCGAGGCCCTGATGGCCGGCCTCCAGCGAGCGGCACGCCTTCTGGAGCGCCTCCTGAAAGGTGCGACCAACCGCCATCGCCTCGCCCAGGCTCTTCATCGAGGAGCCCAACACCGGATCGGCGCCGGAGAATTTCTCAAACTGGAAGCGGGGAATTTTCACCACCACGTAGTCGATGCTGGGCTCGTAGGAGGCCGGCGTGCAGCGGGTGATGTCGTTGGGAATCTCGTCGAGCGTCATCCCCACCGCCAGCATGGCGGCAATTTTCGCGATCGGAAATCCGGTGGCCTTCGAAGCCAGCGCCGAGGAGCGCGACACCCGCGGGTTCATCTCGATGCACACGATGTCCCCGTTTTTCGGGTTCACGGCAAACTGGATGTTGGCCCCGCCGGTTTCCACGCCCACCTCGCGCATCACGGCCAGCGCCCAGCGGCGCATCTGCTGATACTCCCGGTCGGTCAGCGTCTGGATGGGTGCCACCGTGATGCTGTCGCCGGTGTGCACGCCCATCGGATCAATGTTTTCGATGGAGCACACAATCACAGCATTGTCCTTGCCGTCGCGCATGACTTCCAGCTCGAATTCCTTCCAGCCGTCGAGGACCTCTTCGAGGAGCACTTGATGGGAAGGTGACATGCGCAGCCCGGTAAGCACCCGAGATTCCAGTTGCTCGGCGCTGTCCACCCGGCTGGAGCCGCCGCCGCCCAGCGTGAACGCCGGACGCAAGATCACCGGATATCCGATGCGCTCGATGGCCTCGCGCGCCTGATCCAGGCTTTCCACGATGGCCGAGCGCGGCGATGGCACGCCCGCTTTTTTCAGCACCTCGCGGAACGCGCCGCGATCCTCCGCACGGTGGATCACGTCAGCGGCGGCGCCCAGCAATTCAATCCCCAGCCGCTCGAGAACGCCGCGGCGGTGCATCTCCATCGCCAGGTTGAGCGCGGTCTGACCGCCCATGGTGGAGAGCACGCCGTCGGGGCGCTCTTTTTCGAGGATGTCCTGGATGATATCCGGGTGCAGCGGCTCGATGTAGGTGATGTCGGCCACTTCCGGGTCAGTCATGATGGTCGCCGGATTCGAGTTGACCAGGATGACCTCGTACCCCAGGGAACGCAGCGCGCGCGCCGCCTGCGTGCCGGAGTAGTCGAACTCGCACGCCTGTCCGATCACGATGGGCCCGGAGCCGATGACCAGAATACGCTGCAAATCGGTGCGCTGCGGCATTACGACGCCACCTCCACCGGCCGCTTGCGCGCTGAGGAAATCAATTCTCGAAATCGCTCAAACAGATACGAAGAGTCCCGCGGCCCCGGCCGGCTCTCCGGATGATATTGCACCGAAAACACCGGCAGGGTCTTGTGTCGATAGCCTTCCAGACAGCCGTCGTACAGATCGCGGTGGGTGACTTCCAGACACTCCGGAAGCCCCTCTTCAGTGACCGCGAATCCGTGGTTGTGAGAGGTGATTTCCACCTGCCGGGTGGCCAGATCCATCACCGGATGATTGATGCCGCGGTGGCCGAATTTCAGCTTGTGCGTTTTCGCGCCCATCGCAAGGCCGAGCAATTGATGCCCCAGGCAGATGCCCATGAGCGGAATCTCGCTCTCGACCAGCCTGCGGACTTCGTCCACAATTTCCGGCGTCGCCGCCGGATCGCCCGGGCCGTTGCTCAGCAAAATCCCGGCGGGGTTCATGGCCAGCGCTTCGGAGGCAGGCGTGCCGGCCGGGACGACGAGCACTTCGAAACCGCGCTCGCACAATTCGGTCACGATCCCCTGCTTGATGCCAAAGTCGTAGGCCACGATGCGCGGCCCGCTCCCCTCAAACCGCTCAACCTCGGTGCGCGAGACGAGCGGCGCCAGCGCGGCTCCGTCCATGCCGGGCTGCTCGCGCAGGGTGGCCAGACGGGGTGCCAGCCAACCCATCAGCTCGCCGTCGCGGCGCTCCACGTCGAGCGCCATCACCGCGCAGCGCATCGCGCCGCGCTCGCGCAGGTGCTTGGTGACGCCGCGGGTGTCCACGCCCTCCAGAATCGGCACGCCGCGCTCGGAAAGGAACGCCCCGAGCGGCGCCTGGCTGCGCCACGAGGAGGGAACCAGCGTGAGGGCGCGCACCACGATCGCCGCGGGATGCACGCGGGTGGACTCGTGATCCGCCACGGTAATCCCCGTATTGCCGATGTGCGACGAGGTGAAAACCACGGTCTGGCGCGTGTAGGACGGGTCGGTGAGAACTTCCTCGTAGCCGCTCATGGCGGTGTTGAACACGGCCTCGCCGTAGACCGAGCCCTGCGGGCCGTGCAGGTTGCCCTTCCAGAACGCACCGTCTTCGAGGAGCAGGATGCCTGGCTGCATGCGATTCATTCCTTTATGCAAAACACGCCGCGTGCAGGCGGCGAACGGCCCGGCCACTTCGGCGCCTGGGGGGGCCTTCCTGCATCCTGCAGCCCGGCGACGCGCCGACGGAAGTCGGCCCGAACAGAAAGGGGCCGCCGCGCCCACGCAAGAATCACCCGCCATGCGCACGCGCCGGCTGACCATGGGGCAGGCCCTGGTGCAGTATCTCATCCACCAGGACGTTGAGCGGGACGGCCAGCGCCACCCCTTCTTCGCCGGCTGCTTCGGCATTTTCGGCCACGGCAACGTCGCCGGCATCGGGCAGGCGCTCCACCAGTATCCCCAGTTCCCCTACTACCAGGCCCGCAACGAGCAGGCCATGGTACACGCCGCGGCCGCCTTCGCGAAGGTGTGCAACCGCCTGCGCACCCTGGCCTGCACGACCTCCATCGGCCCCGGCGCCACCAACATGATCACGGCCGCGGCCGGCGCCACCATCAACCGGCTTCCAGTGCTGCTATTGCCTGGAGATGTCTTCGCGCGCCGCAACGTGGCCCCCGTGCTGCAACAACTGGAGTCGCCCCACGGCCAGGACGTCTCGGTGAACGACTGCTTCCGCCCCGTCTCCCGCTACTGGGACCGCATCAACCGTCCCGATCAGCTTATCTACGCGCTTCCCGAGGCCATGCGGGTGCTCACCTCCCCGGCGGAGACCGGGGCGGTCACGCTGTGTCTGCCGCAAGACGTGCAGGCCGAATCGCACGCTTACCCGGAAGCGCTTTTCGAGCGGCGCGTGTGGCGCATTCCCCGCAATCGTCCGGACCGCGGGCGGCTCCTGGAGGCCGCGGAAGCCATCCGCGCGTCGTCACGTCCGCTGATCGTGGCGGGCGGCGGCGTGCTGTACGCGGATGCCAGCGAGGCGCTGCTGCGCTTCGTCGAGCAGAGCGGGATTCCGGTGGCGGAGACGCAGGCCGGCAAAGGATCCCTTCCCTATGACCACCGCCTTTCGCTGGGCGCGGTCGGCGTCACCGGCACCCTGGCCGCCAACCGCGTCGCGCGCGAGGCGGATCTCGTCATCGGCCTGGGGACGCGCTGGAGCGACTTCACCACCGCCTCCAAGACCGCGTTCCAGCACCCCGAGGCGCGCTTCGTCAACGTCAACGTCACGGAATTTGACGCCTGCAAACACGCCGGGATCGGGCTGTGCGGCGACGCGCGCGCAATTCTTGAGGAACTCGCCGACGCCCTTGCGGGATATCACACCGCCACCGAATATCGCGCGCATGCCCAGCGGCTCCACGACGAGTGGGACGACGAGGTTTCCCGGGTGTACGCGCTGCGGCACGGCCCGCCGCTCAGCCAGGGCGAGGTCATCGGACTGGTCAACGCCGCCGCGGGGCCGCGCGACGTGGTTCTTTGCGCAGCGGGAAGCCTGCCCGGCGACCTTCACAAACTGTGGCGCACCCGCGCGCCCAACACCTATCATCTCGAATACGGATACTCGTGCATGGGCTACGAGATCGCCGGCGGCATCGGGGTTAAAATGGCCGCCCCCGACCGCGAGGTTTTCGTGATGGTGGGCGACGGCTCGTATTTGATGATGAACACCGAGATCGTGACCGCCGTCCAGGAGGGCCTCAAGATCATCATCGTGCTGCTCGACAATCACGGCTTTTCCAGCATCGGCGGCCTGTCGCGCGCGGTGGGCAACGACGGTTTCGGGACCCACTACCGTTTCCGCAATCCGCGGTCCGGGCAGCTCGACGGCGAGGTTCTGCCCCTTGATCTCGCCGCCAACGCGCGCAGCCTGGGCGCGCGCGTCATCGAAGCGCGCACCCACGAGGAAGTCCGCGAGGCGCTGGCGGCCGCCCTCGCGGAAACCCGCACCACGGTGGTGGTCGTTCCGGTGGATCGCGAGTCGCGGGTCGCCGGCTATGAGTCGTGGTGGGACGTTCCGGTGGCCGAAGTATCCGAGATGGAAACCGTGCGGGCGGCCCGTGCCCGCTATGAAGAAGCCCTGGCACAGGAGCGGCATTTCGTATGAAACACGTGGCGGCGCCAAAAATTTACAGTCCCAAGAACCACAGGCTTGGCAGGCTGCTGTTCGTTGCCTCGGTGTTTCTCACGCCCCTCTTCACCTACGTGGTGTACGCCATGGAGCACGAGGAATCTCCGCACTCCGCCATCGTCTTCAAGGTGGGCGTGGCCATCGGCCTGCTGGCAATCGCGCTGGGTTTCCGCAAGGAGCGGCTCGTGATCACCTCCGACTCGGTGTCCTTCAAGCCCTGGCTGTTCGCGAAGCCGGTGCGTTACGCAATCCCCGCCGAGGCGGGCATCGCCCTGCGCAGCCGCGAGAACGAACTCCACAAGATTTTCTGGCGGGCGGCAATCGCGCAGGGTGACAACGAGCAGGTGCTGGTGGAGCGAGAAAACGCCCAGTTTGAGATGCGCAACACGGTCGAGGCCATTTGCAAGGCGTCCGGACGGCCGATGCTTGACGAGTCCGAGCCGAACAGGCCGGTCGAAATGGCCGCCGCGGATCTGGATCTGCCGCTTGCCGAACGCCTGGAAAAATACGCCGCGCTGCGCCAGCGCAAGGTAAAGATGCCCCGACTGAGCGGCATCGAGGAGGAAGTGCTGCCCAACGGCGACCGGCGCTTTTCCTGGTATCTGGCCACCCGCCGGCTGGTCGGATGGCTGGCCGCGATTACCGTGATGTTCATTGCACTTTATTTCGTGCCTGGAGAAACCTCGCACTCCTTCTACGATCAGTATGGCTGGGATGGATTTCTCCCCTACGTGGAGTGGGTGGTGCTCATTGGCGGCGCATTCATCGTGCTGGGCCTGGGCGGGCAGGAGCGGGTGACCTTCGACTCTGGCCACATTGCAGTCTCGTACAACGCATTTGGATTGCCGATCTGGCGCAGCACGCTGCCGGCCAGCGAGATCGAGGACATCCGCACGCTGGGCTCGCCGAGCGTGAAAATCATCTCCGACCGAAAAATCATCACCGCGCGCACTTTCCACTTCACCGACCTGGACAGAGGATGCGCGCGCTGGCTCGCCTATGAGCTGCAACGCACGCTTCGCTGGCGGCTGCAAACCTCCGGTGGAGAGCCGGAAGAAGAGGCTCGGGAAGGAGTCGAATCGTGACCCAGCTCAGGTACGATCTGCGGCCCCTCGATTACGGCGGCCTTCTCGACCGCGCGTTCGACCTGTACCGCCATAATTTTTCGCTGTTTTTCTCGATCGCGAGCGTGGTGCTCATTCCGCTGGCCATCATCCAGATGCTGGGCCCGCTGATGCAGAAGTCGCGCCCGACAGCCGACGACGCACTGGTTTTCGTGGGTTTTACGCTGCTTTTCGTGCCAATCTACATGTTTCTCGCGCTGCTGGTGCAGGCCGCGCTCACTCTGGCCATTTCCAATCGGTACCTCGGGTTGCCCTCCACGCTGGGCAGCGCCTGGGCCGGCGCTCGAAAAGCCCTGTGGCCGCTGCTGGCGACCGGCTTCATGGCCGGCATGCTGATGCTCATCGGGACCATCCTGTGCGTCATTCCCGGCATTTACGTGGCGTTCATCATCGCGTTCGTGACCCCCGTCGTCATGCTCGAGCACCGCTACTACAGCGAAGCAATCTCGCGGAGTCAGAGCCTGGTGGGCGACGGGCAGTGGGTTCGCGTGCTGGTCACCTGGCTGCTGCTGTTCCTCATCAACATGGCGGTGCTAATGTTGCAAGGCGGCGTGCAGGCCTTGTTCATGTTCACCCTGGGACCGGAATCGAGCATTTACGTGAACGCCGTCTTCCAGGCGGTGGTAAACGTGCTGATCATGCCGATCACGCTTACGGTGACCGTGTTGCTGTATTATGACATTCGGGTGCGCAAGGAAGCGTTCGACCTGCAGATGCTCGCCGCGGCCATCGGAGTGCCCTACACGCCCGCCTATCCGCAGGGCTACGCGCCGCCCGGACAGTATCCGCCGCCGCAGCAATACGCTCCGCCCTCCCAATATGCTCCCACCCTCCCGGGCCCGCCTCCGGCGGCACCTCCTCCCACCATCGACGGCACCGTCCGCTGCTCCGCGTGCAGTGCCGTCATCCCCGCGGTGGTCGCCTTCTGCACCAACTGCGGGGCCCCGCAGCCTCGGTAGCGGGGGTGCGCCCACTTCTCCTCCTCCTGGCAATCCTGCTCGCGCTATGCGTCCCTTCGGCCGCCGCCGATCCGCTGTCTCGACTGAAGGAAGCCCACGCGACGGTTTTGCGGGCGCAAGCCGCCGGCTCCGCAACGGCTTGCCGGGAAGCGACCGTCCAGGCCCTCGTGGCACTCGGTCCCAGCGCGCCCCCGGAGGTGCGCCGGCTGCTGGAGGACGCCCAATCCGCGTCGTGGCCGGACACGGCGCGCCAGCGCCTGCACGATGCGGCGCGCACCCTTGAAAACGGCCTGAACGCGGCGGCGGCTCCCGCATCGAGCGATGACGCGCTCACCGCGGCGCGCGCCCGCCTCACCGAAATCCTGCAGGGCCCGGAATTCAAGCGGGGACGCTTTTTCGACGAGATCCTGCGCCGCATCACCGCAATCGCGGAAGGCATCGTCCGCTGGATCGCCGCACAACTTGGATTCCACTTCAAGGAGGGCAGCGGCGTCTTTGACCTCCTCTTCCTCGCGCTGTGCGTTCTGGCCGCCATCCTCATTGCGCTGCTCGCCGTCCTGCTGCTCCGCCGGCTTTCTCAGCGGAGTTTGCAGGCCGCGCCCACCCGTCCGCAAGGGGAAGTGGAATTGCTGCGCACCACCGGCGAGTGGCTGAAATGGGCCAGCGACCACGCGCGCGACGGCGATTACCGGCGTGCGGTTCGGTGCGCTTACCTGGCCATGCTGCACCGCTTGCAGGACCTGGGACTGGTCGACCTGGAGCGCGGCCACACCAACTGGGAAATTCTGCGCGCGCTGCGCCCAAACCCGGCCCACGCCGATTTTGACGCGGCCACTCGCCTGTTCGAACGCCACTGGTATGCGCTGTGCCCGGCCGCGCAAGAAGACTATGAGGAGATGCTGCGCCTGCTGCACAACCTCGACGGCATTGGAGCCACCGCGGCATGAGTCGATTTTCCCTGGAAACCTGGGTGGTCCTCGTGCTGCTGGCGCTGCTGGTGGCCGCCGGAATTTTCCTGGCACGCGGCGCGGACGACGGAGCGTTCAACACCTTCCCCACGCGAAGCACGTACAGCGCGCAGGCTTCCGGCTACAAGGCCCTGTTCATGCTCCTCGAAAAAGCGGGAACCAAACCATTGCGACGCGGCTGGAAAGAATTGCCGGCCCAGACCCGGATATTGTTTGTCGTCTCGCCCCGCATCCCGCCGGTGCGCGACGAGTGGGAGGGGCTGCGCCCCTGGATCGCGCGCGGCGGCCTTCTGGTGGTCGCCCCCGGCCAGGAATATCGCGTGCCCCCGAACAGCCAGCCGGAGTGGATCGTCGCCTACCCGACAGTGCAGGAAGGCCTCATGGAAGGCGTCCCCTCGATCAGCGTCTACCGCTATCCTCCGTCCCTGCTCCCGCTGCCCTTCATGGCGCTCAGCGAGCGGCTCTGGCCGGATCCGTTTCCGCTTGCCAGCCACGACGACCGCGCGCTGATCTCCCTGGCCCGTTACGGAGAAGGCGCCGTCATTCTTTTGAACGCGCCGGAAATGTTGAGCAACGACGGTCTGCAGCGTGAGGCCAACCTCCGCCTCGCGCTCAACTTGCTCGCCTGGCGCGGCGTCACGCTCGACGGGCCGTCCGGCGCCGTGGTCTTCGATGAGTATCACCACGGCCACGGTTACGGCGAGGACCGCTCACTCTGGCAGCAGCTTCCGCCGGTGATGCGCGACGGCCTGATCGGCATCGGCATTGCGGGATTGATCTGGATCTGGGCGGTATCACGGCGCCTGGGCGCGGCGGTCCCGCTGCGCGCGCCGCCGCGCGTGCGCTCGGAATATCTGGAATCGATGGCCACGCTGCTCGAGCGGGCGCATGCGGTGCGCCTTGCCGCGCGCACCCGCGCCCGCACGCTGCGCGACCGCCTGAGCCGCACGCTCGGCCTCGGTGTGATGGGCACTTCCGAGGAACTTACGGCCGCGGTGGGCGCGACGCGGCCGGACCTCGCGCGGGAGGCGGCCGAGATTCTGGCCGGCCTGGAGCGCATGGCCAGCGCCCCGAATCCCTCGGCCGGCGACCTGCTGCGGTTGGCCAGACGCGAGGCGTCGCTGCTGCAGGATCTCAAGAAGGGAACAGTGCCGTGAGCGCATCCGTCCGCGATTGGACAGCCGCGATTTCCGCTGAACTAAAAAAGGTCGTGAAGGGGCAGGACGACGTCACGGAGCACTTGCTGGTGTGCATGCTCGCCCACGGGCACGCCTTGCTGGAAGGTGTTCCCGGGCTTGCCAAGACGCTGCTGGTGAAATGTCTGTCCAAAGCAATGGGAGCGGAATATCGGCGCGTCCAGTTCACTCCGGATTTGATGCCGTCCGATCTGACCGGCGTGCGCGTGTATCTTGCCGCGGAGGGAAGGTTTGAACTGCAGCGCGGGCCGGTGTTCACCCAATTTCTGCTCGCCGATGAGATCAACCGCACGCCGCCCAAGACGCAATCCGCGCTGCTCCAGGCAATGGAAGAGCGCACGGTGAGCATCGACGGAACCGACTATGCTCTGTCCGATCAATTTTTCGTCATGGCCACCCAGAATCCCATCGAGCACGAGGGCACTTATCCCCTGCCCGAGTCGCAACTGGATCGGTTCCTGATGAAAATCAGCATCAACTATCCACAGCCCACCGCCGAGCTAGAGGTGCTGAAACTGCACCACGCGGGGCTGGATCCGCACCGCCTTGAGGGAATTGCCCAGATTGCCGGCACCGGCGACCTGTCGGCTCTTGCCGCGGAAATCCACGCGGTGAAGGTTGAAGACAAAGTCATGCAATACGTGCTGGAAATTGTGGGCGCCACGCGGCGCTCTCCCCAGGTGATGCTGGGCGGCAGCCCGCGCGCGTCGGTGGCCATACTGGTGTGCGCGAAAGTGATGTCGGCGATGCGCGGGCGGGATTATTGCATTCCCGACGACGTGAAGGCGGTGGCCGCGCCGGTGCTGCGCCATCGGCTGCTGCTGCGGCCGGAGGCCGAGCTGGAGGGGTTGACGGCGGATCGCCTGATCGACAGCCAGCTTGCCGCGCTTCCGGTGCCTCGGTGAAAAACCGCTGGATGCCCACGCCGCGGCTCGCCTTCTGGCTTGCGGCCAGCTTCGTGGGCGCGCTGGTGGAGCCGCTCGTGCCCGGCATGGTGTGGGCCACCGCCGCCGCCGACGCGGTGCTGGCCGGCATGGTGTGGCACGATTATCAGACCCTGGCCTCGGCCCGTGGATTGCGCATGGAGCGGCGCGCCGAGCCGATTTTCTCGCTGGGCGTGGAAAATCCGGTGGCGCTGGAGGCGGTGAACCCGTCCGCCGTGCCCCTCACCCTGGAGATCGTGGACGAACCGCCGGCCGAATTCCGCACCGAGGGCGACTCCCAGCAAGTCCGCGTGGCGCCGGGCACCCGCTGGAAATTCTCCTATCACACGACGCCGCCGCGCCGCGGAGACTTCGCGTTCGGCGCGCTGAACTTCCGGGCGCGCACCGACCTGGGACTGGTGGCGGTGCAGCGCCAGGAAACGCCGGCCGACGCCCGCGTGCGGGTGTATCCCAACCTGCGCGATTCCCGTCACCTTGCGCTGCTCGCCATGCGCGACCAGCTCGCGCAGATGGGCATTCGCACCGCGCGCACCCCGGAAGCCGGCCGCGAGTTTGAATCGCTCCGCGACTACGTCAGCGGGGACGAATATCGCACGGTCGATTGGAAGGCCACCGCGCGGCGCAGCCGGTTGACCACCCGGCAATATGACGTCGAGCGCAGCCAGAAGTTATTGATCGTCCTCGACCTGGGACGCACCATGACCAGCCGACTGGGCGACCTGACCAAGGCTGATCTCGCCATCAACGCCACCGTGCTGTTGACCTCGGTGGCCGCGCGCCTTGACGACCGGGTCGGGGTGGTGGCGTTCGCCGACAAGATCCTCGGCGTGCTCCCGCCCGGGCGGGGGCGCATGCAGTCGATGCGGCTCCTCGAATTTCTCTATCCGCTGGAGGCAGTGCCCCGCGAAGCGGATTACCTGGGCGCCTTCACCGAGATCGCGCGCCGCGTCCAGGGACGCACTCTGGTCATCGTGTTCACTGATCTGGTGGATCCGGAATCTTCGTCGCAGCTCATCGCGCAGATCGGTGTCCTGGCCCGCCGCCACGCCGTTCTCTGCGTGGCGCTCGCGGATTATGAGCTAGATCGGATCCTCGCCGGCCCGCCGGAAGATATCCCCGCGCTCTATCGCCAGACCGTGGCGCAGACCTTGCTCGACGATCGCGACCAGGCGGCCGCGAAATTATCCGCGCGGGGAGTGGGCGTGATGAAGGCCAGTCCGGAGCATCTCTCCGTGCAGGTAGTCAATCGCTACCTGGGCTTCAAGGCGACGGGTCGGGTCCGGTAGCGCGGCCACCGGAGAGCCAGAGACACAATAGCGTAAAGAGCATCCCTCCAACGAGCAGCTTCACGACCGGCCCAACGTCTGGAGACGGCGAGAAAAATCCCTCCACCAGGCCGGCCACCACCAGCAGCACGACTACCCCGAACAGGAGGGACACCGCGCGCCGTGCCGCAAGCTTTACCGCGTCGCGCCGATACAGCCGACCGGGCGCAATGAACGCATAGCCGATTATCATCCCGGCCGCACCGGAAATCAATATCGCCGGAATTTCCAGCGATCCATGGGGAACCACGAACGACCAGAAATTCAAGTCGGTGCCGCGTTGGTTGACCGCCACCGCGACGGCGCCCATCATCACGCCGTTGTATCCCATGATGTAGAGCGAGCCCAGGCAGGCCAGCGTGCCCAGCGCAAACGCGTTGATGGCCACGCGGATATTGTTGGTCATGATGCCGGCCGAGGCGGAGGGACGCTCCAGGCGCGGCAGCCAGTCCTTCGCGCCCTCGTGACGCTCGGCGATGTGCTCCAGAGCCTCGTTCCAGCCCTTCCCGAGCAGCGCGTCCGCCGAGTCGGGGCGTACGAACAGCGCGCACGCGCCCACCAGCACGCCCAGTAGGAATATCCCCACCGACACCGCAATGAAGCGCCGCTCACGGCGAAAGGCACGCGGAAACTCGTTCAGCAGAAAGTCGGCGACGCCGGCCGACCCGCGCGGGGGCGCCGCGTACACCAGCGGGTAGGCGCGCGCCACGAGGCGGTTCAGGTGCTCCACGTCGCTGCCGCCCACTCCCGCGGTGCGGGCCCGGGCCAGGAGCGCGGATGCCCGCCGGTACACGCGTCCCAGTTCCAGCAGGTCGTCGTCGGGCAGCGACGACAGGGGCCGGCCCTCAATCCGGGCAAGCAGCTCGTCCAGGCGGCGCGCGGGAGACTCCATCCCCGAAGGTTTCCCGGAAATGCGTCGAAGTCCCCCTCACGAATGAGCCGGCACATCACCATCACCACGCCGGAGGGCGTGGCCATCGAGTACAACGTGGCGGGTGTGGGCACGCGGTTCCTGGCTCTGCTGGTGGACACCCTCCTGCAAGCCTTCATCATGCTGCTCCTGGTGCTCGGGTTCGTGGCGGTGGTCAGCATCGGCTCCTACGCATGGAGCGAGGCGCCGTGGTGGGCCTACGCCGGCCTGCTGTTGTCATTGTTCCTCGTTTTTGAGGGATATTTCGTGGCGTTCGAGGCCCTCTGGAACGGCCAGACGCCCGGCAAGCGCGCGGTCGGGCTGCGCGTGGTGCGGGAAGGCGGATTTCCCCTGGATTTCCGCGGCGCCGTGATCCGCAACCTGTTGCGCATCGTGGATTTTCTTCCGAGCGGATACCTGGTGGGCGTATGCATGATCTTGTTTCACGCGGAGTCGCGCCGGGTGGGGGATATTGCCGCGGGCACCCTGGTCATTCGCGAGCGCGAGGCCGGAACCCAGGCCGGCTACTCGTTCGGCGGAGATGTGGCCGCGCCGGCCGCCCCGCTGATCGGGTTGGATTCGCTCACGCCGCAGCACTACGAAGTCATGGAAACATTTTTACGCCGCCGCCACGAAATGGCGCCGTCGCTGCGCCACCAGATGAGCGAGCAGATCGGATGGCAGATCCGCGGCGCGCTGCCGGATGCGCCCCGCGAGTGGAGCGGAGAGCGCCTGATGGAGGAGATCCTGCGCGAGCGCGCGCGTCGAATCGGACTATGACAGCACGGCCATTCCAGGCAAGGCCCGCTCAAACGGAGCGCGCAGCGCCGGGTCAAAATCCTCTCCAAAACGGCTGAGAAAGTGCTCGAGACTGGAGGGCTCCTCGCAAAACGCCTCCGCGATGGCAAGCACCCGGGCCAACAGAGGGATCGCTTCCCCGGCGAGGTGGTGCGGCCCGCTGCCGTTGAAGCGCTCGTGATGGTAGCGCACGATGGGCACCAGACGTGAAAACAGGGTGACCTGCTCCAGCATGCGCGCGCCAGTATCGACGTGCGCCGGATCGTGCGGATTGGAGCACTTGATTTTGCCCAGATCGTGGAGCAGGGAAGCGTAGCACAGATTTTCCATTTCATCCGGGCCAAGCTGCATCTCCTTGCCCAGCGCGGTAGCCAGGCGCGCCACCGTCAGCACGTGCTCGCGCGAGACCGGATCGAACGCCTGGTAGGTTTCGATGAGCGCTTCGATGGCCTGCTGGAAGAAATTGTGCAATTGCTCCAGGGCGAGCGCGTTCTGCAGCGCGACGGCGGTGTGCGCGGCCAGCACGGTGAGCAGCTCCACGTCGTCCTGGGTGAAGCCGGCCGGCTTGTTGATCAATTCCAGAACGCCGAGCACCTGATTCCCGTAAATCACCGGGACGGCGAGCAGGTTTTTCGTCGAATATCCGACGGCATCGTCGACGCCCCCGTAGTGGCGCGGGTCTTTGGAAACGTCTGGAACCAGGACGTGGGTGCGATGGGTAGCGGCATATCCCGCAATGCTTTTGTCCGGAGAGAGGGGCAGCGAAATGGTCACTACCTTGTCATGGCCCGGGCCGCGCGATTCCCGAAAATACATCAGCGACTGCTCCCAGTCGATGAGAATCAGCGAGACGGCCGCGGAGCCGAACACCGCCACGGCGGCGTCCAGGATGCGGTCAATGATGTGCTCCTCGTCGAGCGTGCTGGCCAGCTCGAGGGCCAGCCGCCCAATTTCCCCGAGACCCTGGTCGCGCGAGTTCTCTTCCTTGTTGTCCCGGCTTTCCAGGTGCTTCTGAAGGGAGGGGATGCGGATGAGGCCGGTGCGCGGAGGGCCGCCCGCCATCTCGCGCACGATGGGCTACACCGGCGGCCTTGGCGTGGCCGGAAGCACGCGGTTGCGCAGAACTTCCTGGGCCACGCGTTCCCTTACCGCCGGAGGCGCGGTTCCAGCGGGAACCGCACCCAGATACGCCTCCTCTTGAAGCTTGCGGATGTCGCCCATGTAGGCGACGCGGCTCTCCACTGAAAAGCCGGTGCGCATCTGGATGTAATCCTTCGCGAACGCATCGGTGGGATCGGCCATCGCCACCAGGATTCCATCGTCCCCGTGGCGTCCGATGCAGATGGCGTGGTAGCGGACGGCCATGGCCTGCGGGATGACGCGGACGATTGCGTGATCCGGCGGCGTCGCGTCCAGATCGACGGCTGCAACGCCGAACATCGCGGCCTTTGTCTCAAGAATTGCGGCCCGGTCGATGAGCTTGTTGGCGACCAGGACCTCCTCGGGGGAAACCTGCTCGTTGGCGGCGTGCGCCAGCACTTCTGCGGCGCGGCCGCGCTTGAGCCGGCGCTGCGCGACCAGGCGCTCGACCAGATGCTTTCCGTAGTCTTCCAAGGGGGTACCCCGTCCTGGGATTGGATCCAGGGGAAGTCGCCCTCGGCGCCCCCTGGACCTCCCTGTTTCTGGTATTATCGGCGATGGAAGGAAGGAAATTCAACGTGCGGCGCGGGAAGCACGGCGCATGCCACGGATCCTGGTGGCCGGCGGCGGCGCGGCCGGGTACTTCGCCGCGATCCGCGCCCGAGAAGTCTGCTCGCGGGTCGAGGTGGCCCTCTTCGAGAGCCTCTCGCGCCCGCTCGGCAAGGTCAAGATCAGCGGCGGCGGACGCTGCAACGTCACCCACCACTGCTTCGACGCCGGGCGCCTCGTGGGCTTCTATCCGCGCGGCGGGCGCGCCCTGCGCGGCGTCTTTGAGCGCTGTGGGCCGCTGGACGTGGCACGCTGGTTCGAATCACGCGGGGTGCGGCTCAAGACCGAGGAGGACGGGCGGATGTTTCCGATCACCGACTCCTCGCAGACCATCATCGACTGTCTGGAGCGGGAAGCCGCCCGGGCGGGCGTTCAGGTGGCGTTGCGACGAGGCTTGCGTGCGGCACGGCGGACGGCGGGCGGTTTCACCGTGGACTTCGGCGGCGTCGAAGAGCGCGGGGACGCGCTGCTGCTGGCGACCGGCAGCAACGACGCGGGCTATGCCTGCGTCGTTGCGCTCGGACACGGGCTGGTGCGGCCGGTGCCGTCGCTGTTCACATTCAAGGTCGCGGACCCGCGCCTGGAGGGACTGGCCGGCGTCAGCGTGCCGCGCGTGGTGGGGAGGCTGGTCGTGCCAGAGCATCCCCCGGTGGTGCAGGAAGGGCCGCTGCTGGTCACCCACTGGGGGCTGAGCGGGCCCGTGGTGCTGCGGCTCTCGGCGTGGGGAGCGCGCGCGCTGCACGAGGTCGGCTACCAGGCAACGCTGCTGGTGGATTTCTTTCCCGACACGGGCCAGGAGCAGGTGCGCGCCACGCTGTTCGAGGCGAAGGCGCGCTCGCGCAAGCACGCGGGGAACGACTGCCCGTGGGACTTTCCGCGCCGCTTGTGGGAGTCGCTGCTGCGCCACGCTGGCGGAGATCCCGAGGCGGCGTGGCCGGCCCTCCCGAACAAGGTGCTCAACCGCCTGGCGGAGGAGTTGAAACGCGGGTCGTTCCGCGTGTCCGGCAAGGGCGCGTTCAAGGAGGAGTTCGTGACCGCGGGCGGCGTGCCGCTCGACGAGGTGGACCTCCGCACGATGGAGAGCCGCTGCTGCCCGGGATTGTACCTCGCCGGCGAGATCCTCGACGTGGACGCGCTGACCGGCGGCTTCAACTTCCAGAACGCGTGGTCCACGGGGTGGATCGCAGGCTCAGCCGCGGCGGAGTCGCTGCGCTGACCCGCCATCCTGGGAGCGAACGGCGGAAGGCACGCAGACGCTGAGGCCCGAAGCGGGGCGGCATGGCCATCGTGCAACTCCTGTTCTCCCTGTTTCTCTTCGCGCTGGGCGGCGCGGTCGTGGGCGTGTGCCTGTTTCCGGGCATCGCGCTCACCTACGATTTGTGGCTGGTGTCCGCGTCGCAGGATATCGCCGTGCGTCTGCTGCTGGTTTCAGTGGGCCTGGGCTGCACGTATTTCATTTACGGCTTCATGTTGCTGCTGGTGACGGGGACGTTGTTCCGCGTGCTGCGTCTGCAGCTTCATCCGGGAGAGTACGAATTGTTGTCACCGACATCCCTTCGCTGGGTGCTGGGATCGGCGCTGGGCCTGGTGGTGAAGGTGACGTTCATGGACTTCCTCGCGCTCACGCCTTACCTTACGTGGTGGTTCCGCATGATGGGCGCGAAGGTGGGCCGCGAGGTGATGATCAATTCCAAGTACGTGCACGACGCGTCGCTGCTCGAGATCGGAGATGGCACGGTTATCGGCGGCGAGGCGGCCATCTCGTGCCACGCGGTCGAGCACGGCAAACTCATCCTTAAGAAAATTGTGGTGGGCCGCAAGTGCCTCATCGGCCAGCGGAGCATTCTCATGCCGGGGGTGGTGATCGGCGACGGCGCGGTGATTGGCGCGCAGGCGATGGTGTTGAAGGACGCGGTGGTGCCCGCCGGCGAGACGTGGATCGGCATCCCGGCGGCCCCCATGCACCGCGTCCAAAGTTAACACCCCGGCAACCCTGAAGGGGTCGGGCGTCGGCTACAATTCCGGGGAATCGCGTATCGAGAGGAAGGCCAGCCATGCTTGTCCCCACCCTTTGCAGCCCGGGGTTCTTCGCGCTTGAGGAGCCGCCCGCAAAGCCGAAGGCTCAACCCGCGCCGATGGTCGACGGCCTGGCCGCCATGCCCGACACGTGGATCCCGCAGGGCAACTGCCGCGCCTACGTGACCAGCCCCTGGGGCGCGGACAACGCCACGGTGACCCGCAATCCGCGGAAGGTCTCCATGGACCTCGACGCCGCCTTCTCCCCCGACGTGGAATTCACCGACCTGGGCAGCGGCCGCGTAAAAGCCTTCATCGACATGCCCTGGCCGCTCTCCAACATCAAGGCCGAAGGTCCCATGACCTACAACCCGGCCAACGACACGGTCCACTTCCAGGACGAGCGCACGCCCCGCACGGCGGACATGTGGCAACTGTCGGATGGACGGGTACACGTAGTGGTGCACGATCCGCAGCGGGGACGGATTGACTTGCAGCTGACCCGGTTGTCCGCGAAGAATCCTTAACCGACCCCGAACACCTGCGGCCAGCGATGCGCGAAGAACGTCCCCTTACCGACGACGAGCGGCAGTTGCTCACCTCGGCCACACGCAACCTCAGTCGGATGCGCGTCTTGATGGGCCTCCTCGCCCTCATCGCTCTCGCAGTGGCCGCCACCGTGGCTGTCACCCTCACCTCGCACCGCGGACAGGCCGTGCTGCCCGCCCTCGGCAGCATCCTCATCCTTATTCTGCAGCAGACCGTCGCCCGTGACCCCGGACGCGCGCGCGACCTCGCGGGCGGCAAGAAGATCGTGCTGCGCGCTCCGCTTGAGAGCGTCTCCGCCGTGCCCTATCGGGGGAGGTGGATCGTACGCGTGCGTCTTGCCGACGAGTCGCTCAAGATGTACCGCAAGAACGCGCCCAGGTGGGCCGTGGGCGACGAAGTCGAGGTACACGTCGCCCCCCACTCGCGGGACGTGCTCTGGGCGGCGAAACCCGGGACGATCGCGGCCGAGCGCCAGCCTCTCGTCCCGTAGGAACAGAACGGCCTCAAGCTGAGAAGAGCAGCCTCACGTCCGTAGGGACAGGACGGCCCTCAAGCCGAGAAGAACTTCCCGGCGTGAAGGCCCTTGTCCGAATCTTGTTACTCCTGCTCTGCACGCAAAGCGTCGTGCTGGGCGCTCCCTTTGACACGCGCCCGCCGGAGATCCACAGTATCACCTTCAACACGTGGCCCCCGGACGCGCGGATATTTCTGGAGGCCTCGCAGCGGCAATACCTGGGACGCAGCGGACAGCCCATTCCGATGAACTCGGCCCAATTCCGCGACAACGAGGGGAAATACCAGACCGCGTTTCGGCTGACGTTTGAGCTGCCCGGCTACGAGCCGGCCTATGAGAGCATCCCCACGACGATTTTCCAGTCGAGCGAGCCGGTCTACCCGCAGTCCGACGATCGGCGCAAATACCTGAGACTGACTCCAGAATTCCCGGTCGTCGTTGATCTCTACTACATGGCCGTTCTGCATCCGGTGCCAGCAGCGCTGATCGCCGTCGCCGTAATTTTTCTCACCGTAACCACCCTCCGCCGCCGCCGCGAGCAGAAGGCCCTCATCGACCGCGCCAACCGCATCGAAAAACTAAAGGCCCACAACACCAGCGACCCGTTCATCGGCAGCGAGCTGGGCGGCTACCGCATTACCGACCGTCTGGGCGCGGGCGGCATGGCCACCGTGTACCGCGCCCTTCCCGACGATACCCTCGATGAAAAGGACGCAGTGGCGCTCAAAGTCATCTCCAGGGACATGACCGCCGACCCGGAATTCGTGCGCCGCTTCAACCACGAGGTTCGCGCCTGCAATAAACTGCGCCACAAATCCATTGTCTGTCTTTACGCCAGCGGCGAGCAAGAGGGTATCCTCTTCATGGCCATGGAAATCGTCAAGGGCGTCACTCTCCGCGACCGCATGCGCAACGGTCAGATTTCGCTCGACAACGCACGCGCCATATTATCCAAATTACTGCAAGGCGTGGACTACGCGCACGCGCAGGGCATCGTACACCGTGACCTCAAGCCGGACAACGTGATGATCACCGACGACGACACCGTGAAAATCATGGATTTTGGCCTCGCGCGCAGCCGGGATTTCTCCAAGGTCACCAAGACCGGCACGACCATGGGCACGCCGGCCTACATGCCGCCGGAACAGATCACCAGCCAGCCGGTGGACGCCCGCGCCGACCAGTATGCGCTCGGCATCCTCGCCTACGAGATGCTGTGCGGCACCAACCCGTTCGAAGAAGAAGATCCCATGGCCACCATCTACAAGCACCTGACGGTCGACGCCCCGCCGCCCAGCACGCTGCGGCCGGACCTTCCGAAAGCAGTGGACGCGGTGATTCTCAAAATGCTCGCAAAGGCTCCAGCAGATCGATATCCCCGCCTCGATCAGGCCCTCAAGGCGCTCGACGACGCCCTCAATTAAATTACCGCTTGCGCTGGCAGCGCGGGCAAAAGTGGTACGAGCGCCCGCTCAGAACGCCGTGTCGGATAACCGTCCCACAACGATTGCAGGGCTCGCCGGTACGCTCGTACACGTCCGGCAGATAATCCCCGCCCACGCCAAAAAGCGTCTCGTAGGTCTTGCTCTTCAGCGTCGCCCCGTGCGCCTCCAGAGCGCGCTCCAGCACCGGCCGGATAAAAGACACCACCTCCCGCAAGCGACGCCGCGACATCGTCCCCAGGCGCTGCTCGGGATGCACGCGCGCCTGCCAGCACACTTCGTCGGCGTAGATATTCCCCAACCCGGCCACGAAGCGCTGGTCGAGCAACGCGGCTTTCACCCGCACGGAGCGGCCCTCCAGGCACGCCACGACCGACTCCTCGTCAAAGTCCGGCAAACTCGGATCCGGCCCCATCCGGCTCAAGAATCCAGTATCGTCCGCAATTCCCAGGAACCCGAAAGTCCGCGGATCGTGATAGACCAGCCGCCGCCCGCGGGACAGAAAGAGCACGCCGTGCACGTGCGGCGCGCCGATGATTTCCTCGACGTCGCGCTCCACGTGCAGGCGGCCGGTCATCCCCAGGTGGGCCAGCATGAAGCGCCGATCGTCGAGCGGAAAATACAATTGCTTGCCATGCCGCCGCGCCTCGAGGATGCGCCGACCCTGCATTCCCTCGATAAACTCACCCACGCTGGGCATGGTGATCCGCTCGAGATCGGCCCATGCTTCCTTCACCCGCGCGCCCACCAGGTCAGGCTCCAGCAAGCGGCGCACCGTCTCGACTTCCGGCAATTCTGGCATGGCGCGTGCTACGCTCACGGCCCCCTGGAGTCCTACACCCGATTGACAGGCGCGGGCGCACCACGTAAACTAGGTCCGCTCAACCTTACTTGCACGCTTGAGGAGCCGTCTTGGATCCCATCACCCAGGGGACCCGCATCCAGTGGCCCGCCGCCCGCCAGCGCGCGGGAGAGGCACCGCCCGCCGTTCCGCGGGATCAGGTGACGCTGGGTGGCTCCTGGCCCCGCCCGGACAGCGTCCCGGTGCGCGAGGCGCCGCTCCCCAAAGCAACCCCGCGTCCGGACCTGAGCGCCCCGCTGTTCATGGAATCGACCACTGCCCCAACCGAGGCAGAGCGCCCGCTCATGCTGGGCCCCATTCCTGAGGCGTCCGTCCTGCCGGTCGCCCCCGACAAGCGGACCCGCGCGCTTCTGAACAGCATGATCGTGAGCGCCCCCTCCGTCGAGTCGCGCCGCACCGTGGTCCTTCAGCTTCAAGCCTTCGGGATCGACGCCGTGTCGCTGGTCCACAACCACGGCACTCAGATCATCGTGGTGCCGAACAACATCTCGCTGGAGGACGCCTGGCAGAAGTTCGGCCTGCCCGAGGACACCGCGAAAGACCTCAAGTCCGACACCGCCGGGATGTTCCGCCCGGGGCCCAACGTGCTGCTGCTCCGCGAGGATCACTTAAGCCGCGGCTTCTCCGCG
>Ga0194121_10003613_pt1 | contig 23245 bp, 21 predicted proteins | sample TA2MahCa50mmetaG_FD_148609 | JGI IMG/M metagenome (GOLD analysis project Ga0194121, IMG submission 148609) | Freshwater microbial communities from Lake Tanganyika, Tanzania - TA2015020 Mahale Deep Cast 50m | ecosystem: Environmental > Aquatic > Freshwater > Lake | place: Tanzania: Lake...
GCTGCGGGCGACTTCTTGGCGTCGTTCTTGTAAGCGGCGACTGGCGTCACCGCGACGCACCGCTCGCTTTTTCCAGATATCGCGGGACTGCTGGACTCTACGGAAATCCTTGCGCTCCTGAGCCGTCATCATTTCCATCCAATCGCGAAGGCATGCTCTTGGGAATCAATCACGCCGAGAGCATATCTTACCACCTTTTAGAATTTTCTACAGCCTAGCCCTAGAGTGTCGCGGATGTGCGTCCAGTGCACGTCATTGGTATTGCTCAAGCAGGCGAGTGTAAAGCGTGGCGCCAGTGACGCGAGCAAGGCGTGCACACCGGGCAGCAGGCGCGTTGGCCAGGTACGAAAATTCTCCAAGAAAGCCGCCGCGACAACATTGAGCCCCCATTCGGTCACAATGCCAGTGGCAAACGCCTCCGGGGTGCACTGCCCCGACTCAAAGGTGCGCACCCAGTGCGAGGCAGTCAGCCAGCGTTCCCAGATCGCCTCCGGGGCCAGGTGTGTCCCGAGCATGCGCTGCAAGGCTGGAATGCTGTCCACTTCCACCAGTACTCCACCGAGATCAAACAGGATAACCTGGCAATCGATCTGCGTCATAACGCTGTCCTTCGTGACATGTGTTTCAAACCCAAGACGGAAATGAGAGAATCCATCGGCATCTTTTTCCCATGCCTGGCGAGGGTGTGATCGCGTTATTCCCAAGTCAACAGGGAGGGGAGGCGTCGAGGGAAGTGGGGGCCTCTCAACCACTTATCGCCGTTGAGAGGCCTCTCCGTTGCAAGAGGGCGCCTTGTATGGAATGGTAGAAGTGCCAACAACGACAATGCCCCTGAGAAGGCGCCCCCTCCCTGGGGCATAGTACGCCCACAAAGGTTCTGCTGGCAACAACTTTGCCGCCCTTGGTCGCACAACTCGCCGGCGCGCTCGCCCAGCGCGTGCGTCTGCTGGCTCGGTGCCTGCACGACGAGCCGACCCCCCAGAAGATGGCGGAGTGTGAGCGCACACTCCCTGCACGCTTGCGGGAGGTGGGTCGGCGTAGTATGGCGTGGGTCTTGCATCCCTTAGCACCTGAAAGCGACGATGGGGCTGCGTCGCGGCGGCAAGTGGAGGGGCGTCTCTCTCGGCGTCGCAGGCAACCTCCTCGTGCGGTGTCGACGCTCTGCGGTCCCGTGGAGGTGGGCGCCGCCTCTCCGAGCCCCTGGAGCGCGGGCAGCGTTCCAGGCATCCGTGAGAACTCCAGAGAGGGCTTGAAGCCGGCTTGGCCACACCGGCATTGGCCGCACGCGTGGGTGCCTGGGCCGCCGATCACACCCAACGGCACGTCCTGGAAATGTTGGCGGGGGACCACGATGGCCATGGGCCATGCCCCGCGCGGCGGAAACTCCGGGCGAGCCTGCGTGCGGGGAGGGAGCCCTCTAGACAGGTCTCTCAGGTCGAGCAAGTCGTCTCGGGGCTTCGCCAGGCCCGCGTGTCCACAGGGCAGGATCGCCCAACGCTCTCCGTCGGGCGTGATGGCCTCTTTGTCCCCGTGCGTCATGGGGGATGGCGGGAGGGCGCCACCGCCACCATCTCGGGGTGGGATCGCCGGGGGCCACGGTGGGGGACCGTCTCTCTCGGGCACATGCCCGCACCCGGTCAGCAAACGTGAACGACCCCGTTCAACGCCCTCCTTGCGGGCATCTTGCCGCAGGTGGACAGCCAGCGGCTGCGTCTGGTCTCGGTGCCTGACGCAGGGTATCATCCCAGCGATTCTGACCATCGCGGGCTCAAGACGATGCCCGACCCGCGCCGCCCCTGGGACACGCTGGCGTGGAGACGGATTGTGGATGATTCCCATGCCTGTCCATACCTTCCGCAGTGGGCCGATGGCCTCTGTGGGCCCGGCCCCGAGAGTCCACAAGGGGCGCAGCGGATGCGACCACAGTTGCAAACGCAGGCCAATGGCGTGGCGCAGGTCTTCCACTCGGTGTCGGCCTGACGGCGAGGACGAGGCCTGACAGGGCAGGCGCAGGTCTCTGCGCAAGCGTAGGCGTCTCGCAAAAAGCGCCGCCAATGGATGCGGTATCCGTCGTACAGGCGCCAGCATGTACCCCGCGGCCGTGGGATCACGGAAGCCGCCGGTAAAATCGTGTGCACGCAACGCCTCAAGCGCTCAGGTATGGCGTGGACCATCGAGGGCGGGCAAGGCATTTGGGATCGCCGCGTGCGCTGGTTGCGTGGCATTTGGGACGCTGCCCACACGCGACATCTGGTTGGCAGAGCGACTGGCAACAGAGCTGAAGGCCGCGGGATTCGCCGTCAAGATGGAAGAACCATCTGACCCGGTCAACACCATCCGTCTCGAGGGAACCCTGCTCAAATTTTTTGTTGAGCCAGTGATTGGTGCTTTCACTATTGCCCTGGAAACGGATATTCACATTAAAGTAGCCGCAAAAACCCCCGAAGGTTTCCAGGCAGAACGCAGCTTTTTTGTCAAAGGCAGTTCTGCGGCATTGATGTCACTCGAATCAACATTTCAAACTTCCGTGGATGATGCAACACGACAGATTATTCGCGACATGGTGGAGGCAATCGTAGCGCTGATGAACCGGTACCCAGAGCTAAACGTTGCCGTCATGCCGCGTCCTCACCTGAGCCTGGCGGCTTTGCATGGAGCACAAGAATGAAACGTCGCACGTGGATGCTCTGCATGGTTGTGGTGTTCGTTGCGTTGGTGGGCTGTAGTCGTCATGTCGTTGTCGAACCAGACGCCGTCACGCAGTACAAAGACGTCGACTGGATTCTCAAAGGTCGTCCAGCCCAGAGTGGCCGTTAGACCGTACTGGCTGGGCAAGGAACTGTCGTAAGGTTTCCGGGGCAGGATATGGCGTATGGGCTCTCCTCTGGGAAGAGAAGAGCCACCTGGCGCACTCAGGCGCCCGACTCCGCGGTCAGCTCAAGGACGCCGTAAAACAGCCGGCCGAGCCCCAACCCGAGAGGGAAACACACGAAGAGCCAGGCCAGCGAGAGGCCAGCGTAGGACAACAACAGGGCAGGCACCAACACCGGGATGACGACAAAGCATATCGTCAGGATCAGCCCTTCCTTGTGTAGAACATCGAGCAGCAACGTGAGCACGAGGCTCCACAACACAGAGAGACTGGTGCGCAACCGCATGTGGGCCAGCAGGTGCCCTGCCAGAGCCCACACGCCCAGGAGTACCAGACCTGCAACGAGCCAGGAAGGCAGGCCGAAGGCGGCTCGCATCCCGAGCAGTTGCAGGAGCCAGAGCAACAGCCAGGTCACACCACCTAATCCCATAAGCACAGTGACCCGGGCCATCGCAAGCTGGCAGAGCGTGAACTCGCTCGTCTCCAGCGTGTCCGCATGCAACGCCTCAGCGAGCTGTTCCTCCAGCGTGTATGCCTCCAGGGGCATGACGCGGGGGGGGCCAATCGGCATGCACGTGACAGTAGTGCGCGCAGGCTGTACACGATTCTTGCATTGCCGCCCGCTCCTGGTAGCCGCCTGGCACTGACGGGGCAGCCGCAGCAGCAGTTCAACAGCGTGCTCCCAGTGCTGTTCCGGGGACAACGCCGGCCGCGCGGGCAGCACAATGGGATGGACAGAGCGGATGGGCGGCGGTGCCGGGACGGTATCTGGCTGCCAGCCCGGTGGCACCCGATCCATGATGGGCTGACGACAGGCATCAAAGGTCTGGAGCAGGGCAGAGGTCGGCGTGCAGTTCGACGGTTGTGGCGTTGATAGACCGTGTGACGAACGTCTGGAGCGTCCGATGCTGCTGCACTGCAGTAATCGCCAGAGGAGAGGAACCGTGTAACAGGAGGCGTCCCTGGTCCATCTCTAGCGTCAGCCGGTCAATTTGCCGGCTCCAACGGGTGATCTCCGCCCGCACTTTGGCCGGTACTGCTGTAGGACTGTGTGTTTCCAGCGCGTGCAGGATGTCTGCGAGCGTCTGCCCGCGGCGCCGCGCCTGCCAGATCGAGGCTGCCGTGAGACGGTAGGACTCCTGACTGTCGGTAGAACGGACGTGCTCGGCAAACGTCGACACGGCTGCCTCCACGGCTGTCGTGTCACCTGGCACGGCCCGGGCAATTTGCAGGAGCCCGTCCCGCTGGAGGGTGAGAGTACCCTGGCGCATTGTCTCTTACCCTCTCTGTGGGACACGCATAGTACGTGAAAAATACCCCATCCCGACACGGGAATCAATGCAGAGCAAGGCAACCAGGGTCATACAGCTTTCTGTAACACGTGGCACACAACCGACGCGCCGTGCTGCAGAAAATCACGGAGTATTTTGCCGCTGGGGTACAGCAGGTCTGGCTCATTGATCCTGAAGCGCGTACGGTTATGATGTTTCATACGAACACACGGATCACGGTTCTGACCGCCGATGACGTCTTGACTGGCGGCGACATTCTCCCCGGCTGCCCCTTGCAGGAGATCTTTGCGGGCCCTGGGCACCGGCAGAGCCGCTAAGTTGAGTCTCCTGGTGGGGCTGGCGTGCTGTAGGAAGGACGCGGGGCATGTGGCGGCGAGGGGGAAGCAGGACCTACACCCGCTAGCCAGTTGCTGCAGATTGTCGTAGAATTGCCGCAGGTCTGCAAGAGCGCCTTGACCATCCCCAGGAGACGTACCCGTGGCCGGCAGTGCTTCCCGCTCTCGACGTCCAGTGCCGACGCAACGGGTCTTCCGGGCCTTTGCGAATCGTGGCTACCTACGCCTCTGGGTGGCGAATTTTCTCATTTTCACCTCCCGCTGGATGCAGATCACCCTGATGACCTGGCTAGTGTTGGAGCTGACCGATTCCCCTTTTCTGGTGGCCCTCGTCGGGTTTTTTAGCTCGGCGCCGATGTTCCTCCTTGGTTTGCTGGGTGGCTTGCTGGCCGATCGCATGCAGCGCCAGCGCCTGTTAAGTCTGACCCAGGGCACAAATGTCGTTGCCAGTTTTCTTTTCTTACTCCTTCTCGGCGCCGATCTGGTAGAAGTCTGGCATGCTTATGCGGCCATTGTCCTTACCGGCTCTTGCTGGGCCCTGGATACCCCCTCGCGCCGGGCCATTGTCTATGACTTACTCGGAGCGGATGGCATCACCAACGCCCTGGCCCTGGATTCTGTTGGGATGAATGCCAGCCGCATGTGTGGGCCGGCGCTCGCGGGATTGCTGATCACGCTGGGGGGGGTGACAAGTGGGTATGTGGTCATTACAGTTGCCTGCAGCATCGCCTGGGTGCTGTTGTGGTCGTTACCTCTGCCGCAGGGCGTGCGGACTGCGCGGCAACAGCAGAGCCTGGGGCGCAATCTGCTCGAAGGGTTTCGTCACGTACGCGGCAATCGAACGATCAAGGCGACGTTGTATATCACGGTGGTGATGAACGTCTTGCTGTTCCCCTATGTGCAGATGGTGCCCATCATTGCCCGCGATGTGCTCCACGTTGACGCCGCCCTGATGGGTGCGCTGCAAGCCGCCGAAGGGTTGGGGGCGCTGATTGGCGCGGTGCTCATTGCCTCAGCCACCAACCTCAATTATCACGGACGGGTCTTTGCCGGTGGCTCGTTACTGGCCCTGCTGGGACTGTGTGCCTTCTCGATGTCACGCTGGTATATCGTCTCCTTACCCGCGTTGTTATTCCTGGGCATGGGCACCGCTGGCTTTGGGGCTATGCAATCGACCATTATCATCTTGGCGGCTGGCGATGCCATGCGTGGGAGAGCCTTGGGTGTCCTCAGCATTGCCATCGGTACGGGTCCCTTTGGCTCGCTCCTCATGGGGGCTCTGGCCAGCGCTATCCACCCGGTGTTTGCCATCCGTATGCATGCCCTCTTGGGCATCGTGCTGCTAGCGTGTATTATGGTGCTGATGCCGTCATTTATTGATCGTACGCAGCCTGTGCGGGTGTCGCCGACCCCACGGCAGGCGCGGAACTAGCCGGAAGGACCTCGCACATGGCAGTGACTCGCATTGATATCACGACTCGTGAACCGCTTCTCAACGGCCAGTCCTTCGGTGCCACGGGGCCCTATGAACTCCTGCGCGGCACCGTGACCTTTGCCGCAGACCCGGCCCATCCACGCAATCGGGATATTGCCGATATCGACAAAGCTGCGCGCACCGCCGTCGGGCAGGTGGAATGGTGGTCAGATTTTGCCATGCTGCAGCCTGCCAACCTGGGACGTGGGAATCGCCGTCTGCTTTTTGAAGTGGTGAATCGGGGACGCATCCTGGCCTTCCGTATGTTTGACGCGGTCAAAGAGACGTCCAATTTGCGGCAGCCCGAGCAAGTGGGCAACGGCTTCTTGCTGCAACAAGGGTATACGGTGGCCTGGTGCGGCTGGCAGTGGGACGTGATGCGCATCGAAAGCCCCCTGGGCATGGGGGTCCCGCAGGCCATGGATGGCAAGACCTCGGTGAGCGGCCAGGTGGCCTGCCAGTGGTGGCCCAGCCGGCCTACGCCAACGCTGTCTTTGTCTGACCGTGACCATCAAACGTACCCGACCATTGATGTCGCCGATGCCGAGGCGGTTCTGACCGTGCGCGAGCATGACCATGCGCCACGCCAGGTGATCCCGCGTGAGACCTGGCAGTTTGCCCGTATCACCAGGGGTGAGCCGGTGCCTGCTACGACGTCGATACTGCTCAACACGGGCTTTCAGCCTGGGAAGATCTACGAATGCGTGTACCGCACACGGCATGCGCCTGTTGCCGGGCTGGGCTTACTCGGGGTGCGCGATATCGTCTCGCATCTGAAATATGTCACGGATCAGCAGGCCAATCCCTGTGCGGGTTTGATCGACCAGGCGTATGGTTTCGGGGCCTCACAAAGTGGGCGTTTTCTGCGCCATTTCTTGTATCTGGGTCTGAACGCCGATGAGCAGGAGCGACTGGTGTTCGATGGGGTTATCCCCCATATCGCCGGAGCACAGCGCGGTGAGTTTAATCGCCGTTTTGCCCAGCCGTCGGCCTCGTCTATGCAGGGTCCGAGCGCCATGTTCCCCTTTGCAGATAACGACCAGAGGGACCCGCTAAGCGGGGAGTCCGACGGGTTGCTGCGTCGTCTACGTGCTTCTGGGCACTGTCCAAAGATCATCTATATGAACACCTCCTCGGAATACTGGCGCGGTGATGCTTCGCTCAGCCACATCAGTGTGGACGGCACGACTGACGTCGACTTGCCTGAGAACGTGCGCCTGTATCACCTGACTGGCGCCCAGCATACGCCTGGCCCCCTGCCCCTGGCCAACGTCGCTGCAGATGGCTCGCGCGGGCAGTACCCGCTCAATAGTATTAATTACGCGCCTCTGGTGCGGGCTGCGCTGGTCAACCTGGACCGCTGGGTACGCGAGAACGTGGCACCGCCGCCGAGCTGCTATCCCCGTCTGGCGGATGGCACAGCCGTACCGGCGGCGAGCCTGGCACCGGTGTTCCAGGCCTTACCGCGCAAAGCCTTTCCCACCATCTTGCCGCAGCCGCATCGGCTCGACTTTGGTCCCACCTGGAAGCATGGCGTCGCCGCTTACTTGCCGCCGCACCTGGGTGAGCCCTATCAGACGTTTGTCGCAGCCGTGGATGCCGATGGTAACGAAGTCGCCGGACTCCGCTTGCCGGATGTGACCGTGCCACTGGGGACGTACATGGGCTGGAATCCGCGCCATCCCTCGCAGGGAGCCCCTGAACAATCGTTCCGTACGCAGGGCAGCACCATCCCGTTTCCGCCAACGTCGGAGGCACGTGAGCAGTCAGGCGATCCGCGCCGTTCGATTGCTGAGCGCTATGCCTCGCGTGAGAGTTATGGCGCTCTGATCGCTCAGGCCACTGAGGCGCTCATTGCGGCAGGGTATGTGCTGGCCGAGGACCGTGACGACATCATGCAACGGGCGCTGTGGCGCTATGACCTGTTTACCGCGAGTCATTAAACAGGCACGCAGAAGGAGTCTGGTATGGCGACAGCCTCACGGGAATTTCAGATCTTTGCCAAGCCGATGGGGGCAATCTGCAACCTCGATTGCCATTACTGTTATTACTTGCAAAAAGAAGCGCTGTACCCTGAAACGACCTCCTTTCGTATGGACGATGATTTGCTGGAAGAATACATCGTGCAGCAGATCGCCATAACCCCCACGCCGGAGATTACCTTTTTCTGGCACGGGGGCGAGCCCACGCTCCTGGGGCTCGACTATTATCAGAAAATCGTTGAGCTGCAACGCAAGCACCAGCCGCCAGGACGGCGCATCAGCAACGGCATGCAGACCAACGGTGTCTTGCTCAACGATGACTGGTGCCGTTTCTTCGTCGCCGAGCAATTTTCTATTGGTCTGAGCCTCGATGGCCCGCAGGCCCTGCACGATGCCTACCGCGTCACCAAGGGCCAGCGGCCAACCCATAAGCAGGTCATGCAGGGCTATCGCTTGCTGCGTCAATACAAGATGCCGGTGGATCTGCTCTGTGTGGTGCATGCTGAGAACGTCAAGCATCCCCTGGAAGTGTATCGCTTTTTCAAGGACATTAAGGCGCAATACCTCAGTTTCATCCCCCTGGTGGAGCATCTCCCTGGTGGCGGTGTGGGAGAGCGCAGTACCCCAGCGGAGGCCTTTGGCACGTTCCTGTGCACCATTTTTGACGAATGGGTGCGGCAGGACATCGGGCGCATTATCATCCAGATGTTCGAGGAAGCTGCCCGCCCAGCCTACGGCCAGGATCATTCTCTGTGCATCTTTCGCCCCACCTGCGGGGATGTGCCGGTGGTTGAACACAACGGCGATTTTTATTCGTGCGACCACTTTGTCACGCCGGAACACCGTGTCGGCAACATCCGTGAAACCCCACTCTTGACCCTCATAGAAAGCCCAGCGCAACACGCCTTTGGCCAGGCCAAGCGCGATACGCTGCCGCGCTATTGCCAGGAGTGCGAGGTCAAAGTGATGTGCAACGGCGGCTGTCCGAAGGACCGGGTTATCCAGACCCCGGACGGCGAACCAGGATTGAACTTTTTGTGCGCGGGTTATAAGCGTTTCTTTACCTACTGTCGTCCCTATATGGTGCAACTTGGTGCCCTGCGGCGGGCTGGCCAGCCCCCACAGCAGCTCATGCAGATGCTGCGCGCCGCAGAGGTGAAAGTGCGGGTGCAGGCGGGGCGTAACGACCCGTGTCCGTGCGGCAGTGGACGCAAGTATAAACGCTGCTGCTTAAGTGCCTGAGGTTTGACACTGGCACCATGCCATGCTATGGTGCCCTAAGTCACACCACATCCGCATATTGTCTCTACAGACCTGAGAGGGGAGACACATCATGCCGTATGAAGCCCAATCGTCTGAGACTGTCAACATTCGTGGGCACGAAAATGACCAAATCGACGCTTACCTGTCCCGGCCAGCAGGCGGGGGACCGTTCCCAGGTGTCGTGGTCATTCACCACATGCCGGGCTGGGATGGAGCCACGAAAGAAATCACCCGCAGATTTGCCCACCACGGCTATGTGGCGATTTCGCCGAACCTGCATTTCCGCGAAGGTAAAGGTGATCCCTACGCCAATAGCACCAGCATACGCGAGGCTGGTGGCATGCCCGATGCCCGTACCATGGGTGATGTGCAGGCTGCGATTAACTATCTGCGGACGCTGCCCTATCACAATGGCAAAGTCGGGATCATTGGCTACTGCTCTGGCGGTCGGCAAGTCTATTTAGCTGCATGTACCCTGACGGGTGTTGACGCCGCAGTGGATTGCTACGGCGGTGGCGTGGTGGCCACGGAGTCAGAAATCACCGAGCGTCAGCCCGTGCCGCCAATTGACTACACGAAGGACATGAAACCACCCTTGCTTGGATTGTTCGGGCGGGAGGATAAGCGACCCTCACCGAAAGCGGTGGAAGAAATCGAGGGGGAACTCCGCAAGTACGGCAAGGTCTATGAGTTCCATATGTACGACAATGCCGGCCACGGTTTCTTCTCAGTGGATCGTCCGAGCTACCGGCAAGAGGCCGCGGTTGATGGGTGGGAAAAAATCTTCCGCTGGTACGAGAAATATCTCCGCTAATGCCTTGTAGGGGCGTACCATGGTATGCCCCTACCACACTTCCCCTAGGCCTGAAAAAACTCTTCCAGACGCACAAAGACCTCATGATCAGCTCATCTCGGTGTTGGCTGCGCCCGGAGGCACCATCGGATAGACTTTTGCTTGCACGTTAATGGGAGCGTGAATCAAGCACGGGCCGCGCGTGCTAAGGGCACGTGCCAGTGTCGCCGAGGGATCAGCAGCGCTACGCAGATCGTATGCCGCCATACCGAAGCCACGGGCGATAGTGAGAAAATCCACCGGGGTCTGAAAGTCGGAGGCAAAGAGACGCCCACCGTAGAACAAATCCTGCTGCTGATGCACCAGCCCCAGCGAGTTATTATTCATAACGAGATTATCGCAGTACTGTAATGAGCAACGGGAGCGGTGTCAAGGGAGAACTCACACCCAGGGAAACTGCCATGGCAAGCGCGTCATATTGGGACAACCTTCTCATCCTCTGGAGGGGTAGAGAACAATGTAAGGTTGTCCCTGTCCTGGTGTATTCCTTACAGAACCCTCGTGGAATCCACGGTGTAACGCTTCTGTAAGAAAGCACCAGTCCGTTGTCCTGCCCTGTGATAGCAGAGGGGAAAGCCCACATGGCCAGAACAGGCCACAGCCATTGGCAGGCATCTGGCATGTGACTTGAAGAAAGTATAGAGCAAGCACGGCGCGTGGCCTATCCGGGTCTGTACGGGGTTTTGTTGTGGAAACCACGTAGTTCCCAGAAAGGCTCAACAGGGAGGTACGGAGCAGGAGGCCTCCTGCACTGGTTGCAGACCGTGCAGGAGGCCTTGGGACTACTGCACAGGCGAGAAAGCCGCAGGAATCAAAATTTTGTTTTCTTGCTGCACGGGTCGCACTCCCGTTTGCGCTGGCCAACGACCGTCCTTGCGTGACGCGGCCCGGACCTGAGCCCGTTCGGCCAGATCTTTGTAGACCCAGGTATGGACGAATTTGTTCAAACCACCAGCCTCGCTGTACCAGCAGGCGGCGAGCGGTGAGAACTGCTCGCGATACTCGATGGCTTCTGCCCAGCCCTTTAACACGGCTGGAATGTTGCCAGGGGCATGGGTATAGGTACGCATCTCATAGATGTTACCAGTCCCGTAGCTCTTACTCCCCAGGGGGCGCATAAACGGAGCCGGAATCATGATTTCCGATTCCTGCGCTACAATGAGTTCCCGGCCCCCGGTAATGTTGCGCAGCTCCGGGTCCTGCGCCATAGCATCACGGACTGCCATACGATGCTGCAGATCCTCAAACGGCCAGACATGAATCACCTGATTGAGTGGGCCAATCTCTGTGTGCCAGAAGGCGCCTAAGGGGGAGTGCTTCTCACGGATGGGCTTGCGACGGGTGAAATACTCTTCAAAAGCCGCCACTTTCCCAGGTTGCAGTATATACGTACGGACTTCATAAATCATGGGGGAGTCCTTTCTTGTGCAGAAGGTGGGTCGCCGGACGTATGGGCTATCCTAGCGCAAAGTGTGGGCCCAGGCAAGATATCGCCGCGTCAGGAGGTGCGGGCAGGGCTATTACCATGCGTCGAGGCTGGGGTTGCTTCCGCCGTTGAGACGGGCGTTGATTCCTGGTACTTGGTACGTCGCCAGCAAGGCAGTGCAGGGAAAATGCAGAGAGCCGCCAGGATGGCATTATACAGAAAATAGTCCTGCCACGCCGCGGTACTCGCTTCGGCCAGCAGGCGATCCTGTAACAACGACATTGTCTGGGTTGGCAGTTGTGCGGTGAGTTCGCCTGACAAGCGTAAAGTCTGTTGCCAGCCGTGCATCGCGCTGTCCAGTCCAGAGGCATCCAACGGGGTATTCTCTGCAAACTGTTGCATATGATGGATGTAGCGCCGATCCCAGAGCACTGCTGCCACTGCGGTGCCCATGGTGTTGGCAATGCTACGCAGCAGCCCCGTAAGGGCGGTAGCCATGTAGACTTTGCTTTCCGGCAGGGCTTCCAGGGTTGCGAGATTATTTGGCGACACAATAAACGCTTCGGCAATGAAGCGTACAATCATAAAAGTCATGAGGGCCGCCAGACTGGTCACTTCGTTGACCCCACCGAAGTGGGCAAACATGGCGGCATACATCACCAGCCCGGTAATCACCAGCGCATAGGTAGGCAGGCGGTCTGACAGGCGCCCAACCAGGAGCACCGCAGCCCCATAGACCAGATTCGGTGGCATCTGCACCCAGGCTGCTATGAGCGGTCCAAACCCCATAAGTCGCTGAATAAGCACGGACATCATGGGGCCTGTGCCACGAAACGTCATCGTCGTCATGAACAGCACCGCCATGGCCATGACAAACGGCACCGACCCCAGTAGCCGTAGCTCAACTAGCGGTTCTGGGTGCCACAGCTCAATGCTGATAAAGGCCACGGTAGCGATACTGGCAATGGTGCATAGCGTGACGAGATACGAAGAGTCCCAGCCTTCCCGATTGCCCTGACTGAGGGCAAGGAGCAGCGTCGAGACCGCAATGGTCATCGTACAGGCCCCGTAGTAATCCAGTCGGCGACGCGCTGGCCGACCCAGGGAGGGTAACCACCACCAGGCCATCAAGCAGCCTATACCACTCATGGGCAGCGTCATAGTATACACCGCGCGCCACGAGGCCACTTCCAGCAAGTTGCCGCCTAGCAGTGGCCCAAAAGCCGGGCCAATGGACCAGCCCATCAAGGCAAAGCCCAGCGCCATGCCGCGCTGACTCGGGGGGAAAATCTGATAAAAAATGGCCTGGGCAAGCTGCGGAATCATGCCCCCGCCCATACCAGAGACAATGCGAAAAAACACGAGTGAGGGGAAATCCCAGGCCAGCATAGTGCCCAGGGAGCCCAGAGTCATGGTACCAATGCAAACGATATACAGCACGCGTGGTCCCCACAGGCTGATGAGCCAGCCCGTGGCCGCGACCACCAGGGTACGTGCAATGCCTGGTCCGGTGAGTACCCAGTGAATCTGGTGTAAGTCCACTCGCAGATTGGTCATGATCTGGGAGAGGCAAAGCTGGGTATTGGACATGTCAACCGCAAAGGTAATTAGGCCCAGACCGAGCAACGCAGTGGTGAGCCAGCGCTCGCGGGCACTAATTTGTAGCGGGGCACGTTTTGCAGTCTCCATGTTTAAGTTTATACTCCATTTTTTGCCATAGTTCAGCGAAAATCGTCATAGAGTGTGACCCTGTGAAGCCCGTATAATAGGTCAGCCATCAGGCCGTGGTGGAGAAACGTTCTACAGAGGAGTGTCAGCGATGCACGTCGTCACCCTGAAAACCTTGCCCGAAGAACCCCTTGGCGAAGCTACCCCCATTTCTGGCTGGCCGGGCGGTTCTGTGACCCGGACCCGGCAGACGATCATCCCGGACGGTGCGTCGGATAATTATCGCTGCAGCGTGGTGAATTTTAGCCGCGGTGCGACTACCGGCTGGCATGCCCATAGCTGTGACCAGCTATTGATCGTGACGTCGGGCTCGGGCGTTGTCGCGACCGAGCATGAGCAGCGTGACATCACCGTCGGTGATGTGGTGCACATTAAAGCCGGGGAGCGGCACTGGCACGGTGCCAAGGCCGATACCACGATGGGACATATCACCATCACTGTGGTGGGATCAGAAGCCGTGCGGTAGTAGGCGCCTATTGGCCTGCTTTGATGAAATCTGCCACACGCTCGCCGAGCATAATCGTCGTGGCATTGGTTGGGGCGCGGATGCCGTCCGGCATAATGGACGCATCCGCCACCCACAGCCCTTCCAGGCCATGCACTCGTCCATACTGACTGACCACTGCCATCGGATCAGACGCAGGCCCCATCTTGCACGTACCAGGGACATGGTGCGCCGTAGACAGATGTTGTCGCAGCCAGGCGTCCAGCGCAGCATCGGAAGCGAGGTCAGCATCGCTCGGGGTGAGGCGCTCAAGCCCCAGGATATGCATGGCTGGCTGTGCGGCCAGCCGTATGGCCAGGCGGACCGCTTTGCGCAGGCGTTCGGCGTCACAGGGGGCGCTGAGATAGCGATAGTCCAGGTGCGGTGGCACCGCAGGATCGACGTCAGTGAGGGACAACTCGCCCGTGCTGTGCGCCAGGTGTAAGCTACAGCTCAGGCCCAGATACAGCGCCTCATCGGGAAGGGCCGTAGGCATCGGACGCTGTGCTCTGCTGAGGAGCAGCGGGGTCATCTGCATGTCATTGCGTAGATACGACCCTTCCACCGTATAGCGCAGGCTGACCTGCGGAGCGCCTGCTGGCATCGCCGCATGCGCACTGCTGACACGGTAGAGGACAGTGGCACACGGATGGTCACGCAAATGCTGGCCCACCCCTGGCAGCGCATGCACCACTGGCACCCCGAGGCGTTGCAACTGGGCCACTGGCCCCACCCCAGAACGTAACAAGAGGTGCGGTGAGCCCATCGCACCACTGCTCAGGATGATCTGCTGGCCGCGTACCTGAAAACGCTCTCCAGCGCTTTCGACCTCCACGCCGACAGCGCGACGCCCCGCAAACAGGAGACGATGCGCCATGACTGCGCTCTTGATGGTGAGATGTGGGCGGTGCCGCGCCGGGTCCAGATACGCCATGGCCATGTTGATGCGCACGCCATCCAGGGCATGGCGGGCGAGAGGGGACACGCCCGTGGAGGCCGGATGATTATGGTCTGGCGCCTCACGGAACCCCGCTCCGACACAGGCATGATAAAAGGCCCGCGTATGCAGCAACCATTCCTCCTGGCGCGTACGCCGTACTGGTACTGGTCCGTCCGCGCCGTGAAACTCTCCGGCACAATCCAGGTCTGTTTCCATCTTCCGAAAGTACGGCAAGACCTTGGCAAAGGTCCAGGCATCATTGCCCAACGCAGCCCAGGCGTCGTAGTCCTCGGGCAGGCCACGGCATAACACCTGCCCGTTGATGGCGCTGGAGCCTCCAGTCACCTTGCCGCGCGGGATAGTCACGGCGGTCTGCTCTGGCGTGAGCTGCGCGACATAGCCCCAGGTATGCGGGCCGTAGGCTGACGCCCAGAGCTGAGTGCCCCACTTAAGATCGTCGGGGAGGTGCGCAAAATGCGGGAAATCCGGCCCGGCTTCGAGCAAGAGTACTGCCGTGTGCGGGTCCTCAGAGAGGCGTGCTGCCAGTACACTCCCGGCGGAGCCGGCGCCGATGATAATATAATCGTAGTGCATGCTGGCTCGTACTCCTTACGGAACCAGCGCGCGTGTATCCCGCTCGGTGCGGAGCTTGGTCACAATGTCGGTCACTGGCAGGGCTCCGAGATCTTTGCCCCCACGCACCCGCAAAGCCGCGGCCTGGGCTGCCGCTTCACGGTCACCCACGACCAGCATGTAGGGAATTTTCCGGAGCTGGGCATCGCGGATTTTGGCGTTCATGCGGTCGCTACGGCTATCCACCTCCACGCGTAAGCGCTGCGCTTTGAGCTGCGCGGCCACCTCCTGGGCGTAGGGCAAATGGCGATCCGCAATCGGAATGACTATGGCCTGCGTTGGGGAGAGCCAGAGGGGAAAATTGCCCTCATATTCTTCGATGAGCAACGCCACCATGCGTTCCATGGTCGAGAGTACGCCGCGATGCACCATAATGGGTTGGGCCCGCCCGCCGTCTTCGGTGACGTATTCGAGCTGAAACTGGGCCGGCAGATGAAAGTCGACCTGCACTGTGACTAGCGTCTCATCCTTGCCCTGCGCCGTGCTAAATTGCACATCGATCTTCGGGCCGTAAAACGCGGCCTCCCCTGGCGCTTCATAGAAATCGAGTCCGATCTTGTGCATGACGCGGCGCAGTAGGGCTTCACCAGCAGCCCACATCGGTGGGTTATCCACGTACTTCTCATGGTCATTGGGGTCGCCCAGGGACAGGCGATACGTATAGTTCTTCAGGCCCAGGACCCCGTACACTTCCTCCATGAGCTGCAACACGCTTTCTACTTCCTGCTCCACCTGCTCGGTGTTGGCGCAAAAAATATGGGCATCGTTGAGCGTCATAATGCGCACCCGGCTCATGCCCGTGACCTGCCCAGACTTTTCCCAGCGGTGCATCGTGCCTAGCTCGGCAATCCGGATGGGCAGTTCCCGGTAGGAATGCTGCGTCCCCTGGTAGATCATGATATGGCTGGGGCAATTCATCGGGCGCAGGACGTATTCTTCGCCCTCGCGCTCCATCACTGGATACATCGCGTCACGGTAGTGGTCCCAGTGGCCGGATTTGACGTAGAGCTGGCGCTTGGCCACGCCTGGGGTGGTGACGTGCTGATAGCCACGGTCGATCTCCAGATCCTCGATCCAGCGCTGTAACTCCCGGCGGATTGTAGCCCCGGCGGGCAGCCAGATGACATGCCCTGGCCCGACGTCGTCGATGACGTCGAAGAGTTTCAACTCACGCCCAATACGCCGGTGATCGCGGCGGCGGGCCTCTTCGAGCTGCTGCTCATAGGCATCCAGCTCGGCCTGGGTCTCGAACAAGGCGCCATACACGCGCTGCAGCATCGGGTTCTTCTCACTGCCACGCCAGTAGGCCCCGGCAATGCTCATGAGCTTAAACACCGGGATCTCGCCTGTGTGATTGACATGCCCACCACGGCAGAGGTCCGTAAAAGCGGCGTGCGTGCACTGCGTGATCTGGCCATCCTCAATATCCTTGAGCAGATCGAGCTTGAACGGCTGCCGCTGCCAGCGCTCCTCCGCCTCGCTGCGCGTAATCGCTGCCATGTGAAAGGCGTGGTGCTTGGTAATGGAGGCACGCATGCGCTCCTCCAACCAGGTGAGATCGTCCTGGGTGAGCGGGCGAGGTAAGCGGAAGTCATAGTAAAAACCCGTGTCTATCGGCGGACCAATCCCCAGTTCCGCCTCGGGCATGAGGTCCACCATGGCCTCCGCCAGCACATGCGCCGCCGAATGACGCATGCGAGCCAGGCGCTCTTCCTTGGAGAGCGCTGGCAAATCAACGTGTGACTCGAATGGTGCGGGCATAGATCTTCTCCTGCAGTCCAGTGGCACGAGAGCGCTGTCGTCCTCTCGCCCTCTGGGAGTAGGCGAGGGCGAGAGGAACATCGGCGCAGCGATGAAGGGCACGCCGGCGCGGTTACTCCCCAGTCAGATCGGCGACCCTGGGCATCACTTCTTCGGCCAGCAGGCGCGTCGACGTCTCCCAGCCTTGTTGATTTTGCCAATGATCGTACACCAGCACCAGGAGACAGCCAAAGCCTCCCACTTCGTTGTATAAGGCCCGGAGCTTCTTGGCCACGGTCTCCGGCGAACCCACCAGCCACACGTGCTCGGCCAGGTATTCCGGCGTGATGTCGTCATCCGACATATTCGGATCGTGCTTCATGCTCGGCAAAAACGTCAGGGTTTTGAAGAGGGGAATGAGATATTCCCGCCACACCCGTGCCAGCATGCCATTGAGCGCCTGTTCGCGTGCGGCCTCGTCGGTTTCGGCAATATACACGTCTCGCACCAGCCGCCAATCACGCCGTGAGACGGTACGACCGGCCTTCTGCGCCCCTTCCATAACCGCCGCCCACTGGCTGTTCACGTAGTCCGTATTGAGTGCCAGGCTCATGGGTAAAAACCCTTGCTCCCCGGCAATACGCAGGGTCGGCGAATTGTAACTGGCCGCGGCCACACCAATGGGCGGATGGGGTTGTTGAAAGGGCTTGAGGAACGGATGCAACAGGTCGTACATCACATCGGTGCTGTTGACGTTCCAGAACTTGCCACGATATTCAAAGGGCGCTTTGCTCGTCCACAATTTGAGCATGATGTCGAGCGACTCCCGGGTCATCTCACGGTGTTCCCCGCCAAAGCCATCCACGTTGAATAACGCCCAATCGCTGGGTAGGCCGCTAGACCCTACACCCAGCAAAAAGCGCCCTTGCGCCAGGTGGTCGAGATAGGCAATACGATGCGCCAGCTCCGCCGGATGATGATAGGGCAAGAGATGCACGCCGGTGCCGAGTTTAATCCGCTGCGTCCGCATCAACGCCTGCGCAATCATCAGATCCGGCGCCGGAATGGGCTCCCAGGGCGAGGTAAAGTGCTCACCGATCCAGGCCTCGTCATAACCCAGACGATCGCACAGGACCAGGTAATCGACATCCCACTGATGCGCATCATAGATATTGCGCTCCGGCGGATGGGAAGGCATCATGAAGAGTCCGTATTTCATTGTACCTCCAGTGCGTTGACGGTGCGTCAAGCGTGTCGGGTGCGTGCGGAAGGAGACAGGGAGAGTATAGGAGATACAAAGTTACTTTTCACGCGACCGGACGTCTCATCCCTCTAGGACGCCCCTGCTGACCAGGTAGGTATGTATTGGCGCGCCAGCCAGGCGCGCATGGGCAAGTCACTCGCCAGCATCATCCCTGTCAGGGCCGCCAGATCCAGCGGCACCCGGCGTCACTCGACGCCCAGTGTCCCATGCTGCCAGTGTACAACAGCATACTCCGCCCACGGTAAGAGGCGCGGGACGTCCTGGTATGGGAGTTCTGCAAACGGCCGGCCGACGCTCCCCGGGTTCACCAACATGAGCCCTTGCGCCATTTCCAAATCGCGTATAGCAGATGGACTCTGAAAACTCTTGATTTCGACCGCAATTTTTTCGTGATGTCTTTCGGCAGCAATAAGACGTTCTGCCCCGAGGTCCACAAACACATTCCGCGCGAATTATTATACGCCTCTTGCACTGGGGAGGACTTCTCATTGCTCTTGCCGATGAGTATAGGAGATATAAAGTCACTTTTCACGCGATGCGATGGCTGTGATGGTAGGATCCCGTTGACATAGACGGACTCCACGCCTCGCGCCAGGAGAAACGGTCATACCATCGTAACGCCAGCGGGGGCATCTCCAGCGGGCTGGTCCCGCAGGGCTGAGGAGCGCTATATGGGAACCAATGCTGAACTCTACAATGCGGATTTCTATACCTGGTGCCTGACGACAGCGGCATTGATGCGAGAAGGGAAATGGTACGACATCGATCTTGAGAGCATGGCCGAGGAGGTGGAGAGTGTGGGACGTAGCCAGAAGCGTGAACTGGAAAGCCGGCTCGAAGTGCTCATGATGCATCTGCTGAAGTGGGGCTATCAACCCGAGCGGCGCGATAGCAGCCCTCGCTGGTATGACACCATCCTGGAGCAACGTAGCCAGCTCGCCAGACTCCTGCGGGATAACCCCAGTTTACGTCCCCAAATCCCTACGCTCCTGACGGAGGGGTATGCAGACGCCCGTCGGCGGGCTGTTGGAGAGACACCGCTTGACATGGCTATCTTTCCCCAAGCATGCCCCTGGACGGCCGAACAAGTGTGCCATGCGGACTTCTGGCCGGAAGCTTCGTCCCTCTAGTACTGCGCACTACACCTGGAATGCCGCTCTGTGATATCTCCTCCGAAACCGGGACAGCCTCTTTCGGAGGTGGCTCCGGAACATGGATATCAAGGAGGTCACGAGGATGTCTCATGTGCTCTGGAAGAACACCTCTAAGGAGCGCTTGATTGGGAGGGCCTGCCAGGAATGTCTGAACCATGTGATCATCTTACACGGCGACCGCCGCGACGAGGCTGCATAACAACGAGCGCGGCGACGACAAACTCATCGCAAGGGTATCAGTGGCCATATGCTGCAGGTCTAGAGTAGGCTAGTCCCTAGCCCGGCGGCTCATGGGGCCGGAGAGCGTGGCGGGCACGTTGTCGGGTCTGGGTCAGCCCGCAGGAGCCGTCCCTCGTTGAAGCGCCACAGCGCTTTGCACCGCACCAGTTCAGCAATAGCCTCCTTGCTGCGGATTTCGGGTGAGACATCCCACACCCGGGCAGTCTCATCCCTATGGGTAATGGTCAGGCGCTGGCCGTCCGGACTGAATGCCACCGCCCGCACGTTCCCGCGATGGCCCTCCAGCGTAGTGAGCAGCCACCCACTGGAAACCTCCCACACCCGCGCGGTCCGATCCTCACTGCCCGTGGCCAGGCGCTGACCGTCTCGACTGAATGCCACCGCCCGCACGTTCCCGCGATGGCCCTCCAGAGTAGCGAGAGGCTGGCCGCTGGTGACCTCCCATAGCCGCACCGTCTGATCCTCACCGGCGGTGGCCAGGTGTTGCCCATCTGGACTGAATGCCACGGCCTCCACCGCCCCACGATGGCCCGGCAGAGTAGTAAGCAGGGTCAGAGTGGAGAGAGGCCGTCTGCGGGTGGCCTCCCATAGCCGCACCATCTGATCCTCACCGGCGGTAGCCAGACGCTGCCCATCTGGACTGAACGCCACCGCCTTCACCGGCTCCGCCCACTTCAACCACGACGTTTGAGAGTCCGGCATGGCAACACCAAGGAACTGTCCACTCATGGCCTCCCATACCGAAACTGCCCCGTCCTTATGCGTCGTGGCCAGGCGCTGACTGTCTGGGCTGAACGTCACCGCCACCACAGACCCTGGATGCTCCTTCAGATCGAGGAACCGTTCGTTCGTAACATCCCATAGCCACACCGTTCCATTCGCAAGAACGGTGGCTCGGCGCTGCCCATCTGGACTGAACACCCCGCCTTTCACAGACCCTTCATGGCTCTCCAGCGGAGCGAGGAGCCGTCCCCTTGGAACCTCCCACACCCGCGCTGTCTGATCCTCACTGCCCGTGGCCAGGTGCTGACCGTCTGGACTGAACGCCACGGCCTCCACAGCCCCTCGATGGCCCTCGAAGGTCGCGAGGAGCCATCCCTCGGGAGCGTCCCATACCCGCGCCGTCCCATCCCTACTGCCCGTGGCCAGGCGCTGCCCGTCTGGACTGAATGCTACCGCCACCACAGCCCCTCGATGGCCCTCCAGGGTCGCGAGGGGCTGGTCCTTAGGAGTTTCCCATACCCGTGCCGTCCCATCCCCACTGCCCGTGGCCAGGCGCTGCCCGTCTGGACTGAACGCCATCGCCCCCACCGGTACCCACGGTGGAGAGCCCACGAGGGTCGCGAGGAGCCGCCCACTGAGAGCGTCCCATACCTTTGTCGTCCCAAACCTACTTACAGTGGCCAGGCGCTGGCCGTCTGGAGTGAACGTCATCATCCGCACGTGTACTTGATGGTCCTCTAGGGTCGCGAGGTGTTGTCCACTGGCGGTCTCCCATACCTGCCCTGCCCCACCCCCAGCGGTGGCCAGGCGCTGGCCGTCTGGACTCAACGCCATGACCTCAACAGGCCATCGATGGCCCTCCAGGATGGTGTGGCTCAGTATGGTGCCATTCCACACCCGTGCCTTCTCATCGTCACTGACAGTGGCCAGGTGCTGGCCGTCTGGACTCAACACCACCCTTCGCACCGCCGCCCGCACAAACACTTGGCTCCCCAGCGGGGCGAGGCGTTGTCCACTGGTGGCCTCCCATGCCTGCGCGATGCCATCCCTACTGGCGGTGGTGAGGTGTTGACCGTCTGGACTGAACGCTACCGCCACCACAGGCCTTTGATGGTGCTTGAGGACAGCGCGTTGCGCGTCCAGAGTCCGCATCGCCTGCTTCAGGAGAAAAAGGAACGGTGGTCCCGCCTCCCCCATCTGATATGCCTCGCTGAGATACGCTACTGCCCGCATAGGGTGGCCTTGCAACCACTCCTGACGTCCCTGCTCGACATAGAGCCTCCGTAAACGGTGCTGCGCCTCTTGTGCCTGCACTGTTGCCTCTTGCGTTGCGGATTCCGCACGAGCGCGCTGCACTCTGGCCTGCTGTTGCGCATACACGGCGACTGCCGCGATGAGGCCAAACACGATAGAGGCCCCGACCTCCACCTGCCGTCGGCGACGTGCACGTCGCCGTGATGCTTGAATGAATATGCGCGTGTCCGCAGCGAGTTCGTCAGCCCAGCGCCTGTCGAGATCGACCGCATTCGCGAGATCGGGACCACGCAAGAGCAGTTGCCGTTGCGTGCGGCCACTGGCCTGCTGCCAACGTATCCGCTGTTGTTCGACCAGGGCGCGGGTCTCGATGTCGCGTCGATCGGTGGTGAGTTGGTCCCTGGCTCGTTGCCAACGGCTGAGCAACGCTTCGTGCGCAAACCGCACCGTGGGTGTCGTGCCTGCGCTCGCGGCCACGAGCAGTCGCGCCGCCGTCAGCGCCTCAACGACCGTACGGGCGTCACTGCCAGGAGGAAAGCTGTCGAGTGGGGCCGCGCGTGCCACCGCGGCGTGGTCCGCACCGGTCGAGACCGTGGCCAGCGTCCGCAGTACCCGCGGCAACGCTGTTTGCGCCGCCGGTGCAAGAGACGCAACCGTCTGGTCAGCGCGTGTGGCGATTGCGCCCTCAAGCCCCCCGAGTGCCTCATAGGTAGCATAGGTCAGGACGCGCCCGTGGCCCGTGGTGACATCACGACGATATAGTTCATCGAGCGTGAACGACAACAGCGGCAACACCCCTGGCTCAGCGGCGGCATGCTCGGCCAGGACGGCATCAAGGCCAATGCCAGTCTCGGGGTGGCTCTCGAAGGACAGACCGGCTGCCTGCGCCGGCTTGCGGATCATTTCCGCCAGTTCCGCCGGCGCTGGTGCCGCAATGTCGAGACGACCATAGCCCTGCGCCAGCGCCATCAGGTCTGGCATGTCGGCAGCACGGTGCCAGAAATCGGTCCGTAAGGTCGCTACTACCCAGACGGCGCCCGAGCGCGCCAACCCTGCAAGCAGGCGGAGCAAGCGTTGCCGATCCTCTCCGCTGATGCTCGGGAGTGTGAACAGCTCCTCAAGCTGATCGATGACGAGAATCAGCTTCGCCTCTTCAAAGGCGAGGACACGACCGTGCTGGCGCTCCTCCTGGGTCACACGGCCGAGCGCCCCGGCGAAGACATAGCCGGGCGTGTCGACAACTGTACGCACATGCGCGGCCAGTGTAGAGGCATCCTGACCAGGCCCAAGCAGTTCGGGCAGACCCACACCCCCTGCGGATGCCCCGCGCGTCAGCGCTTCAGCCAGACCCAGGATCACATCCTTGGGGTGATCCCCCGGCCTGAACACGACGCGACGCAGAAATGCTGCACCACTGATCCGCTGTGGCTTCATCAGGCGTGGTACGAGCGCGGCCTTGACCAACGACGACTTGCCGGAGCCGCTGGGCCCGCGACGAGCAAGAAGGCTGTACCGGCGCGCGCCTGTGCTGCCAGTTGCTCCGCCGCTCTGGCAACCAGGCCATCGCGTCCGAAAAAGATGGGCGCGT
>Ga0194121_10003614_pt1 | contig 23244 bp, 20 predicted proteins | sample TA2MahCa50mmetaG_FD_148609 | JGI IMG/M metagenome (GOLD analysis project Ga0194121, IMG submission 148609) | Freshwater microbial communities from Lake Tanganyika, Tanzania - TA2015020 Mahale Deep Cast 50m | ecosystem: Environmental > Aquatic > Freshwater > Lake | place: Tanzania: Lake...
CGGATTGGCGCCCGGCAATCCCGCGGGCGCGCGTGCGCCGCGTTGCGCACCGGCGGCCGAAGCCGGATCGGACGGCGGCGATGGGCCAGCAGTCGACGCGGCTGGTGCGGCTGGCGGCGGGACCGTGGCGGCCGCCGGCGGAGCCGGACCGGGTGAAGCGCCCGGAGCAGGGCCGGGAACTCTGAGCTGACCGACGCCCGGCGTGTTGGCGATGCTGACATCGCCGGTTTCCGTCCTCACGGTCGCCTTGCCCAGTCCGGGAATGTCCTTTTGCAGCGTTGCAAGACCAGGCGCCACCTGGGTGACGCCCTTGGCGAGGCTGCCGGCGCCTGTGGGTCCCGCTGGCACCGGTGCCGGGGTTGGGCCGAGCAGGCCGACGGCGACGAGGAAGCCCGCAAAGAACACGACCAGGGCGGTCGCGCCCGCGATTCCGCCCAGCACCATCAGAACCCTGCGATTGACGGTTACGGTTTCCACCGCCCGCGCTCCCGCACTCACACGTCAATGGCCAGTCCGCCCCCCCATGCCGCTGCTGCCTTGACACAATATAGTGCGCGGCATCGGCAGGTGCGGCCCGTGACGATCGACCGCCCGGAATGGATTCATCCACAGGGCTACAAAGGCAATAATCTCAATATTTTCATTATGATTCAAGAGGAAATAAAAGTTCGATGGTAAGAAGAGACCGGGTCCGTTCCAAAGTCCTGGCGAAGATCAGGCGCCACAAGCCGTCCGCGTCACTTTCGAACGGCAAGATCTGGTGGCCGGCGCCGTGCCGCCAACTGCATTTGGTCGCGACACTAGGATCTGCCGTCGCCCCTGTCGCTGCGGCGGATGGCCGCCGACGGCGGGACGCCGGACCGTGTCGCGGCCAGCTGCGGAGCCTCGCATCCGGCGCCCCGGCCGGCGCGCGCGCCGCAGCCGATATTCGGCGTGAGCTGCTGCCGTCCACTGCGATTACTATCCAATGCCGCCGTTTATTGTTGGCACCATGCTTTGTCGAACGATTCACTGTCTCATTACTACGCTTTGCTCTACCATATCCCGATTCGCTGCGGACATTCGGGTCGAACCATGACGGTCCCCACACTCAGCGCGGAGCAGATCGCCGCCTTCGAGCGGGACGGCGCCATCTGCCTGCGTGGGATTGTCGGCGCCGACTGGCTCGAACGCCTCTGGCGCGCCGGCGAGCGCGCGCTCAAGGCGCAGCCGAAGACCCCGGAGATGGCCTATTTCCGCCGGATCCGCCTGTGGGAGCAGGACGCGGACTTTCGCGATTTCTGCACCGGCTCGAGCCTGCCGTCGGTCGCCGCCCGGCTGCTGCGCACCGACAAGGTGAACCTGTTCTACGACCAGTTCTTCGCCAAGGAGCCGAGCTTCGCCAAGACCGACTGGCACAACGACCAGCCCTATTGGCCGGTGCGCGGCTGGCCAGTCATGTCGTTCTGGGTGGCACTCGACCGCATCGATGCGACGACCGGCGCGATGGAGCTGATCCGCGGCTCGCACAAATGGGACCGCTGGTTCCAGCCCTATTACGTCGACGCCACCGGCGCGCACGGCGACGAGTGGAAAAAGAAGCAGGCCACGTTCGAGCCTTTGCCCGATTTCGAGGCCGAGCGCGACAGGCACGTCATGCTGCGCTGGGACATGGAACCCGGCGACGCCATCGCGTTTCACGCGCTGACTGTCCACTCGGCACTGCCCAACACGTCCAAGGACCGACGGCGCTGGGCCTACGTGATCCGCTATTGCGGACGCGACGCGCGCTACTACGACGGCGAGGTGATGAACACCGACATCACCAATCCGGCGCTGAAGAACGGCGATCCGCTCGACAGCGCGCAATATCCCGTCGTCTATCGCGCGGGCTGAGACCTTAGCAATCGAGCGTGCGCTCGCGCTCCCATTGGCTCAGGTGGCGGCAGTAGTCGTTCCACTCCGCCGTCTTTAGCTTGAGATAGCTGTCGCAGAAGCTGTCGCCGAGACCCGCGCGCAGGATCTTGCTGCCGTCGAACGCGCGCAGCGCGTCGAGCAGGTTGAGCGGCAGCTTCCTGGCGCCCTTGGCCTTGTGGCCTTCGGTGTACATGTTGATGTCGAGCCGCTTGCCCGGATCGCGCTTGTTGGCGACGCCGTCGAGACCGGCTGCGAGCAATCCAGCCTGCAGCAGGTAGGGATTGGCGGCGCCGTCCATCAGGCGGAACTCGAAGCGCCCCGGATCCGGGATGCGCACCATGTGCGTGCGGTTGTTGCCCGAATAGGTCACCGTGTTGGGTGACCAAGTGGCGCCCGACAGCGTGACCGGCGCGTTGATGCGCTTGTAGCTGTTGACCGTCGGGTTGAAGAGCGCGCACAGCGCCTCGGCCGAATTGAGCACGCCGCCGAGGAACTGGTAGGCCAGCTTCGAAAGACCCATCTCGTCCTTGCCGTCGTGGAACAGGTTGGTCTTGCCCTTGCCGTCCCACACCGAGACGTGGGCGTGGCAGCCGCTGCCGGTCAGGTTGATGAACGGCTTGGGCATGAAGGTCGCGCGCAGCCCGTGCTGCTCGGCGATGGTCTTGACCATGTACTTGAAGAAGGCGTGGCGGTCGGCCGTCACCAGGCACTCGTCGTAGTTCCAGTTCATCTCGAACTGGCCGTTGGCGTCCTCGTGGTCGTTCTGATACGGGCCCCAGCCGAGTTCGAGCATGGCATCGCAGATCGCCGTGATGGTGTCGTAGCGGCGCATCAGCGCCTGCTGGTCGTAGCAGGGCTTGGACTGGACGTCGCGCCCGTCGGCGATCGCCGTGCCGTCAGTATTGACGAGGAAATACTCGGCCTCGACGCCGGTCTTCATCACGTAGCCGAGCTTCTTGGCGCGCTCGATCTGCTGCTTCAGCACGTGGCGCGGCCCCTGCTCGACCTTCCTGCCGCCCATGACCAGATCGGCCGCGACCCAGGCAACGTCGCGCTTCCAGGGCAGCACGATGACGCTCGACGGATCGGGTACCGCGAACATGTCGGGATCGGCCGGCGTCATGTCGAGCCAGGTGGCGAAGCCGGCGAAGCCGGCCCCGGCCTTCTGCATCTCGCCGATCGCAGCCGCCGGCACCAGCTTGGCGCGCAAGGTGCCGAACAAGTCTGCGAAGCTGATCAGGAAATATTTGACGCCCTTGTCCCGGGCAAACTTGGCGAGATCACCAGCCATGACGTCGTCCCCCTCTTGCGCGGCTTCCCTGTCGACGGTGTATCGAGCGAATTTGTGCGGTAACGGGCCCCGATTGCAAGCGGTGAAAGTGCCTCGCCGCTGCGAATTAAGTTCAGATAACCGCACCCGACGGGCGCCGAGCGTTACTCGGCTGCCGCGACCTCACGCGTGCCGACGAGCGGCACGCCGACCGCGCGCGCCGTCGCCAACGTGATCGAGCGCAGATCTTCGGGCTCGAGGTTGAACACATTGGTCTTCCCCGTGCAGCGCGCCATGATCGTCGCCTCGGCGCTGAGCGCGCGCAAGAAGCTCTCGGCCATGTCATTGCGCTGATCGGCGGGCGTGTCGCTGTAGAAGCCCAGCTCGTCGCCGACGATCTCGCCGGCGAGCGCCAAGCCCATGGCAGTACCGACCACGACGGCATTGGCGCCGAGCGCCACCAGCTTCGCCGTGTCGGTGCCCGAGCGCACGCCGCCGAAATAAATGAGCGCGATATCCTCCTCTCGATTCATCTTGCGCAGGATGCGGATCGCGTCGCGCAGCACGGCATAATCAGGGCGGCCCTTCAACTCCGGCCACGCGCCCGCAATGCCGACCGTGCCATCGAGCACGATGAAATCGAGCTCGCGCTCGAGCGCGAGGGGCAGCGCCTTCGGCAACTCCGCGCGCGTGGCGACGATGCCGGCAAGCTGTCCCGTCTTGGCCTTGTCGGGAATCCCCGCGGCGAGCGCGCGGGCAGCGAGCACCGCGAAGCCGGCGGCATCCGCGCTCGGACGATCCTGCGGAGCCGCCAGGACCTGGAGCCAGGTCGCATCGGGCGCGATGGCGCGACGGCCGAGATAGGCGCTGCCATGAGCCTTGACCGCGGCGCTCACAGCGTGACGCAGCTCGCTGGCCGCATCGTCGAAGCCGGTCACCATGATCGGCAGTCCAAGATCGAGCTTGCCGGCAAGCCGCGAGCGGATGTTGCACGCATCGCGATAGGGATCGATGACGAGGCGCGACAGATTGGCCGGCAGGAAGACGATGTCCTCGAGATTGGGCTGATGCTCGGGCCCGAAGGGATCGGGCTTGGGCTGCAGCCGGCTGCTGAGCGCCGTCGGCCCGGTCACGCCGTCGGTCGGCTTGGTGCGCGCCAGCACGAAGATCTCTTCGCGATTCTTCACGCTATAGTCGGCCGATCCGGTCTCGGCGTCGCACCGGTAGCAGCGCGCCGCCTCGTCCTTCGCCGCCTGCTCGTCGTAGGTCGATTCGATCTCGGGAAACTCGACCGGCTTCTGGCCCAGCCCGTGGAACTCCTGGTGCTGGCGCGAAAAGATTTCCCATTTCGGGTCCTGCGACACGGGAACGCGCCGCGTGCGGTACGGCGTGCGATAGGGCAGCGGGTCGGGAATGCCGTCGAGCAAGGCCTTGATGTAGTAGGCGACGCGGTGGCCATGAAACATCGCCTTGACGATGGTCGAGCCGCCGAAGGCGCCGTCGCCTGCCGCGAACACCTTGGGATCGGCCGTGCGCATGGTCGACCAGGTCGTGCGCACCCGGTCGTCGGCCATCAGGCCGATGCTGGCGAGATCGTCCTGCTCGGTCTTCTGTCCGACCGCCATGATGACCAGACCGCATTCGATGTCGCGCTCGCTGCCGGCAACGTTGACCGGGCGGCGACGCCCGTCGGGCCCCGGCTCGCCCAGTGCGGTGGTGACGCAGCGCAGCGCGAAGCGCTCGTTGGTCGCGACGACCTCGACGGGCTGCGTGTTGTAGACGATCTCGATGCCTTCCTTGACGGCGCCTTCGAGCTCATCCTTGCGCGCCGGCATCTCGGCCGGTCCGCGCCGGTACAGCACCTTGACGTGCTTGCAGCCGGGCAAGCGCATCGCCGCGCGGCAGGCATCCATCGCGACGTCGCCGCCGCCGACCACGATCACCGTCTCCGGCATGGGCGGCCGCTCGCCATCGTTTACCTGGCGTAGGAACTTGACGCCGTCGATGACGCGCGCGTCCCGGTGGCCCGGAATCTCCATCGTCTTGCCCCACCAGGCGCCGATGGTCAGCAGCACGGCGTCGTGGCGGGACTTGAGCTGCTCGAGCGTGACGTCGCGGCCGAGGGCGGTGTTGAGATGGACCTTGATACCAGGGCAGTGGCTCAACATCCGGTCGATGTCCTCGCGGATGATGCTGGGCGGCAGGCGGAAGGCGGGAATGCCCCAGATCATCATGCCGCCGAGGCGGTCGGTCATCTCGTAGACGTGCACCTCGAAGCCGGCCTCTGCCAGATCCTGCGCCGCCGTCAATCCTGCCGGCCCCGAGCCGACGATGCCGATCGTCTCCCGCCTCGTGACCTCGCGCACCGGCAGGCGATGGCTCTTGCCCAACTTCTCCATGATGAAGCGCTTGAGGTTGCGGATCGCGATCGGCCCGTCGCTGTCGGCGCGCCGGCACGCCGGTTCGCAAGGCGCGTCGCACACGCGGCCGCAGATCGAACTGAACGGGTTGGTCGCGACGATCGCCTCGAAGGCTTCCTCGACCTTGCCTTCCCAGATGTAGCCGATATAAGAGGGCGCGTCGGTGCCGATCGGACACGCGACCTGGCACGGCGCCGGCACGAAGTGGACGTCCTGCACATCGTCGGCTAAGCCGGGCGGCACCGCTGCCGGCGCGATGCGCGCGCGATCGTAGACGGTCATTCGGCGGCGGCCTGCTTCACGGATCTGACAGGTCCGTCGCGCCGCGTCGGCACATAGGGCAGGCGCGTGATCGCTGCCGCTTCGGGCGTCAGCGCCACGAGGTCGTCGCGGGTGATCTGGTGCGGATCGGTGTAGCCGAGGCTGTGGGTGACGGCGGCGAGCTGCCAGCGCACATGCTCGAGGAAGCGATGCATGTTCTGCGCCTCGACCGGGACGTTGTAGCGCTTCTCGTGCTCGGGATCCTGAGTCGCAATGCCGACGACACAGTGACCGATATGGCATTGCAGACAGGCGATGCAGCCGCCGGCGATCAGCACACTGGTGCCCATGGCGACGGCGTGGGCGCCGAGCGCCAGCGCCTTGGCGGCGCTGACGCCATCGTTGATGCCGCCCATCAGCACGACCGGCATCTTGTTGCGGCCGCCGACCTCGTCGAGGGCGTCCATCGCCTCCTGGATCGCCGACAGCGTGGGGATGCCGACATATTCGAGCACCTCGTGGCCGGCGGCACCGGTCGAGCCTTGAAGCCCGTCGAGCGACACGTAGTCGAAGCCGTCCTTGTAGGCGATCTTGATGTCGTCGCGCACGCGGCCGGCGCCCAATTTGACCGAGATCGGGATGCGGTAGCCGGTCGCCTCGCGGAACTCCTCGACCTTGATGACGAGATCGTCGGCGCCGAGCACGTCGGGATGGCGCGACGGCGAGCGCAAGTCGATGCCCTCGGGAATGCCGCGGATGCGCGCGATCTCCTTGGTCACCTTCTTGGCCATGAGCTGACCGCCGAGGCCGGGCTTGGCGCCCTGGGAGATGTAGATCTCGATGCCCTCGGCGCGCTGCATGTCATGGATGTTCCAGCCGAGCCGGCCGGACAGGCACTGGTAGATGAGAGTCTTGGCCGCCTCGCGCTGGGCATCGGTCATGCCGCCTTCGCCGGTATTCTCCGAGATGCCCGACAGGCGCGACGCCATGGCGAGCGCCACCTTGGTCGACTTGCTCAGCGCGCCGTAGCTCATCGGCGCGATCATCACCGGCATCGACAGAGAGATCGGCTTGGCGCCGAAGCGGTCGCCCAATGTGGTGCCCATGTTGACGCGCTCGATCACGTCGGTCGGCACGTCGAAGGCGCTGACGTCCTTGCGGAACGCGATGTCGGTCAGATGCGGCAGCGGCCGCCCAGCACCATAGCCGCGGATGCGGTAGCGGCCGATCTCGGCCTTGACGTGGATGTCCTCGCGGACGCGGGCGTTCCAATAGTCATTCGACGCCGCGACCGTGTAAGGCATCACGCGCACGCGCGGTTCGGTGCGCGGGTAGCGCAGATGCTTGCCGGCGTTGACGATCTTCTGGAACTTGCCCTTGAAGGGAATCTCGTAGCGCTCGAGGAAGGCGCGGATCTCCGCATCCTCGGCCTCGGTCATGTCGGTCAGCGTGGCATCGGTTCCGAGCGACTGGATGCGCCCGCCGACGAAGAGCGCGCCGCCAGTCATGTCCTGTCCGACCTTCTCGCCCGAATCGCCGAGGATCACGATGCGGCCGCCATACATCATGTAGCCGGCCATGAAATTGGCGCTGCCGACGGCGCAGAGCGTGCCCGCCTTCATCACCTGGCCGGCGCGCGAGCCGATATTGCCGTGAACGACCACCTCGGCGCCGCGGATGGCGACGCCGGCAATGGCACCGGCATTGCCGCGCACCACGACCGAGCCGCCGAGCATGTTGTCGGCGAGGCCCCAGCCGACATTCGCGTCGACCTCGACGCGCGGACCGTCGGTCAGGCCGGCGCAGAAATAGCCGGCCGAGCCGCGGATCCTCAGCTTGACCGGGCGGACGAGCCCGACACCGATGTGATGACGGGCATCGGGATTGACGACCTCGATATCCTCGCCCTTGGCGGCGAGGTCACGGATGCGCTGATTGGCCTCGCGGACAGCGACCGAGGCTAGATCGATCGTTGCCATGTCCGGTACGTGCCCGGGGCGGGCTCATAGGTTTTGAGCGCGCGGCCCGGGAACAGCTTGTTCAGCGACACTTCCTCGGAAGCGATCGCGACGAGATCCTCGTCCTCCAGCATGACCATGGGCTTGGCGGCCAGCCGGTCCTTGGCATAGCCGATCTCGTCCTTGGTCGAGACGAGGAAGGAGAAGGTGCCGTCCATGTCGTCAATGGAGGTCTTAAGTGCGTCCTCGAGAGTCGAGCCCTGGGCCAGCTTGTCGGCGAGATAGACCGCGATCAGCTCGCTGTCGTTGTCGGTGACGAACTCGAAGCCGCGCTTCTCCAGACGGCGGCGCATCTTCCAGTAGTTGGTGATCTGCCCGTTGTGGACGATCGCGACGTCGCTGAAGCCGGTCGCCCAGAACGGGTGCGAACGGTCGGGCGTCACGTCGGATTCGGTCGCGAGCCGCACATGGCCGAGGCCGTGCGATCCGGTGAAGCTGTTGAGCGTGTAGGTGCCGTCGACGTCGTGCGCGCCGCCGATGTCCTTGATGATGTCGAGGCTGCGGCCGATCGAGATCACCTTGGCAGCGTGCTCCATGGCATAGGAGAAGCGCTGGATGTCGCCGCGGAAGCGCACAAGCACGCGGTAGGTGCTGCCGACGTTTTCCTCCTCGAGTATGACGGCCTGGAACTCGGCGAGCTTGTCGCGGATGCGGTCGATGGCCTGCTTGGCCGCTTCGCCTTCGCCGACCAGGAACCGCAGGCGAAACTCGTCGTCTTTCGCGTCTTCGTGATATAGCGCAAAGCCGGTCGAATCCGGGCCGCGATGCTGGCAGCCGTCGAGCATGTCGATCAGCGACTTGCCGATGTCTGCCGATGCGCCTTTGCGCTTATAGAGAATGCCTGCGATGCCGCACATGTCGGTTCATCCCTGCGGTGGTCGGACTATCCATCAAGAAGTCTAAGCGGTCGACATGGTTCATTCAAGAATTATTCCTCAGGGGAAATATGCTGATCTGGCGAGAAAACAGAGTGATATCAATAGATTGACCATGCGCGGATCAGCCCCGCGGCTGCGACATGGCCGCGCAACGCCGGCCGCGCTACTCGTCCGGCTCGTCCGGGTTGCGCGCCGTGATGACGGAAATCAGGCGGACCGGCAGTTGCAACAGTTCCTCCGGTCCGTGCGGGGCGTCGGAATCGAAGAACAGAGAATCGCCCGGCCCCATCCGGTAGGTGCGGTTGCCGTGGCGATAGATGACCTCGCCTTCGAGAATGTAGATGAACTCGACACCGGGGTGCTGAAACAGCGGGAAGACTTCCGATTTCTCGGTCAGCGTCACGAGGTAGGGCTCGACCGAGACGCGATTGCGCCCGCTGTGGCCGAGCAGCTGGTATTGATGGCCGACGCGGGTGCCGCGCCGCTCGATGACCAAGCCCTTGCCGGCGGTGACGAAAGTCGCGTCCCGCTGCTCCTCGAACCGGCGGAAGAAGGATGTCACCGGCACGTTGAGTGCGCGCGACAGGGCGCGCAATGTCGCAAGCGACGGCGACGTCATGCCGTTCTCGATCTTGGACAGCATGCCGACGGAGAGATCGGCGAGCTTGGCGACTTCCGCGACGGTCATGTCGAGCTTCTGGCGGAACTCACGCACCTGCCGGCCGATCGCCGCCTCGAGCTCGTTGTCGCGCTCGCCCGCGGTTTCGATCGGACCGAACGGAGTGCTCGTGACGTCGGATTTGACGGGGTTGGTCATCGCCTGAATCCACCGAGAAACGCGACACGCGTCCTCCAGCGCTCGCTGGTTGCAGCTCCAGACTGAACCTGCAAGCAAGCAAGCGCCAGTCGAAAATGACAAGTGGCGGTTACGCCGCGTGCTGAACACCTGTCGAACCATGAGGCCACTCGCCACGGCTCAGGCGTCACAGAAGCGGCAATGTCCTCGTGGTTCGACGAGGCTCACCACGAGGAATTTCTTGGCGGCGCCGTTTACTGCTCGGCCACGAAGGCCGCGTAGTCCGCCGCGAGATCGTCAACCGCGGCGGCGACCAGGCGCGCCCCATGCTCGGGCATCGCCAGATCAGGGTTGGAGCCGATGCGACCGTCGGGAAAACTGCGCCGGTGTTGAACTGCGTCATCATGGTTGTCTCCGGCATGATCGCGCAGGAACTGCGCCGTCACCGCGCGCGGCTCGGACGAGGCATGGCGCTTGATGTGATCGGGCCGCGCGTGCTGCGCGATCGCCACCTCGCTCGGCGTGACGTGCATGCCCTCCCATGACCCGTAAAGCTCACGGCGCATGCGGTCGACATTCGGCAGCTCCCACCAGCTCCTGAGCCGGCAGCGCACGGGAGCCTCCTCGCCAGCGCGGTCGTAACTCCACACGGCATAGATGTCCTGGAAGGCGGCGCGCACGGGCGCAATGTTGCCGCCATGGCCGTTAAGGAAATAGATGTGCCGGAAACCGTGGCGCACGAGCGAGGCGACCGTATCCTCGATGACGGCGATCAACGTCTTGGCGCGCACCGACACCGTGCCGGGAAAGGCGAGATTGAACTGGGCGACGCCGAGGCTGATCGAGGGCGCCATCAGCACGCCGTCGCGTGCGGCCAGTACACCCGCGATCGTCTCGGGGCAGATCGTATCGGTGCCGATCAAGCCATTAGGCCCGTGCTGCTCGGTCGATCCGATCGGCACGATGATGCCGGTCGAGCGCCGGAGATAGGCCTCGACCTCGGCCCAAGTGGAGAGCATCAGCAGCATTTGACCGCCCTCATGCGTCGACCGTCCGTGCTACCGTGCCGCGCCACGGCAAATTGACGCAAGGGGGTAGGAGATGGCGCGCAAGATCCACACGACCGGACGCCCTTGGGAGGCGATGGGCGGCTACGCGCGGGCCGTGCGCATCGGTGACCTCGTCGAGACCAGCCTGTGCTCGCCGGCCGACGATGACGGCAAGATCCTCTATCCGGGCGATGTCTACCGCCAGACGCTGGTCTCGCTCGACGTCATCGGCAAGTCGCTGAAGGCGCTCGGCATGGACTTCAAGGACGTGATCACGACGCGCATCTATCTCGCGGAACCCCATCGCTGGAGCGAGGCGGCCAAGGCGCACCACAAGATCTTCGCCGACATCCGACCGACGCTCGGCTTCGTCTATATGAGCGGCTTCTTCCATCCGGACATCGCGGTGGAAGTGGAGTGCCGGGCCTATCGGCCGGCAAGAGCGACGTCGGTCCGTCCGGCAAGAAAGAAATCACTTCCGCCGAAGAAGCGACGGCGCGCCCGATAGCGTGCCAGGGGCACGGCAGGCCGTGCCCCTACAAGCCTCCCGAACGGTGCGCGAAGATCACCCCGGCTGGCCCTGCACGTTCCACTTCTTGTTCAGCTCGGCAAGAAAGCCGTTGTACCTCAGGATCGACAGCCAGTTGTTGAGGAAGCCGAGCCAGACCGGATCGTCGATCCTGGTCATGAACACGACGGGCAGCGCATTGCGCACTTGATCGGGGAACAGGAGCTGCAGGTTGGGATAGGCCTTGGTCAGCTCCGCACCTTCGAGGATGCTGGTCATGGTCACGTCGACGCGTCCGGCCAGCAGCTCCTGCCAGTCGCGCGCGGGCGATTCGACCTTCTTGGTCTTCGCCTTGGGCAGCTTCTCCTCGACGAACTCGGCGAAGGTCGTGCCGAGGTTGAAGCCGATTGTCACGTTGGGATTGTTGAGGTCGTCCCAGCTCTTGTACTTGTCGGCGTTCTTCTTCTGAACGAGCGGCAGGAAGCCGGTCACGCCCCACGGGATGGTCATGCCCGCAACCTTGGCGCGCGGCACGTTGACCGAGGTGCCGGTCATGACGATGTCGTACTTGTCGGACACGACGCCGTTGAGCAGCGTTTTCCAGTCGGTGATGACGTATTCGACCTTGACGCCGAGGTCCTGCGCCAGGCGCTCGGCCATATCGATCTGGTGGCCCTCGAACTTGTTGGTTGCCGGATTGCGCCAGCTCATCGGCTTGAAGTCGCCAGTCGTGCCGACGCGTACCACGCCCGCGTCGAGCACCTTGTTGAGAATCGACTTCTGCTGCTGGGCCGCGGCCGGCGACCAGCCGGTAAAGGCAAGCGCCGCACCGAGTGCGGCGGCAATCGTCAGTTTCATCATGGCAAGGTCTCCTGTTCGGTCCGGTTGTTGATTGTCATCGAGCAAGACGAGACGATCATGGGCGCGCCGCGAAGTCACGGGCGACGGTACGGATGCGTGCGGCACGTGCGGCGCGGCCCGCGAACGCCGGGTCGAGGACGGCGTCGGCAACGGCACGGCCGAACGATTGCAGCCGCGCCTCGTCTGCGTCGGGATCGGGCGGCAACGGCAGCACGGAATCCTGCGTGACCGTTGCGACCATGCCGTCGGATGCGATCGCGGGGTGGGCGACCGTGCCGTCGCGCGCCAACGCGCGAATGGCTTGTCTGATGAGCTGGCGCAGCATCGCGACGCCCTGGTCGCTCGCGCCGAGATGTTCGAGCGCGTGGATGGCGATCGGTCGCTGCGAGACCTGCGCCTCGTAGTCGCCTGGCGCGCGCTGCGTCTCTTCATAGGGGCGCGGCTCGCCCTGGCCCATGAAATCGATCTTGCCGTCGCCGACGCTGGCGCGGTCGCCCTGGCCGCGCGGGTCGAGCGCAGCGGAGAACCAGCGCCAACCCGCGATCATGCTGTTCGTATTGTCGATCGGCACGACCCAGCGCGTCAGTCCCGCGCGCTGGAACGCCTTCTCTTCTTCGGCCTCCTCCCAGATCGCACCGGTCTGGTTGCCGTTGGGCAGCATGCATTCGACGGTGCGCACCCAGGCGCGCGCGCCCATGCGCCGGACCTGGATGTTCATCATGCCGAGCGGGGTGTTCCGGTATTCGATGACCTGGCGCACGAGGTTCGACTGCGCGAATTGCACGCCCGAGCTGCGCGCGTGCAGGAAGAGCACGTGGATCGGGTCTTGCGTGTTCTCGTAGACCTGCAGCCAGTTGCACGGGATGGTCAGCAGGAACGGCACACTCTCGGCGTCCTCGCCATAGACGTCGTAGCGCGGAAACTCCGGCGCGGTGCCGGGCGGCCCCATATAGGCGAAGACGATGCCGCGGTACTCGTGCGTCGGGTAGGCGCCGTGAACGACGCGCTGGCGCACGCGGCTGGTCGCGGGCTCGCTCGGCGTGGCAATGAGCGTGCCGTCGCAGGCATAGTGCCAGCCGTGGTAGCAGCAGCTGATGCCGTGATCCATGACGATGCCATATTCGAGCGAGGCGCCGCGGTGGCTGCAATGGCGGTTGAGCAGGCCGATGTCACCCGAGAGGTCGCGGAAGATGACGAGATCCTCCCCCAGCACGCGCAGCGCGACGGGCAAGTCCCTGAGCCGTTCGGTCATGATCACCGGCTGCCAGTAGCGACGCAGATATTCGCCGCAGGGCGTACCGGGTCCGACATGCGTGAGCTCGGCATCCTCGGCCGGCAGCTCGCGTCGCAAATATCCCTGATAGCCTCTCTCGGCCACGGCAGGCTGCCCCCTCCAATGCCGTCCGGACATGAAAAGTATTCAGGACCCTTCCGTGCCAGTCGCGTGAAATACCTTCATGCGCGACTGAGCCCGTTTCATGCGCGGGTTGCGACAAGGCTGCACACGCCGTGAGCAGGCCGTGCGCCTCGCAGGGCAGATCGCCGCTATGCTTGCCATTGCAATCCCTGACATGAACGGGTTTGATGGTCGCAACGGTGCGCAGGCAGCATCGAAGGGGGGCGCGACCGGCATGGCGGCAGCAACAGCTCAGGGCCAGGCCATCATCGAGATGGCCGGCGTCAACAAGTGGTTCGGCGACTTCCAGGTGCTGAAGAACATCAACCTGACCGTCCGGCTGGGCGAGAAGGTCGTGGTGTGCGGGCCGTCGGGCTCGGGCAAGTCGACCATGATCCGCTGCATCAATCGCCTCGAAAGCCACGAGGAAGGCCGCATCGTCGTCGACGGCATCGAGCTCAACGAGGACATGACCAACGTAACCGCCGTGCGCCGCGAGGTCGGCATGGTGTTCCAGCAGTTCAACCTGTTCCCGCACCTGACCGCGCTGCAGAACCTGACGCTCGCGCCGATGCGCGCCCGCAAGATGGCGCGCAAGGAGGCCGAGGAGCTGGCCATGCACTACCTGACGCGCGTGCGCATTCCCGAGCAGGCCAACAAGTACCCGGGCCAGCTTTCGGGCGGCCAGCAGCAGCGCGTCGCGATCGCGCGCTCGCTGTGCATGCGGCCGAGGATCATGCTGTTCGACGAGCCGACCTCGGCACTCGATCCGGAGATGATCAAGGAAGTGCTCGATGTGATGATCGAGCTCGCGCGCGAGGGCATGACCATGCTGGTCGTCACGCATGAAATGGGCTTCGCGCGTACGGTCGCCGACAGCATGGTGTTCATGGATCATGGCGAGATTGTCGAACAGGCGCCGCCTCAGGACTTCTTCGCAAGTCCGAAGAGCGACCGCGCCAAGCTGTTCCTCAGCCAGATCCTGTCGCATTGACCTCCTGTTGCACAGCTGAGGTGGAAGGGCGATGAAAAACCTCGTCCTGAGCGTGTCGAAGGACAAGGGCGCTGCAGCATGACCGATGCAAACCACTTCGCACGGTCGTGGCAGCCGGCGGCCTCACCCTTCGTACCAGGGCGAGCCGGGCTTCGCCCGAGGCTCAGGGTGAGGCAGTCTTGTTGCTTGGCAACGCTGGTCGCGGCCACCCTCCTCCTCTCCGCCTGCGGCCAGTCGAGCTACACCTGGGGCTGGTACGTCGTCTGGCCGACCACGGAGCAGGGCCAGCGCAATCTGAGATTCCTGGTCTCGGGACTGTGGAACACGATCGCCATATCGGGCACGGCCATCGCCTTTTCGATGGCCGCCGGCCTCGTCGTCGGCATGTGCGGAATCGCGCGCCACAAGGTCGCGCGCGGCTTCAACCGCCTCTACGTCGAATTCGTGCGCGCGATCCCGATCCTCGTGCTGGTGCTCTGGATTTATTACGGCTTGCCCGTGCTGTTCGAAAGCGCCGGGCTCAACATCAACTTCGACGTCTTCACCGCTGGCGTTGTCGCTCTCGCGCTCAGCGACAGCGCCTTCCAGGCCGAGATCTTCCGCGCCGGCATCCAGTCGATCGACCGCGGCCAGCACGAAGCGTCCGACAGCCTCGGCCTCAACTATCTCGACAAGATGCGCTACGTCATCCTGCCGCAGGCGATCCGGCGCATCCTGCCGCCGCTCGGCAACCAGTTCGTCTACATGCTCAAGATGTCGTCGCTGGTCTCGGTCATCGGCATGACCGAGTTGACGCGGCGCGCCAACGAGCTGGTGGTCGCCGAGTACCGGCCGCTCGAGATCTACAGCGTGCTGGTCCTCGAATACCTGGCGCTGATCTTGGTCGTGTCGTGGCTGGTCCGCCGCCTCGAGCGGAGGCTCGGCGCCAACCAGCTGGCGGGCCGCTGACCGGCTCTAAGCCGAGAACGTCACCTCGGCGCTGCCCAATCCGGCGAACTGCGCCGTCACTGTCTGACCCGGCTTGGCGTAGGTCATGCCGGTGCAGGTTCCGGTCGTCATCACCATGCCGGCCTTGACGCCGCCACCCTTGCGCAGCTCGTTGACCAAGAGCACCGCCGGCGCCATGGGATGACCGCCGGTCGCGTGACCGCCCATGCGGCGCACGACCTCCTGGCCGCCGATCGTCAGCACCACCTCGAGGTTGGGCAGATCGAGGCTGCGCCAGCGCGGTTGCAGCGCGCCGCGCACGAAGGCGCCGTTGGAGACCAGATCGGCCGTGCGCTCCAGCGCCGGCGCGTCCTTGAAGCTCCTGAAGCGCGTGTCGACGATCTCGATCGCGGCGAAGGCAGTGACGGCATCGGCCACCTCGGCCTCGGAATAGTCCGTGCCGCGCCGCGGCAGGTCGCGATGGAAATGAAACGCGATCTCGCCTTCGATGCCGAGCAGTGGCGCAAGCGTCGCCGGAACCCGCGCCGGGCTCTCGAAAATGCGCGAGCGCAGCAGCGCACCGCGCACGACGGTACCGTCCTGCGCCGGCCCGGTCTTCCAGCCGCCGATCGGCTCACCCAAGCCGGCGACCGTTGCCTCCTGGATCGCCATGGCCTCGACGGCATTCGTCGGCCGGCAATCGGCGGGCAAGCCGTCGAGCAGCCGGCCCGTCCGTCGCGCCTCGATCAGCAGGCCTGCGGCTTTCTCGACAGCTTCGCGCAGCATGATCCGCTCCCCTCGATCCGATCGCGCGTTTGCGCGGGAATGATCTACCGGCCGCGCTTGCGCCCGCACTCTTCGCGCAGCCAGGTGCGGAATGCCGCAACCTTGGCCTGCTGCAGCGCGCGTTGCGGACAGACGAAATAATAGGCGTAACCCGACGGCACGCTGGGCCCGAACGGGCGCACGAGGCGCCCAGCGGCGAGATCGTCCTCGACCAGGGCCGTGCGTCCGAGCGCCACACCGAGGCCGTCGGCCGCTGCCTGCAGCACCATGTTCGCCTGGCCGAAGCGCCGGCCGCGGCTGGCATCGACGCCGGTCACGCCGGCAGCGTCGAGCCACATGCGCCAGCCAGGCTGGATGCCGCCGAGCGGCTGGATGTCGTCGTGCAGCAGCACGTGATGGGCGAGGTCAGCGGGCTGCTTCAGTGCTTTGGGTCCACGCACAAGCTTGGGCGCGCATACCGGAAACATGTCATCCTCGAGCAGCCGCTCGACAAACAGGCCCGGATAGCGGCCGGTGCCGTAGCGGATTGCCACATCTGCCTCGCCGGTGGCGAAGTCGACCGGCAGCGCCGAGGTCGCGACATTGATCTGGATGTCGGGGTGCCGCTCATCGAAGCGGATCAGCCGCGGGAACAGCCACTTGACGGCGAAACCGGGCAGCAGACTGACGGTCAGCGTGCGGTCGTCCTTGACCTCGCGCAAGGCCTGGACGACGCCGGCGATGCGGCCGAGCCCGTCGCGGACCGCCTCGGCGAGGCGCTGACCCTCGGCCGTCAGCTTCGGCTGGCGCGGTTGCCGCAGGAAGAGCTGAAGGCCCATCTGGTCTTCGAGGCTGCGGATCTGATGGCTGATGGCGCTCTGCGTCAGGCCGAGCTCCTCGGCCGCGCGCGTGAAATTCATGTGGCGCGCGGCGGCCTCGAAGGCGCGCATCGCCGGGATCGGCGGCAGGTGGCGGAAGGGCGACGTAGCCATGAAGAACGCTCATGTTTAGCATGACGCCCGCGGGCTTGCAAAACCCGGCATTGAACCTACACTTGCGCCGGTTCCGACTTGATCGCGGCGGGTCGCCGCCCGATGCTCCAATGATGAACTACGCTCAAGCCAAGCGGATCGAATTGCCCGACATTCCCGTGATCGATGTCGCGGCGCTGTCGGGCGGGACTGACGGCATTGCCGGGGTGGCGCGCGCCATGCGCTCGGCCTCCGAGAACACCGGCTTCTTCTACATCCGAAATCACGGCGTGCCCCAGGCGCTGATCGACCGCGTCTACGACGCCTCGCGGCGCTTCTTCGCCCAGCCGCTCGCGGAAAAGCAGAAGGTGCGCATCAACGCCCGCCATCGCGGCTTCCTCAAGGTCGGCGAGGCCAAGATGTACGACAAGGCGCGCATCGATCTGAAGGAGAGCTACATCTGGGGCCTCGAGCTCGGCGAGGACGATCCGGACGTGCGCGCGGGCAGGAAGCTGATGGGTCCCAATCAATGGCCGGCGGACATGCCGGAGTTCCGCGCCGCGCTCACCGACTACTACGAAGCCATGCTCGCCTGCGGCAACCGCCTGCTGCTCGGCATGGCGGCCAGCCTCGACCTGCCGCTCGATTTCTTCACCAGCCGCTTCCGCAAGCCGCTGGCACGCGGCTCGCTCGTCTATTACCCGCCGCAGCCGCCCGACATGGGCTCCGAGCAGTTCGGCGTGGCACCGCACACCGACTATGGCGGCATCACCTTCGTCTGGCAGGACCAGGTCGGCGGGCTGCAGGTCAAAGGAAGATCGGGCGAGTGGGTCACGGCGCATCCGATCCCCGGCACCTTCGTCGTCAACATCGGCGATCTGATGGCGCGCTGGACCAACGATCATTTCACGTCCAATCCGCACCGCGTGATCAATTCCTCGGGGCGCGAGCGCTACTCGATCGCCGTGTTCTTCGATCCCGACTACGACACGGTCGTCGATCCGGCCGAGATCTTCCGCGGACGCGAAGCGCCGCGCCATCCGCCCATCACATGCGGCGAATACATCGTGTCGCGCTTCGACCGGGCGTTCGCCTACCGGAAATAGGACGCCATGACGGGCAACGGCGCTTCCGCGGAGTTTGCCGTCGTCGGCGCCGGCATCGTCGGCATCGCGACCGCGCTCCAGCTCCAGCGCGACGGTCACGACGTCGCGCTCTATGATCCCGATCCGCCCGGACAGGGCTGTTCCTTCGGCAATTGCGGCGGCATCTGCATCGGCAGCATGACCCCAGTCGGCACACCGGGCATCCTCAAGGACGTACCGGCAATGCTGCTCGACCGGCAGTCGCCACTCTCGATCGACTGGCGCTATCTGCCGCGCCTGGCGCCGTGGCTGTGGAAGTTCGTCCAGGCGAGCCGGCCCGGCCGGGTCGAAGCCATCTCGATCGCGCTCAACCGAATGCTGACCGATTCCTACGAGGCCTATCAGCCGCTCCTGCGCAGCGCCGGCGCATCCGATCTCTTCCGGCGCATCGGCCTGCTCTACGTCTATCGGTCCAAGGAATCGTTCCGGCGCGCGCGCTGGGGCCATGACATGCGCGCGCGGCGCGGCGTGCGCGTCGAGTATCTCGACGGCAACGAGGTGGCGCAGCTCGAGCCCGCGCTGGCGCCCGTCTTCACCCATGGCGTGTTCATTCCCGATTCCGGCCATGTCACCAATCCCGGCCGGCTATCCGAAGTCCTCGCCGAGGATTTCGTGCGCCAGGGCGGCACGATCCGGCGCGAGCGCGTGATGGGATTCGCCGACTTCGCGGCCGACGGTCCGCGCGCGCTCGTGAGCGACGCCGGGACGCGGCCGATCGGCCAGGTCGTGATCGCCGCCGGCGCCTATTCGCGGCCGCTCGCGAAGGCGCTCGGCTCCGACGTGCCGCTCGACACCGAGCGCGGCTATCACGCCATGCTCGAGGCACCAGGCGTCGAGCTGCGCATCCCGCTCATGTCGGGCGAAGGCAAGTTCGGCATCACGCCGATGGAGCACGGGCTGCGGCTGGCCGGCACGGTCGAACTCGCGGGCGTCGACGCGCCGCCCAACTGGCGCCGTGCCGAGATTCTGATCGAGCAGACAAGGCCGATGTTCAAGGCCCTCGGCACCGACAAGGCCAAGTTCTGGATGGGACGGCGGCCGTCGATGCCGGATTCGCTGCCGGTGATCGGCCGCAGCCCGCGGCACCGCAATGCCTGGTTTGCTTTCGGCCACGGCCATCTCGGCCTGACCCTCGGCGCCGCCACCGGGCGCCTGATCGCCGATCTGGTGGCGGGACGGCCGCCCTCCGTCGACGCCGCGCCCTACCGCGCCGATCGGTTCTGATCATGCCGGACCAGAATCATCCCCCGCGCAACCGGGTGACGCTCGCACCGGCCAAACCGTTGCCGCACGCGCGCACGCCACTCGGCGATCCGGCTTGGCGCTACGTCGGCGCGCCCGATCTCGAACATCTCGGCGCGGCGGACTGGGCGATCCTCGAGCGCCAGCGCGGCCTTGTCTATCGCGGCCGCGCCGCGCGCGACGCGCTGGCATTGCTCGAGATGCAGAAGGACGATCCGTCCTACGGCTACCACACAAACATGTACCGGCACGGGCTGGAGGCGGCGACGCGCGCGTGGCGCGCCGGGGCCGATGAGGAATTCATCGTCGTCTGCCTGCTGCACGACATCGGCTATGCGATCGCCAATCCGACCCATGGCGAGTTTGCCGCCGCCCTGCTGCGGCCTTACATCTCCGAGGCACACACTTGGATGCTGCGACAGCACCAGATCTTCCAAAAATTTCACTGCCACGATCTACCCGGCAATGACCGCATGGCGCGCGAGCAATTCCGCGGCCACCCTGCCTTCGAGCTGACCGCGCATTTCGTCGCGCACTACGACCAGAACGCAACGGATGCCGGCTACGAGACGCTGCCCATCCAGGCTTTCGTCCCGCTCGTCCATCGCCTGTTCGAAAGGACACCTCGCCCATGAGTCAGGCCGTTTCCTCCGCGCCCTATCTGACCGACGGCATCAAGGCGCTGAAGACGGGCGTGCTGCCGCTGGCCGCGGCGGAAATGCGCGCGCTCCACGGCGAGGATCTCCGCCTGCTCAATCTCAACGAATGCCCCTACCCACCCTCGCCGGCGACGCTCGAGGCGATCATGCGCGCCGCGCAGGGTATCAATCGTTATCCCGAGACGCGCTCGACCAAGCTGGCGGCAGCGATGTCGAGGCGCACCGGCGTGCCGGCCGACCGCATCGTCTTCGGCATTGGCAGCGACGAGCTGCTCAACCTGCTGAGCCAGGCGGCGCTGGGCCCGGGCGACACCATCGTGGCGCCGACCCCATCGTTCCCGCGCTACCGGCTTGCGGCGGTGGTGATGGGCGCCAAGCCGATCCTGGTGCCGATTGACCGCGAGGGGGCATGCGACGTCAACAAGCTGCTTGCCGCCGTCCAGCCGAGCACGCGCATCCTCTGGTGCTGCACGCCCAACAATCCGAGCGGCGGGCAGCTCGACGACGCGCGCGTCGCACGTCTGGTCGCGGGCACACCCGACGACCTCATCCTCGGCATCGACGAAGCCTACTCCGAGTTCGGCCGCCATGCCGGCGGCCCCGACGTGCTCGCCCATGTCGCGCGCCGCAAGGGACCCTGGGTGGTATTCCGCACCTTCTCCAAGGCTTACGCGCTCGCCGGCATGCGCATCGGCTATGCCCTGTGCGGCTCCGACGAGATAGCCGATGCGCTGCGCAAGGTACGCACAACCTTCAACGTGACCGACATGGCGCAGCAGGCCGCCTTGGCGGCGCTGGCGGACGAGGCCTACCTCAAGTTCATCCTCGACTCGACGGCGCGCGAGCGACGGCGCCTCATCGAAGGCTTCGTCAAGCTCGGCTACAAGCCCCTGCCCAGCGTGACCAACTTCGTCTCGGTCGATCTCGGCACCAATGCCTGGCCGGTGATCGATGCCCTGCTGCTGCACGGCGTCGCCGCGCGCGAATGGCGCGATCCCGGCTATGAGACCTATCTGCGCGTGACCGTCGGCACGGCCGAGGACACCGACGCGGTGCTGACCGCGCTGCCCCTGGCGCTGAAGACCCAAAAAAAGGCGGGCTGACCGCGCCTCCGGAACCAGTCTGCAATAGGCCTCGTTGCCGTTCCGGTCATCGGAACGAGCGAGGCGACATGGTCGCACCGACGGAACAGCGGCCCGGGCGTGCGGCAGGCTTGAGAATCGCGTATTTCTGCGCGGTGCTGGCGACGGGCCTCGCTCTCGGGCCGGCGCTGGCGCATCTCTTCGCACTGCCCAACAAGATCGGCTTGCCGCGCGACGAGTACTTCGTCACCCAATTGGCCTATCGCGGCTGGAATCTGCTCGGCATCGTTGCGCAGGTCGTCACCATGACGGCGGCCGCGATTCTGACGCGGCGCGATTCTCATCTGCTGTGGCCGATCATTGCGGCCATCGCATGCGTGGTCGGTGCGCAGCTTGTGTTCTGGATTTTCACCTACCCGACCAATGTCGCGACGGCCAACTGGACCGTGAAACCGGACAACTGGGAGGCTCTACGGCGCAACTGGGAGTATTCGCACGCGACCGACAGGCAGACCTGACACAGTAGCTTGCGGCCAGCGGGACGAAGCTTATTTCGCATTCACCTTGGAACCGCTCGTTCGTAGCGGCGTTTTCCGGGTGTTCAGCGGAGGCGGGGAGGCGTGCAGTGGACGCTTTGGCCGGGAAGCCGCTCGCAAGCAGCACCCACAACCCCTCGGAGAGTCGTCGAAAGTCGCTGGCCCGCCGTCGCGCGGCCAAGGCGGTTGGCTCGTCTCGTTCCTCGGTCCGGAAGCGGGGCAGCGTCCCTGCCGCGCCGCTGGTCCCGGAACCCCACGAAACCCATTCGATCCCTGGCCACGGTGCGCGAATCCTGCCGGCAGTGCAGGTCGACGCCTATAATGCCGAGATTCGCGATGCCGACGGCTTCATCGGCGATCGCGCCAGCCGCCGCGCCTTCCATGCCATTCTCGAGAAGTGGCGCGCCACGCTGCGCTCGGAGGGTGTCGATCCGCTTGGCAAGCATCCGACCGCCGAACTGAATCGCGGCAAGCTCGACAAGCTCCTCGTCTCAGGCGACGCGGCTGTCGCCGCGCTGCTCCATAGCGCGATCGAAGAATTTGCCGGCGAGCTGGCGAGCGTCACCCGCCGATTCTTGCAGATCAAGTCATGGCACAAGACCGAGCACATTGTCGTCGGCGGCGGAATGCGCGACAGCCGCATTGGACAGCTCGCGATCGCGCGCGCAGCGATCATGCTCAGGGCGGGCGGTCTCCATCTGGCGCTGACGCCGATCCGTCACCATCCCGACGAGGCGGGGTTGATTGGTGCGGTCCAGCTTGTGCCGGCCTGGGTCTTTGCCGGCTACGACGCGATCCTCGCCGCCGATATCGGCGGCACCAACTTCCGCGTCGGGGTCGTCGAGTTCAATCGGAGCAAGGCCGGAGATCTGCGCGCGGCGAAGGTCTGGGAGTCGCTTCAGTGGCGTCACGCCAATGAAAAGCCCGGCCGGGACAAGGCCATGCGGCGACTGATCGAGATGTTCCGGGAACTGATCAGGCGAGCGCGCAAGCGAAAGCTGGTGCTGGCGCCGCTCATCGGCATCGGCTGTCCGGGCATCGTCCGAAAGGACGGGTCGATCCTGCGCGGCGGCCAGAACCTGCCGGGCAACTGGGAAAGCGACCGCTTCAATCCGCCGGCCGTGATCGGCAAGGCGATACCGAAGATCGGCCGCGAGCACACGGTCGTGCTCATGCACAACGATGCGGTCGTTCAGGGCCTGAGCGAAGCGCCCTTCATGCGCGATGCCAAGCGATAGGGCGTGCTGACGATCGGCACGGGTCTCGGCAATGCACGCTTCACGAACCGCACCTAGGAGCCTGTCTGAGAATTGGCCACGGGCTCTCGCACTTTCCCCGTAGAGGAAAGTGCTGCCGCCAGGTGAAACGAAGTTTCACCGATAGGCTGCGTTGAGCCAGGAAGTTCGAGGGCTAGGCTGAACTTTGCCCCATTTTCGAGCTAAGCAATTGAAAGTGCGGGGATTTTGGCTTTGACGGTAGTCATGTAATTTGTTTGAGGGGCTCGACAGGCTGGTTGTGCCGTGATTCAAGCTGCACATGTACGTCGCGATCGTTCCGAACCGCGGATCAC